>Ga0137381_10002343_pt1 | contig 13188 bp, 9 predicted proteins | sample SagtaG_16_FD_104808 | JGI IMG/M metagenome (GOLD analysis project Ga0137381, IMG submission 104808) | Vadose zone soil microbial communities from Sagehorn Ranch, Mendocino, California, USA - Sage2_L_115_16 metaG | ecosystem: Environmental > Terrestrial > Soil > Vadose zone | place: USA... | reverse complement strand
GCCTCATCGTAGCTTCGGGAACTGTGAATGGTTCCATCGGACGCAAGCGCCCCGTAGTTGGGATCCCCTTCCCACTTGATGAAATTCCTGCCCCGATGCCAATTCAGATAGGCGGCACGCCAATCCTTCCGCTCGTAATTCAGTTCCATAAGGCTGCCGCTACCATTGATCCGGTCGGGACGTAAATGGTCCGCGCGATCGGGATTGTGTTTGGAAAACAATTGCAGAACCTGAGCGCGCGCGCCTCCTCCCATGAAGTCGGTTTCGAACGCGACTCCCGAGCCTCCCGCAATGCTGTCGCCGACCGCTCCGACACTGTAGAGCTGCCCGCCTTCATGCACAATGTGCGACTGCCCCAAAGCCACTAGGCGGCGCGTGGTTCCCGCGAGCGTAAACCGAACGTTGGTGCCCGTGTCCAGCCGCTCGCGGTGTGCGGGGGTGTTGAGTTGCTGCCATGCAACCCATACGTCATTCTTCCAGCGCGCGCCTGCGCCCAGCCACTGCAGGCCGGCCTCATAGGGGCGGCTCATCGATAACGTGTCCAGTTGCAGCGGCGGGGCCAGGCCGTGAGGACCAGATTCATCCGGCCACAGGCCTTCGGAGGCTTCGCGTCCGAGCTGGCCGCTCCGCAGTGTGCCCATGACGAGAGTGCCGGCTGGACCGTCCACTTCGAGCGATATGACCGGCCAGATTTTTCGGAATGCCTTGTCATCTCCGGCAAAGCTGTTGGTCTCCAGTCCCAGGAAGAACCGCGCGCAATCGGAGACCCGGAAACGCGCATTCAGTCGCAGCTGACCGCCCAATAGAGTTGCGCCTTCTCGATACGGATCGGCCAGAAACTCCGTGTTGTCGCCGTAGAGAAATGTTCGCAGCTGGAGAACGGTCCGACCTTCGGCATTCTGGTCCGACGAAGTGGTGTTCTGGGCGAAGACTCCGGTAGCAAGCCCCATCGCCACTGGGAACCACGCCCACCACGCATTTTTGTGCATGCCGCACCGCCTCTCAGAACCTTCAACTTGTCGCGCCCCTGCGCGGACCGGCCAGACATACTACACGCGGCCAGATTGAAAGTGGCACCGATCATATATTAGAGGATCAGTTCCCCAACATGGACCAGACTCCGACGAAGCTGTCAGTCTGAGTCCATACAATACATTCAGTATGGACGCAAATGAGGAGCCCGGTATTCATGCATCTGACAGATGGTCGGACACATTACCACCTCATTTATGGTACGCGACATCATGAGGGTCTTCGCGTCTTTCGGGAGGTGGAACGTGCGGCACTATTGAGACAGCAGGAGGTGAGGAGTCTGGCGCAGCAGCGAAAACGTATCGAGAAGACCGGCCAGTTTGAGCTTTATTCCGCGGACAACCATAGCGGATACCTGTCGAAGTTGCGAAGTCGCTACCACTCGAGCCAACAGCGTCTGGTTAGAATGTTGACGCAGGAAGTCGCCCCACATGCAAAGACAAAGCCGCTCTCACGTCGACTGACACGAACTGTACCCTACTGGACAACAATATTTGCGGGTGAGGCTCCCGAGAGTGAAGCTCGACACGTAGTGTCCAGAAGCGTCTTTTTCCTACGCTTCCTTGTACGTGAGCTTAGACACATTCTGTGCTTGTTTTTCCTACTTGTTTTTCCTATCGGATGAGTGGATGTTGCCAAGCTTTGCAGATAAACTCTTCCCACTTCCACTCCAAAAGGAGGAACGCATGACTCGCACGCGTTTGGCTTTGGTTCTGACCATCGCTCTGGTCGCAATCGAATTGGCCGCGGCTGGATATCAGTCTTCAGTTATTGTGAATCGGGTCGGGTACTTTCCGTCTCGGGATAACTGGGAGCGTCGAAAACCCGCAGATGTTGGCATGGACGGGGCCAAGTTGAACGACGCCATCGAGTTTATGAAGGCCCACGAAACCACGACGCCGGCTCGAGATTTTTCCGACCAGGAAATCATTTTTGGGAAGCTTCTCGGGTCGATCCCCACGGAGCGAGGGGCCACGAATGGCTTGATCATTCGTCACGGCTACATCGTCGCAGAGTTCGGCGACACGCTGCGGCCCGATCCGACTTACAGTGTGGCGAAGAGCATGCTGTCGACTGTGGCAGGCATCGCGCTGGACCGCGGTCTAATTCCAAACCTCGACGATCCTGTTGCGAATGGGATTAAGGATGGCGGCTACGATTCGCCGCACAACCGGCTCGTCACCTGGCGGAACCACCTTCAGCAGGAGTCGGAATGGGAAGGTGAGATGTGGGGGAAGAACGCCAACTTTCTCGGAACGGAGGGCTTCGGCCGAGGCCAAATGAAGCCGCGAGCCATCCAGTCGCCCGGTGCGTTCTACGAATACAACGACGTCCGCATCAACCGCTTTGCAATGTCGCTGTTGAGATTGTTCAAGAAACCGATTCCTGACGTCTTCCGCGACGAAGTGATGAATCCGATTGGCGCCTCGACGACGTGGAAGTGGGTGCCGTACACCAATGCCTATGTGGACATCGACGGCAAGCGGATGGCGTCGGTCAGCGGTGGCACGCGTTGGGGCGGCGGCATGTGGATCAACAGCTACGACATGGCCCGGTTTGGTTTGCTCTGGTTGAGGGGTGGCAAGTGGGGCGATCGTCAGATTGTCTCGCCATCGTATGTGAAGATGGCGACGACGCCGAGCGCCCACGGTCCCGACTACGGCTTCTTGTGGTGGCTCAACACGAAGCAGCGACAATGGCCTGGGTCCCCACCGACCGCATACTTCGCCCTGGGCAACGGCGGCAACATTATCTTCATCGATCCCAGCCACGACCTCGTAGTGGTCTGGCGATGGAGCGCCCAATCGAGCGAGGGCTTCCGCCGAGTGGTCGACGCAATCACGAGCTGAGGGCAACAGTTTGCATAATGTGACAAACCAACTCCGAGGAGATCCGCTATGCGCCTACTTGTAATTGTTGTGCTATTGCTGTCGATCGCCGCCTTCGCCTTCGCGCAGTCTACCCGCCGCCAGGGCGTTCGGTATTTGAATCCTCCAACTCTGTCGATGCCGGCCGGCTACACCCACGTCGTCGAAGTCAACAGCGGCCGGACGGTCTACATCGCGGGCCAAACTGCGCTCGACAAATCCGGCAATGTCGTGGGCAAAGGTAATTTCGCGGTTCAAACGACTCAGGTCTTCGAGAACCTGAAGCTCGCCCTTTCCGCCGCCGGCGCGACGTTCGACAACGTGGTTAAGATCAACACGTACGTCACCGACATGTCTCAGGTACAGACACTCCGAGACATTCGCGCCAAGTATTACGGCAAGAATGCCCCGGCAAGCACTCTGGTACAGATCGGAAACTCGCGCGCGAAGAGCTGATGATCGAAATCGAAGCGATCGCCGTTGTGCCGGAATAGTCGAAGGACCGATTGACGCCGTCTGACGCTATGCCTGCGTCCGGAATGCGGGTGTTTCTGTCGCGTGTTTCATGTCCGACTACAAGGCATGCATCATTCTCAGGAGAGACTCGTCGACGTAACAATGCAAGTGTAGCGTCTTTACTGTAGGGGCGGGCGACTGTAGGCTGAGAGAGCGTGAACACATTCGACGCCGCTATTTCGAAAGCCGCCAAATCTCTCGAGTCCGTGGCGCAACTCAACGCACGATACCGCGCCGGCGAGGTCCACGCCTACGTGCCCGAAGCGCTGCGTGACAGCGAGCGCGCGCTCGAGGAGTTGGTTGAACAGCACCTGGCAGCCTCGCATGCAGCGCTGGAGGGGGCCTCAGGTAGTCTGTTCTTCTCACTGCCGGTGGCTTTCGATCCAGCCGAGTCCGTCGGACCGTATCTCGCCGTCATCGACCGCGACGCCGCAGGCCGGCCATACCGTTTCCTGGACATGGGCGCCCTCATTGCCACCAACGCCTTCGGCGAGAACGATCCGCGAGTGGTCCGGGCTGTTCTCGAATCTCTGCCATCCATCTCGTCGCGATACGCACATTCCGAATATCAGACCGTCTTGTCCCTCCGCTTCAAGGCTGAGCTGAACCGCATCGCCCCGGCCGGTACACCGCGCCACTTCATCGTCAACACAGGCGCCGAGGCGGTCGAAAACGCGATCAAGTCCGTCCTCATGAATCGAGTCATGACCTCACAAGACGGTGATGGAGGTTTCATCGTGTCCTTCGAGGGAGCCTTTCACGGCCGCACCCTGGGCAGCCTGGCGGTCACGCATCGAAAGAAAGCGCGATTGGGCTTCCCGACGTTCGACTGGCCGCACATTCCCTTTCCGGTCGAGGAAGCCGCTTCGCCCAGGGAGACGGCGCGTCGCGAGGAGCGCAGCTTGAAGCAGCTTTGGGATCTTCTGGTGTCCGGCCGGCTGCCGCGCGCGGAAAAGAGCAAGGACACTTACCGGCGCGAGATGGACGCCATCGACGAGTTCCTGTCACAGAAGGACCCGGACATGAACACACTGAACGTCTTCGTTGAGGCGCAACGTGCGATCCTGAGTCCCGACGTCGTCCGGCGGTCGCAGCGCGTTGCTGCCGTGCTGGTCGAGCCGATTCAGGGCGAAGGGGGCGTCCGTCTGGCGAGCGCGCGCTTCATGCGCAAGTTGCGTCTTCTGACGCGTATCTACGATGTGCCGCTCATTTTCGACGAGGTGCAGACCGGCTGGGGCATGACCGGCCGGCTGTGGGCGCACGAGATGTTCGATCTCCCGTGCCCTCCGGACGTCGTCACCTGGGCCAAGAAGGCCCAGAACGGAGTCCTTTTTGTGAGCGAGGAACTGGCCACGTTTTTCCAGGAGGAAAAGAAGTTCAATACGACGTGGGAGGGTGACTCGGTCGGAATGGTGCGGCTACTCGCTCTGCTCGACAAGCTGGACCTCGATCAGGTGCGGCGCACAGGAGAGCAGGCGAGAACCGGGCTCGAAGCGCTGGCCAGACAGTACCGCGAGATCCTGAAGAACGTGCGCGGAGCGGGGGTCATGCTGGGCTTCGATGTGATGCGCGCAGATTGGCGCGACGCCTTGCGCGAACGCGCTTTCCGGCGTGGCCTCGTGCTCTTGCCTGCAGGCGACCGGGCTCTGCGTTTCTATCCCCGTTACGACACGGAACCGTCCGCCATCGACGAGGCCTTATCGATCCTCCGCCTGGCGATCGAGGACCTCCTGGACGGGCGCCTGGCGTCAGCAACCACCATGGTTCTGGAGACCCGCGTCGGCACGCTGGCCATCCCGCTCGACACGGTCGAGATCGTGGATCTCACGCCCGAGTTTGAGACACACAAGCTTCAGATCCGGACCATCGAGCAGGAGCGCTACGGCACGTTGGCGCAGTACCCGCCAGACGTCCTCCGGGCCGAACGACGGCCCCTGCTGCAGTTCCCACTCGAGACACTGGAAGCGACGGCCTCGAGCCCCGGCGCCATTGGAATCGCCCTGCGCGACCGCGTCTCGGCACGGTTGGTGGGCTACACCCTCGGCAGCGCGCTTGAAAACCATGATGAAGAGGGCGTCGCGTCCGATCCCCATTTCGGCGAGAACAACACGTTCTATTTGCACGCGATGGCCACGCTGCCCAGCGTGCAGAACTTCGTCGAACTGGAGAACCATCTACTGGAGTTGTTGAGGACGCGTGCGATCGCAGCAGGGTTCGGGTTCCTGTCCACGCTCATCGAAGACCGGCTGCGAGACACAGGTCCGGCGTGGTTGCACGGTGCGGAAGTTCTGTTACGGATCGAGAACTACCTGGGCAGCGGCAGTTGTTTCGCGTACCTTCAAGCGGCGCTGCAATCCGCCGCAGGGCCTGAACCCTCACGCCCATCGAACGCCTGATTGACGAACAACCAAAATCTGAGCCGCGAATTGCGCGAATGACGCGAATGCGGCCCATTCGCGTCATTCGCGCAATTCGCGGCAAAAAAATTTTCACAAAAATCCAAGAAAACCCGCTGCTCATTCCAAACCGGCGGTTGCTATTCTTGCCAGCCACCGCCAAGCGCAATGAATGATTGACGCGCGGCGTTGTTCCGCGATAATTTCGGACGCCAAATCCCAATCCGCGAGCTGTGACGCCGACCAGACAGGCTTCATGACGCGTCGCTGACGAAAATGCGAGGAGGTATGAAGAAAACCTTGATCATCGCACTTGCAGTGGCCGGTCTTTGGCCTGTTGTGGCGGCACGCGCGCAAGAAGCGAAGACAACGCTCGATGCCGCCGCGACGGCTCTTGGCGCCACAAGCCTCAAGTCGATCGAGTTCTCCGGAAGGGGATCCGATTACATGTTTGGCCAGGCCTATGACGGAAACCACGCCTGGCCGCGCTTCAACGTGCCCAGCTACACGATGACGATCGACTACACGACTCCGGCGATGCGGGACGATCGGCGGCGCCAGCAGGCCGAAAATCCGCCGCTCGGCGGCGGCTTTCAGCCGCTCGTTGGTGAACTGCGGCAGATTTGGGTTCTGAGCGGCAAGTATGCATGGGACATTGCCGGCCAGGACGCAGTGCCAGCAGCGGCCGAACGCGACATGCGAACGGCGGTTGACGGACGGCTGGCGCAAATCTGGCTGACTCCGCACGGTTTCATCAAGGCGGCCATCGCCAACGGCGCAACCGCAAGAACCGAGACTGTGCGTGGCGCGAAGAAAACGGTGATCTCCTTTGTTGCTCCGAATAAGGCAAAGTTCGAAGGTTTGTTGAACGAGCAGAACCTCGTCGAACGGATCGAAACGTGGTTGGACAATCCGGTCCTGGGCGACATCACGTTCGAAGCCGTCTTCAAAGACTATCGAGACTTCGGCGGCGTGAAATTCCCGACCCGCATTCTGCAGCGAGAGGGCGGATATCCGGTACTCGACGTGACGATTACCGGAGTCAAGCCGAACGTTGCCGCGTCGTTCGAGCTGCCAGCCAGCATTAGACAGGCTGCGCCGGCGGTGTCACCAGTGATCGAGCCCGAGAAGCTCTCCGACGGCATCTGGATCGTGCCGGGCAATGCCCGCAGCGTCGCGATCGAATTTCGGAATTACGTCGTCGTGGTCGACGCTCCGGAAACCGAGGCCCGGTCGATTGCGGTGATGGGCGCCATCAAGAAGGTTATTCCTGCGAAACCCGTCAGGTATGTCGTCAACACGCATTCACACTTCGATCATGCCGGCGGACTGCGTACGTACGCTGCCGAGGGCGCAACGATCATTACCCACCAGGGCAACGTTGCTTATTACGAGCAGGTGTGGGCAAACCCGCGCACGATCAACTCGGACCGGCTCGCCAAGTCGGGCCGCAAACCAGTGTTCGAAGGACTGGTCGGCAGCCGGACGTTGACGGATGGCTCGCGCGAGCTGGTGATTTATCACTATGCCGGAAACATGCACAACGCCGGGATGCTGATGGTGTTTCTTCCAAAAGAGAAGATCCTGATCGAAGCCGATTCGTTCACCGCGCCGAATAACCCGATCGATCCGCCGGCCGGCATTTCCTTTCTTGTTCACTTCTACGAAGCCGTGGAGCGGCTGAGGCTCGATGTCGATCAGATCGTTCCGATTCACGGCCGTCTGGCGACGTTCGACGACGTGCGCCAGGCGGTCGACGCCTATGGCAAAACTCAGTTGTGGACGAAGTGATCGCGGCGAAACGAGCCATCACCAGTTCGCCGGCGAACCGTTTACCCTTGCGGAGCGCCGTTTCAGCCGTAGCGAGAGTTGCGTCTGTCCTTGTAGTTAAACAGAGAACGCCATCCGCTTTTCGTCTCGACCATCGCGTTTCTCGGATGAAAGCGCCAGGACTTCGATGTTTTGGCCCTCCTCCAGCTCCTGCAAGCGAACCCTGACTCCGTTCTTGAACTCAACGGCATCTCGGTAGGCATGAGCGTCCGGAGCAAGCTGGCGGAAGGTTACCGCTTCGCTGGTGGAGAGACCGTGAGTTCGCTGGAGTGCCGGCGAGATTCCGTGGAGCACCAGTTTAGCCCCGTCAGGAATGCAGACCGCACATACCTGGGATTGAGCGGCAAACACTCTTTTTAGAATCGCCATCAAGCCTTTCGGGGGTTCGATTGGTTTAAGGTACTCGGGCGAAGTTAGTCCTTTCGATCCTGTGTGGAATCGATGGACCACCAGGACTTCACCGTCTTCAGCAAGGCGATTCGCTATGCCATGAAGCGAGTAATCGCACATAGTCCATTCTCCTTTTTGTGAATTTCAACGCGGTTGAAAGAACCCACTGTGATGGAGCGCGAGCCTGTTTGGTTGCCGCTTTGTGCTCTGTTCTCTTGCAACCGTGCGCTTCGCTTAAAAGTGTGCAGTAATTGTAGTCTACGCGCTCACGACGCGATCAGGCAATAGTTTCGCCAGCCAACTGCGCGATATCGGCAGCCGGCCGTTGCAGGATGTCACTTGCTTTGACTATGCTCTGATACTCGCGACGTAGTGGCGGCCGGGCGGCACCTCATGGAGTAGCTGGCCAGCACGGAGTTCGAAAGACGGACTAGCCTCGGCTAACAGTGCTTTCAAGACTGATGATTTGCTTTCTTACATTATGCGCGAACTGCCGCTCTCCAAAACTCACCTGCTGACGTTGATCGTTTTTCACCTCGCATTATATCTGCCTATGATTGGGCGTGGCCTCGTATTCGATGATTTCCGTCATGTGTATTCTGCTGCGTATCAGCCACTCCAGTATGGGTTGACACGGGTTCAGGGGGGGCCATTTTTCGACCCCCTCGTGTGGCTTGCGTTCAAGGCGGACTGGATGTTCTGGGGAGGCCGCAGTTTCCCAATGGCCGCTGAGAACCTTCTGGTTCATGTTGCCAACATTCTAATGCTCTACTTCTTGACGCTACGGCTGTGGCAATCCGAAGTCGCTGCATGGTGGACAGCCTTAGGATTCGCGCTGCTTTTCCCCGCTAACACGTGGGCAGTCATGTACATTGCTACCCGCGCACATGTCATCGCGACGTTTTTCTATTTGGGAGCTCTGATTGCGGCTTGGTGGTATGTCCACGGCGCCCTGCGGCATCAGGTTATGGCCGGCATTATCGTTGTTGCCTGTGCCGGTTTATCCGTGTTCGCGAAGGAGAGTGGTATCACAGTGGTTGCGGCCGTCTTCATTATGCTGGCCCACGAGAGGCAATCATTGAAACGGAAAGTATTTTCGCGTGGTGACATCCTTTTGTTCATTGGTCTGGTTGGTCTGCTGGCGGTATACCTCGGGCTGCGTTCGCAATCTGGGGCGATTTCCCCTTCCGCACCTGATGACACATATAACTACGCACTCTCCTTGAGGAGATTAGCCAATAATCTCCTGCGTTATGCGTGGCGCACATACGGACTATTAGCAATCGTTGCGTTTGCTATTACCGTTTCACAATACCTACGCGGTGTTCGCCCGCACCTCAAATTATTAACAACCCGTGATGTTTTCCTATCAATGATGCTGTTTGCGGTTACTTCAGGACCTTTTCTTCTGCTTTCTGTAAGGTCAGCCACATATAGCTATCTGCCGGGGATAGGTGCGGCACTACTCCTTGGGGCAGTGGCACGCTCACTCTACGCAGCACCGACGATACCGCGGTCGTTTCCCACGGTGCTCGCATCGTTCCCAATCATTCTCGTCGTTGCATCACTCATCGGATTCACGATCGGACAGAGCTTGAAATGGGTGCGCATGGGTGACGTGAGCCGAGCTGTCTTAGATCAGATAGCGGCGCAACAACCGCAAGTTAAGCCGAATACATCTGTTGTTCTGAAATATTCCGAAGTGGATCGCGAGCACAGGTTTCCTGATGCTTTTGCTGGCGGGGTTTTCACATATGCGGTGCGACTGCTGTACCGAGATCCATCACTGGACGGCAAAATAATACGTCATGGAGAACCATACTCCATCGTGGAAACGTCATCAGAAGTTCAGCTTGAGTACATCGTCATTAACCAGAAGCCGACAATCAGGATGGTGGGGGCACGTTGAACGAGATTGATACGTTGCGATGCCGGCGATACTCGTTCGTCATCTTTTTCGCTGTGCTCCTCATGTCCCTTGTCCTCCCGACAAAGAATTATTACTGGGATGGTATTCGCCTTTCGTACGACGTCGAACATGCGGAATCTCGGCCGCTGCTTCACCAAAATCACCTGCTCTATGGAACATTAGCACATGTCGCGTGGCGCACGAACCACGCACTATTTCCTGGGGTTCAGGCGCTCGGTCTGCTGCAAGTCATCAACGCGTTTTTTGGGGCTGCAACGGTCGCAGTGTTTTATCGAGCACTTCTCTATATCTTCGATTCGTCATACCTGGCCACGTGCCTCTCTCTGGTCTTAGCATTCTCGGCAACGTGGTGGAAATTCTCAACGGATGTAGACAGCTATGTCCCAAGCACCTTTTTCCTTGTTCTCGGACTGCTGCTCGTATCGCCCGGAAGGAATGCTAAACCTATCGCTCTAGGCTGTATTCACGCGTGTGGCATGCTCCTTCATCAACTGGCAGCGCTCTTTGCCCCTGTCCTGATACTTGCACTCTGGCAGCAAAAAGCGAATCAGACATCACTGCAAAAAGTTGCTGCGATCGCTCGGTATGCCATCACGGCCTCGATCATTACGGTTGCCATGTATTCGGCTGCTTTTGTCGCGCATTTCGGAACATTTCATCTCCCGTCACTGTTACGGTGGGTCACCTCACATTCGCAGGACGTATCGTTCTCTTTCGCCATTGGGGAGAACCTGGTTACGTCCGTTGTTGGGCATATAAAACTGGTTCTAGGTGGGCGCGTGCCACTGATCCGCGCGGTGTGGAATCCGTTTCTTGCACTGACGACCGCGAGCCTGATCGCACTCGCCACACTTCTGATCCTTCGTTTGAGAAGCGGCGGCAAACTCAATGTGGGGAATGGATACTCCCATGCAACTTGGATGGCGAGCATCTGGATCGGAATTTACTTTGCGTTTCTGCTGGTCTGGCTGCCGCGCAATACGTTTTATCGACTCTTCTATCTACCCGGCCTGCTCATACTCCTTGGGACATTCATAGCGGGGACGCGCAAGCGTCACTATCGTCTGGCGCTTGCTGTTGCCGCATTGTTTTTCTGGAACCTTGGTTTTCACATTTATCCGTACGCGCAACCCGCAGCAAATCCAACGCTGCAAAACGCACAGGCACTGCAAACGATCTGGTCGCCCGGAACCATCGTGTATTGGGATGTGTATGCCGCCGATAACCGGACGATTCAGTATTTCAATCCGCAGGTGAAATGGAAGGAGTTGTGGGGCCGTGCGTGGGTCGGTGACATTCAGCAAACAATGGATGCCGCGTCCGCAGCGGGAAAGGGCCTCTGGTTCGATCTACCCGCGCTCGAACGGTTCGCTGCGGAAGACCATGAGTTCCAGGCATGGTTGGCGACGAACTGCCAACTTGGTTCGAAGTACGAGTTCACTAATGGGAACCATCGAACGGGATTCGTTCAGCTGATACCCAAAAATCTGAGCCGCGAAGTGCGCGAATGACGCGAATGGGCCGCACAGAATTCCTGTCGTTACCAACGGGATTAATGGCGTGCGGCCCATTCGCGTCATTCGCGCACTTCGCGGCTAAAACCTTCGCAAAAATCGAAGAGAACGTCGGCTTTGACGCATACTGGAGTAGCATGTAAACTGCGTCGAGCGGGAGGCTAACGTGACCATTTCTCGGTCGATTTGGGCTGTTGTCGTCCTTCTTTCGGCCTTCGTTCCACTCTCCGCGCAATGGCTGCACTATCCCACTCCTGGGATTCCGCGAACGCCGGACGGAAAACCGAACCTCTCGGCCCCGGTGCCGAAGACCCCGGATGGCAAGCCGGATCTGTCCGGAATCTGGAGGGCCACCGACGGCAAATATTTCCAAGACCTCGGCGCTGGTGGAGTGGATATTCCCATGCTGCCGTGGGCGAAAGCGCTCTACGAGGAGCGCAAGAAAAACCTGCAGAAAGGTCATCCATCTGAGCGTTGTCTCGGGCACGGCGTGACGGATTTCGACACGCATGCCACGCCCCGCAGGATTATCCAGACTCCCGGAGTCATTGCGATTCTCTTCGAGTCGTATCACCAGTACCGCCAGATCTTATTGGATGGCCGACCTCTCCCCAAAATCGGCCAGCCTGCCTATATGGGTTACTCGGTCGGCAGGTGGGAGGGCGACACGCTGGTTGTCGAAACCACCGGCCTTAATGATAAGGGGTGGTTGGACATGAACGGGCACCCCCAAACCGAAGCCACGCACATCACGGAACGCTTCCGGCGCCGCAACTTTGGACACATCGATCTGGAAGTTACCATCGACGACCCGGCGGCCTATACCCGGCCTTGGACGGTCGCCCTGGCAGGCTTGGATTTTTTTCCAGACGAGGACTTGATCGAAGCGATCTGCGAAAACGAAAAAGACTTGCCGCACGTGGTTGGCAAGTAGCAGGGGTGCCAATTCTTTGCGGCGGATGCTGGGCGTGTCGGATTCTGCGGAAGTCGAATTATGGTGTCAAATTATTGTTTTGGATTATTGTTGACAGAAAAACACAGAGAGGCATATAAACGGTGCAATTACCATTGTCCAAATTTAACGCCCTTCAGGAGGGATAATGAAACCCGCGAAGTTGGTTCTAGTGGCCACGATGGTTTTCTGTCTGACTCTCGTCGTGACAGCACAGCTACCCCAAAAAGGCCAGCCGCCGGCAGGCCAGCAGCAAGTGGATCAGGATCGTATTGAAGCAGCGCATAGCGAATTGTTGACCGGGAAGGATAAGGCCGCAGAGGCCAGCCGGCTAACCGAAGCCGTGGCTTCAGCCTTGCCGGGCGCCGGGGCTTCTTCGGCGCCGATACCTCGAAAGAATTTCGTCGATGAACATATCCTTGGACGCATCGAGCGCGACAACATTCCCCATGCACCGCTCGCGGGTGATGAGGAGTTTTTGCGAAGGGCGTATGTGGATGCCGTCGGCTTTTTGCCCACGCCCGAAAAGATCCGCTCATTCGTCGCCGACACCGATCCGAATAAGCGCGATAAGCTGATCGACTCTCTGATCGGCACGGAGGAATTCGCCGACCAGTGGGCCTATCACTATGGCGAACTCTTCAGAACACGAGCCGCGTCTTTCCATTATTGGACCAAACAATGGCTCAAAGTGGACCGGCCGTATAACGACGTGTTCGCGGATATGATGACGCCTACCACCAAGAATTCGAGAGGCCTG
>Ga0137381_10002339_pt1 | contig 13191 bp, 15 predicted proteins | sample SagtaG_16_FD_104808 | JGI IMG/M metagenome (GOLD analysis project Ga0137381, IMG submission 104808) | Vadose zone soil microbial communities from Sagehorn Ranch, Mendocino, California, USA - Sage2_L_115_16 metaG | ecosystem: Environmental > Terrestrial > Soil > Vadose zone | place: USA... | reverse complement strand
CATTCCCTCACCTTCGTCCTCTCAAGGTCAAGGATAGCAGGGGCAAAGCGGGCCAGATGTAGTCGCACACGCTACTACCTTGAAGGAGTGTCCTGGCAAGGCTAGGCTGCGAATCTCCGTCGCACTGCCGTTCAGGATGTGAAAGAGCACGCGCTCGCCCTGTTTCACGCGGACAGGCTCGCCGTGGCCCAACATGCGGCCATTCATGGTGAAATAGCGATAGCCCACTTCGTAGCCGTGTGGCATCCCCTTCGCGAGCGACGCTTTCATCGCGGACCCGCCAGTCGTTTCAAGTTCTTTGACTCGCGTGGCGGGAGTCAGAAAATCTTGGGCCATGTCGCCGCCTTGACTGAAAGACGGTTCGAACTCCTTGAGTACGAGAAACACCTCCCGGTCGTAGCTCCCCGGCTCATGCCTGGGCTCTATGTAAACGGGCCCGACCTGGCCACTGTACTGTCCTGAGTAGAGATCCGCACCCGCCCGATTATGCGTGTGGTAGAAACGGAAACCGGCAGGACGCGGGGTGAACACGATGCGGCGCATTCCGCGCGCCGGGATGAACGGCGTTCCTTCCTCCGCCGCGCCATCCACATTCGGCGAAACCAGCTGTCCGTGCCAATGCAGCTGTTCCGGGGTGTCAGTATCGTTTTGTACTTCCACCGTCACCGACTGGCCTTCTTTGAAGCGCAACAGAGGGCCTGGGAATTGACCGTTGTAAGTGATCGCCGAGACGATTTGTTTAGGTGCGATCTCGACCGGTGCTGCGCCGATTCGCAGGGTATAGTCCGGTGGATTTGTTTCGGATTGTGTCGAAATTGATCCGACGCTTCGTGGCGCGAGCGTCGCCACCGCGTCGAGCGAAAGTCCTGAACCGAACAACCCAGCACCTGCAGCCGTTCATGCCCCCTTGAGAAAGTGCCGACGAGACGTAACGTCTTTACTCATGAAGTGCCTCCAGGGGCGAGCCGCAGCTCTCGGAGCAAGGGCTTAATGATCGCCCCTGCACCAAGATTGACAAGACCACGACACCCAACGTTAGATTGAGAATCTGGTCCCGATAAGGAAACCTGCTATCGAGACTCAACGCCAGGGCCAGCGACAAAGCTCCTCGCAAGCCACCCCAAACCAGCACGCGTTGCCACACGAAAGGGATTCGCTTCGAGAACAGATTACCGAATGGCACAATCAGCCCTCACGTTTGGTGGCAAAGAAAAAGCAGCAGCGCAGAAGCGATTGTGACACCTACCGCTCCCCTAGCGAGATGACCCATAAAAATACTGACCAAATCTCCTAAGACTTGCGTTCGCGCGTATTTGCGCACCGCAATCAGCTGGCGCTCAAAGCCATCACCTTCGATCTGGCCAATGCTGCTGACGCGCAAGTAAACATAGCAACGCTTGTGCCTTCTTTGTTGTTCCATACTTGGAACACTACGCACAGCTGAACTTACAACTTACAACCGCCGAACCGTCCTTGAAAGAACTACCCGCTGAGCTATGATGCACACACCAATGAACACTCTCAGTATTCGCGTGCGCTATCGTCCACTTCGTATCGGTTTTTGCGTCCAAAAGGGAAACATGGACGAACCACGGCGCGCATTGCAGCTAACCCATGCCTTTTGGGGAGACCGTTTCAATCCTGTTATTCCGGTCGGAACCTCGGAGGAAGATCGTCGCCTGGCAAAGTCGCTTGTCGAGATGTTTCAGGTGGACGCATTGTATCCGTTGAGTGCGGCCGAGTCCCTTCAAACATTCGCAAAGGAATCTCCATACCATTTGCCCCGCGTTCCGGCACGAGCTTTTCATGGTTGGAATGAAAGGCAAAACAGCAGGATTCCTCGACATTCACCACCCGATTCGCAAGATATTCGAGGAGCATATCAAAGACAAGGCTGACGCTACGATCGATCAAGAAAGAAGTAGGCCGACGGATAGCATCAACGTCGCCTGCAAGACTCTCGTACTTGCCTTTCTCCATCGGCTTGAAAACGATCCCGGGGGCGTGGCGATGAACCCGGTGACGAACCCAGATTTACGTGACGGACAATTGTAGTGCTTTGTTTTGCACCAAACACGCCTTCCATTGCGATCTGTGCTTGCAGATCGTGACGGTGCTCCGGCGGTCACCTCTATTGATGGTCGCGCGGAATCGCTTCCTCCCAGGTCTTCGACTTGACCAGCTGACTGTCTTTCAGCAGTTCTCGCGTGTACTTATAGTAGAAATTCTTTTGGTCGGTCGTGACCAGGAGATGCCCGCGCCAGATCAGCGTGCGGCCGTTCAGCTTGAAGATGCTTTCCGCCTCACCCCCAACCGAGCAGGTCTCCGGATGGACATCGTCAGCCTGGTACGTGAGGTACTCGTAGTCCTCCTCGTTGCCCCAAGGGAACTCGTATGTATCTTTGCCCTTCCAGTGTACGGTGGCTTTGTGGCGGATCTCGTCGCGCTCCATCGTCCACTCGCCGGGAAATGGGAATCCTTCATTCTTGATATCGGTCCGCTCATCAGAAGGCTGTGCCGGGGAAAAAGGAGGAGCGGTTTGGCCGTGCACCGGGACAATGGGAAGTACTAAACGCGATCCCTCATTTCCGCCAAGTTCGAGCGAAGTAGTCATGGCGTACGGAGTAGGCAGCATCATCGGCCAGAGGGCGTTTGAGATCGCAACACGAATACGATGGCCCTTGGGGAAGACCCACGAGGTCAGGTGCATTTGAATGTCGAGAGGATAGACCTTGCCTGGTTCCAGATCGCGCGGTTCTGTCATCGACTCGCGTTGTGCCCCGTTGATTCCTGCCCCGGTGATCTGCGTGACCGTGCCATCCGGAGCCACATCAGAGAGCCGTGCGAACCAGTCAGCTAGGGGCGCAGTCGCCGAAACCCGCAGCAGCGCGTGCGGACGGCCTAGAATCGCCACCTCTTCTTGCAGAGGTGCAGAGTCGTAAACCAGACAAAAAGCATCTACCGGTCTCGGATCGCTCAGCAACTCTCCCCACCAAAATCCGGCTTCGACGCCGATCGAAGGAACGTACTTAAGCTTGTGGGTCTCTCGCTTCACTATGGAATCCGAGAGCGTGTGATTGGGCTGCAGAAACAATGCGGATGGCTTCGTATCTTTTGGTGGCCACATGTCTTCGCGCCGCCACTCGCCGGGAACCTCTTTCTGATTTGGATCCGGTGGGTGCCAGTGCTGTACGTAGATCACAAGCCTGGGATCCTGCTCGACGCCAGTATCCCGGCCTTTCAGCCAATGATCAAACCAGCGCACAGCTTGATTGCGCCATTCGATCTGTGGGCCGAAATCTGCATCGTGGGGAAAAGTATGGTTCCACGGACCCACGATCGCTCGCACTTGACCCTTCGCTTGCATGAGCATGTCGGGTACGTTGTCACGATATCCGTCCTGGAGACCGCCGATCAGAAAACTTGGTATCGTGATCTCGCTTAGCGGACGCACGCGCTCCCGCCAGAACGGTCCGTCGCGCTGGTGCTTGAGATAAAGCAGCGACCACGGCGGCGTGTCAAAACGTGGTCCCAGAACTTTCTCATCGAGCGTGTAGTCTGGAGCGCCTGTCCAGCCCTCCGCCATGTCCATGTTCAGTTCGAATTCATCGATGTGTGCGATGCCATCAATGTAGTGGACGTCGTCGTGGAACAGTTCCGCCGTCGCGTCCACGGCGAGAATTGCCTTCAGGGCCGGTGGATGCCGCATCGCCGCTTGCAGCGAGTTGAATCCACCCCAGGAAATCCCGAACATGCCGACTCTGCCATTCGACCACGGCTGCTGCGCGAGCCAGGCGATAACTTGTTCTCCGTCCATCTGCTCCTGTTCGGAGTACTCGCGCTCCGGTGGAACGCCTTCACTCGTGCCAAAGCCACGAATATCGACGCGCACGCTCACGTATCCTCGTTTTGCGAAATAGGTGTGCTTCGGATAGTCGCCCGCGGCGGTTCCGTCATCCTTACGGTACGGCAAGTATTCGAGGAGGGCAGGGAACTTCTCTCCCGGCTTCGCGCCGTCCGGCATGTAGAGCGTGGCCGCGAGGCGAATACCGTCCTTCATGGGAATCCACGTCTGCTCCATGCGAACTCCATAAGCGGGCGGCGAGGGCGGTTCGCTGGCTAATGCGCGGAGCGGAAAAGCTCCGCAAAGTACCAACAGGCAGGTGAACCGGCAAGCAATCAGCTTGGCCAAAGTGCCTTTCACGCGAATCATTGCAATCATTCAAAAATCCTCACTCTGAAAAGGCTGCGCTCTGCCATTGCTCGGAACCCATTGATGTTCTCTCCAGATGACCCTATTGAGCTTACCTCTAAGTGCGGGTCAGCCTGACCTCAATTTCACCCGAGCTTTGTAGCCTGCCCCAAGCTTCTTCACGCTGGATGAGGTCCAGCGCATCATCGCCACGGCCAGCGGACCACTGAAATCCTTTTACTGGCTGGTGGAGTGTCTGCGAAATAACTAGGCAGTCATTGCTTCCGCTTTCTGGATTTGGGGCTGGTGCAGCCGGGCTGGATCTGCTCCAAAGTTCGGCGGCAGCGGGTGAGCTTTTCTTGGATGGATTCGATGGTTGCGGTCCACAGGAAGGGTTGGGGATTCTGGTTCCAAGCTTGGAGAAATGCTTCGATAGCGGCCTGCAAGTCGGCGACGCTCAGGAAGACGCCGCGGCGGATGGCCTCGCTGTCCAAGTGGCCGAACCATCTCTCGACAAGATTCATCCAACTGGAATTAGCGGTAGTTTACTGATACATCTGAGAAGCAGAGCGGACTTGCGAAACTGCCCTTACCTCCCTCGTCCGCCAGCAGATCAGCGCACTCGACTCGGAAGTCACTCCCCTTTCGGTGCTCACCATGGCGGACGCGTTTTCCAGCAACGGCCTTTTTCCGTTTCGCATCGTCGCGATGTTGGGCGGAGCTTTCGGACTGATTGCCCTATCGTTGGCCATCGTCGGACTATACGGCGTGGTCTCGTTCGTGGTGGGCCGCCGGACCCAGGAAATTGGGATTCGCATGGCCCTGGGAGCGCAGCGGAGCAATGTCCTGCGAATGATTCTGGCCAACGGCATTTCACTGGCCACAGTGGGCGTCGTGATCGGGATGGTCGTGGCCCTGGCTGCTGCACCTCTCATGCGCAGTTTGCTGAACGGTGTGAGCCCGCGGGATCCTCTCACCTTTGTGGCCATCGCCCTGATTCTTCTGACCGCCACGTTTGTCGCCAGCTGGATTCCAGCCCACCGCGCCACTCGCGTCGATCCTAATGTGGCCCTGCGGTGCGAGTAAACCCGTAGGCTTTGCCGAGCGGCTGCCTGCCGCGTGAATCGCGCTTTCACGCCCCGGAGCCAGCGAATGGCGAATCTTTGATCCTGTCCGCCCCGTGATCGATAAAGAATCTGATGATCGTTGTTCCCAAGTGAGCAGCACACCAATAAGCGGAACGGATTTTGGGTTCGACAGATCTATCGGTGGTCGGTATTGATAAGGTTCGGGTCCAAGCCAACCGGCGTGGAGCTTGCCTGTGCTGGTGCGTGTGCTTTACTAACACCAGCGGTTTGGTCGCTGTACGGTTTAAAGAATCAACCGCCGATAATCCCCACCACTTCGATGTTGTGCGACTGAAACCGCTCATCGACCGTACCAATGGCAGGCATCCTTGCAGGATCAAGCGACACAACCTGGGCCACAAGTCGGAGCAGGGGACACACGAGACCGACAACAGCTATGAGAGCAGCGATCCGCGCTCTCGAATGTGTGTTCCTGTTTATTTCACCACGTCGATGAACTCCCATGCCACTTACGCCGTCAACTTGCCTGATTTAATCGCGGTTGAGCCTCACTGGTCGCCCGCTCACCTCTTGGCGACACTGCCGGCCAGTCTCCTCTCCATGCATCAGGGGCTGTGGCGTTCATGTAGCTGATGCGTACTGGCATGGCCGCAAGCCGGTCGGAAAGCCGCGCCTCATTGCGAATCGGCCACCAGTCGTATAAGAAGATCTCAAGAGGGCGCCACATGGAGACCCAGCCGCCGATCGTGAGGCTTTCGCGAACGATCTCGCCAATGCGGCTGCCCTTCATCAAAGCAGCTAGAAAATCGCCCAAGGCAATCGCCGATGCTAAGGCAACGAGGCCAATCGCAAGACTGGTCCGGCCCACACGAAACAATTCACGCAGCCGCCGCCGGTATGCTTGAGCGCGTTGACTGAAAAACTCGTGGATCGCGTCGCGTAAGACAGCAGCCTCATCCGGTAAACCGGCCTCGCGGTCGAGATCAACCACTAGAGCAAGAGTTGCGTCGCTGGGCAAGGCCTTGGCCCAACCCACGATAAACTCTTCAGCTTTGGGGTCTAGGTCCTTGTCGCGAAACGGAGACGGATCGATGGCGTTGAACAACTGCTTCAATTCGCCTACATGCACCTCGATGACAGCGCACTTGGGAGGAATCGGGTCGCCGGCAGAGGGTTTGTCCTTGGCCCCGGAGGCGTTTGTCATCGAGCCAGAATACGCCATTGTGCCTCGCTCATGCACAAGTTCTGCGGGCAGAGCTGTTCGAGTCTTTGTCCGTGACAAACCACCGGATGTATAGGTGATGCTGGGCAACGGCAAAGCAGAGATCCCGTGCTTAATTTTGTCCTCGCGCAACAGCAAACCACACTGGTTCTCACCACCGTTCCTCGTCTGGAGGTCATATGAAGGCGATTCGCATTCGAATCGTCGGACACCGGATAACTTAGCTGTTAAATAAACATTTCGTGAGGTGGATTATGGATGCTAGCAAGAATCTGCAGAACATGAAGAAGCTCGACGATTCGTGGAATGCACAGGATCTCGAAACGTTAGGCGATACCACTCGAAGGATTGCATCGTGCGCTGGCCGAATCAACCGCCAACCCACGGCATAGAAGCCCACGAACAGGAGGCGATCGCATTTTTCAAAATGTTTCCTGACCAACGCCTCGTGAACAATCCTTACAAGATTATTCTCCGGCAAGGCGAATGGACACGCAGGACTGCGAATTTGCGGCTCTGTCTGCGACCTTCATGCCCTCGCTGCTCGTGAGCACCGTGTTAGTGATTATCGGGTCATTTTTCGATAGACGACGGTTGCCCACGGCCCATCGAGCACAAGGAGGCAAAACAGAATGGTTCAGTTATACTTGGGTTGTGATGATTCAGCCTGACCTCCTGTACGGACTGAGGGTTTCTAAGAATCACTCCGTATACGAACTGTTTGCTACATCTGCTGATGACCCTCTCACCGTGTTCGGCCCATGGCAGTTCGACTCCGCCGAGGATATGGCATTGATACTCTACCGTCTTGATTTGAGTGCCGTTGACTACATCGGCGTCGACCAATGGCTCAGTAGAGCTTCGAGTGTGGAAGTTGGCCATTCAATTAAGGGTTCCATGTTGCTCGAAGTGCTCGGTGCCGCCCCGCAAATACTGTCTTGACCATGTCAAAACGTTGTCAACACTCTTAGCTCCAACTCCTCCACGTTGTTTCGAACACCCTACGTCACCGTGGGTCCTCCTGTTTCCAGTCGACGCTGTGCCCCTTCCAAGAACAAACTCAGAACGCTGCCCTGTCAGGGCGCTTTCGAGAAGTTTCGGCAATTAATTGGAACAGGAGGGCACGGAAGGGAATTACGAGTAAAGAGCGGTTACAAAGCGGGGAGCTTAGTTCGGCTGGTTAGAATGCCTGCCTGTCACGCAGGAGGCCGCGGGTTCGAGTCCCGTCGCTCCCGCCAAGTCTTCGACCTGAAACGTTTTTTGCTGTCAAAGAGTCACGACTTAGATTACTTCCGCTACGATTTTCTCGCTTAGTAGGAGCATCTGGAAATTGGTCTAAGCAACAAGATGTTTCTGCACTTCCTTTCCGGAGGCCTCGGTCAGTTGGCGTTGATGTATGATTAGCTCCCTAGCTATCTGTTTGGCCGTATTGCGAATGAAGGCCAAGTGCTTTGCGTACTCTGTGCCCGGCTCCACCTGTTCGCTCGCCAGGTCACAAGAGCCAACAATGGTCGACAGTTTGTTAATTAGATGATGCGCGAAGAGACATGTGGGCTGATAAGATTCCCGGTTTGACTTTTCCATATGGTTACCGTCCCTTCTTTTCCTTTCAATAGAAACACTTCGATTCTGACGCCTTAGGAGAACGAGCACTGTGATTCCAATCACAGTGCGGTGTTACGTCCGATACTGTCTGATTGGTCTTCTCATCCGCTTGTCAAGTGATAAATTGGCATCCGGGTGGTGTTTCCAGACTGTGCAAATCATACTGACCCACCGCGGGATTCAGAGGTCAAGCACAGCCGATATGGAAGAGGAGTCGGCCTGCAGGCACAGACGAAACCCAAGTTTCTTGAAAATATTCTGCACACCCAGGTTGTCCCGCAACATCTCAGCGTGGACGCCGCTTAGTTTCTCGTCGCGCGCGACCTGAACCGTGCGGCGCAGCAACTCGATCCCCAGGCCTTGCTTCTGATACTGATCTGAGACGAGAACAGCCACTTCGGCCTCATGCTTCATGTGTAATTTGATCAGTCTGCCCACTCCCAGGATGCGATGCTGCCCGGTTGCTCGGTCTTTGTAATCCACCACCAGAGCCATCACGCGATCGTAGTCTACGAAACAGATGCGAGCTAGACGCTCGTGTGCCACCCGTGAGCTTAGGCTGGGTGAGGAAAAGTAACGCATGTAGACACTGCGGTCAGAAAGCGTCTCATGGAATTTGCCCATCAGCGGTTCGTCTTCGGGGCGGATCGGCCGGAGCGTGACCTCCGTGCCGTCCTTCATGGTGAATTGTGAAACGTACTGCGACGGATAGGGACGGATGGCCGCCTTTGGGAGTTGGTCTGGACGCAAGCTTAGATCGTGCAAGAGCACCCGCGCATCGAGAGCCAACAGGCCTTCCGACGAGGCGAGCAGAGGATTAAGGTCAATTTCTGCTATCCAAGGCTGCTCCACTACCAGTTGGCTGAAACGGACCATAAGGTTTTCCAGAGCAACCAAGTCGACCGGTAGACGTCCGCGAACGCCCTTGAGTGCTTTGAAAATGAGGGTTTGCTCCATCAATCTCTGGGCAAGAGTGCTGTTGAGCGGTGGAAGAGCCACCGCATGGTCTCGATAGACCTCGACGAATTGGCCGCCGGAACCAAACAGGATCACCGGTCCAAACTGGGGATCAACGCTGCTCCCGAGGATCAACTCGTAGCCTTCTACGCGTATCATGGGTTGCACGGTAACGCCCAGAAACTCGTCAGTACTGGCTTTCTCTGTGACTGAAGACCTTATCGCGCGAAAGGCGGATCGCACCGACTGCTCATCTTGCAAGTTCAACTTCACGCCGCCGACATCGGTCTTGTGGGTGATTGTCTCGGAGAAAACCTTCAGGACGACGGGATAACCAATCTCCGATGCATGTTTCACGGCTTCGTCTTCGTTCTTGGCCGCTCGGGTTTCGACAGTAGGAATTCCGTAAAACGACAGAATTTGCTTCGATTCGATTTCTGTGAGCAGCCGCCGCCCTTGGTTCCGAGCTTTGTCGATGACGTCTGCCGCGCGGCTCCGAGAGCCGCCCTCAGGCTCCAGAGATTCCACTAGAATTGGGGTTTCATAGAGGCCTCGCAGGTTGTAGCTGTAGCGCCACATGTAGGTGAATGCGCGGGCAGCAGTGTCGGGATAAGAGAATGTCGGAATGCCTGCGGTATTGAGGACCTTTTCTCCCATGGTGACGCTGACCCCTCCCATCCAACTTGCGAGCAGAGGTTTTCCAGAGCTTTGGGCGTGGGGTTGCAGACGTTTAGCGACTTCAGACGGGTCCGTCATTCCTTGCGGCGCGAGGATCACCAGCAGACCGTCGCTGTTGGGATCTTTTGACGCGATTTCTATTGCTTTCGCATAACGCTCGGAATCGGCGTCACCCAGAATGTCAATTGGATTGTTGTGGCTCCAATGGCGCGGCAGAAATTTGTCCAAACGCCGCAAGCTCTCTTCGGAGGGTGTGGCTAGCTGACCGCCATTGGCTACAAGCGCGTCCGTCGCAAGAACGGCGGGCCCGCCGGCATTGGTTACGATCGTGAGCCGCGGCCCTCTAGGTCTAGGCTGCTTGCTGAGAGTTTCAGCCATGTAGAAAAGGTCGGCAATGTTGTGCACTCGCAAGACGCCGCAGCGTCGAAAGGCTGCATCCAGAACTGCGTCACTTCCTGTGAGGGCGCCCGTGTGCGATGCCGCGGCGCGAGAGGCGGCCTCAGAGCGGCCAGCCTTAATCACGATAATGGGTTTGCTGAGAGATACCTCTCGGGCGGCCGAAAGAAACGAACGGGCATCGCCCACCGACTCCATGTAAACCAGGATGCTATGCGTGTGCGGATCATCGCCAAAATAATCGATCAAGTCGCCCCAGTCCACATCCAACATTGAGCCAGTCGAGACGATTGCGCTGAAGCCCACCTCCTCGCGCTGACTCCAGTCTAGGATTGCGGTCAGTAGTGCACCGCTCTGGCTTAGGAACGCAACGTTGCCAGCCTTGGGGGTGCCTTTCGCGAACGTGGCATTCAGGCCAATCGCGGGATTCATGATGCCGAGGCAGTTGGGGCCGATCAGTCGCATTGTGCCGCGGCGCAATTGTTGTTGGATCTGTTGCTCCAATGCCGCGCCTTCCGGACCTCGCTCTCGAAATCCCGCTGAGATCACGACGGCGCCCTTTACTCCTGCATCGACACACTCGCCGATCACATGCGCAACGGTGAGTGCGGGGGTGACCACTACGGCCAGGTCCACTTGCTCAGGAATGTCGCCGATGCCTTTGTAGGTCTTAAGTCCGAGAACCTCTGAATGGCTGGGATTAACGGCGTACACTTTCGACCGAAAACGGCTTTCCATCAGATTCGATAGAACCGTTCTGCCCACAGTACCGGGCCGCTCAGTTGCGCCGATTACTGCCACGGAGTCAGGGACGAACAAGGCGTCTAAGCCAGACCTCGCCCCAGCGTTCGCGGACTTCTCCACGGCGGTCTGCGTTTGCTCAGGTAGACTTCCTTGCGTGCGGCTCACAAAACTCTCCCGGCCAAGGATATCAGTGGACATGCAGCACGCGATCATCCGACTGGTGTGAAGGTTTGCTGATCTCGACCCGGGCTTCGAACTTCTGTGTTGTTCCTAGTGAACGCGAGACCAGGCATAGCGCCTTGGCCTTATGCAAGAGACTAATCGCCCGCTCCCGTTGCTCTTCATTAGGAATCGTCAGGCTCGGACGGATAACAATCTCGCTGAAGCCGTAGCCAGTGTCCGTTTTCCTGACGGTTCCCTCCGCTTCCACTGCCAAGTCCGTGTATTCGAATCTTGCGCGCCCTGCGATTGCGTGGAACGTCGTCGTAAAGCAACTCGCGAGTGCAGTCATCAACAGGTCCTCAGGTGTCCACCTGCCTTCGAGACCGCCGAACTGCGGTGGCGCGGTGAAATGAATTGCGTTAGGTGCCGAATCAGACTTGGCGATGCCGGTCTGTCCGGACGTCCACCAAGCTACAACGCGGTATTTATGTTCATTGTCCATTCAGTACTCCGGGTCCTGATTTGGTCGTCCAGAAACTCGTGGGTGCTACTTCGTCAACCGATTCCGAGAAGGGGAATATCACGGTTACCACGGCCACTGTTCCTGATGATTCTGTGCCAGCGGAACCGAGTAAAGCGGTGGCCGAGATCACCGTTGTTCGTGATGCCAATCACACACTGGGTGCTACAATACGCTCACTTGGAAGGTGCTGAATGCACGCTCCTTACGGCTTAAATATCATCGATAACTGCCTCATCTGTCCGGTGCGTGAGGAGCATTTATTCTGTAATTTACCTTTGCCTGCAGTACAGAAACTGAATGAAATCAAGTCCACTGCGGTGTATCCCAAATCGACGATGCTATTTATCGAGGGCCAACAGCCGCGTGGAGTGTTCGTGCTCTGTGCGGGAAAGGCGAAACTCTTCACATCTTCGAGCGATGGTAAAACCATTATCACCAAGGTTTCGGAGGCTGGCGATGTCTTGGGTCTGAACGCGACCATCTCCGATCGGCCCTATGAGGTAACGGCCGAGATGATGGAGCCCGGCCAAGCGAATTTCATCGCCCGCGACGCGCTTCTGCAATTCCTGCGCGAATACGGAGAGGTGGCGTTGCGAGTTGCAGAGCAACTCAGCCGCAACTACTACATTGCATACGAGGAAATCCGCACTTTAGGTTTGACGAGTTCGCCTTCAGAGAAGTTTGCAAAGCTTCTGCTCTCCTGGTCGCCAGATAAAGGTAACGCGAATGAGCCTGTGCATGTGAAGATGACGCTGACACATGAAGAAATTGCGGAAATGATCGGCACGACGCGCGAGACGGTCAGCCGCTTGTTCTCTGATTTCAGGAGGAAGCAGTTGCTGGAAACGAAGGGATCTACCCTGGTCATTCGCAACAAGCCTACCCTGGAGAAAATGTTGAACTCCTAAGGGTCATGTGTCGGCCTGTCACCCCGAACCCGCACGTTAGCGCCTTCTCTAAGTCTCTGCCAGCTTTGAGAATTCGACGCGTTGCTCCAACAACGGATCCGTCGAGCTCGCAAGTTGCTGTTCAATCTGTGCGATCTGGCCGCGCAACCAGCCGGCAACAGCTTCTTCCAACTCGAATTGCGTGCCGAAGCGATAGAAATAGTCAAATGGTCTCCCCCTGTTCATTGAGGGGAATTAGCAGCGAGCCTTGGTCGGCGATGACAATGTTTTTCCAGCTAGAGCGAAATGGCGCGCTCTTTGGAGTGCAGGCAGTAGTGCGCCCAAGAAGTCCTTGACAGAGCCGACACCTTCATAGATAGCGCACATAGATAGCGCACTACGCTCCAAGGTTTTCATCGGGATCATAAATGCCGCAGTGGTTTAGACTAGCTGGTTGTCTAACGCGATGTGTCTTGGAGAGAAGCTGTCATGCGAATCATTCCGATCTCCCAACAAGAATGCAGTGATCTGCTGAAACGCGTGTCTATCGGAAGACTGGCATGTTCGTTGGACGATCAGCCGTACATCGTGCCGGTTGCCTTTTCGTATGAGCCTAATCGCATCTACATCTTCTCGACACTCGGCAAAAAGATTGAGTGGATGCGCCAAAACCCCAAGGTTTGTCTGCAAGCCGACGAAATAGAGAATGATTCTAACTGGCTTAGCGTGATAGTGAT
>Ga0137381_10002331_pt1 | contig 13207 bp, 11 predicted proteins | sample SagtaG_16_FD_104808 | JGI IMG/M metagenome (GOLD analysis project Ga0137381, IMG submission 104808) | Vadose zone soil microbial communities from Sagehorn Ranch, Mendocino, California, USA - Sage2_L_115_16 metaG | ecosystem: Environmental > Terrestrial > Soil > Vadose zone | place: USA... | reverse complement strand
GTCGAAATCACCTGGTCACGAACGCGTTGAATTACTTCGCTGTAAAGGGTTTGGCCACCGCGGGTACGGATTTAGGTATTCCTGGGTTTACGGGTGACACAACGTTCAGCAATCCCGGTATCCCCGACATAAACGTCGACAGCTATATCGGCGCCGGAAATGCCGGAACGAACTGGCTCCAAGACGATACCACGTGGCATGGCTACGACCAGATCAGCTACACACACGGCAAACACAACATCATGGCCGGCCTTGAATTTAGAAAGCTGACCACCGGGCGTGCTGCCGCAAATAGTCCACGCGGCGTTTTTAACTTTACTGGCGAACTTACTGGTAACGCTGCGGCGGATTTTATCGTGGGCACACCCGCCAGCGATCAGACACCGCTACAGGAAATCAAAGGAATCGTCGCGGAGTGGCGCGATGGTTTCTTTGTGTTGGACAACTGGCAAGCGACACGAAAGCTCACTTTGAATATCGGACTGCGGTACGAGTTGCCAACCGTGCCTTACAGCGTCAACGGGCAAGCTCGGATTCTCAACGCGGACGAGACAGCATTGATACCCAACACGCTACCGTCTCCCGGGTTTCAGTTCATCAAGGCGAATCACGACAACTGGGCGCCGCGCCTGGGATTCGCCTATCGTCTTTCTGAGAAGACTGTCGTTCGTGGCGGCGGGGGTTTCTACTACAACCCGAACCAGACGAACAGCTTTACGTTGTCGACGACGAATCCGCCATTCGGGCTTTCAGCGACGTATTCCGCGGTCGCGCCGTACAACACCTCCGGATGCTTGCTTTCCTTTGACGATCCGACTCCTTCTTCGTGCCTCAACGGCGCTCCTGCCGTGTTTAACGTCTTCAGAGAAAACCCGTATCTGCCTACGCCCAGGATGTATCAATGGAATCTTGGGGCGGAGCGTGAGCTGTGGAGACATGCTGGGTTCGAGTTGCAATATCTCGGGTCGCATTCCCTGCACCTCGATCGGAGCTACTATGACAATCAGCCGACGCCTGGTCCTGGATCGATTCAGTCGCGGCGCCCCAATCAGCTTTGGGGTCAAATTCGCACGATTCAGAACGACGAAATCGCCAACTACAACGGATTGACAGCAATTTTCCGGCAGCGCATGAGCCGTGGACTCCAAGTCCTCGCGAGCTATACGTGGTCTCATACACTCGACATTTCCTCCGACTCGAATGATGGAGGCTACCCGGTCAACGCATACGATTGGCATGCCGACTACGGAAATTCGAATTGGGACATCCGGCACAGGTTTGTAGCAAGTTTGGTCTACGATTTGCCAAAGTTTGCGGGGCAAAACTGGCTGGTGCGCGGTGTATTTGGTAATTGGCAGTTCAACGACATCACAACGCTTCAGAGCGGCAAACCCATCAACGTCACGATGTCGGCAGACGTAGCCAGCATCAGCCGCGCCGGGAACCAGCGCCCGAATTTGGTCGGGAAGCCCAGCGCGGATTGCAATACCAGCCACATATCGGACTGCATCGACATCACTGCGTTCGCGACTCCGGATGCTTTCACTCTAGGGAACGCGGGCAGGAATATCTTGAACGGACCAAGCTACCTGAACACGGATCTGTCCTTATTTAAAGTCTTTCCGCTTCGCGAGCGCATGAAGCTTGAATTTCGCGCCGAGTTTTTCAATGCATTCAATCGGCCGCAGCTGGCCAATCCGAACGCGACGATTGGAGACTCATTCGGCCAGATTCAATCAACCGTCGCGGACAACCGGGACGTCCAGTTTGGACTGAAATTTGTTTTCTAGGTTCCCCAAAAAAAACAAATAACCCCTAACTACCCCTGTTCGGAGAGGCGGAGGAACAGCCGCCTCTTCGGACATTTGTGGCCGATTCGCAGAATCGCACGGATCTTGACGAGACCAGTTTGCTGAGGGCAATTCGTGTAGTCTTGAGTCCAGGAGGGAAAACATATGGCCGCTCGAATTTTGAAGCGCCCGATCACACGGCGCGATTTGCTCAAGTCCAGCAGCTTGCTCGCACTGTCCGGCGTAGTACCGGCTCAAGCGATTTCGGACGAGGTGTTTTCGGCGGAAGCAGGCTCGCACAATCTTGATGTTGGTCCGAGTATCTACGAATCCATCGGCGTCCGCCCGATCATAAATTGCAAGGGCACCTTCACCATCATCTCCGGCTCGCAAAGCCTTCCGGAGGTGAAGAAGGCTATGGATGAGGCTTCCAGGCACTACGTGCAAATGGACGAATTGATGGAAGCTGTTGGCCAGCGCTTGGCGGAGATCACCAAAGCGGAATGGGGAATTGTCACCGCGGGGTGTTCTGCTGCAATTACCAACGCCACGGCTGCATGCATTGCTGGCTCAAATCCCGAACGGATGCAGCGCCTGCCCAACCTGCAAGGGCTCAAGAACGAAATTATCATGGCGAAATATTCCCGCAATGTCTACGACCATGCGGCGCGCATGTTGGGCACGACCATTGTAGAAGTGAATTCCGTCGAGGAGCTGGAGCGGGCGTTTAATGCTCGAACTGCGATGGTTCTTATTTTTTCTTCGCCACAGGCGGAGCAGGGGCCGCTAAGCATCGAGAATACTTGCAGGGTTGCAAAGGGCAAGGGAGTGCCGGTGCTCATTGACGCAGCCGCTGAGGTGCTGACCATTCCCAACCACCACTTGCGTCGCGGCGCCACAATGGTGGCTTATAGTGGCGGCAAGTGTCTGCGCGGACCGCAATGCGCCGGGCTACTTTTGGGCCAAAAGGAGTACGTTCGCGCGGCCTGGGCGAACAGCGCCCCCCACCACGCTTTTGGAAGGTCGCTAAAGGTTGCGAAGGAAGAGATCATGGGCATGCTCGCCGCTGTGGAAATGTGGGCGAAGCGCGATCAGGATGCCGAATGGAAGATTTGGGAAGCGTGGCTCGCCTACATCAGTGATCGCGTAACAAAAATTCCGGGCGTCACTACCGAATATGTGCAGCCCGTCGATCTGTCTAATCACGCGCCGCAGCTCCGCATCACATGGGATGCCGCATCTCTGAGGGTTACCGGCACGGAAGTTATGAACATGCTGTCCGAACGGAATCCGCGCATCTTCCTGGCGGGCGCCAAAGGACGCAGGCCCGATGAGATGGCGAGTTCCGTGAGCATCATGCCTTACATGATGCAGCCCGAGGATCACAAGATTGTTGCGGAAGCTCTCTACCAATTGCTTAGCAAGCCGCCCAAATTTGAAAATCCGGTCATTCCGATTGGCCAGCCGGAAAATGTTGCCGGCGTTTGGCATGTTCAGATCGAACATCCCCTCGGCACGGCGGGGCATTTGTTCTTCGTGGAGCAAATCGGTAACGTTCTGCAGGGTATCCATGAAGGAGAAACCATACGAGGCGAATTGAAAGGAAGTGTTCACGCCGCTAAATTGCAAGTGGCGAGCGTGCATCCAATCGAAGGGACATCGATCGAGTATTCGTTCGCAGGCATTTCCAAGGATGGAACGATGTCCGGAACCGTATCGATGGGAGAATACGGAACCGCGCGGTGGAAAGCGAGCCGCACTAACGAGGGCGCGCGGCTTTAACGATTGCGACTTCTTTCTTGCGACCTGCCCGCGGTCCGGAAACGTTGACCATTCGCTTTCGCCTCCAATTGCAAAGGCGCCGAGCGGCGAATCTTCGCACACGTTTAGGACGTTTCCGGCGCTCGTCGGAATCAGAGCCGCATTCGGGAACGGTCCGCGCAGCGCCTTGATGTTGTTTTGATCCACCAACACTTCCACAAGGAACTTTGGGCGGCGGAAGCCAAAAGCGACGGCTTCTGCTTCCAAAGCGAGCGGCTGCTCTACGGTAGGGAACTGGAGTGTTCTTAGGGCGGAACCAGGAAAGCATCTGTACGGCGGTGCCGGCTTTAAGTGCGCGGCACAAGCGAAGCACGCTCTTAAGCGTACGTCGGTACCACTGTCGCCTGTGTGAAGGGCACGGCTTTTTCCTGTTTGTCGCATTTAAATCATCGTTTAAGCAATTCGAACAATTCCACGCGAGAACTTTCTCGACATCGAGACAAAGAATCTTTAGCATTCCGTCATTCAAGACCGTGTTTTGCGATGAATTTTCAGAACGAGGCAGGGAACTAGTGAATTCGCACAATTCCAATCCCATCCAAGCGCCGGAGATGAACCGAGAATCGCTGCAAGTTACAGCGATCGCCTTTGGGCGGCGCGGCAGCGCCGTGAATTTCGCACATGCTCGTGCAGCATTTTGGCTGGCAAGCGGCGCTCCGGACGATGGGTCTATTGGTAGTTGCGATTGCTCTTCCAGCCCCCTTCTTTGCAAAAGACGCGCCGCAGTCGAAAGAGAATCGCGCAGCATCCGACCTGGCGAAGTCGCGGGACGCATTTCTCACGATGCCTTTTTTCCTTCTGACTTTGGGCAGCATGTTTTTCATCGCAGCGGTCAGTGGTACCCAGCAAAATCTAAAGTTGTTCTTGAGTTTGGATCTTCATTTTACGCAGAGCCAGGCCACGAGTCTCTTGTCGCTGGTATTGGGCTTCAGCATCGTCGGGCGTTTGCTTATGGGTTGGTTGGCAGATTATTTTCCCAAGAAGCTTGTCATGTTATTGATCTACTTGTTGGTAGGAGCTGCCATTCCTCTATTGCTTGTGAGGCACTCGCAAGCAGCCATGCACACGTTCGCCGCAGTGTTCGGGATTGGGCTCGGCGGTGACTACATGATTGTGCCTTTGATGACCGCGGAGATTTTCGGCATACAAGTTCTCGGCCGCCTGCTGGGGGTGATTTTGACCGCGGGCAGCGTGGCCGAGGCTCTGTCTCCCTGGCTGGTTGGACGCTTGCGGGACACGACGGGAAGTTACGGAGGTTTTCTCGCGCTGATGGGCATGGCCGCGGTCAGCGCCGTGGGCGTTGCGGCGCTGCCCAAGGGACGGAAACCCGCATGACCGCGCTTCCAATTCTGCGGCTGGGGACCGTCAAGGACGTCGCTCATTTTCAAGAGCATGTTCGGTCGCTCGGCTTGACGATCCCCTGCGATCGCGAACTGCTTAGCGGACCCGACTCCGCGCTGCGATGGCCGCTCTCGCGAGGCGGAATCAAAATCGGCAACCGGATCGCAGTTCAGCCGATGGAAGGATGGGACGGCACTCCGGATGGAAATCCGACCGAGCATACGATCCACAGATGGAAAAAATTCGGCACGAGCGGAGCGAAACTGATTTGGGGATGCGAGGCCGTCGCGGTCTCACACGAGGGGCGCGCGAATCCGAATCAGCTGGTGATTGCGTCGCACACGCAAAAGGGATTAGCGGGATTACGAGGGGTCCTTGTCGAAGAACACCGAAGGACGACGGGATCCGACCACGGGCTATGGATTGGGCTGCAATTAACACATTCCGGACGCTACTGCCGTCCGAACAAGCACGACAGGCCCGAGCCGCGCATTCTTTATCATCATCCGATTCTTGATCGAAGACTGGGATTATCTCCTGATTATCCAACTCTCACGGATGGCGAGATCGGCGCAATCATTGAAGCATTTCATCGGGCGGCGAAAATCGCACTTGAATTGGGTTTCGATTTTGTGGACATCAAGCATTGCCACGGATACCTGGGACATGAATTCCTGAGCGCGCACACCCGGGATGGGCAGTACGGCGGAAGCTTTGAGAATCGCACGCGATTTCTTCAAGAAGTTGTGCGCGAGATTCGCACGGGCGCGCCAGGGCTTTCGATCGGCGTGCGGCTCTCTGCTTTTGACACTGTGGCATACCATCCCGACCCGTCGCGATCGGCGAATGGCAAATTGGGCCCAGGAATTCCCGAAGCGCATGACCACTTGATTCCATATCGCTGGGGATTCGGCGTCAATCCGTTCTGTCCTACTGAGATTGATCTAACCGAGACGATTCGGTTTTTGACTTTGCTCGAGGAAATGGAGATACGGCTGGTGAATCTAACGGCGGGGAGTCCCTATTCCAATCCGCATATTCAGCGGCCAGCACTCTATCCCCCATCGGATGGATATCAGCCGCCAGAAGATCCACTCGTTGGTGTCGCGCTGCAGATGAGCGTCACGCGACAATTGAAGCAACTCTTTCCCAACCTGATTGTGGTGGGATCTGCTTACAGCTACTTGCAGGATTTTCTGCCGCATGTGGCGCAGGCCGCGGTGCGGGAGGAATGGGTCGACGCCGTCGGTCTGGGAAGAATGATTTTGACTTATCCGGAGCTGCTCCGCGAGGCAAGCGAAGGAAGAATCGTCGAACACAAGCGGATTTGCAGAACGTTCAGCGATTGTACGACCGCGCCGCGGAACGGTTTGCCCTCGGGATGCTATCCGCTGGACAGCTATTACAAGAATTCCGAACTGGCGGACCGATTGAAATCCGCGAAAGCGAAGCGATGAAAATCGATTCGATCTCTCAACGGCAACACCTTGGCCGCAAAGTGCAGGGCATGGCCGCAGGACTCTTGCCGTTTGAAGCGGACGGGCGAATCGCCGTCGAGGCTTTTCAGAATCATCTGCGCGCCACGCATGACGCGGGACTGGTGAACGCGGTGAACATGGACACCGGCTACGTGAACTATCTGAGCGATTCCGAAAAACAAGACGTGCTGCGATGGACCCGGGAGGCATTAGGGAAAGACGTGCCGTTTGTGGCCGGTGCCTACATCGAAGGGCAGACGGATGACGTTGTGGATCTCTATCGGAAGCAGATGGACGCTATTGTTACGCATGGCGGGATTCCAATCGTGTTCCAGACGAGCCGTTTACATGGGAAGTCCGCGCAAGAGAAAGCAGCGATCTATCAGATGGTGAGCCGAGGATATCCACACGTGCTGGCCTTCGAGCTGGGCAGGATGTTCGCCTCAAACGGCGAGATTTTTGACGAGGAAATGGTTTGCCGTTTGATGGACATTCCGGAAATCAAAGGAATGAAACATTCCTCGCTCGACCGGCTGGTCGAACTCGAGCGGCTGGCGCTACGAGATGCGCGCCGGCCGGATTTCCGCATCTACACGGGAAACGATTTGGGCATCAACATGATCGAATACGGTTCCGACTATTTGCTGGGGCTAGCAACGTTCGCTCCCCGGAAATTTGCGGAGCGCGACCGGCTCTGGGAAACGGCTGATCCCGCCTACTACGCTCTGTCGGATGCGCTCCAGTATCTGGGAAACGTGGCGTTTCGCAGGCCGGTTCCCGCTTACAAACATTCCGCTGCGGTGTTCCTGCACTTAACGGGGAGAATCCCTAGCGATCTGACGCACCCAAAGAATCTAAGACGCCCGGTGTGGGAGGCAGAAATTCTCCGAGATTGCGCCCAGCGTCTTGGTTATTGAGCAGCATGCGATCGGTGACCTAAGCTTCGACGCACATTCGGCTGGGCACATGACGGGTGTACGGCCGAACTTAGAAATCGCTGCCCCGCACGAACAGCCACTGTGGCCAGGGCCAAGGCTTTGACCTTCTACTTAGAAGTAAATCCAGATGTGGCGCATCTGGGCAGGATCGGCAAGTTAGACTCATCTGGTCATCGCCCGAACCGAAGGCAGTATGGCTAAGTGATACCAGCGAGAAGCCGGTCGCACGCGCAGCTAAAACTATTACCGTCTCAGGCTGGGAGCTCATTACGTTACGGGTATGCCGTGCCTGACGCTGTGAAGCCCCAATCACGAGGCGAAGAATTGAGAACCCTGTCACCTGGGGCTCGTATAGAATGCGCAAGCCGTCGACTTTCTGAAGCGCGTGGTTTGTTCCAAAGTGAGTAACCATACACATTGAAGAGAACATCTAACGGCCGTGTGGGAGATCTTTCGTCGTAAGCCTCGACCGCTGCAGAAAGTAACGACCGGCCGGTTCGAAATCGAGCGGAACGGTGAAGTCGCCTATCTGGAATACAGTTTGAGCGGAAACATCCTAGAACTGACCCACACGGAAATTCCTGAAAAATTGCGTCATATGAGCCTTGCGTCATCTCTAGCAGAGACTGCTCTGCAATGGGCAAGAGAGCACAACCTCAAGGTCGACATTATTTGTGCGACGGTGCAGCAATATGTGGCGAAGCACCCGGAGTACTCGGATCTCGTTATGCATTGATGTGGCGAATTCACGGCGCGACCATGATCTTCAGAAGATCGAAGACCGCCGTCTCGCCCACTTCCAAATGCTTGTATCGACAAAGTAATCCGTGAAAGGCACTGAGCGAGTGACTTTGTTGTTGATCTTGATGGCGGATTCATACAGTCGCTCGGAATTCCCCGAGAACTTCACGTTCTTCGGCGCCTCCGTCGGCAATGCGCTTCTGCGGGTCTTTGATTCACCATAGAGTGTCCCTGAGACACTAAATCGGCTCGTAGACTTCCGGTAGTGCGGCGACGGCCCCGGTGATTTGGGGGAGCGGTCGTTTCCCGAATGAGGAGTTCTGGCGCGACGGCAAATTCTTCTGGGTAATCCTTGAAGCCTTGCATGCGCTGGAGAAGGATGCGTGCCCAGTTGATGCAGGTGTCGGAGCGCGAGTTTGGCTTCATCCCCCTCAAGGTGACAGCGCGGGGACCAGATGACCTGCGTTTCGCTTCAGAACGAGCTTTGGGTGCCAGCGGCATCTGGTTTTGCGGCTTCTCGCCCCTTCGTGCTCGGAGAGCCTTCGATCTCGGGGCGGTCCTGAAAGGGAGGATCCGCGCTGCGTTCGAAAGGCTTGCAATCAGCGGTATGGGCTGCCAACTATTTCGGCCTACGGGTGTTTACTTCGCGCTACATCTCCTAGGACCTATGTCCGTTAAGCGAGGAAATGGATCCTAATGAAGCTCAACAGAAGATCGGAAAAGTAACCGCCAGCTGGGAAGAGATCAATGTGTGACATAGATTGGAAGTTCGTGGTGTTCGCGAGCTATCCTGTCCCATGGCGGCAGAGCAGCAAGGGCCGCCATGAGGAAAACAATGGTTACACGACGTGAGTTTCTTGACGCACTTGCAGTCGGAGCGACGGGGCTAGCGATAGGAATGAAGGCCAAGAGTTATGGCCGGATCCTCGGCGCAAATGATCGGCTTAACTTTGCTGTGATTGGACTGAATGGGCGCGGGTATGCTCATCTCTCGTCTCTCAAGGCGAACAAGAGCGCTGCCCGCATCTCGCATATCTGCGATGTGGACGGCAACATTCTGAAAAAGTTCGCCGACGCTGTGCAGCGCGAGATGGGCGAGTCACCGGCGGTCGAGAAAGACTTTCGCACGATTCTCGAACAGAAGGATGTGGACGCCATCACGATTGCCACTCCTGACCATTGGCATACACCCATGGCCATCGCCGGGTTGCAGGCGGGCAAGCACGTCTACGTAGAAAAACCTTGCAGCCACAATCCTGCTGAAGGACAGATGCTCGTGGAGGCGCAGCAGAAGTACGGAAGGCTTGTGCAAATGGGTACGCAGCAGCGCTCTTCGCCACACAGCATAGAGATCGTCGAAAAGATTCACAGGGGCATAATCGGCAGGCCCTACCTCGCGAAAGCATGGTACAGCAATGTGAGGAAGTCCATCGGCACGGGCAAAGAGGCGCCGGTACCGGCCCAACTGGATTGGGAGCTGTGGCAGGGCCCGGCGCCTCGCCGTCCCTATAGGGACAACGTGCATCCCTACAACTGGCACTGGTTTAGAAGCTATGGGACTGGCGAAACGCTCAATAATGGAACGCACGAAGTGGATGTATGCCGGTGGGCGCTGGGCGTGGACTATCCGAAGCGGGTTACTGCGTCAGGCGGCAGATACCAATTCAAAGACGACTGGCAGTTTTACGATACGCTGGTGACAAGCTTCGAGTACGAAGACAGGATGCTCACCTGGGAGGGCAAGAGCTGCCAGGGAATGAAATACTACGGCCGTGACCGCGGCTCGGCCATCATGGGAACGACCGGCACAGTGGTCGTGGATCGCGATGGCTACGAGATCTACGACCTCAAAGGAAATAAGACGAACGAGTTCAAGGCCGGCAGCGCGACGTCATCTGCCGACCTCCTCGGAGCCGATTCCATGACCGATGCGCACTTCGCGAACTTCATCGCGGGAATCAGGAAGGGCGAGAAGCTTAACGCTTCAATCTCTGTAGGGAATATCGCCGTTACGATGCTGCAGCTTTCGAACATCGCATGGGAAGTCAACCGGGAGTTGCATCTCGACACGAAAGACGGGCGGATCCAGGGCGACACGGAAGCGATGAAGATGTGGGGGCGCGAGTACGAGAAGGGCTGGGCACCACAAGTCTAAGATGCAGAGGTGCAAGCGGGGTGATGAGGCGCAAATGAAGAATACTTTTTTCCGCCGCAATTTCGTTCGCTCCCGTCCACTGGTTGCGGCAGCGTTCACTGCTTCGTTCCGGCGTCATCCATTGGAGCATCCAACTGGGGTCCAACTCGGCCTCTTTGCGGCTCCTTCCGTGGTCTAGTTGTCATAAGGTCAACTCAATGGGACTTAACGTGTGACCTTCAAACTCGGGAGCCCAGGGTAAACCAAAAGCGAGACCCGCCAGCTTCTAGTCGCCAACGCTTGGCGATGCACTATGGCGCTCGACATTCACCTCTTTTTCTCGCAACACGGGTAGACTAGGCGATTCTTGCCTCGCGAAGTCCTGTTCGCAATGATGGAGTCCATGAGGTTGCAGAGCATTCTTGGCGAACTCTGCTTGATTGCTTTATCCCTTCCGAGCGCGTAATGCGCGTTAATCCTGCGTTCATCTGTGACTCGGTAGCTTGGTTGTTGGATTCTAGAAAACAAGAAAAACGGAGTATTCCTTTTTCGACTTCGCCCTTGGCACAAGCGAAATCAGGACTGCGCGCCCGGAGATTATAAGTGTGAGTTCGGCGGACATGCGACAAGGGAGCTCTGACACACGAGATGATCAGGGGTCGGAACAGCTTAAACGTTGGCTCTTGCAAGGCGAAGATGGCTGCTGCTGCGCCGACATCAATTCTTGACAGGCTCCCTGGGTCAGGCACTAACGATGAGAGATAAGCTCCTGAAAACAAAGCGTGCACTAGCAGTCATTGGTTGTGGTGCGGGATTTTTCTTGTGGACGACCATGTCACGGGCCGGCCAACAGGAGCCGACCGCGGCGGCCCAATTCGCTTCCATTGCGGTGCCGAAACAGTCCGCGCCGACCGCTGCAAATACAGCTGTGCACCTCACGCTTGAAGATGCTCTCGCTCGTGCCAAAAAAAATAGCACGCAGTTTCAAGCAGCGGTTACAGATGCGGCGATTGCACGTGAAGACCGGTCACAAGCCCGTGATGCGCTGCTGCCAAGCGTTGGGTCAAATACTGGAGCGATCTACACGCAAGGCAATGGTGCCGGCAATCCAGTGCGCTATATAGCCAACAACGCGGTCCACGAATACGTCAGTCAAGGGAATGTTCACCAGGTCATCGACTTCGCGGCGTTCGCAAACTTTCGCCGGGCATCGGCTGCCGCAGCTGTTGCCCGGGCACGTGCGGAGATTGCTGCGCGGGGTCTGGTGGTCACAGTCGTGCAAGGTTATTACGCGGCCGCGGCTGCACAACAAAAGGTACAGGCAGCGCAGACAACCGCCGAAGAGGGAGACCGCTTTCTGAAATTGACACAAGACCTGGAACACGGCGGGGAAGTGGCTCATTCCGACGTCATTAAAGCCGAGCTCCAAACACAGGATCGCCACCGTCAATTACAAGAAGCGCAACTCGCACTCTTGAATGCGCGGCTCGACCTCGCCGTTCTGATGTTTCCCGATTTTAACGACAACTTTGAGCTCGCCGACGATTTGCATACCAATCCGGCTCTTCCAACTCTCGAGGAAATACAGCAGCAAGCGGCGCGCGACAATCCTGATATACGGGCAGCCCTTGCCGCAGTGCAGCAAGCCGGCCACGACGTGACTGGCGCGCGCGCGGGATATTTACCGTCCCTGAGTCTTGATTATTTTTATGGAATCGATGCGGCGCGCTTCGCGACGAAAACAGACGGCCTGACAAATCTAGGTTCTTCCGCTTCGGCCACCTTGAGCCTTCCCTTGTGGAACTGGGGAGCCACGCAAAGCCGGGTGAAGCAGGCGGAGCTTCGTCGTACGCAAGCACAGCGTGAACTTTCGCTAGCTCAGCGCAAGCTCGTCGCCGAAATCCGTTCTCTTTACGCGGAAGCGGAAACTTCGTCGATGGAACTGGGTGGCCTGAGCCGGTCCGCTGAACTTGCGGCAGAGAGCCTCAGGCTGATCACTCTTCGCTACAAGAATGGCGAGTCCACCGTGCTCGAAGTTGTGGACGCCCAAACCAGCTATGCACAAGCGAATATCGCTTATCAGGACGGAGCGGTCCGTTATCGGGTCGCCTTAGCCAATTTGCAGACGCTCACGGGAGTATTAACGACTCCATGAAACGACAACTGAGCGCGCGCGTACAAATGCAGTTCACGGCGTTCGTCCTGGCCGCTCTGCTGGGAGGTTTGCTCTGGTTCTCGATCGGCTGCAGCAAACAGGAGAAAGAGAAAGAGCCCGTCGTCAGCGTGCAAACTATGCCTGCGCAACGATCCGAGATTTCTCAGGTTGCGTCCGCGGAAGCAGTGGTCTTCCCCTTGCAGCAGGCTGTCATCGCGCCGAAGATCACGTCGACGATCACCGCGTTTCAGGTGCAGCGTGGCAGCCGAGTGAAAAAGGGACAGCTGCTTGCCGTTTTGGAAAACAAGGATCTCGCAGCGGCAGCGGAAGCGAGTAAAGGCGATCTCGATCAAGCCGAAGCGTCGTACGTCACGACCGTCAACTCCAGTTTGCCTCAGCAAATCCAAAAAGCGGAGCTCGAGGCTGCGGCTGCCAAGGCTGCGTTCGACGCGCAGCAGAAAGTGTATGAGAGCAGAAGAGATTTGTTTCAACAGGGAGCGCTTCCTCGTCGTGAGCTGGACGCTGCGGAAGTCGCGCTTGTGCAGGCCCGCAGCCAGAATGAGCAGGCGCAAAAGCAGTTTGCGGACTTGCAACGGTTGGGCAAACAGCAAGCATTGAAAGCTGCCAAGGGTTCACAGGAGTCGGCCCAGGGGCACTACCGGGCTGCCGCCGCGCAGCTCAGCTACTCAGAAATTCGTAGCCCCATCGACGGCGTGGTCACGGATCGGCCGCTCTATGTGGGAGATCTCGCGACCGCAAATCAACCGATCTTGACCGTGATGAACACATCGAAGTTGATCGCCAAAGCG
>Ga0137381_10002330_pt1 | contig 13210 bp, 8 predicted proteins | sample SagtaG_16_FD_104808 | JGI IMG/M metagenome (GOLD analysis project Ga0137381, IMG submission 104808) | Vadose zone soil microbial communities from Sagehorn Ranch, Mendocino, California, USA - Sage2_L_115_16 metaG | ecosystem: Environmental > Terrestrial > Soil > Vadose zone | place: USA... | reverse complement strand
TCCCGACGGCTACGTGCTGCCTTTTCATCCGGATAAAAACAATCTCGGCTTGGCATTCCTGGAGGACACGCCGCACGACTGGGCAGGCACGCACGCAGCGTGGAATAACGGAGCTTATGACCAATGGGTGCCTAACAAAGGCACGACCGCCATGGCGTATCTCACCCGCAAAGATATTCCGTACCACTATGCGCTTGCCGATGCGTTCACAGTCTGCGATGCGTACCATTGCTCGTTGCTGGGACCGACCGACCCCAACCGGTATCACATGTGGACCGGGTGGGTAGGCAATGACGGCAGCGGCGGCGGGCCCGTGCTCGATAACGCGGAAGCCGGGTATGGTTGGTCCACTTACCCCGAACTGCTGGAAAAGGCAGGAGTCTCGTGGAAAATTTACCAGGACATCGGCGAAGGACTTGACGCCGCCGGCTTTTGGGGCTGGACCGGCGACAAACCATATATCGGCAACTATGGCGATAATTCGCTGCTCTATTTTCATCAATATCAAAACGCGCCGGACAGCAGCCCTCTGGCACAAAAAGCGAGAACCGGGACCAATATCCTGAAGAGTGGAACGCTGTTCGACATTTTCCGGCAGGACGTTCTGGCGAATCAATTGCCGCAAGTAACTTGGATTGTTGCGCCGGAAGCGTATACAGAGCACGGGAACTGGCCCCCGAATTACGGTGCGTGGTACGTCTCACAGATGCTCGATGCGCTGACCGCCAACGCCGAGGTTTGGAGCAAAACTGTCGTGTTCTACGTGTTCGACGAGAATGACGGCTTCTTCGACCACATGGTGCCGCCCACGCCGCCGCAGTCGCGGGCGGAAGGCATCTCGACGGTCGGCACAGTCAACGAACTGTTTGCCGGAAACTCCAATTTTCCTGCCGGACCGTACGGCCTTGGCGTGCGTGTGCCGATGATCGTGATCTCCCCTTGGACGAAGGGCGGGTGGGTCAATTCCGAGGTGTTTGATCACACGTCGCTGATCCGTTTCATCGAGCGCCGCTTCGGCGTTTTGGAGCCGAACATTACGTCGTGGCGCCGCACGGTTACCGGCGATCTGACAACGGCATTCAACTTCGCGTCACCGAACGACGCAATTGTTTCCTTGCCCAGCACTGCTTCCTATGAGCCGCCCAACACTGATCGCTATCCGGATTATGTGCCTACCCCGCCGTCCAGCCAGGCGCTGCCGGAGCAGGAACCCGGCACGCGTCCCGCACGCGCTCTGCCTTACGAGCTGCATGTCGTGGGAGAAGTAAACGCGGCGCAGGGCGGCATAGAACTTTCCTTCAAGAATACCGGCAAGGCCGGTGCGGTATTTCAAGTGCGTTTCGGCGATGGCCGAGCGCCGAGGACTTACACGGTCGGCGCGGGCGATGAAACTTCAGACCTTTTCGGAACCGTCGGCGCAACTTCGTACGACCTTTCGGTCTCCGGACCGAATGCTTTCCTGCGCACTTTCGCGGGTGGCCTCGCACCGGGCAGCGCAAACTTAACGGTGCAAGCGATTTACGACAAGGATGCGGAGGGCGTTGCGCTTGTGATCCGAAACCACGGCTCGAGTCCGGAGAAACTGAGCATTCTGGACGTCTATTCCGGTAAGACGCAAACGCGCATGGTGCAGTCGCAAAACACAGCTACCTACGTTAGCCCGTTGCACAAATCCTTTGGCTGGTACGACTTCATCGTGACGGCCGAATCCGATGTCAACTTTGCGAGACAACTGGCGGGACACGTGGAAACGGGAAGACCCAGCGTGACCGATCCGGCCATCGGCGCAGCGTTGGCACAAACTGCGGAAGTGGCCTAACACGGCTGATCGGAAAAACTACTGCCTTCACGAGAAAATCAATGGAGACCGGGCATTTTGTTTACCTTGCCAGCGCACAAGGCGTGAACGGAAAGGTCTGTTCACAAAGCACACTGACAGGGCCGGCATTGTCCGGCTCGCTCGTTAAAAAGGGGAAGTCCATGGTCACAGTCTGAGCGTCAGCACAGCAGCGAACAGGTCCATCGGCCAGTGCATCATGATCATCCGCGGAAGACGACGCGTCCGCAGATAGATGAGTTGGAAGATTACGACCAAGGGAAGAAACTGCAGGAAACGAAAAACGATCAGACGCCGATCGAACACCAGCGGGAACACGCTGTGCTGAAATGCCCACCAGAAACCGACCAGCGTTACCGTCGCCCAGGTGCTTCCCGTCAGGACCTGGAGACGAGCTGCACAGTATCCTTGGTATAGGACTTCTTCGGTCGGAGACCAAACGAGCCAAAACACCGATAGGCTGTAGACGACCGCCCAGTGCGGGAGTTGGCGGTCGGACAAAAGACCTGGCGCTAACATGGCGGGAACGAGTTGCGTCGTTCCGTACACAAGCCAACTCGCAAGCTTCGAGCCTCCCGCGAGGACAGGAAATATTGCGACCAAGTACAGAAGACCCCACAGCGCTTCGCGTCTGAGTCGGGAGCGGTCCACTCCAAACAGATCGATGAGCCGGATACCTTCGCGTTTCGTCTGCCGCCGGAGCAGCAGGAGACACCCAATATCAACGAGCGTGGCATAGACCGTCCACCATGGCGCTTGAGTGCGCCAGGGCGTTGGATCACCGCGAATGAGAAAGACAGTTGCCACGACCACCTGAACGAAAAGGATCAGACCGGTTCGCGCTGTCGTCATGAGCAGAGGTCCTGCCCAGCCGACGCGGCGTGATTGGATGCGTTCCAGGATCGTGGATGGAGAATTCGGATCGAGCATTTGGCCTATCATATATGGGTACATCTGGATTGCACTTGCCGTCGTAGCTTTTTCTTGGTTAATGCAGCACCGTGCGATGAGCATCCAAGCTGGCGACTTCCTCAGTGATCCTCGAAGTGAGTTGCCGTCCCTAGGGAAGAGAACATCGAGTGGCCGTGTGGGAACTCTTTCGCCGTAAGCCTCGACCGCAGCAGAAAGTAACGACCGCCGCTTCGAAATCGAGCGGAACGGCAAAGTCACGTACCTTGAATATAGTTTGAGCGGAAATATCTTGGAGCTAAACCCCTGCTGAGGTCCCCGAAAAATTGCGCCATATGGGTCTTGCGTCCTCTCTAGCAGGGACCGACGAGAAAACAATGGCGCATGTGTTGCCCTAATCGTCTTGCTTGCCGTTAGGCAAGATTATAAACGCCACCTTCGGTACGCTAACGCACAGCCTTTGACCTCGGATTCCGCTGGCGTTGAACAGTAAAATGTAGGATCTTACGACGAAACTTCTGGAGAAAGTGTTGCGCATCGGGCCGGGTTGGTTGGCCGACAAGGACACACCATGAAGGATGTAGTTCTGAAATATCCGACCTGGCAGGAGCCTTACCGAGCAGCTGTGATCGAAACAAATCCAAAACTGCTGAAACTGAAAATTGCAGGCGCAGAGCAGGCAGCCATATTGCGACTCAAGCAACTACAAAACAGCGCAGACCATCATCATGAACTGATAGCACTAACAGACGCGCTGACAGCACTGAAGATACTCGCCGAAACAACCTGGGAAGAGTGAGATGAAGGCACGACGGAGCCAGTCGCCCATGCCCTCGTGTGTTGAGACGGGATAGGTCAGAATTCAAATTTGTTGGAGGCTCGAACTCGGCGTCGGCCGTGGTTGATGGGAGGATACGGCCTCAATTACAACAACGCTCCTGTTTCAGTCCGGCACGGTGGATAGTCATGTCTGGAACGCCGAAACAGAAAAGGTTTATTCCATATTTCCGTACTTGACTTGTGGAAAAGTTGGCATAAAGTTCGTACGCATTTCGCCACACACCCAGCCGCGTGGACACCCTTCCGCCCCGCGAACGGAGGAGTCCGTGATCAGCCCCGAAAAACGCGTGGAATTCCGTTATTCGCTGCAAATTCCAGTACGCCTCCGCTGTTTCGAGATGGACAGTACGGACCTCGAGGTTTCCACTCAAGCAGTTAACATCTCCCGCTCTGGTCTTTTCCTGACAAGCCCCCAGCGCTTGAAGTTGGGAAGTCTCGTGTTTTTGACGCTGCACGTGCCTACGGAGATTTCCGGCAGTGTCTTTAGCGAGCTCCGGTGCAAGGGTCGTGTCGTGCACGAGCAAGGCCTAAAGGATGGCGCGATCGGCTACGGAATCGAAATTGAGCAAATAGCGCCCCCCTTGCGCGGAACCAGGGAAGCGACGGCAGTATGACGTGCGGGTACTAATTAACAAAATCGTCACTAAGATCTTGGGAATAAACGTGCTTCTCGTCCGAGCCTCGGACTCCTGGTCTTGACACTCTCCTTGGCATCCTCTTCCAGAGGACAGCCAACTTCTAGTACATACGCCTGACCTCTCGCACAGTGCTAGGACTCTACCTCGATCAGACCGCCCTATGCGCTGGGTCCAGTGCTAGGACTGGCCTTCCGTTTATGAAATGGAGCGCCATCGAAGTGAAGACGCTCAGCTTCTTCGCTTCATATCTGACAACGCAGAAAACTTCACATTCCGGGCATCTCGATCGCTTTGGTTAGGCTGTAGTACCCATCGGGGCCCGTGAAGATGAACGAGCGCTTGTCACATTGGTCTTCGACCAACTCCTGCGAAGTTCTTCGGCGCGACGGATGACACGGTCCACCACCTCATGGGAAGCTGACGCAACAGGCTCAGCCTCTACCGAGTTATTCCCCGGGGGGATCTCCAGCATCTGCAGTTTTTCGAAAACTGGCTTCATAGCGCGAGCAGGGTTGCGGAGAAACTCCGAACTGCGGATGCGGGTGAAGATCCAGCCCATCCGTTCAAGTACGGACTGTCGGTCCATATCTTCGGGAAGCTTTTCGAGCGGGTAGTAGCGGTCCCCGTCGCATTCGATCGCCAGGCGCTTACCGTCGCCTTCGACGACCAAATCGATTCGGAACGTTCCAATCCTCCAATGCGGCGTCACGTGATAGCCTGCCGCCGCGAGGCGTTTCATTACTTCGCGCTCGAAACCCGACTGCAACCGTTTTTCCTTTTCTTCCAGCGCGCGCATGAGTCGCGCCGGGTCTTCCGCATGCTCGATCAATTGGCGGCGAAGGTCGTCCGCTTTCAAATCGTTCTGCGGACTGAGCGAATGAACAATCCACATCTGGTCGCGGGCGCGACTAGCGGCGACATTGAAACGCTGTTTGAAGAGTTCCTGATCGCGCAGGGAGAGAGAACCGCGCTCGCCGGTATCGACCACGGAGATAAACACCACGTCGCGCTCGTCTCCTTGGAATTGCGCGGCATTCCCGCAGAGTACGCGATGGAGTTCGTAACGGTCGGGCGAGATGTGCGCACGGACGAGATTGTCGATTTCGATGGCTTGTTCATCGCCAACCAGCGAAACGACTCCGAAGCTTAGCGGCTGGCCTGCGCCATTCTTCTTATATTCGGGTTGCTCTATCGCGGCCGCAAGAAGCGAAGCGATGGTCTGCGCTTCCTGGCGATTGATCTTGCCGTCGCGGGCGGAGCCGGTAACCCGATGCGCGATGGTGTACGGCCGCAAATGGACTCGGCTCGCGTCGCGCAACGGCTTGATGCGGCCGTCGTAGGAAACCATGTTGCTAAATTGGATGATCTCCGGAACACACCGGAAATGTTCGACGAGACAAGTCGTGCCGCCGAAGGATTGGCGTGCCAGATCGTAGATGGAGATTTGCCCGTCGTACAGATCGGAGTTGGGGATTCCCCGGAGGTACTGGAAGATGAGGTTCTGAATCACGCTCAAGTCCTGCCCGACGGCCGACGGGCTCACTTGCTCGTGGTCGCCAACAACGAGCACCGTCTTGCCCAGGTACAGGGCGACCAATGCCATCACGTAGCTCTGACTGGCTTCGTCGATGATGACTACATCGAAGCGAGTGGTGCGGGGATCGAAGTTTTCGACTACGCGCGAAAGCGGCATGACCCAAACAGGAACGGCTCCACGGCACTCGCTCATTTTTCTAGCTGCTTCGGCGCGCAACAGCGAAACGCGGATACCGTGACCTTTGCCGATACGTCGGATCGTGTCGAGCCAGCCGACAAGTGCCTGGCGCTGGCGAGAAGAAGTGCGGCGCGCTTGCGAGGACCAAGAACGTTTATCGATGAGCTCAACGGTCGCGCGGCGCAACTGCTCGCGGAGCTTTTCGTTCTTGGCTTGCAGGGCTTCGAGCGAGACGCTCGAGCGGCGATCGAGTTCGTCGTTGAGTTGCCGCCAGGTCCACGCGGAAGCGACGTCGCGTGGCGGCTCGCCGCGGCCATGCACGCCAGTGCGGTTGCGAATCGCGCCAGCCCAAGCGGGAGCCGCGGTCTCGAGCTTTGCTAGCAACGCTCGGCGCAGGTCGAGGTCCGCCTGTTTGCTCTTTAATTCCAGCAGGCGATCGTATGCTTCACGGTAGCGATTGGAATTTTCGTCACCCACAGCTGCCAGTAGCTGGCCGATCACTTTCGATGCTTTCGCGACGCGAGCGGCAAGTTTGAGCCGGTTCTTAAGGTCGCGGAATTCTTCCTCGAGTTGCAGCAGCTTGAGTTTCTTGAAGCGGGAATCCAAGATCGGCAACAGCGCATCGTTCACCGCGATGTGGATCCGTGCCAACTCGCCGTCGGAACCAACGACCGCAGGTTGTTCCGCGAGAAATTTATCCCAGCGAAAACCGACGTCCGCAAGCCGCTGCTGCAATGGAACCCAGGTGCGCTCCTGCCAACTCAGGCAGTCTTCTATGGAGTCGCAATACTGCACCAGGGTCTTTTCGACCTCTTCGCCCATTTCATGCGAATGAGGAGTGCCAAGCGTCGCCACCTGGCGATCCCACCGCGCAGCGAGATCCTCGCGAAGGCCCTTGAGCCGGAAGAATTGGCGCAGTGCGTGAAAGTGCTCGGGAAGTCGCGGGCGCGCGTGGTTCACTTTCGTTTGCTCCAGGAATTGGCTCCACGCCTTGTGCGTGAACAAGGTCAAGGAGCCGAGCTTGCCGCCGTCCTCAAGGTGTACGAGGATTTCGCCGGCAATGCGTTCCTTCTCTTTGACAGCAGAACTTTCGGAAGCCTCCGGGCCGTACTTGACGAATGATTCCTGAGCGTTTGCAGCCTCGCGATGAACCAGCCGCACGAAGCTTACGAGTTGGTCCCACGGCTGCCTGTGCACATCGCCGTACTTACCGGCATAAACCGCGGCGAGTTTCCATTTGTCTTTGCCGGAAAGCGTTTCGACCGCCTGGGCGAGAGCGGCAGAGAGTCCTTCTATTTCTTCCGGAGAGTTCTGCCCGGCACTGGACTCCCACAGGTCGGAGCGCAAATCGAGGTCTTCCATGCCGAGGCGATTGCGCTCGCTCACGCTGCCTTCAAAGTCTTCCGCTCTCGGAAGATCGTGGAGTTCTGGAAGATGACCGGAAAGTTCCTGCTCGTCCTCGCGGGTGATCGAAACACTTGTGCGATAGAGGTCTGCCAGCTTACCCGGAGAAAGAGGCAGAGGTGCCACGGCTGCAACGGGACCGGGAATCCAGCCGTAGGCTTCCTTTTCCTGCACGACCTGGCGAGCCGCGTCGGCCGGCCCCCAGGACTTTCCAGCAATCGCAATCTCTCGATACTCGTCGCCGCGGGCTTCCGTCAGCTGGTTTCGGATTTCGTCGAGCTTCTTTAGAAGGTCCAACCGCTGGCACTCCAGTTTCTTCGCCTCTAGTTCTAGCGACGCTGCGTCGGCGCGCGATAGCCTTTCCGCGATCGACCCCACGGCGCTTTCAAGCTGCTTGCGGCTGTCCAAGTCACTTTCGAGCAAGCTGACGCACAAGGGACGCAGTTCGGAAACGATGTGATGGCGCACCATGCGCAGTGCCTTCGTGGTGTGGCTGGTGACCAGCACACTCTTGCCCTGGGCCAGCAAGTGCCCGACAAGATTTCCGATGGTGTGCGTTTTCCCCGTGCCCGGAGGGCCTTGCACCAAGACGCCTCCATGCTGCTCAAGCTGCTGGGCAATTCGGATCTGCTCAGGATTTGCGGGTTTGCTCAACAGCACCTCGCCCTCTGTGTGGGCAAAATCCTTCGCCAATGGATTCGTACCCGCTACACTGGAAATCGGCGATTCTTCTCCAACGATATTCAGCAGTGACCAAGGCAAATCTTCGCGTGTACGGAGGTCCGCGAGGATGCCCTCGATTGCGGCGGCGAATCCCAAAGTGCGAGCGCGCAGGAAAAGCAGCGGGTCGCGACCAATGCAGGGATCGTTTACTTCTGTGTCTGGCGCACGGTCTTCAAGGAACTCTCCGCGTGGGGAGAGCAGCACAACAAGGCGTTTCAGAAAACTGGACGTGGAACCATTGACCAGCGGATGGAAGCCCCCTTCCTCTAATTCCTCGCGGCATCGCCCAATTGCGCGACCATCCACATCATTCATCGACTGGAACAAAGTAGAGTAGAGTTCAACCGGATGGTCGGCCTCGGCAAGCGTGAACTCGGGCACGGACGCGTCGAACTGCAATTGGAGACGTTGCAAGAGGATCGGATGATAGATGTCTCCTTCCGTGCGATGCCAACTCAAGATGCCGTCTCCCAGAATGAGTTCCACGCGTTCCGCTTCGCGATCGATGCGGCCGTAGAGCGCATAAAACGCCTCGAAGATTTTCATTGCCGCACGAGCGGGTTTTTCGGTCTTCACCCACTCATCGCGCTGAGATTTCCAACGCTCGAGGCTCGCGGTCCTGGCCGGATCGTCGGCGAACTTCACAGTCCTCGGCTCTGTGCGGTTGTCGGATTCCTCCAGAGTTTCCTCGACAGTGACGAGGTTCGAAGGGTCGTCCCACCCGTCTCCGAGCCATACCGCAACTTCTTCGGGTGGTTCGGGCGGCCTGGTCAAGCGCGGACGCTGCACCTTCAAAACGTAATTCGCGCCGCTGTCTTCCGCATTTTGGCTGTTCCCGTTCTTTGTCTTCGCAGAACCAACCTTGCCAGCGCCACGCTGTATGGATGGATGCTTGGGAAGGTCGCGGAAGGCAAGATGCCAGGGCTGCTCGCGAATCTGCCGTTTCGCGGGGTTCCGATGCTGGTTCAGTGCTTCCAGATAACGGAACACGCGGGTGAGCTTGTCCCGCGCCACGCGGAGTTTTTCGGTGTCCATGACTCGCCTTTGTAGAAACACGTGTCGGGCCTGAAGCTGGGGAGTGGAGACTCAGAATATCAATATCTCTCGGACTGCCTCAATGGTACGCCGCTGGTACTGCTTGCTTGACCCCGAACCGCCTTCACATGGAGATATAACCGAATGTTGTCAGAGCACCGATAGATTCACCTCAGTCCCAATCTTCGACTCAAAGGACGTGCCCGAACGCCTATCTCGACCTAAACGCTTCGCTCATAATCATCCCGATTGCATATTGTCAGCAAACCATTCGGCTCCAACCCGAGAAGTCACCTCCACTCCTGAGCTGTCAAGTCGTTGGACACAGTTGCTGACCAATCTCATGAATCGTGCAAACGTTGGGATGGTTCAACGCCGATGCGGCCCGAGCTTCGCGTTGTCAGAGCGAGCCAAGAGTTTCCGGCAGTTCAGAGACCGTAAATAAGCACGCGGCCATCATACGTGGCCAGCAGGATTTTTCCGTCGGCTACGACCGGGGGACAGAATTTGTTGTAGGTATAGCGAGTATCGGCGGGCTGCGGATTTCCTGGCGTGGTGTTCTGCCAAAGGAGCTTCATCCGAGGGTTGCCGTTGGCGTTTGTGCCGTCGAACACAGCGCCGTCGTATGCGCGGAGCACGCCTTCGACAATCTCCTGATTTGCATTGCCATTGTCGTCGCGCCCGTTCCAGTGGCCTTTTAGTGGGACGGAGCCCCAGACGATCCCGTTCTTGTCCCCGTCCGCGGAGAGCGTGATCATGCCACCGGGCATAGCATTGAAGGCGGTTGAAAAGGCCGACGCAGTTTCTTGGCTTTCGGCGAGGAAGGTGATCTTTCCGTCGGGCTTGAGCGTCCATGCTCGCAGTGGCGCGTTCTCTCCCCAAACGAAGAGCATCGTGCCGCGTGTGTCGCTGGACCACGCCACGGGCGAGCCGTGCAAGTGATGAGTCTTTCCGTCGGGAAATCCGTTCACGTTCTCAAGCGGATTGATGGCGAATGTCCCAGGGAAATACGTAAAGAAAATAGCGTTAAGCAGAGGCTGGTTCTCGGACAAGGCCAGCTTATTTTGACGGACGATTTTTTTTCCCAAATTGCCGCGATTGAACACGTACAGAACGCCATCCTTACCTGCGCCAACAAGGAGGTTCGTGTCATGCGGCAAAACCGGACCCGCGGAGCCCAGGTCCTGATCGGTGAAGTCGTATCCGTTGGCGGATTGTTTCGGACGGTCGTCGTCGCGAAATGGCGTGAACCAGTCCGCTAAGGTCAGCGTGGTCCCGGCGTAGTGCAATCGAACGAAGCTCTCCGCAAAATCCGTCGCGCCATTCCATCCGCCGTTGCTGGTCATGAAGTAAATGTTGCCGCGATCATCGGAAGCAGGTCCCTGGCCCGCCTGCCAGATCCCGCCGGCGTGGCTCTTGGGAGTCGAGGTCCAAGCGGCCGTTTGACGGAAAGTGTCGACGTCAAAGGCGATCACCCAACCATGATCGGTTTTTGCGGTTTCGCCGGTCATCCCGCACGCCATGAACAGAGTTTTCTTGACGTGGGCCCCGGCGGGTTGCTGCAAGGGGCTGAGCAGCAAAGCAGAGCGCTGTTTCTGTTTTGGCGAATTGAACCGTACGCCGGGTCCAGCGCTGGCTTGAATGGTCAGCGCCGGGTGTGCGGGCTGGCCGGTCGTCAGATTTAGCGCATTCAGCTTGTGTACTGCGTTGTCGCGTTTGCCGTCCGGACTCGACCAGCTGAGGACGTACAGCGTCTTCGTATCGATATCGATGACGGGCGTACTGAGAATGCCCCAGCGGAAATTGATCCCCCAGGAATCGATCTCTGTCTCATTCAGGCCAAAGGTCGTTTTGCCCGTGATCTTTGGAGAGACGGGCGTCCCGATATTCTGTTTCCAGAGTTTTGCGCCACTGTTGACGTCGAATGCGTACACATTGTCCGCCATGGTGGAAACGATGACCACATCGTGCGGTCCGTCGGCCATTTGCAACTGAGGAACGTACAAGGGCTGTGCCTCGATGCGAGGATCGTCGTCGGCGTCGAGTTTGAGTTCGCGCAGCTTTCTTAGATCTCCAACATTTGCAGGCTTCAGGTTCTTCTCCTTCGTGTTACCACCCGAGCGGAGATTGTCGTACGAACGCGTCAGCACCGCTTGGCTCGAGACCTGCGGCGCCAACGACGCGAGGATCAACGGCGTGTATATCAGAACGGGGAACCGCAAAGATGCGGTCGAGCTTATCTTGCAATTCATAGGTATTTCCTGTACTTGCGAAGGTTGTAGACCCTTTTTAACAGATGCCCGTTGTGCGAAAAAGAATGGGCACGAGTGGTCGGCAACTACACCTGGCGCGCCTGTCGCAGCAGATCTGCCATCTTGAATTCACCGGCGTCCGATAGAAACTCTTTACGTGGAGAGAAAAATGGGTCCTGGCGCAGATACGAATGGCTGTCTTCGAGCATCAATCCGACCAAGACTTCGCCGACGATACGGCCGCCGACAGGCCCCAGACGAATCGGAGTGTCGTTCTTCTTGAACTGCTGCTGAGCCTCCGCCAGCACATAGAACCAAAGAGGCGCGTTGCCCGCAAAATTCGGCGAGACGTCCGTGATGCTCTTGTTGGTGGGAGAGTCGTCTTCGTTGGCTTTGCCGACTTTCAGCTCGGCATCCTTGATGGGCGTGAAGCCCATTGCCGTGGCGACCGCTTGGCCCGACGGCAGCTGCATGCGCCAGCTGCGCATCAGGTTACGTTCCGCGAGCACAGCCGGATTTGACGCCACGGACGCAGGCAGCGAGCCCAGCGGATTCACGAGGGAGGTGTCTATTTTGTACGCAGGTTGAACGCGCTTCGAGCCAAGCGCCGGTGGATTGCCGCTCTTGAAGAAAAGGTTCCAATCAATGGCCCAGTTCGTGGGGAATTTCCGGAAGCCGACCAGGCTTTCACCGGTGGGGCTGAAGATCGGCAGGCGATCGATCGATTGGTTGAGCCGATAGATGGGGCGAATCATCGAATGCCCGAAACGATAGGCGGCGACGGAAAACTCCACGGGCATGAACGCTTCTTTCTTTGGTTTGTAGAATTTCAGGGTAGGACGGCGCGTGTAGTCAACTCCTCCGTCCTTGGCAGTGCCGAAAATATCGCGCAGGGTGTCCAGACCGATGATCGTGGGAAGGAAATCATGGAGGACCACCCACTGGTAGTGCCAGCGTACCTGACGCTGAATGCGCTCGAAGTCCGTCGAGCCGAGCACAACAACCATGCGATTGTGGAAGCGCAGCATGGATGCCTGCAACTGGCTGACGATCACGTTTTCATCGTTGCGAGGATCGCCAAGAAGGGCGCGGGCTGGCTCGGAGGAGTCCGGTGCGTTTCGCCGCGCGCCTTGGGATCATCCGCGTTTCCCGTCAGCGGATCGCCCAGCAGCATGGTCAATCCGTCAGCGCGATATAGATAAGGCTGGTCATCCGGCCCACGGCCATACACGCAATCCAGATCGAAGCGCGGTGTCCGGAAGTCAACGAGAGCATCGGGGTCATCTTGCCGCTGCAGGCTGCTGACCGGATCGAAGGTGATGTCGTGGTCGATGAACTGGCCAAGATAGGTATAGCCGGCGCTGATTCCGGTATTCTCTTCGTCATCCGCTTCTGTTTCTGGAGTTGGTGTGGCCTCGAATTCGGCGGTCATAGCCGCTGCGAGGTTGTGCAGCATTTCAGCGTCAAATCGCGCAGCCGGCAAGGTGCGGAACATGCGCCCAAAGCGACCCTCAAATTGGTCTGAGCGGCCATGTGATTCCAAGCCGCGAAGTTCTCCATGACGTCCCGCGGGTTTCCGATGAGCTCGTGCCAAGGTAGCCTGTTGCATATGCGTCTCCCTTCCTCGAGAGGTTAACAATGAATTGAATGTGGACCTGAGTCCGGAAGCGTCACCCGATGCGCCTAGGGGCGATTTAGATCAGAAAGCACAGTGAGGTGGGCCGCGACCGTGCCTTTATCCAAACACTGAAACGACGAGACTGGGAGTAGACGCAGCCAACTCATCCGACGATGTGCGACAGGAAACGAGCTAGGTGGAAGAGTTCAACGAAGAATTCTTGCTGCCGCGCACCAACGT
>Ga0137381_10002328_pt1 | contig 13215 bp, 10 predicted proteins | sample SagtaG_16_FD_104808 | JGI IMG/M metagenome (GOLD analysis project Ga0137381, IMG submission 104808) | Vadose zone soil microbial communities from Sagehorn Ranch, Mendocino, California, USA - Sage2_L_115_16 metaG | ecosystem: Environmental > Terrestrial > Soil > Vadose zone | place: USA... | reverse complement strand
ATGTCGCGATCGGAGACATTGGCTTTATCGCTCAGCCGGCGAAGCCTGGCTGGAATCAATGCTCCGGCGCGACATAACCAAGCTCGATCCCGGCTTGATTATCGCCCCTTTGCACGCGCAGTTTCGCACTTCGCACGGCGGTCCAACCGGCGCGCGCCCGATTGACCTGCTGGCACTACGTCACGACGGACGGCTGGTGGTGATCGAATTAAAAGTCAATGAAGATCGCGAGCACGTCTTTCAAGGCGTCGACTACTGGAGGCGTGTCGAAGCTCATCGGCGCCGCGGTCATATTTCTTCCACAAAATTGTTCGGCGAACGCGAGATTACCGATGAATCGCCGCTGGTCTATCTGGTCGCGCCCACGCTGCGCTTTCATCCCTCGTTCCAAACGCTCGCGAAAATGATCGCCTCCGATGTTGAGATTTATCGCTTCGATATTAATGAAGACTGGCGCGGCGGAGTGCGGGTCGTGCGGCGAGAGCGCGTCAACGCGTGATTTCAAAGCGGCAGCGTGCGAATCGAGTTGACGTACTCTTCGGCTTCAGAGGCCGCCCAAATCAGAATCAAGTCTTCGATAACCTTCCGAATCTCGGCATCCTGTGAAACGAGAAAGATTCCGGGACTTATTTGTGTCTCGATGAACTCACCGAAATGAATCGGCATCGTTCTGCGATCATGGCTGACTAATATTCGTCCTTCATTGGCAGCTATGGCGAGAATATCGGGATCCCTGAGGCCTTCGAATCCCGCCTCATTCGCAGTCTGAAAATCGATTTGTGGCACACGTCGTAGGACTCCGGAAACGATGTCCTCGTTAAAGTCTGCGTCAGCTTGAAAGCGAGGGTTCACGGACGAGTCGTAAGCATTTCTTTGCGTGCGCGATGGAGTTTTTCGTACCAGTCGCCGTGTTTTTCGTGGGAAGCCTGCCGCAGCTTCTCAAATTCCTCTTCACCTTCAGTGAGATACTTGTCGACCTCCTGTTGATGCGAAAGGTAGAAGGCCAGGGCGCCATGAATTTGTTCAAGCGTCAGCAAAGGGAAGGAACGTTGGATGCTTTCGGGTGAAGCACCACGCCGATAGGCGTACACAACTGAATCGAGCGAGACACGTGTGCCGTCGATCCGGTAGGTTCCTTCCTGAAGAGTTACGTATTCTTTCGCCATTGAGTTTGTCGTTTCGCCAAGCGGATTGTATCACTTTTGTTGCGGTTGTCAGGTCGTCAACCTCCGATAAATTCCCGGCAGACGCTCGGGCAAAGTCAACACGTCGTCGATAATTGTGTAGCCGACTTCGCCATAAAGATCGCGCAGTTCGCTTTCTGATTCGCGATCGATCGTGATGCAGAAGGGCGTGATGCCGGCGGTCTTGGCCTGGCGCAGAGCTTCGCGGGTGTCTTCTCGCGCATATCGCGCATCGCCGTAATCGTGATCGTAGGGGCGGCCGTCGGACAAGACAATGAGCAGACGCGTGCGCGCCTCCTGCTTTTCAAGCTTTGCAGTTGCATGACGAATGGCGGCGCCGAGGCGCGTGTTGTTTTGATAGGTGATACCGCCGATGCGGCGCATTACTTCGTCTGAGTAGTGCTCGTTGAAATCCTTCAGCACATAAAATTTCACGTTGCGGCGGCCTTCGGAGGTGAAGCCATTGATTGCATAGACATCGCCGACCGCTTCCAGCGCCTCGCTCATCAACACGAGACCTTCCTTTTCGATTTCGATGATGCGGCGGCCGGGGTGCGTGTAGGGTTGCAGCGGATGACGGCCGATCGTGCGCGCGGTTGACGATGATTGATCTAAAAGGAAGGAGACGGCGACATCGCGGCGGCGGCGCAGACGTTTCGTGTAGATGCGCTCTGATTGATGACCGTCGGCTCGTCGATCGATGAAATAATCAACTACGGCATTGAGATCGTAATCCTCGCCGTCAATTTCGTTGGCGACGCGCGTCAGGTTTTCCGGCTTCATTAATTGGAACTGATAACGGATTGACGAAACGACACCTTTATATCGTTCGCGAGTGTCATCGACAAAGTTACGGTTGCCGCGCTTCACTTTCTTTTCGATCACGCGGCACCAGCCGACGCGATGATCGACCAGCTCGCGGTCCCATTCATCGTAGTTGAAGGCGACCTCGCCGGCTTCGAGACCCTGTTCGGGCGTTTCGCCTTCGCTCCAGGTCTCGCTGCCGTCGAGTTCGTCGAATTCGCCTTCGGCCTCAGAGTTCCACGCATTGAAAAGTTCGCGCGCATCACGGCGTTGTGGCTTGCGATCGGCATTTCGCTCGGAGAGCATCTGGTCCGCCGTCTTGCTCGCTTCTTCCTGGTCCAACTCCTCGGGCACTTCGATCTGCTGCTCGGAGTCTTCGAGTGAGATTGATTGAAACAGCGAATACACGCGGCTGGTCGCCATTAGAGTATCCGCGACTGTCGCTCTTCCGTCATGCAGATAATCAGCCACGATCGTTTCCAGCTCAGAAACTATCTGGCGATAAAACTCGCGCGCGTCGTCAAGCGCACCGCCCAGCAGAGTGATTTGGAACAGCAGCTCAAATGGGACGAGTGCGGGAGGCAAATCGACGATCTTTGGGCGGCGGCTGCGCAGGTGTTCGCGAATCAAATCGAGATCGCGAGCGAGACCGCGATAGGTTCTTCGCAGGCGCCGATCGATGCGCCAGTTCTCGAGGGTCCCAAAGATTCTGCGGGCCAGCGCCGGGATAGGAAACTGACTCAGAATGTGTCGATAATCAACATCCTTCTTTGCGCCTTCGTCGCTCCTTTGCGTCTTTGCGCGAACATCTCCTGCAACGGCTGGAATGTAACCATCGAGCGCGAATGCATCGCGTTCATTTTGCTTCTCCGGATCGTAGAGGTCAGTAAGCGATGCATGAGCCGCCAGGAGATCATCAGTATCACGCTCATAAGTTCCAAACTCGATTTGTCCCGCCGCGTGCGCTGCCAGCACTTTATAGAGCCGAAAGTCGAGTTCTTCAGCACCAAACTCCGCAACCGCCGAAGGGAGGTGAATCGTGCGGCCATCGCCGATCCGCGCCTCAGCCGGCACAGCAGCGAGCGGCGCAATCTCGACCGAGCGTCCCGTCAAGGCTTCAACGTAGAGACGCAGCAAGAGCTGAACTGATTCCAGTGAGACGCCGGCCCCACCCACGCGCAGCGCCTCATTGCTGCTGCGGGTCTCGAGCGCGTAATAGCTGCGTCTCGCACGAGTATCGCCACTGATCAAGCCGGCCCGGGCCCAACTCTCGAATTGTTCGATCGATACGGTGTGCAGAGCTTTAGCGGCGGAACGTAGACAGGCCAAAGCACTCTCAGAATCAACTCGGGCAATGTCGCGGGTTAGTGCTATCACGCGGCGAGCCAGCGCGACAGCGTTTTCGTGATCTTTCGATGATGTGATTGTGTGGAAGAAAAGCGGACTGGAACGAATGAAGGCCACCAATCCTGCGTTGCCGTGAGAGGCAACCGTCCAAAGCAAATCGATCCACTCGTCGAAGCATTCCGGCAACGCGCGCAGGACTTCGCCGCCGGTAATCAAAAGATGAAAAGCCGCCGCGCCGCCGCGCTCAAGAAAACTTGCGGCCCGGCGCATCAGCTTCAATGCAGCTTCGGCATCAAGCGTTTCAATCGCGTCGGGCAACGAAGCCCAGGCGTCGGCCGCGATGCCGCCAGCGCGAGTGGCGAACGCTTTAGCTAAGGCTATCGCGGCTTCGTTTAGAGGCGGGCTACTGCCCGCCTTCGATTTGGCGTCGGCGGGCGGTAGCCCGCCGCTAAACGGAGCCTCGGAGTATTTGAGCAATCGACCAACAACCGTCGAGGTTGCGTTCAAGAAATCCGCACTATGCTTCGCTGAGCGCCTCGAGATCTCCGCGGCAACGTCATAGATCGATCTCAGCAAGTCAGCATCTTGAATCTCTTTTGCCAACGCAGGTGAACAGCGAAAGGTTTCCCCGGCCGTGGACGCTGACAGAATCATCTGGCGCGCGCAAACCTTTAAAACAAACGGCCGCGTCGTCGTTGGTACTTTGCTGAACTCTTCCACGCCGCTGGTAAAAAAGCTTATGCCGCTCTCGACCTCGCTCATCGTCAGGCGGCGACCAAGCTCGCCCCACGCCCGCACTTCGGGAGGCTCCAGGATTTGAGCTGCCTCCGGCGCCGCACGTAAGAACTCGATGCTCGCGCGCAGAGAGACTCCGGCGATCGCCGCGGCTGTCTCTAACACAGCGCGGGTGTGTTCAAGTGACAGGTGACTTATCTTGCCCAAGAGGCGGGCAATCGTTCGCCGCTCAGATGGGCTCTCTACCGACCGTAGCCGCTCATCCAGATCCTCGCCCACCGGATCGACAGGATGGTCGTTATGAATTTCGCCGGACACGATTTGATTGTAGCAAGAGACGGGAAAATCCTAGACATTAGAAGTCTTTCTGAATGGTCTAGTGTTTAAGATAACCTATTTGGGTAAATCGATAATGTTCAAGCCACTGAAGTGGTTAAGAAGCGCAGGCCCTAATGGCCAGGTTGACTTCTGTCGAGGCTTGTATTAGATAGAAGACGCGCATTGATAGAAGAGGCGCACACACTGCTTTTCTGAAGCTCGCAGTAAATTCGTGGACAAACCTATAAAGAAGTCTTTCCGGCGTGGCCGGCGGACGCGTATTGTTGTGTTGGCCGCTCTCGGGCTGATAGCGATTTCCGTGATCACATTCGGAGTTTCCCGGCTCAAACCGGCGGCTCCGAGTTTGGAGCGTGCTACCGCTTTGATCGAGACAGTGAAACGTGGGCCGATGCTGCGCGACGTTCATGGAACAGGGACGCTGGTGGCAGAAGATATCAGGGTCATCGCTGCCTCAACCGCCGGACGCGTGGAACGCGTTTTGGTCCATCCCGGCACCCCGGTGAATCCCCGGACGATTCTGGTCGAGTTAAGCAATCCTGAGTTGCAACAGTCCGCGGTGGACACAGAATATCAACTGCGCGCGGCAGAGGCGGAGCAGAAGAATCTTAAGGTGCGTCTGGAGAGTGACCGGATGACGCAGGAGGCAGCCGCGGCTACCGTGCGCTCCGAATATCAGCAGGCGAAGTTGCAACTGGACGCCGACCAGGAGTTAGCGAAACAGGGCGTGCTGCCGGCTCTTAGCTTGAATCTTTCTCGCGTGCGCACGGAAGATTTAGCCAACCGATACCAGATCGAACAGAAGCGACTCGAGGTGAGGAAAAGATCTGAAGAAGCGCAACTCGCGGCGCAGCAGGCGCGCAATTCACAACTGCAAGCGTTATTGAAACTCAAGCAAGAGCAAGTTCAGAACCTGCGCGTCGCGGCCGGCACTAGCGGTGTCCTGCAACAGATGACCGCAGAGGAAGGCCAACAGGTTGTCCCAGGAACAAATCTGGCGCGCGTAGTTGAGCCGCAGCACCTCAAAGCGGAACTCAAGATTGCTGAGACCCAGGTCAAAGATATTCAGATCGGACAGAAGGCGCAGATCGATACCAGGAACGGCATTATTCCCGGACATATTTCGCGCATGGATCCCGCAGCGCAGCAAGGGACCTTCACGGTTGACGTGGCTTTGGAGGGAGCGCTTCCCCCAGGCGCGGCGCCTGATTTGACGGTTGACGGCACAGTTGAATTGGAAAGATTGGACGACGTGATTTACATTAGCCGGCCTGCGTTCGGCCAGGCCCAGAGCACGATCAAGATGTTCAAGCTGGACGATGACGGGAAAACTGCGACGCGGGTTCAGGTGAAATTAGGGCGCAGCTCCGTCAGCGCCGTGGAAATTCTGGAGGGCTTGCAGCCCGGTGATCGAGTCATAATTTCCGACACTTCCTCGATGGATGCTTTTGACCACATCCGCTTGAGTTGATAACGCTGCGCCGATAATAAGGAATTTTCTAAACGAATTCTATGACCACCCCTAACTCGTCTTTAATCCGCTTGGAAAGCGTGACCAAGGTTTTCTATACGGACGAAGTTGAAACGCACGCATTATCTTTGGTAGGTTTCGAGATTCACGCTGGAGAGTACGTCTCGATCGCCGGGCCCTCGGGTTGTGGTAAATCGACTTTGCTATCGATTCTGGGATTGCTCGACACGCCCACCGAAGGTGAGTACTGGCTGAACGGCGAATCGGTGGCCAACCTGCCACTCGCCAAACGCGCGCGGATACGCAATCGCCAGGTTGGCTTCATCTTTCAGAGTTTCAATTTGGTTGGGGACTTAACGGTTTATGAAAACGTTGAGTTGCCGCTGACATATCGTGGTACGGATCGAGCAGAGCGAAAGCAGCGTGTACTTGAGTCGCTTGAAAAAGTGGGGATGGCGCATCGAGCCAAGCATCTTCCCGCCCAGTTATCCGGTGGACAACAGCAGCGCGTTGCGGTGGCCAGAGCCATCGCCGGCGAACCATCAATTCTGCTCGCGGATGAACCCACCGGCAATCTCGATTCCGTTAATGGCGAAGCCGTGATGAAACTCTTAAGCGAACTTCATCAGGGGGGCTCAACGATCTGCATGGTGACGCACGATCAGCGTTACTCGGGCCAGGCTGGCAAAGAGATACACTTGTTCGATGGCCGCGTGGTGGAACAGCCACCTCTGCATCCACCGGCGGCGTAGCCGTGCGACTGAGGATTCAGGAAACTCTCATGTTTTTCACGCGACTTCTCGCGCTTCGCATTCTTGCTCAAAATCGATCATGGTAGCTAGTACTTCAACGATCCGTTTGCTTGCCGGCCGAGCGCGCAACCTCTCGGCATGGCAACCGCTGGCGTTTCGCGATTTCCGGCTGCTATTCATCGGTCAAGCCGTCTCGTTATTAGGAGACCAGTTTTACCTCGTTGCTTTACCATGGTTGGTTCTGCAGTTGACCGGATCAGGACTCGCCCTGGGCACGATTCTGTTAGCCGCCACCCTACCGCGCATGATTTTTCTGCTGGTCGGAGGCGCCGCCAGCGACTGGCTCTCGCCGCACAGATTGATGGTAGCCTCGAATGGTTTGCGAAGCATCGTGTGCGCAATTCTGACCGTGCTGGTCCTGTTCAAAACGGTCAGTCTTTGGCAGCTCTTCGTTTTGGCGGCTGCCTTTGGCACCTTGGACGCTTTTTTCTCACCGGCGATGAAAGCCTTTATTCCCGCCCTGCTTAATGAAGAAAAACTGATGGCCGGCAACGCGCTTTTGCAAGGCACTAATATGCTGACGAAGTTCATCGGACCGTCATTGGCAGGTTTGCTGGTAGCGGTTGCCGGAACCGGTTTCGCCTTCGGATTAGACACGGTGAGTTTTGTGTTCGTCACTGCGTGCCTGATGGTGATGAAGACAAAGAAGCCAGGATCGGCTGGGAGAAAACTCGCATCGACAGGGTGGCCCAGCAGAGGCAAACTCTCGTCTTCGATTCGCGACGGACTGCGCTACACTCTGCACGAGCCGGCGATTCGATCCTTTATTATCATTATTGCCGTTATCGAGTTTGCCTTTGCGGGACCGCTCACTGTCGGACTCGCATCGCTGGCCAACAGCAGATTTTCAGGCGGATCCAAGGCCTTCGGAATAATGCTTTCCACCCTCGGAGGCGGATTTCTTTTGGGTACCATGATCGCAGGAAGGTTCAAGAGATCGCGTCTCGGTTTTGCAACCTTTGTGGGTGCGTTCGCCCTCGGCACGGGCCTGGTGCTGCTCGGCTTCGCGCCAAATCTCTTTTGGGCGTGCGTATTGCTCGCCATCATGGCTGCGATTGGCGGTTGTCTTCAGGTACTTAATACTTATTGGTTCCAGACGCGAGCGGATCCGCAGATGCTCGGTCGGGTGATGAGCGTCGTAATGCTGTGCGGTTTCGGACTCACTCCGTTGTCGTATGTGATTGCCGGCGCGTTGATCAAGGTGAGCCTCACTCTTATGTTTGTGGTCAATGGTGTGTTCCTATTGACCGCGGCCGCGTTCTGCGTTTCAAGCCAACGACAAATCGATAGCCCCAGACCCACTATTGGCTGATCGGTTGTCAGCTTTGGAGGATTAGTGGAATTCATTTGGCAGGACATGCGCTATGGCGCGCGGATGTTGCTAAAGAGTCCGGGCTTCACTGTGGTAGCCGTGCTGACGCTCGCGTTGGGAATCGGAGCGAACACAGCGATCTTCAGCGTCGTAAACTTTGTGCTGCTGCGTCCTCTGGAATACGCGAACTCGGATCAATTGGTAATGGTCTGGGAGCGAAACACCAAGAAAGGTTGGAATGAATCGCCAACTTCGTTCGCCGACTTCGTTGACTTCAGAGATAACGCCAAGTCAGTCGAGTTGGTAGCTTTCACTGACACGAACTTCAATCTCACTGGCGGAGATCAGCCCGAGCGAGTGGCCGGGTTGCGCGTGTCGGCCAATCTCTTCTCGCTCTTAGGCGTGAACCCTGCGCGGGGCCGTTGGTTTGCTCCGGAAGAAGACAAGCCAGGCGCCGGTCATGTGCTAATACTGAGCTATGGTCTGTGGCAACGCAGTTTTGGCGGCAATTCGAATCTCGTCAACCAGACAGTTCAGCTTAATGGACAAAGTTATACCGTGGTCGGTGTGATGCCACCAACGTTCAAATTCCCGCCTGCGTTCTCAGCGACGACTACCAGCGAAGAACTGATCTCAAATGCCGATTTGTGGGTGCCGTTGACAACCGATGATGTTCCATTAATTCGGAATATCCGTAACTTGAAGATGATCGGCCGCCTGAAGGCCGGAGTTGCACCGCAGCAAGCGCAAGCAGAGATTAACTCGATTGCCAGCCGTCTTGCCAGGGAATATCCGGACGTCAATGCCGGTCTTGAGTCGGTCGTGATCCCGCTGCATGAGCAAATAGTTGGTGACGTTCGAGAGGCCTTGCTGATCCTGCTCGGTGCAGTCGTCCTGGTGTTGCTGATTGCTTGCGCCAACATCGCCAATCTGCTTCTGTCAAAAGCCACAGCCAGGCATAAAGAGATCGCCATCCGCACCGCGTTAGGAGCGAACCGTGGGCGTTTACTGCGGCAGTTGCTTACTGAAAGTACGTTGTTAGGGCTTCTCGGCGGAGTGTTTGGTTTTCTGGTCGCGTATGCGGGCTCAAAAACTCTGGTCAGTTTTGGCTCGTTTAGTATTCCGCAACTGACAGATTTTAGCTTCGACATGAAAGTGCCTTTATTCGCGTTGGTGGTATCGTTGTTGACTTCGTTGATTTTCGGTTTGGCGCCTGCCATTGATGCCTCGAATCCGAATCTGAACGAAGCTCTCAAAGAAGGCGGAAGAAGCTCAAGCGGTGGCGCTACTCGCGCGCGTCTGCGTAACGCACTGGTGATCACCGAGGTTGCGCTCGCGGTAGTGCTCGTTACGGCTTCGGGCCTGATGCTGAGGAGTTTTGTGAGACTACAAGGTACAAGTTCCGGTCTGAATCCGCACAATCTGATTACCCTGGAACTCGAGTTGCCCGACGTTCGGTATCATGCGGCCCAACAACAGACTCTTTTTCAACAACAACTTCTTCAGCGGGTCGGTTCGTTGCCGGGCGTGCAAAACGCCGCCACCGTGGACAATCTTCCTTTCAGCGGAAACGCCTTCAATACAAGTTTCACGATCGAGGGTCGACCAACTGGACCAACTACTGAAACACCACGCGCATACTATCGCGTGATTAGCCCTGATTATTTTCCGGCGATCGGGATTGAACTTCACAAAGGCAACCAATTCACCGATCGAGACACTGCCGAGCAGCCTGGTGTCGCGATTGTTAATGAGACTGCGGCGCAACGCTATTGGCCGGGAGTAGATCCGCTTGGCAAGCGCATTAAGCGAGGACGTCCCGAATCAAAGAATCCCTGGCTCACCGTGATCGGCATCGTCAGCGGTTCCAGGCAACTTTCACTGAAAGAAGGATCTCAGCCGGAGATCTACGTTCCCTATCTACAGAATCCGGGGTTAACTTTTACTCTGGTGGCTCGCACGGCTTCTGATCCACGATCACTGACGGGTGCATTGCGCAAAGAAGTATTGAGTGCTGACCGAGAGATTCCTGCCGCGAACATCAAACTCATGGAGGAGCTGATCTCGAATTCAGTTGCCAAGGAACGCTTTTACGTTCTGCTGCTCGCAGTTTTTGCAGCTCTCGCTCTAATCCTGGCGGCCGTTGGTGTTTATGGAGTTATGTCTTATTCGGTGACGTTGCGCACGCGCGATATTGGCATTCGCATGGCGCTGGGGGCCAGGCCGGTCGACATTTTCAAACATATCGTCGGCCAGGCTTTGCTCTTAGGCTTGATTGGCTTGGGAGTCGGCATCGTTTTAGCCATTGCCTCGACCCGGGTCATGAGCAGTTTGCTCTACGGAATCAACGCCACCGATCCTTTGACCTTGGCAATAACGTCGCTGGTTTTGTTGGCCGTCGCCCTGTTGGCTAGTTACCTCCCGGCGCGCCGGGCAACAAGAGTCGATCCGCTGGTCACACTCAGATACGAATAGTCAGCCTATTTGTTAGCTATCTCCCAATTTCCGAAACTTCTTAAACCTCTCAACGTGTAAATCCGTGGCAGAGTCCGTTTGCGCCGTTTCGCGGCTGGCGTGTATCCTTTTTAATGAAGGTTAGTATTTAATCGGAAGCTAAGCATGACATCGAAGCTGAATCTGGCGAGCAATCCTTTTCGCAATCGCGCGCTGCCATGGACTGTGACTACCGTGATCACCGTCGTGTCGATCGTGCTCCTTCTGCTGATTGCGAAGTCTACAGTTCAAACGAACGCCCAGGTTCAGTCAACTCAACAAGACATTGCCAGCTTGCAAAAGCAATCGGACGAGCTTAACAAACACGCCGAAGCGATCAAGGCGGCGCTCACCCCCGAGCAGCAACGGACGCTCAAGTCAGCGCATCTCTTGGTCGATCGCAAGCGGTTTTCCTGGTCGCGTCTGTTCGGTGATTTAGAAGCAGTCATGCCCGGCAACGTGCGCGTCTCGCGGATCGCCGTAAAAGAAGTGCGCGTCGAGGATGATCGCCCGATCGCCAATCTTGATCTTATTGTGGTGAGCAAGAACCCGGCGACCATTACCGAAATGATTCAGGACATGGAACGCCAGGGTATCTTTCATGCGGAGTTGGTGACGCAAAGTCTGCAGCGCGGAAAGGGTGAGAGCGGCGAGGAGTACGAAATGAATGTGCGCTACATGCCCTCCGCCGGCGCGCCGATTGAACCGAACCGGAAAAGGCCGGTGGATACAGCGGGTGAAGGAGGCCGAAGTCGATGAGCCCGGAGCAACCGCTGCAAAATCAAGCGCTGGCAGGTCGCCGTCAGATTCCGATTAGCCTCGGTCAATTGAAGCGAACACGCGTCCTGAATGTGATCGGTGTTCCGGAACTCATCGGGCTCACCGGCGCGGCTTTGCTGGCGCTGATTACGGTCTTTGCCTACTTTTATTTTTTTGTTCCGTCGCACTCGCGCTTAAACTCAGTTCGGTTGGAGCGCGACCTGTTGCAGGGTCGACTGCAGGCATCACAGAGAAACATCCTGGAGACAACTAGCACCAGCAAAGCGGTCAATGACATCAATGCGAGCCTGGAGGCCTTCGAGAATAACTGGCTGGCTGCGCGCGACACTGGTCGCATGTCGCTTTACACGACCCTGAATAATCTGATTCGCAGCAACGGACTTCGCAACACAGCCGGCCCGAGTTATACGGCGCTCGACCCTTTAGGGACCAAACAGCAAGTCCAGCCGACTGCGAGCGCCGAGAAACAGAGCAATGCGAAGTGGCAAACAATTTATCCCGGCATGGCCGTGACCGTCACCGTTGAAGGTCCGTACCAGAAGGTCTGGCATTTCGTGCGCGACCTCGAGACCACCCGCCACTTCCTGATCATTAATGCCGTAGAGCTTGAAAGCGTCACGCACTCCGGCGCGATGGCGGAATCTCCGGAGACGGAGCCAAACCCAATTGTGACTCGCAACGGTCGAGGCGCGCCCCCGGTTGCAGCTCCCGATGCGTCGAAAGGCCGGGGCGCTCTGGTTAGTCTGCGGCTCGACCTGACAACATATTTTCGCCGCGGAGTCAATGAAGGCGCATCTAAATGAACCGTGTCAGAACCGCGAGCGGACCGGGGTCCCCGCGCGGGCAGCCCGCGTGGGGTGGAGGATGCGAGCGGATCATAAAATACTCATTGAAATGATTTAATTGAACCAAAGCATTCGCGCACCGTTAATAAGGAAAGTAAAGCAATAAGGATTGAGCACCCAAGATCATGCAGCTTTTTGATCCAAAAAATCCCAACGAGAAGAAGAAATTAATCGCAGCGGGCGTGCTTGGCGTGATAGCGATCGTCGTACTCGGCTACGTATTCTTCGGCGGCAGTTCAAAGAAGCCGGCGACGAATCGCCCCGCCGTTGCGGTGGCGTCACCGACCCCGGCAAAGATCGTAAATGGTCAAAATCCGGGCGATGTTACACCACCCGAAGAGATGTCGTTTTATCAGCCGGTCCGCTTCGATTTGACAGTCCCCGCGGTGTCCGAGCCCGACCGGAATATCTTTGCCTATTACATTCCGCCGCCACCAACGCCAACCCCCGAAAAACCAATTCCAACGCCGACGCCGACCCCTACTCCGCCGTTGGTGGCTTCATCGCTTAGTCCGTCAAACGTGTATGGTCGCACGGCGGATTTCAGTCTTCAGGTAATGGGTGATAAGTTCACGCCGGCCGTTCACATCACGATGGATGGACGCGATCTGCCGACGCGCTTCGTTAACGCCCAACAGGTGACCACGACGGTGCCCGCGGCGTTGATTACTAATCCAGGCACGCGACAGATTATCGTGCGAAACAACGACGGCAGCCTTTACTCAAACACGATCATGCTGAATGTGACGCCGCCTCCCGACCCGAACTCGGGCTTCGCTTATGTTGGCATTATCGCCAAACCAAGTGGCAATGACACGGCAGTCTTACAAGATAAGAGCAGCAAAGAATTGATGAACAAACAGCGCGGCGAACTGTTGGCCAATCGCTTTCAAATTAAGAGAATCTCTGAGCGCGAGATTGTCGTAATCGATACCACGCTTAAGATTCGATGGCCGATTCCTTTTACCGCCGACAGCAGCAGCAGCATTCCGGGATCAAGGCCACGCGTGAGGGTCAGCGACGAGGAACCGTGATGAATTGCGGATTTCGGATTGCGAATTGCGCATCTCAAAGATGGAAAAAATAAATCAGCTCT
>Ga0137381_10002318_pt1 | contig 13234 bp, 20 predicted proteins | sample SagtaG_16_FD_104808 | JGI IMG/M metagenome (GOLD analysis project Ga0137381, IMG submission 104808) | Vadose zone soil microbial communities from Sagehorn Ranch, Mendocino, California, USA - Sage2_L_115_16 metaG | ecosystem: Environmental > Terrestrial > Soil > Vadose zone | place: USA... | reverse complement strand
TCGGCCGCGATGTCGACGGGCCACTTCTCCCGCAGCTTCAAGGCTGCGTTCGGTGAGGGCCCTTACAGCTACCTCATGACCCGCAGGATCGAGCGGGCCAAGGCGCTGCTCAGGCGCGGCGACACGTCCGTCACCGATGCGTGCTTCGCTGTCGGCTGTACGTCGCTGGGCTCGTTCAGCTCGCGCTTCACCGAGCTCGTCGGCGAGTCGCCGAGCGCCTATCGCGGGCGCAGCCACGCGCCGGTCGAATTCATCCCACCCTGCATCATCATGGTGATGACAAAACCGATCAGAAATGAAGAAGCGGTTGCGTCGAAACTCTCATAAGGTGGTCGCATGAACAACCTCAAACTCAACAACTGCTTCATCGCCGTGCACGACCACGACGAGGCGCTCGCCTTCTACCGAGATCTCCTCGGGCTCGACGTGCGGGCCGATGTCAAGTACGAGGGCATGCGCTGGACCACCGTCGGGCCCAAGGGCCAGCCTGACGTCAACATCGTCCTCGAGCCGCCGCTTGCCGACCCGAACGCATCCCCGGCCGACCGCCAGGTCATGAAGGAGATGCTCGCGAAGGGATTCCTGCGCGGCGTCAACTTCAGCACCGAGGATTGCGATGCGACCTTCGAGCACATCCGGGCCGGAGGGGGCGAGGTGCTTCAGGAGCCTATGGATCAGGCGTACGGCGTGAGGGACTGCGCGTTCCGCGACCCGTCCGGCAATATGATTCGGTTCAGCCAGCCCAAGGCCTGACCGCAGCCACGGTCGACCGCGTCCCGTGAGCGTAGACAGCGCCCCTCAACAGCTTCGCTCGCGATGGCGCGCCCTCGTGGGCGAGGGCCTTCTCTTGACCACGGTTGGACTGTGCCTGATCGAGACGACCGCCGGATTGCAGACCCTTCTTGTGGCCACGGTTCTTCCGCGCGCGGTTCGCGACATCGGCGGCATACAGCTGTACGGACTCGTGTTCAGCGGATACGTGCTCGCCGGCATCGTTTCGATTCCGGCCAGCGGGGCGGACGCCGATCGCCACGGCCCCGCGCGGCCACTCTTGCGGTACTCCGCCTATTTCCTGGTCGGCACTGTGATGGCCGCGCTCGCGCCGTCCATGCCTGTTCTGGTTGTCGCTCGCTTCATCCAGGGATACGGCGGCGGCGCGATGTACACATTGGCTTACGCAATAGTTCCTCGCGTCTATCCCGCGCACCTCCGCCCAAAAATGCTGTCATTGCTGAGCGGCGTGTGGGTTGTGACCGGACTCTTCGGTCCGCCTCTCGGCGCACTGCTCGCCAACACGGTCGGTTGGCGGTGGGCGATAGCGGTCGCGATCCCAACACTTCTCCTCGGGTACAGCGTCCTGGCGGCACGCACCCGCCACATTCCGCCAGACAACGCAAGCCGACGCCAGGGATTGGGCGCCGCAGTCATGTTGATGGTCGGTTCAGCGGTCTTCTTGGCGGGGTTGTCGACCGGCGGCTGGGGTTGGGTCGCAGCTCTCGGTGGGCTGGCGTTGGCGTTGCCCTCGGTCTATCGGCTCGTCCCGCCGGCGATGCGCCGAGGTCTGTTTGGCAAGGCGCTGGTGGTCTCCTTCGGCCTCAACATGAGCTTCTTCACCATCGATTCCTTTATCCCGCTCATGCTGACGAGCGTGCGCGGGACGTCGCTCGCGATAGCAGGGGCGGCCGTCACGGCAGCTGCGATCTCATGGTTTCCCGGCAGCTTATGGCAGCAACTGGTCGCTCAAACCATGAGCGTCCGGCGCCAGGCGCTAATCAGTTGTTCAGCGTTACTGGCAGCGGCGGTCACAGTGGCAGCGGCCATCGTCGGCGTTCCTCTGTGGGTCGTATTTCTCGGCGCCATCACTGAAGGGCTGGCAATGGGAGTCGCGTCCAACATGGTGCTGCTCATGGCGATGGAACCATCCGACGATCACGGAACAGGGATGTTGATGTCGACGCGGTTCTTGGTCGGTCGTCTGGGATTGGTGCTCGGCACCGGCCTTGCCGGCGTCTCGGTCGCGGCGGGGTCTCGAGGTGGCGCCGCGTCGACCGCCGGAATCGCCGGCGCGATGGGGATCGGAATCGCGGGTGCTGTTGTCGCCTTGGTCGCGGCATGGCAGATCCGACGTGAATGACTCACGCATGAAAGAAAGCATGGCGAGCCGCGGGCGAACGCGAGGCCAACCAGCTTTTTGACCGCAACCCGTGTAGCACAGGAGGTGGAGATGTCCATGCAAGCCGGCCAGGGTCGAGCGTCGCGGCACCAGGGCGTCGCAGCGGCAGACCTACCAGTCGAGGGCCTGATGCCGTCTCTCGACGGCGCGAACGGGTGGATCAACTCGCAGCCGCTGACGCCAGGCGCCCTGCGGGGCGATGTCGTCGTCGTCCAGTTCTGGACCTATACCTGCATCAACTGGTTGCGCACACAGGCGTACTTCCGGGCCTGGTCGCAGAGATACAAGGATCAGGGCCTCGTGGCGATCGGCATCCACACGCCCGAATTCAAGTTCGAGCACGAAATCGACAACGTGCGATGGGCGGTGCAGGCGAGAAAGATCGACTACCCGGTCGCGATCGACAACGACTTCGAGGTGTGGCAGGCTTTCGCCAACCACTACTGGCCCGCTCTCTACTTCGTCGACGCACAGGGTCGGATCCGGCATCACCGTTTCGGTGAAGGTGATTACGAGCGATCGGAGATGGTCATCCGGCAGCTCCTCGCCGACGCGGGCGTCGAGGACACGGGCCCGGGACTGGCAATAGTTGAACCGAACGGCGACGAGGTGCAAGCCGATTGGGAGGACCTCAGGTCGCCTGAGACCTACCTCGGCCACGACCAGGCTACGGGGTTCGACGCGGGGGGCGGCGGTGCGGCGTGGGACAAACCGCACACCTACGCGGCGCCGGCGCACCTTCAGCTCAACCATTGGGGACTCACAGGAAACTGGACTGTCCGCTCCGACACGAGCGCCCTCAACAGTCCTAAGGGCTGGGTCGCCTACCAGTTCCACGCGCGCGATGTGAACCTCGTGATGGGACCGGCGAGAAAAGGAGCGACCGTGAGGTTTCGCGTGCTCCTCGACGGTGAGAGCGCTGGGCCAGCCCACGGAGCCGACGTCGACGCGAACGGAAACGGCACGATTGTTCAACCGCGGATGTATCAGCTGATCCGTCAGCCGGGACCGATCCGCGACCGGCGGTTTGAGATCGAGTTCCTCGACGGCGGCGCCGAAGCCTTCTGCTTCACGTTTGGCTGAAAAAAGCCGAGTCATTATGCCTTGCGCAGATGGAACTGCCCGGCTACTGGTGAGCGGTCCTCATCGATGAATTTCCGAGTGCTGACCGGTCCAAGTCATTGAGGTGAATGAAATGGAACAGAAGAACCTGGACATCTACGGCAGCGAACCGATTCCCTGGTCGCGGGCGCTGAAGCAGCTCGAAGAGGTCGCGACGAAAACGTCGTTCTGGCTGGCCACGGTTCGGCCCGACCAGCGGCCGCACGTCGCGGCAGTGGGCGCGCTGTGGGTCGACGGCAAGTTCTACTTCGTGAGCGGTGCCGGGACGCGCAAGAGCCGGAACCTCGCCGGAAACCCAAATTGCGTCATCTCCGTCGGTCTGGGTGACCTGGACCTGGTCGTCGAGGGCACGGCCACCCGCGTCACCGACAAGCCCACCCTGGAACGTCTCGCCAGACTGTACTCAGACCAGGGCTGGCCGGCGAGCGAGAGTGACGGCTCGATCACCGCCGAATACAGCGCGCCGAGCGCCGGCCGCGCCCCGTGGGACCTGTACGCCTTCACGCCATCGACCGCTTTCGGAGTCGCCACGGCCGAGCCACACGGGGCGACGCGCTGGCGCTTCTGACTCGAGCTCGCCCGCTCCTCGCGTCCTCTTTATTGAAATGGGCGCGCACGGGAGGAAGCTTGGCCGGTTCGAGGAGGCGCGGGCCGAGTTCGAGCGTGCCGCGTCGCTGACGGAGAACGTAAGGGAGCGCGAGCTCCTGCAGAGACGAGCAGCGGAGTGCGCCGCGGAGCGAACCGTGAGCTAGACGCCGGCACCCACACGGGCAGGCGGGCTGGATGCATTCACTCGCCTCCAAACACCCTGTAAGAGCCGACGACCGTGACGGCCTGGGCGACAGGCGGTTCGGCGCAGCGCTCCGGCAGATTTCGCAGGAACTCGGCAAAAGAAGCGATGCCACCCAGCGTGTTGGCGGCGTCGTCGGAGTCGGTGGTGAACAGGTGCATGAAGGTGACTCCGTCTTCCAGGCGCAATGTCGCGTAGTGCACACCGCCCGGGTCTCGCGCCGTCAGCTCCTCATAGACCTTCTCGACCAGTCGCTGGTTCTCATCGGCGGTTTCGGGTTTGGTCTTGTAACGGATCAAGCTCTTCATCTCGGGTCTAACCTCCTTGCAGGGCCGGCTTCGATATGTAATGCTAGCGTTACGTGTTGAATGCGGAAGGCCGGCGATGTGGCGCCTGAGGTCGAGGGGGACGGCAGCCCCGTTTGGCTTGCCCTCGCCGATCCTACGCGGCGCCGGATCCTTGACCTGCTGCGCGAGCGGCCGCGCATCACCGGCGACATCGCGTCCCACTTCGACGTCTCCCGGATCGCGGTCATGCGCCACCTCCAGGTCCTTACTGCGTCAGGCCTTGTCACCAGCCGCAAGCGCGGCCGCGAGCGATGGCACTACCTCAACGCGGTTCCGCTGCAGCAGATGTACGAGCGTTGGGTCGACACTCACAACGCGAGCTGGGCGTCGGGCTTGCTTCGCTTCGGCCGGCGGGTCGACAGTCGCGCAAAGCGGATGAACACGGACCAGCCTGCCGTGGACGTCGCCCTGGACGTTGCCATCGCTGCATCCAGGAGCCTGGTTTTCGCCGCCCTGACCGAAGATCCGGGCGGCTGGTGGGGACACCCTTACCTACGCTCGGATGCCACCGGTCTGACTCTCGAGCCAGAGCTCGGCGGGCTCGTTGTCGAGAGTTGGGATGGAGGAGGCGCCGTCCTCGCTTCCGTGACTGGCTGGACCGACGGCCGCTACCTGCAGCTGACCGGGCCTTTTCACCTGGGACTCGCCCTCGGCATCGCCACGTTCCAGCTGAGCGATAGTGACGGCGGCACGCGCGTCCAGTTTTCGTTCCGCGCGATCGGCGCCATCGAACCCCAACTGGTCGAGCGGTTCGCGGAGGGCTGGACCGAGCTCGTCGGCCGGCGGCTCAAGACGCTCGTCGAGACAGGCAAGAGGCTGGGCGTCGCACCCGACGCACCCGTATAGGAGGCGGCGAATGACTGAGCAGATCTACGAGGACAGATGGGGTGAGGTTTTCGATCGCCCTTCGGCGGACCTGGTCGAGCTGCGCTGGTTCGACACGACGGCCGAAATGTCGGCGCGCGAGTTTCAAGGCTGGCTCGAGAAGTTCGCCGAATGCGTGGAGCGATGCGGGCGGAGCGGGGTGCTGGTCGACAGCATGGCATTCCGGATGAGCCCGACCAACATGGACGGGCCGTGGCGCGACGCCAACATCATTCCGCGCTACAACGCGGCCGGAGTGAGGAAATTTGCCTTTCACATGCCTGCGGGAATGCCGATGATCGGAGAGCCGCCCGCAAACGAGGCGCCGGGACGGTTTCCGACCGGCTACTTCGGCAGGCGCCAGGACGCGCTCGACTGGTTAGCCGGCTGATACAGCAGCGCGGGAGCTCCGGACGCTGAGATCGGGTCTGAGCCGCTAGTCGTCCAGGCTCCCCATGTTGTCTAAACGGGTGAATGCGCACCCCTCGATCTTCCTACGCACCGATGAATTCCGGGCGCCCGGGGAGTCTCTATCTTTGGCACCGACTTCTCGTTCACGTTAGGAGCATGACCATGACCAGCGATTCGACCACACGCACGAAGGGCACCGGCCAGTACGCCGAGGTCAACGGCATCAACCTCTACTACGAGACTCATGGGAGTGGGCGGCCGCTCATCCTCCTGCACGGCGGACTCGGGTCGGGCGAGATGTTCGGGCCTGTGTTGAGTCAGCTCGCCGAGCGCCACCAGGTGATCCTTCCGGACCTGCAAGCACACGGCCGCACCGCTGACATCGATCGACCAATCGACATCCGGCTCATGGCCGGCGACATCGCCGCGCTGATCGATGACCTCGGCCTGGAGAAGCCCGACGTCGTGGGCTATTCGCTCGGCGGTGGGGTGGCGCTCCAGACGGCGGTGAAGTACCCGCACAAGGTGCACCGGCTGGTCTTGGTCTCAGCGAACATCCGGCGCGATGCCATCCCGGCGGAGATGCTGGCGCAGCAGGGCCAGGTGAGCGCTGCGGCGGCCGACTTTATGAGGGACACGCCGATGTACCAGGTCTACCAACGTGTGGCACCCCGCCCCGAGGACTTCCCTCGGCTGCTGGACAAAATAGGCGAGTCGATGTCGAAAGACTTCGACTTCTCGAATGATGTCCGAGGTCTCCAAATGCCGACGCTCATAGTCGCCGCCGATGCTGACATGGCCCCGCCGAGCCACTACGTCGAAGTGTTCAAGCTGCTCGATGGCGGCCTCCGCGATGGCGGCTGGATGGGCGAGGGCCGGCCAAAGGGCGGTCACGCACTCGCGATCCTGCCGGGCCTAACCCACTACAACATCGGGACCTCCCCCCTATTGGCCGCCGCGACCCTCGCCTTCCTCGAGTAGCCGACGTAAATCAACAGCCCCCGATGCCGTACTCGTCGTGGCGGCGCCACCACAAGCCGGTCTCGCTGCGGCCGAGTGGCGCGCGGTCGAGCCATTGGTACATGCTCCAGAGGCCGTCTATCCCTCGCTCGTACGCCGAGTAGGTGTGGTACACGACGCCGTCCTCGAGCGCAAACGCGCTCACGCCAGGCCCCTCTCCCCTGTACGTCGGCCAGTCCGTTCCAACGCTGGACGTGATCGCGGTGACGAATGGATTCTTCTCGCCGCCCTCCGGCAGCCGAAGGTCCACCTGGCGGAAGTTGTACTCGACCGCTCCCGAGTCCCACTGCTCCTTGGTGACCGCCGCCTGGAAGTCGTAGTTGAAGTCACTTTCAAACGAAGACGCCCAGGGGAAGCTCCAGCCCATCCGCCGCTTGTACGCCTGCAGTTTGGGCAGGGGAGCTCGAGACACCGCGCAGAGCGTGACGTCGTGATTCGCCAGGTGGACGACGGAGCCATCGAAGCCGTCCGCGATCGCCGAGCAGGACGGACACCCCGCCGCGTACTCGGGCCCGAACATGAAGTGATAGATGAGCAGTTGCGAGCGTCCTTTGAAGAGATCGGCGAGGGACGCTGTGCCCTCGTCGGTCTCGAAGCGGTACTCCTTGTCGATTCGAACCCAGGGCAACTCCTGCCTCCACTGCGCCAGCTCGTCGCCACGCCGCGTGAGCGCCTTCTCGGCCTCGAGCAGCTTCAGCCGGGCCGCGAGCCATTCTTCACGTGTTCCGATCTTGTGATTGGTCATTCTGTGTCTCCTTCCTGTTTCTACGTGAGTCCGGGAACAGACGAGGGCGCGATGACGATCAGAATTCCGAGTCCAACGATCGCCAGCGCCAGCGGCTCGTCGATGGTGGCTTTCGCGGGCAGGAGCTTCTGGGCCAGGACGAGGACGGCGATCATAGCCATCCACGTGACGCTTGTGACACTCAGTGCCACCAGCATCAGCATCAGTCCGATACTCGAGCCGACGCAGTAGAGCCCGTACTCGAATCCGGAGCCGACGCTTTCGCGGCAGCGCCGGCGGAAGTGCTGCTTGAGCGGCGTGAGCTCGTAAGCACCCGCCGCGATTACAACCGCGCCGGCGGCGAAGGACCCGTGCGGCCCGTCCAACACATAGACGGCAACGCCCACGAGTGTCCAGACGGCAAGGTACAAGCCAACGAACAGCGGCACGGCGCGAACGCCGCCGGTATGAGCGCGTCTCACGATTGCCGGCGCCGCGCCCGGCAGCATCATCGCGGCCATCATTGATACCCACAGGGCGACAAAGAACGCGAACGAACCAAGCGGGTTCGCAACGCCCATGTCCATCCCGTTCATCTGCCAGACCGCGACGACCCAGGATGCGGCCGCGAGCCCGAGCGTCGCAGTCAGCGCGGCTGCCGCCGCAGCTGTGCCAGGGCCGTATCGGATCGCGACCTTGTTGTTCAAAGGCATCGTTACGTCTTTCATTCCTCAACGAATTTTTTCAGACGGTCGAGCGCTTCGTCCCATCGCTTCGAGACATGGTCGAGATAGGTTCGCGCCGCTTCCATCTCTTCCAGCTCGAGCTCCCAGATGCGCTCGCGGCCACGCCGCACATCGGAGACGAGCCCAGCCGTGGCGAGCACGTCCAGGTGTTTGGTAATCGCCTGTCGCGTGACAGCAGATCCGGCGGTCAGCCTGGTAATCGAGAGAGGACCATCTAGGCTCAGTCGGGCCACCAGCGCCAGCCGCGTTTCGTCACCGAGCGCCGCGAACACCGGCGCGGCGCGAGAAACCTCGCGCCAGCCGGTGCTATGCCTCGACATATCGCGCGATGTTCTCGAGCTGCTCAGCCCATCCGGCGTCGTTCATCCGGAATGCTTCAGCACGCCTTGCCGGCGGGATGCGGTCGAAGCCTGACTCGACCACGGTGAGCTGGGTGCCTCCCGCGACTTCCTCGAGGTGGAATTCGACCAACGTGGTCGGCTCGCTCGAGTAGTCCACGGCCGCATGGGCCGGGTATGGATGCCAGCGGTACGACAGCCGACTCTCGGGATCCATTCGCTCGATCGCGATCTCGATGGTCACGCGCTCATGGCCGGCCATCGTGATCATGCCCTTGACACTCGAGCCGGGCGCGAACGCACCCTCGAGCTTGATCCCGAACCAGGCGCCAAACTCATCGGCGTTGGCAAGAGCGCGCCAGACACGCGAGCGCGGTGCGCGCAGAACGACCTGTTTCTCGATCCGGTCTGTCGTGTTATGCAATCTCATGGTTGCATGTTACCGCGGCGCTGGCTAAAAATGCAACCAATGAGTTGCATGGTCACCGTCATGCTCTCGAGTTCAAAGGGGTCACCAATCGCGCGACCTCGACCTCCCGCTTCGCTAAGGTCTGGCTGAACGCTTCCCGCCAAGCGGTAGGCAACCAAAGGTAACTTGACTCCTGATCAAGCCGGTCGTAGAAGGTCATTGGTCCGCTGGAGCGACTGAAATGCTGACACGAGAAGACCTCCGCCACTTCCAGGAACGTCTCGAATCGGAGCGCGATGCCATCACGTCCCGCATGGCGGAGCGAAGCCGCGACAGTCAGGAGACTGTCCGCGAAGAGTCTGGCGTCGGTGATTCCGCAGACCAGTCCACGCGCTTGAACGATCTGGACGTCGAGGCGGACGAAGGAGCACTCGATCGCGTCACGCTCGCACAGATCGAAAGGGCTCTCCATCGAATCGACGATGGCACCTACGGCGTCAGCGAATTCTCAGGCAAGCCGATTCCGAAAGAACGTCTCGAAGCCGTACCGTACGCGGCAACACTTGTCGACGAGCCGCCGCCCGAACCGGCGTAACGGGGCACCGGTGTTCCGCCAGCAGGCTGACTAGCTCGCGGCCGCGACCTTGAAGACCACACGGTTCGCGGACGGGTCCACCGCGACGAAGCCGCTGCCCTCTTCGGCGACCTGAACCTGGCCGTGCTCGAGGCGGTCGACAACATCTTCGAGATCGGACTGCATCGGGAGCTCCACTGTAAAGCGGCGTAGGCCCGCCGATCCCGCCGGCGCCGGCCGCGCACCCCGTCCCGCTTCGGGAGTTCCAGCGATGAGTTGGCGCATGCTCAGGCGTCTAATGAAATGGACCAAATCGCAAAGGAGGAGTGATGCTCGATGGCCACCAAGACGAGCAAGCCTGTACCGAGTGATGTCGATGCCTACCTCGCGGCAGCGCCCAAGGCGGTGCAGCCGCTGCTCAGGGAGCTTCGCCAGGTGATCAAGACTGCAGCCCCGCGGGCCAAGGAAAAGATCAGCTACGGCATGCCTTCGTACGACCAGCACGGACGCGTGGCGTATTTCGCGGGATTCGAAGGCCATGTCGGGCTGTATGGGGTTGCCCACATCGCGAGTGCGAATGACGCAACCGTCACCAAGTATCTGGAAAACCAGAGCACGCTCCGATTTCCAGTCGGTCAGAGCTTGCCTGTCGCGCTGATTCGGAAGCTCATCAAGGCGCGTGTGAAAGAGAACGAGGCCCGAAGGCGCTCGACGCCGCGCGAGCGCTGACCAGCCGTGACGACGTCCTTGCTCGACCGCGACTACGGCATCTTGCCGCCGCGAATCCAGCGTTCGAAGGCCTCGACCTGTTGAGGCGGCCACGCGCCATCACAAGGCATGGTGCCGCTCCGCAATCGCTCGAGGATGCGATCGGCGTGATCGCTCACGTCTTCGTATGAGCCCAGGTCGAAGTGCAGCCGCATCGACTGACGGTCCTTTGGGCGAAAAAACGGTTCGATATGGGCGGCAAATCTGACTGGTTCATCGTCTCTCGGCAAGCTCACGGTCGAATCCTCCTACTCAGTCGCCGAACCGAACCTGGATATCAGTACCGCCGAGCGCGTTGCATATGGGACACATGTCCATCGCCCGCTCGAGGGCCGCGTCCAATTGCTTCTGGGGCCAGTCGCGGTTAGACAGGGTGATCTCCACACGCAGGCTCGGGATTCGATAGCCGCCTGACTCGTGACTGACCAGGTCCAGCTCAGCCGATGTGTCGATTGTGCCTGGATCGATCTGCTGCTCCTGGAGAGCCGCTGCGAGTGCCATCGTCAGGCAGCCGGCCTGTGCAGCCAGAAGCAGCTCCTCGGGGTTGGTCTCGGTATCCCCTTTGAATCGACTGTTATAGGTGAACGGCGCGACAAGCGCCCCACTCCCCACCTGGAAAGTCCCGCGCCCCTGGCGTGCGGACCCAGACCAGGTCACCGACGCCATGCGCCTCAAAGCAGTCGCCATCACATATCCCCCATCAACACCGTACCTGAGATGTTCACGCTACTTCCTTGCGCGACGCCAGCAGTGCATGCACTCTGGGAATCACTTGCGTGCCGTATAGCTCGATGTTCCTCATGAGCGATTCGTGCGAGAGCCCCCCCATGCCATATTTCAGGTCGAAACGGTTGGCCCCGAGAGCGATGAGATTGGCCGCGATCTTTTGCGCCACGGTTTCTGGCGATCCGACGTAGAGAGCCCCCCGCGGCCCGACTTCAAACGTGAAGGACTCCTTCGTGGGGATGGCAAATCCGCGGGTCTCGGCGACCCTCGTGATGATCTGCAGGTAGCGCGGCCAGAACTCTTCTCGCGCCTTCTCGTCCGTTTCGGCGACGTGACCTGGGGAGTGCACTCCGATAGGGAGTGGCGGTCGGCCGAATTTGTCTAGCGCCATATGGAACAGCCGTGCGAAAGGGGCGAAACGCGAAGGTGACCCGCCGATGATCGCGAGCATTAGCGCGAATCCATAGTGTGCGGCCCGCACGACCGATTCCGGGCTTCCACCGACGCCGATCCACGCCGGAAATGGCCCGAATTCCGTGTGCGGCACGACATCCTGGTTGCTGAGCGAGGCGCGGGTCCTTCCCTTCCAGGTGACCGGTCCGCCCTTTCGTAGTTCGGCAAACAGGTTGACCTTCTCTTCGAACAGGTCCTCGTAATCGGCAAGGTCGTACCCGAAGAGCGGGAACGAGTCGATGCTCGAACCTCGACCGAGGATGACCTCTGCCCGACCGTTGGAGACGGCGTTGAGCGTCGAGTAGCGCTGAAACACCCTGACGGGATCATCCGAGCTCAAGACCGTGACTGCCGAGCCAACGCGGATTCGGGTCGTGCGCGCCGCGATCGCGGCCAGCACGACGTCGGCAGCCGGCATCGGGAAGTCGTCGGTGTGGTGTTCACCGATCCCGAAGAAGTCCACGCCTACCTGCTCGGCAAAAACACCTTCTTCGACGACGTTACGAATCGTTTGTGCATGCGAAAGCGGGCGCTCGTCAGCGTCGTGCGTGACATCGCCGAAGGTGTCGAGGCCGAAGACGAGGGAAAATTTCCGAGCCTCGCCTTCCGAATCTCGTATGGGATCTGAAGCTTGTGTTGCCAAGACTCCTCGCGCTCTATGCCGCCTTGACGCTGAGAGCCAGCTCGAATTCGGGTCGGCGCAGCAGGGCGCCGAAGACCGGTCCGCCGGGTTCGAGGAGCCGGCCGGCGCTCAAGCTGTCCAGCCGGACAGCGTCGTAGCCGATGCGCTGGATGACTTCCTCCACGGCCTTCGCCGCCGCCAAGTCGTCGCCGGCGACTCCAATCGCGCTGCGTTCCGGCGAGCCTGCATGCCGCCGAGCGTCCTCAAGGTCGTGGTAGCCGATGTGGTTGAGGGTCTTGACCACCGTCGACCTGGTCAGGCGGCGCTGAACCACTTCGCTGCTTGTATACCTGCGGTCCTGGAACATGTCCAGAACGCCATCTGCCGCCGGCCAATAGTTCATCGCGTCGACCACCAGCTTCCCAGCTACCAGGCCAGGGTCGAAGCTAACAAACGTGTGAAGCGGTATGGCCAACACAACGATGTCGGCATCCTCGACGGCATCCGATGCCCAACGCGCCTCTGCTCCCGGTATGACCACTTGCGTGATGAGCGCGATCTTCTCGGGGCTATCGGAAGCCGCGATCGTGACACGGAAACCCGCGTCCAGAGCGATTCTCGCGATCACCGGCCCAACGTGGCCGGCGCCAAGCACTGCGATTCGCTCCGTCATGTTCGAGCCACCAGATTGGGATGGAGATGGTTCTGCAGCGCGCGCAAGACATCCGCGAGCGCCTCGAATTGCTCTGGTGTCAACGCGTCAGCGAAGTGCTTCTTTATCGCCCTCATGTGGGGCGCGGTCGCGCGCCGGAAGACTCGTGCTCCGTCTCCAGTCAGGGAGACCTCAGCGCCGCGGCTGTCGGTGGCGCAATCGTCACGGCGGATAAGCCGCCTTCGCTCCATCCGCCCGAGGTGATGCGATAGCCGGCTTCGCTCCCAATCGATGGTCCTGGCCAGCTCCGATGATCGCAAGCGCCTGTCCTCGGCTTCGCTCAAGGCAAGAAGCACCTGATAGTCAGCCGGTGAAAGGTTTGACTCCTGCAGCTCGGCGCCCAGAACTCTCCGAAGCTCTGCAGTGGTGTCGATGAGCGAGCGCCAGATCGCGAGCTCCCGCGAGGTCATGCGCCGGCGGACTCCTGCGTAAGCC
>Ga0137381_10002293_pt1 | contig 13280 bp, 9 predicted proteins | sample SagtaG_16_FD_104808 | JGI IMG/M metagenome (GOLD analysis project Ga0137381, IMG submission 104808) | Vadose zone soil microbial communities from Sagehorn Ranch, Mendocino, California, USA - Sage2_L_115_16 metaG | ecosystem: Environmental > Terrestrial > Soil > Vadose zone | place: USA... | reverse complement strand
TAGTTGCGGGGCGTTTTCGTTCAGGATGACGGAGACAGGAATGTTCTTCAGCAGATTTTCGAAATGCCATTTGTCCATGAAAGATTTGAAGAAGGCGCCGTCCTTCATTTTTTCCAGGATTTTGACGGCGATTCCGCCGGCGACGTAAACGCCGCCAAGCGCAAGAACTTTCAGAGCGAGATTTCCCGCCTCCGCGCCGTAGATGTCAGTCCAGAGATCGATCGTTTCGACGCACACAGGACAAGTTTTGTTCAGACCATTCTGCGTGATTTCCGGCGCTGGATCGGCGTCCGGATCAGCAAACGTAGCGTGTTTGATCGAAGGATCGAGAAATTCGTGAAGGGTGCGGAAGCCGCGGCCGGAGAGAATCAGCTCCCAACTGACTTGCGGATAACGGCGGCGCATGAAACGAAGAAGCTCGATCTGCTGCTCGGTGTGCGGAGCGAAATCGGAGTGGCCGCCTTCAGAAGGGCCGACGCGGTAGCGCGAGCCGTCCCAGACAAGAAAAGCCTGGCCGAGACCCGTGCCAGCGGCGAGAAGCGCGCGTGTACCGCCGGACTCAGGAATGCCAGGATTTAGAACGGCGAAGTCGGCAGGATCGAGGTATTCGATACTGTGTCCCCAGGCTCCGAGATCGTTGAGCAGAGTGACGTGCTCGATGTCGAGCTCCTGCGAAAGCACGGCGGCGTCTACGGTCCAGGGAAGATTCGTGGCGCGGACGCGATTGTTGATGACGGGACCCGCAATGCCAAAACCGGCAGCGCGAATTTTTTCGTCGCCCAAATGGGAAGCGGCGATGCGGGAGAATTCTTTTGCGATGAGATCGAACTTCGCGAAATCCTTGCTGCGAAAGCGCTGCTTGAAAACGGGCGTAAGCCTGCCGCCTCTTTCGGAAAGGAGCGCGAGATTACATTTTGTACCGCCGACATCACCGGCCAGTATCACTAGACCCCCCCAATACAAGATGAAAAAGAAACCGTTGCGATGTGACTTTGCTTCAGCGCAGGGTTTGTAGGTACAAGGACAGCCCCGAAACCCTGCAACTTTCTTTAGCGCAGGCTTTGTAAGTACAAGCCCTGAAACTTTGAAAAGCTCACGGCGTGTGCCACTTCCGGCCATCGCGCTCGAGCAACGCATCTGACTCCTTCGGACCCCAACTGCCAGACGCATAGTGCGGGACGACGGCGGTCTTCGCGGCGCTCCACACATCGAGAATCGGATCGACGAGAGACCAGGCCGCTTCGACGCTGTCACCACGATCGAACAGCGTGGCGTCGCCGCGGAGGCAATCGTTGACCAGCGTAGCGTACGCGCTTCGTGAAGAATCGCCAAATCCCTCACGGTAGCTGAAATTCATAGTGACGTTGCCGATGCTCATTTCGGTGCCAGGGCGCTTCGCACCGAAGGAAACGGAAATACCTTCGTCCGGCTGAATGTTCAGGATGAGGCGGTTGGCTTCGGCTTCACGGCCACGAAAGACGATGTGGGGAGCGCGCTTGTACTGGATGACGATCTCGGTGGTGCGCTTGGCAAGACGTTTGCCGGTGCGTAGATAAAAAGGAACGTTGGCCCAGCGCCAATTGTCGATCAGGAGTTTTGCGGCGACGAATGTTTCGGTGCGTGATTTTGGATTGACGTTCTGCTCTTCGCGATAGCCAGGAGCAGGTTTGCCGCCGACATTGCCGGCTGAGTATTGGCCGCGAACGACTGCTTGCGCAACCATTTCGAGATCAAAGGGGCGAATGGACTGGAGAACCTTGAGTTTTTCGTTGCGAACGGCAGTGGCGTCGAAGGACGCGGGCGGCTCGACGGCTACGAGAGAAGTGAGCTGAAGCACGTGACTCTGAATCATGTCGCGCAGGGCGCCGGCGGTTTCATAGAAGCCGCCGCGTCGCTCGACGCCGAGGGTTTCTGCTGCGGTGATCTGCACATGATCGACGTAGTTGCGGTTCCAGAGCGGCTCGAAGATGCCATTGCCAAAACGGAAGACCAGGAGATTCTGCACGGTGTCTTTGCCGAGATAGTGGTCGATGCGATAGACCTGCTGCTCTTCAAAGACGTTATGGACAATTTCGTTGAGTTCCCTTGCGGAGGCGAGGTCACGGCCGAAAGGCTTTTCAATGATGATGCGGACCCAGGATTTTGAAGTTGCGGGACGGGAAAGGCCGGCGCGGCCGAGTTGTTCAACGATGTCGGGGTAAACCTCCGGTGGAGTCGATAGATAAAAAAGGCGATTGCCGCCAAGATTCTTTTGCGCGTCGAGTTCGGCGAGTCGTTTTGCGAGTTCGGCGTAGGCCTGCTGATCGGAGTAATCGCCGGGACTGTAGAAGAGGTTGGACGCGAAGTCGTTCCACTTTTCAGGATCGACGGGGCCAATGTCCGACATGGTCTTGGCGGCCTCTCCAGTGGCGGAACGAAAACTGTCGTCGTTCATCGGCGTGCGCGCAAAACCGATGAGAGCATATCGAGAGCCGAGAGAATTGTGCGCGGCAAGATCGAAGAGCGCGGGAATTACTTTGCGTTTGGCAAGATCGCCGGATGCACCGAAAAGAACGATTGCGCAAGGATCGCTGGCACCACCGTAAGTAGAACTGGTCGAACTGGACTCTGCAGCCATGCATTCTCCTGGAACGAGCCGGCGGAAACTTGCCGGGCAAGTACTCGAAAAACTATACCTCAACCTGAAGATTTCGCAGGTCGGTTCGCAATTGGTCTGGAGACTGATAGTGAATGACGGAAAAGCCGAGGCGTCGTGGGCTTTCGAGATTGAGCGGGCGGTCATCAATGAAAACGCACTCTTCGGGCGCCCGCTGAGTGACGGCAAGCGCGACGCGGAAAATGCCTTCTTCGGGTTTACGCGAATGGATGTAACAGGAGCTGAAGAAAACCTGAAAACTCTTGCGGAGGTTGAAGGCTTCGATGCGGTATTGATTCAGCTCAAGAGGCTCGTTGTTGATCGCTCCGATGAAGTAGCGGCCCGTCTGCGTGCAGGCATCGAGAATGGCACGGGAGCCGGGGAACTCTTTGGACTGTGCAAACATGAAGGCCGTGAATTCCTCGCGGGTAAATTTTCGCGGACGATAGAATAGTGTGCGATCGAGATATTCGTTGATGGAAATCTGTCCGGCGTCGAAGGCCGGGAAGCTGAGATCGTGGCGGTCCTGAAAATCCTCCCAATCAAGATCGAAGGCGTCAGCGGCTTCCTTTCGGGATCCGCGATCCCAGCCATTGGTGAGAATCACGCCGCCAATATCCCAGAAGAGTGTGGTGATGCGAGACATGGGCACAATTCCTTTCCGGAGAGGATGGCGAAGAAGGTCGGGGGGATTCTACTGCAATTGAGCAAGGGCTGGCGAATCGGGCGTTGCCAGGCGGCTGGCTGGGAATTTCGAGGCAGATGAAGTAAGGTTAAGATTCGTGCAGAGCGCGAGGAGGAAGCTGTGGCAAATGATCCGTGCGGACCTGAGACGCCTTCGACCGAACCAATGGCACCGGGGACGCGAATCGTGCATTGCGTGAAATTTGACAAGGATTTGCCAGGGCTCGATCGTGTGCCTTGGAGGGGTGAACTGGGCAAGCGAGTGTATGAGAACGTCTCGAAAGACGCGTGGAAATTGTGGATCGAACATTCGAAGATGATCATGAATGAGTATCGGCTGAATCCTTTGGATCCGAATTCGCAGAAAATTATGGAAGAACAGCTGGAACAATTCTTTTTTGGAGAGGGCGCGAAGTTGCCGGAGGGATATGTGGCGCCGAAGGCGAAGGGGTGAGGTTCCTCAGTTATATGTTTGGGGATCGAGCACTTTGCCGGTGATTGGGTGTTCGACGGGAAGAGTTTGCTGGATTCTAAAACGCAATTTTGAGTGCGCTTCGCGCAGGGCGTGCTCGGCGTCGGCCTGGTTTTCTGCTTTCGCAAAAATAAATCCTAAGTACGAAGAACCTTCGGGCCACTTCAGAATCGTGTCGCGGAGACGCGCGGTGATTTGCACGTCTGTAACGTGAAGGACGCGCTTCGCTTCTTCCAGGCCGTCTACGTGTTCGAAAATTCCACTGGCGGGAACCGGAATCATCATGACGCCAGCGGCGGTGGGCTCCCGTTGCAATGTCGAGACATCCTCACCGAGTGCGTGGCGCAGAATCAATTCCTCCAGGCCGATTGAACCGAAATGTTGCGGAGAGACAAACGCGAGCGAAGCGGCGCACATACCGCCGATGGGTCGAGGCGCGACTTCGATCGGCCAAACACCGCGCTCATTGACACGAAATTCGGCATGCACAGGACCATGCGAGAGACCGATGGCGCGAATTGCCTGCATGGTGCTGCGATGGATTGCAGTTTGTTGTTCCGAGGGTAGACGAGACGGAGTGACGTAAATCGTTTCCTCGAAAAATGGGCCCTCGAGCGGATCGGGCTTGTCGAAAATGGCGAGAAGCTTGAGATCGCCGTCCATGAGAATTCCTTCCACAGCGACCTCGACACCGGGAATGTATTCTTCGACGAGGACTTCGCGCACGAGCGATTCACTTTTCATGCGGAGATCGGGACGTTCGAGCAGATGCGCGAGACGGCGCGCGGCTTCACGGAATTCGTCATGGGAGTTTGCGCGCGTGACGCCCTGGCTGGCGGAAAGCGACAACGGTTTGAGTACACAGGGATATTGAATGCCGAGGAGCGATGGCTCCGGCTGTGGAAAAAGCGGAATACTGCGAAACCAAAGAGTGGTCGGCGGATTAAAAAGTCCGGCCGCGCGGAAAACTTCGCGCATGCGAAGTTTGTTATGGCAGGCTTCGACGGCGGCAGGATGATTTGCACGAAGACCAAGGCCGCGAGCGGCGTAAGAAGCGGAAACGGCGGGCGCGTCGCCGAGCGCGAGAATCGCGTCGAGCGGTTTGCCACGAAGCGATTGCATGGCGGTGGCGGCGGCTTCTTCGGGATTCGCAAAACGCACGGGAATTGCTTGGTCGCCCCAGGGATCGGAGAGTTCGTGACAGCGATCAGTGACGTAGGCGAGCTGGACGCCGAGTTTGCGCGCGGCGGCTGCAAAGCTGCGGGTCTGATAGCCGAGCTTTGATGCGAAGAGTGCGATATTTTTAAGCTGTGTCGCAGTCATTCAGAGTAAACCGGAATAACTTCACACGAACCCTTCACTGGATTCGATGCTTTCGCCGAACCTTTCGATGGGAACCAACTGGTCCCCGGTCGGCTCTGCTCAACAATACCAGGGCTCACTAAGATACGGAGCTGGCCGCTGCAGAGCGACTTGGCGAAACGATGCCAGCGGAATCTCCTGTAATTGCGCGGCGGCATCCCAGATGCGCGCAAAAGTTTCTGATCGCGATTCCTTTCTCTTTTCGGCAGCCGCGACGATATGAGAAATATTTTCAGCAAGCGAGTCGAGTGCGGGATCGGAGTGGCACCATGGATAGACGAGTTTTTCGGAATCGAACCCTCCGACGAGAGTTGCGATTTCGGTGAGTTCGAGAAGGCGCGAGCGAGATGGAATCAGCAGGCGGATCGCGAGTTGTATGGAAGGTACGGCCGCGATGAGATTACGATCGGCGATGGTTTCGAGAAGATCGAAGTAGCTCGAGCGCGTAGTCCATGGCGTGAATGGGACAAAGGTCGGTTGCAACGCGAGACCAGCGTTGTTGCAAAGATCGAGAGCACGGAAGAAATCTACGCGAGCGTGACCCTTTTCGAGTTTAAGAAGGACGTTATCGTCGAGAGATTCGACGGCGCTGGTGACAAACAAGCAGCCAGTGCGCGCGAGTGTGGGAAGAGCGCTAGCGTGGCGGAGAAGGTGTTCGACTTTGATGGTGACATCGTAGGTGAGATGCGGATGTTGTGTGTGGAGCGTTTCGACAATTCGCGTGGCGTGAGTGATGCCATTGAAAAAATCGGGATCGCCGAAGGTGATGTGCTCGGCGCCGGCTTCGACTTGCTGTCGAATGTCGGCGAGGACTATTTCGTGCGGGACCACACGAAATTGGCCGGCGTAAACAGGAACGATTGGGCAGTGGCGGCAGAGATGTTTGCAGCCGCGGGACGCTTCCGTGTAACCGGCAATGCGATGCGCGCCGGTGGGCAGTACAACGTGAGCGTATTTGCGAAGGACGGGTAGTCCGGTGCGGTCTGGGACTTCGAATGGAAAGCGTGGAATTTTTGTTTCAGGAATTTCGGAGTGCTCCCGAACACGGCCGGTCGCAAGGTCATCCGCGAGTTGGGCCAGTTCGGCTTCAAACTCAGGGCCGAGAACGGTAGAAAATCCCGCTGCGCGTAAGTGCGAGTCATTCAGCGGCGCATAAAGCCCGCAGGCACACAGGTGGGCCACGGGATTTTGCGCACGAATCACTGGAAGCCATTGCAGCGCGAGCCGCGTTGCGGTGTGCATAGGAAGATAAAATACGATCAATTCCGCATCACAAAGTGCAGACTCTTCAAGTGACTGCCGAGAGAGATCGAAGCAATTGACCGAATGACCGCGTTTGCGCAGCCAAGCGGCAGGCGAAGCCAATCCAAACGGTTGGCGGCCTAGTTCATAGGTAGAAAGAAGCAGAATTTTCACGACAGAAACAGTATAGCGCGTGAGGCGGAAGTGATTGGGCGAGCTGCCCGCGCGTGCTGCTGCGAGTTCGGTTATCATAATGGTTCTGGACTGTGAGAGGACCGCAAGATGGCAATGTCCGCAACAAATTCGTTTGGAACGCGCGATAAGTTAAATGTAGGAGCGCAGTCGTTTGAGATTTATCGGCTGGAACACCTCGAACGACACGGCTCCCTAAACATGTCGAGGTTGCCGTTCTCGCTGCGCATCCTGCTGGAGAATTTGCTGCGCAATGAAGACGGCCGGTTCGTGCACCCGGAAGATATCAAGGCGCTGGCGTCATGGAAACCGGGATGCGTGGAAAAAGAGATTGCGTTTATGCCGGCGCGCGTATTGCTCCAGGATTTTACGGGAGTACCCGCGGTAGTGGATTTGGCGGCGATGCGGGAAGCCGTCAAGAAAATGGGCGGCAACCCAAAGCGAATCAATCCCCTCTTCCCTGCCGAGCTGGTAATCGACCATTCGGTGCAGGTGGATAGTTTTGGAAATGTGAATGCATTTGGATTGAACGCGCAACTCGAATTTCAGCGCAACGCGGAACGATACGCATTCTTGCGGTGGGGTCAAACGGCCTTCCAGAACTTCAAGGTAGTGCCGCCAGAAACGGGAATTTGTCACCAAGTAAATTTGGAATATTTGGCGCGAGTCGTGTGCGCGGTGCCGTCAGGCAGCCGATTTGAGGCGTATCCGGATTCACTGGTGGGAACGGATTCGCATACCACGATGGTGAACGCACTCGGCGTATTTGGTTGGGGCGTTGGCGGAATCGAAGCAGAAGCGGCGATGCTTGGCCAGCCGAGTTCGATGCTGGTGCCGGCAGTGGTGGGATTCAAGCTGCACGGAAGACTGCCGGAGGGTACGACGGCTACGGATCTTGTGTTGACGGTGACGGAGATGTTGCGGAAGAAAGGCGTGGTCGGCAAATTTGTGGAGTTCTACGGCAGTGGCCTTTCGAACCTGAGCGTTCCCGACCGCGCAACGATTGCCAATATGGCGCCGGAGTATGGCGCAACTATGGGTTTTTTCCCGGTTGATACTGAGACGCTTGCGTATTTGCAATTTACCGCGCGCCCGCACGAGCAAATTGCGCTAGTCGAAGCGTACAGCAAAGAACAGGGATTGTTCCGGACGGACGCAACGCCCGACCCGGCGTTCACGGATACGCTGCAACTTGATCTTGGTACGGTGGAGCCGACGGTTGCCGGACCCAAACGACCACAGGACCGCGTGGCGCTTAAGCAGGCCAAGAGCTCGTTTGCAAAAATAGTAGAAGGGTCACCCGCGAAACACGCGCGAGTGCAAGACAATGGCGATTCGTTTGAACTGGCGAACGGCTCGGTAGTGATTGCGGCGATTACGAGTTGCACGAACACTTCGAATCCTTCCTTGATGCTCGGCGCGGGTTTGCTGGCGAAGAAGGCTGTCGAACGCGGCTTGCAGGTAAAGCCCTGGGTGAAGACGAGCTTGGCACCAGGATCAAAGGTGGTGACGGACTACTTGTTGAAAGCCGGCCTCACACAATATCTCGACAAGCTGAAATTTAACCTGGTCGGCTACGGCTGTACGACATGCATCGGCAACAGCGGCCCGTTGCCAGATGCAATCGGCGCAGCGATAAAGGAGCACAGCCTGGTTGCTGTGGCGGTGCTGAGCGGCAATCGGAATTTCGAAGGGCGAATTCATCCACTGGTGCGAGCGAATTATTTGGCGTCACCGCCGCTGGTGGTGGCATACGCACTGGCCGGACGAATGGATTTGGACCTGACGACGGAGCCGCTCGGAAACGACGCAGCGGGGAAACCGGTTTACCTGAGCGAGATTTGGCCTACGCCGCAGGAAGTGGAAGCGACCGTGCGCCAGGCAGTAACGCAGGAGCAGTATCAAAGGCAATACGCCGCGGTATACGAGGGAGACGAGCATTGGAAAGGTATGCACGTTCCAGCGGGTGATTTGTACGAATGGGACCCGAAGTCTACGTACATTAAGTTGCCGCCGTATTTTGAAAATATGTCGAAGACCGCGGCGCCGCTCGCGGATATTCACGGAGCGCGTGTGCTGGCGGTGTTGGGCGACAGCATCACGACGGACCACATTTCGCCGGCGGGTTCAATAGGAGCGGATTCTCCCGCAGGGAAATATTTGATAGCGAATGGAGTGAAGCCGCACGAATTCAATTCGTATGGGGCGCGACGCGGAAATCACGAGGTGATGGTGCGTGGGACGTTTGCGAATATCCGGCTGAAGAATCAACTGGCCCCAGGAACCGAAGGCGGCTGGACGACCTATCAAGCTGGGCAGGCAGGCGGCGAACAAATGAGCATTTACGATGCTTCGGTGAAATATCGCGAAGCGGGTGTGCCGTTAATTGTGATTGCCGGAAAAGAGTACGGATCTGGGTCTTCGCGCGATTGGGCGGCGAAAGGGCCGAAACTGCTGGGCGTACGAGCGGTAATTGCCGAGAGCTACGAACGGATTCACCGCAGCAACCTGGTTGGAATGGGGATTCTGCCGCTGGAATTTAAGCCAGGCGAAAATCGAGAGACTTTGCGGCTGACTGGGAAAGAGACGTTTGAAATCGCAGGAGTCACTTCCCTTTCGCCGCGAAGCGAGATTGCTGTTTCGGCCAAGAGTGATGATGGAAGCGAAACGAAGTTTGCGGTCGTGGCGCGCGTCGATACCCCGGAAGAGGTAACGTATTACAAGAACGGCGGCATCCTGACGTACGTGTTACGGCAGATGATTTAGGCGAGCGCCGAAAAGGGCAAAATCCTGTTTTGAAAATGGCTCCGGGGTTCCGGAGCCATTTTCTTTTGCGGAATTGAAGAAAGTCGAGTGGGAGTCTATGATGCGCGGCACGGTCCGCGGATTATAGAAGCAGCGCAGAATGGGCAAATGCTATTCAACGATTGAAAGAGGACGATGGTGAAATCCCAATTTTTCTTTCTTGTCGGAATCATTTTTCTTTTTGTTTGTACGGTTAAGGCACAGAAGCCGGCAATGACGCCAGAAGGCGTGATAGCAATCAAGGCTGGCCGGGTGATTGATGTAGAGAATGGGCGCATGCTGGAGAAGCAGATTATTTTGCTGCGAGGGAAGAAAATTGAGGCGATCGGAAGCGAGTCGAAGATTCCAGTAGGCGCGAAAATCCTGGACCTCTCGACGAAAACGCTGTTGCCCGGGCTGATCGATTGCCATACCCATCTGGCAGACGGGGCACACGACGACAACGGTGACCCCACGTCACAATTGAAGCGGACTGCATCGCAAGTGGTGCTCGAGTCTGTTCCCAATGCCCGCACGACGCTGGAGTCCGGCTTCACCACCGTGCGTGATGTTGGCGTGTATCGTGCCCTGAACGATGTCGCGCTTCGCGACGCCATCAATCACGGCTACATTCTAGGGCCGCGGATGTTTGTGGCCGGAGCCTATATCACGATCACGGGAGGAGCAGGGGCCATGACCGGATTCGCTCCGGACATCAAGCTGCCATGGGATTTTAATTATGGCGAAGCGAACAGCCCGTGGGAGGTTCGTCAAAAAGTTCGGCTGCTCGCGCATGATGGAGTAGATCACATCAAACTCCTGTCAACGGGCGCAGTGCTCACCCATGGCAGCAATCCAAATGCACAGGAATTCACTCTGGAAGAATTGCAAGCGGCCGTCAGTGAGGCCAACAATTTTGGATTACGCGTAGCTGCGCACGCGCACGCCCCAGAAGGAATCAAGAATGCGATCCGCGCAGGAGTTGCCTCGATTGAACACGCGACGTTGATCGATGACGAAGGCATCGCACTTGCGAAAGAGCACGGCACGTACCTGGATATGGACATTTATGACGACGAATGCATTCAAGCGGCCGGCAAAAATAACAGCATTCCATCGGATTTTTTGGAGCACGATCGAAATCTCGGGGAAATCCAGCGGCTCAATTTCACCAAGGCGGTCCGGGCAGGTGTGAAAATGGCTTTCGGCACGGATGCAGGAGTTTGTCCCTATGACGTCGCGGCGCACCAGTTTGCGTTCATGGTGAAGTACGGCATGACGCCGATGCAGGCCATCCAGTCCGCAACGATCAATGCGGCTACGTTGATTGGAAAACCGGAAGAGTTTGGTTCGATTCGCCCTGGGAAATCAGCGGACTTGATTGCCGTAGACGGCGACCCATTAGCGGACATCCGGGTGCTCGAACATGTGACATTTGTGATGAAGGAAGGCGTGGTTTATAAGCAGTAAGAGAATGCAACTGCGTTTACTTGATGACGCGCCGGGGCGCAGCGTCGTTATTTCGCCGCACGAAAAAGAAATAGAGAACAATGCCAAGCAAGACGGAAGCAATGCTCGCCGCTTGGGCATTCGACATGCCGAAGAACGAACGCGGATTTAGTCGAATGATCTCGACCAGAAAACGTGCCATGCCGGTGAGAACAAGATAGGCGCAAAACACCAGGCCCGCGGATTCCTTCCGCTGAAGCACACGAGCGCCGATCCGCCACAGCACGTAAGCAATGAACATCCACACGAAAAATTCGTAGAGCGGAGTGGGATGAACGCGCTCAGTCGTGGGAACGACGCCGTTCGGAAAACTCATACCCCACGGAAGATTGGTGGGAATCCCGTAGTCGCCGTCCCCACTTAGAAGGCATCCTATGCGTCCGATAGCGTAGCCCACGGCGGCGGCGGGACTGCAGGCGTCAAGAAAGGTGAGCGTTGGAATTTTCTCGCGACGGCCGAGAATCAATAGCGCGGCAAAGCCTCCGAGAAATCCGCCGAACCAGGCGAAGCCAAAGCGGCTAATAAGCAGCGGCCAGGGATCAGCGAAAAATTCGGAAGGAGATTCAAGAACGTGGTACAGTCGCGCGCCCACGATACCCGACAAACCTGCGATCCCGATAACCAGGAAAGCGTCCGCGCGAATCCCCTTGCGCCGAAAATCGGCCTGGAGGATATAAGCAGAAACAAGCAAGCCAGTGGCGACCATCAGGCCAAACGTTGGAAGTGTGAGAGGGCCGAGGTGAAGGTAAGGGATCATTCGCTGTCAGTGATGGTCTCGTAAAAAGTATACATGAGCGTTCAGAAAGTTTTTCTTGTGGGTGCAGGGCGATTCCAATGCATCGCTGCGCCGAGTAAAAGCCATACAGCGAGCGCAATCCACTCCGGGCGTGTGAAATGGCCCGGGAATTTGGGGACGAGCTTCATGGCGATAAGTAGCAGTGCGACCAACGCACCGAGCGCCGCGACAAATCGGACGCGTGAGCGAGACTCGATCAGGAAGAGCGATAAACTCGCTGCGAGCCAGCCACATGCGGAAGCCATCGAGCCGACCTCCGTCACAGGAACAAGAAGCGCATCGCCAAGGAACAGCCCTGCGAGCGTGGCAATCGTTACGCCGATAATCGCCGTCGACGGCGTCTGAAACCGGGGATGGATTTTGGCGAAGCGCGTAGGAATCGTGCCGCGTCTTCCGAAAGAAAACAACAAGCGGCTCGCCGCAACGAAATTTCCGTTGAAACACTGGAAAAGACCGAACATCGCCGCGATCAGGATAAGGTGCACCGGCCATTGCGTTCCCATAGCCTGTCCAAATGCGGCGGCAGTGGCGAATCGTTTTCCCAACAAGCTTTGCCATGGCGCTGCAAAAGCAACGGCAGCGATCGCAGCCACATAGAATGCAGAGCCAACAAAAAGCGCCAGCACAATCGCGCGAAAGAATCCTTGCGAACGAAATTCTTTGTGCGCTTCTTCCGCCACTTTCGGAACGGATTCAAATCCAGTCATAAAGTAGGGCACAATCTGCAACACGAGTAATACGGAGACAAGCGGCGCCGTGGAAAAACCGGGATGCATGTTCCTAACCGACCCGTGAGTCGCGCTTCCAAACGCAACGATTGCGAACAGGACCAGAACCGTAGTTGTAGCCCACCCTTGGAACGTGGCGCTTCCGCGGATGCCGCGATAGTTGAGCACGCCGAGAAACAGCGTCATCAAGACTCCCAGCAGCAGGCGCGGCAAAAACACTGGCTGGCCGTCGATGCGATAGAGCTCCATCGAATTCAGTGACGGGATCAGGTATCCAGCAAGTTTTCCGACGGCGACCGCCTCCCAAGGACAAACGATGAAATATGCGAGCAGCATGATCCAGCCGGTGAAGTAGCTGACGATGGGAGGAAAAACTTCCGCGGTGTAGGCGGCTTCGCCGGCGGCGTCCGGCAAACGCTTGACCCACTCGCCGTAAACGTAGCCGACGGGGAGCAGAAGCGCGCCCCCAATGCCGAACGCCAGCATGGCTCCAAAAGGACCGCCGCGACCGAGCCAGTCGTCCATCAGGACCAGCCAGCCAACGCCAATCATCGTGCCGAATGCCAACGCAAAGTAATCGCGCAGGCGCAGCTTGCGAGCTAGCTGGATCATCGTGGAACGGGGATTGTACCCGCGTTTTGGGGAAGCCGCCAGAATTGACGCGGCATTCACATACCGCTAACACACTCCCCGTACAACTCTCGAGACGGATGAGGTTCGATGCGCTCCAGGTCCCACCCGCGCTGCCGAACGTCTCTTTGTCACATTCCGCACAAACCAACGCTCCCACAGGGGCGTTTCGCGTTTGAATCGATAAGGAGAATAGAACTATGCACAGTCGTTTTAGAAGGGCTATGTCCGTGTTGGCGGCAGCCG
>Ga0137381_10002284_pt1 | contig 13297 bp, 13 predicted proteins | sample SagtaG_16_FD_104808 | JGI IMG/M metagenome (GOLD analysis project Ga0137381, IMG submission 104808) | Vadose zone soil microbial communities from Sagehorn Ranch, Mendocino, California, USA - Sage2_L_115_16 metaG | ecosystem: Environmental > Terrestrial > Soil > Vadose zone | place: USA... | reverse complement strand
TCGCGGGGAAACGCCCCCATCTTCAGCGTCAGACATCCATCGCAGAAGAAGATTGTTCGATTCTTCCCGAGCAAGAGGGTTACTCGATCCTGAATGGTTTGCATGACGCCCTCCCTTGAAGAAAGCGTGAGGCCCGGGGCGAAACCCATCCGCCGCCGGGCCTCTTGGCGCAGGACTCAAAATCCTGCGCCCTCCCGACGTGCGTCGGGATCTCTGTCCTGCGGTACCGATGCGCCCGCTGCGGGTGCGCTACCCCGCAGCGGTGCCCGCCTGATCCGGTGGAGTCATCTCACCTCCCTCAATGAGGGATCGACTTTCAACAGAACCCGCCCACGGTGGCCGCCATCGGCGGCGCCTTCGGTGGGCGGGGCCCGCGGCGCACCTGCTCCAGGCCGGCCTGCAATTGACGCGACCTGGGGCACACCTCCGAGCGCTCCATCGCAAACCCACTACCGCAAGCACCAACAACCGTAGACGATGGCGAGCGCCGTGGCCATAGGCGAGAGAGATCATTTTTCTCCCGCATTTGCCTCAGGCTCTTCGAACGCGCGCCCAGCACGGACCCCCGCGCTAGGGTCGCCCAATGTCCGCGTAGGGCCTGCGGCGTGGTCTCCACGGCAATCGACGCGCATGGGGCACGCGCACCCCAGTGCGGCATCGTCCTGGGCTGTGCGATTTCCAGAGAAATTCAACACTTGCACGCCGATGGAAGTGGCACCTGCATTGCGGCACCTGAATCTAGGAGGTGGATTATGAAATACGTCGTCTGTATCGCTGCTGGAGCAATCCTTGGGTTCTTCACTGTCGCCACCGCGGCGGAGGTGATGCTGCACTCCGGTACCGTGGTCGCGGTGGACCGCGCTGCGGGCACGATCGCGATGGATGAGAGGACCCCCGGACATGTCGGGAAGGCAAGCGCTGCCGTCACGCGGATCACGATGCGCGTAAGCCCGCATACGAAGTTCATCGCGGCCCGGCGGGCCGACGACGGTCGAGACTGGCCCGGTGGCTTCCTCGAGACGTCATTGCCGGGATGGACCATCAAGGTCGGCGATTCCGTGACCGCGCTCTGCCAGCATGAAGGCCCGTTCCTGACGACGCTGACTGCGCTCGAGATTTGGGTGGCCGCCAACGGCTACGAGTTGCCGTGACCGACCCAGAGCGGACGATCGCCCGGTCCCGCCAGATCGACACGGGGCCGGCGAAGCGCGCGTTTCTGCCGATCGCCTCACGCCCATGAGCGCGCCCACGTTCGACATGGCGCCAGCGCGCGTTTACTGGGAGCTCACGCGTGCCTGCGATCTCGCCTGCCGTCACTGCCGCGCCGAGGCGATGCGGCACCGGGGGGAGGACGAGCTGACGACCAGCGAGTGCGAGCGGATCCTGCGCGAGCTCGCCGCGAGCGGGGGGCCGAGGGTGCACGTCGTGTTCACCGGGGGCGATCCGCTCAAGCGACCGGACCTGCTCGAGCTGGTGCGGTATGGCACCGCGCTCGGCCTCCGCATCGCGGTCGCCTCCAGCGCGACGCCCGCGCTCACTCGCACGGTCGTCGAAGCGCTCAGGGCGGCGGGCGTCACAGCGATGTCCCTCTCGCTCGACGGTTCGAGCCCGGCGCGGCACGACGGGCTCCGCGGAGTCCTCGGCTGCTTCGGGTGGACGCTTGTGGCCGCGCAGCGCATTGTGGCGGCAGGAATTCCGCTCCAGGTCAACACCCTCGTCACGGCCGACACGGAGCCCGATCTCGAGAAGATCGCCACAGTCGTCCTCGGGCTGGGTGCGGCGCGCTGGTCGCTCTTCTTCCTGGTCGCGGTCGGGCGCGGCCGCGCCCTGCGCCCGCTCGGTGCCGGGGAGTGCGAGCGGACCTTGCGCTGGCTCGCACGCCGCGCGCCGGGCTGGCCCTTCGTGACGACGACGACCGAGGCGCCGCACTACCGTCGGGTCGCGATCGAGACGATGCGCGCGTCGGGCCTCGGCGGCCGGGAGATCCGCCAGAGCCCAGTGGCGCAGAGCTTCGGGATCAGAGACGGAAACGGCATCATGTTCATCGCGGCGAACGGCGACGTCACGCCATCCGGGTTCCTGCCGCTAGCGGAGGGCAACGCGCGTCGGGCGAATGTCGTCGACATCTATCGCAGCGCGCCGATTTTCCGCTTGCTCCGCGAGGTCGATCGGCTCCACGGACGCTGCGGCGCCTGCGAGTATCGCGCGATCTGCGGAGGCTCGCGCGCGCGCGCCTACGCCGCCACCGGCAACTTCATGGGCGAGGACCCGCTCTGTGCGTACGAACCTGCGGAGACGGAATGGGACAGGGCGGATCACGCGTAATCCTGGTGGTCGACGATGAGATCGACCTCGCCATGACCTTCATACGGCTGCTTCACCGCCACGGCTATCGTGCGATCGCCGTCGGCTCGTGCGAGGAGGCGCGCGCGGCGATGCGCGCCGAGCCACCCGCCCTCGTCGTGTCGGACCTGCGGGTCGCTGACTGCGACGGGCTCGACCTCGTGCGCGCTGCCCGGGCCCAAGTGCCTCCGATCCCCGCCATCGTCATGACGGGTCATGCCTCGCCCCACACTCAGCGCGAGGCGCTCGAGGCTGGCGCCTTCGCCTTCCTCGCCAAGCCGTTCCCGACCGCCTCGCTGGTTGCGCTCGTGGGCGAGGCACTGCGCGCGTGAGCGTGGAGTGCGGATTCCGACACGGCGGGATCAGAATCCTCGAGCCAGGCTCACGCTCAGGCCGCGTAGGCCGCCGTGGCACTATGGGGACACCACTGACGCTCGAGCGAGCGCTCTTCGGAGGGCAGGGATGGCGACCTACGTTGAGATACGGAAGTTCGTTCAGCGTCACCATGGCTTCGTTCCGAAGATTGGTTGGATCGAGCATGTCAAGGTTCTGCGGGGCTTACCGATGCGCCGCGCACCCAACCGGGCCGGTCGGGGGCGTCGCGTCGAGCCTTGCCCACCCGAAAAGCGTGAGGCCATCGAAGAGGCGCTTCGACATTTCGGTCTGATTTGACGGCGGACCATCGAACAAATCCAAGCTCGCTCCCGAGACCCCGGTCGGCTCAAAGGCCAAGGCGAGTTCCAATCTGCTCCTTCCGGATCCCACGCGATAAGATCTGCCTGCGATTGTTTTAGCGATCGGGTGCGCGAGCTGGCGCCGCGAGCCACCCTCCTCCTGATGCTGCATGTCCTGGAGCCTGTGTTTGGACGGGCGCGCACTTAGTGCTCGCGGTAACGGTGCTGCCACGTGCGCCGGCCCCCCGCGATACCCGCATCCTACGCGCGTTCGAGGAGTTCTTCGCCTCGATGGCTCCAACCTACGGCTCCTCGCGATCCACCTCGTCGTGGGAGCGGATTCCAGTCGGTCCCGTCGATCCGACCTCGGTCTTTCACCGCGAAACACCCGACAAGGATCAAATCTAGGGGTCAAGCCGGGCTGGCACGACCGGGGCGGGGTCACGGACGGCCACGACGCCGGCGACCCGCGGGTGGACGCCCCAAGACATCGCCGGTCGATCTCCGTGGTTTCCTCGGTGGATGGCGAGCCCGGCGGGTCCCCCTGCTCCCGCTTTGCTCCCGTCTTCTTAACTTGCGCCTGGTCGCGTCATTAACACCTAGGCGTTATTCCGCGTACGTCAGAGGCGCGCCAGTTACGAATCCATAGACTTTGGCGCCGACCAAGGACCGGACGGCGTCTGGGTACGAGGTAACGGGAGTGAGCACAAGAGGCCTGGGGTCCCGACGGGATCCTGACCGTGCGTGAAAGCTCTCGTTGAGGTTCACTGTGGAAGGCGTCGCGTTAGCTGAGGCTCGAGCGCAGTAGGTTCCCGACCTACGCGAGGCACGTCGCTCTAGAATGGGACCGTTATCTCCCGGCTGACAGTCTCGGCGGCCAGAACAATCGCGCTTGCCGTTGGCGCGCTCCTCGGGCTATCGTCGGCCGACCCGGAGGACGGCGATGGACGCTGGGGCCGCGATGCGATCGGTTCGCCGCCCGCTACACTGCACCCCGCGCAGCAGCGTTCACTGTGTTACGTGGTTCAAGATAGATAAGGTTAGACGCTCTTCAATGGAATCTCTGGCAAAACTCTTTGAGCTAGCCGCAAAGTACGCCTGGGCGGCCTTCGCGACGACAGCGTTGCTGCTGTTCGTGCCCGATCGCCTGGCAACACAACTTGCCCTGGAGCAGTTCCGAAACTCTTACCGGGGCTACCTTTGGTTGCTGTTATTCTTCACGGCAGCTCTTGTCGCTGGAACACAAGCACGATCCAGCCTGGAACTTCTATGGCGATATGCGATGTGTCCGATGAAGAAGCTGATCCTTCCGGTGAAGGACTTCAAGACCGGAATCAAGCAATCGCGGATGCGATACCACCGAGTGCAGTTCCGTTATCGGAATGGAAGTAGCCGAGAGGGCTTTCAGGAAGTGGATTCGAACGGGAATGTCGTCCGATATCTTGACCTTGATGGCCGAAGGCTCGTTCCGGAGCAGCCGCACGAATGCTCTCTTCTTAATTCTGGCGCTTTTCATTTCCCGAAATGGGGAGAGATCGATTGGCGCGACGTCTTCAGCGGAGACAAGGATTCTGGATGCTGGGGGATCAGCGAGAGATGACCGCGCCCAGCGATCCACTCGAGCGGCCGCGTTAGACGCCAGACGCAGCGCCTTGCCGGCGTCAAGCTCGGCAAGTACCTGCGTTTCGATCAAGACGAGCTTCTTGCTTGGACACGCCGGTTCAGGCGCGACGGCCGAGGCGAACCCGTTCCTCAGCGCGCCGATCCGAATGAAAAAACTCGGCCTACAAAGCGATGACCGCTGGGCGAAAAGCCCAAGGGTCAACCACATCAAGCCTGCGTTTTCAATGACGCCGGGACATCCGATGTTTGCTGCTGCTCCCATTTTGCTCCCGTCCCCCTGCACTTCGCGGTTGACGCGGCCCTCGGGGTCCGTTATTCGTGGCGTTGATGTACGCAGAAACCCGCGAGATCAGAGGGTGCCGGCATGGCCTCCCGCAGAGAGGAGGTCATAAACTTGGGAGCCATCCGGAAACGCGGGAAGCACTATGCGATCCGGTACTACGACGCGACGGGGAAACGGAAGTGGGAGACCGTCGGCCCGAACCTGCAGGAGGCCCGGCAGGTGCTGGCGGATCGGATGTGGGAGCGGCGCAACGGCAAGTTTCGGTTGTCGCGCCCGAAGATCACGGTAGCGGAATTCATCACCAAGTGGCAGGCGGACTATCTGGCGGTTCAGCAGCAGCTCGGCCACCTGAAGCCGTCCACGGCCAGCGCGTATCAGAGCAATCTGGCCAATCACATCCTGCCATTCTTCGGAGCAATGCAGCTTCGGGACGTCACCCTGCCCCACGTCCGCGAGTTCATCAAGGCGTTACTCGCCAAGAACCTCGCGCCAAAGACGATCGGCAACGTGATCGTGATCCTCAAGGAGATGTCCAAGCACGCCATTCAGTGGGGCTACCTCGACTCGAACCCGGTCCAGTACGTCGAACTTCCGCGCGGCGAGGAGACCGAGATGGAGATCCTTACCCCGGAGGAGGTGCGGCGCCTACTCGACGCGCAGGAGGAGCCGCTCAAGACGCTGCTGATGACAGCCGTACTTGCCGGACCGCGTCAGGGCGAGCTCTTTGGGCTCCAATGGCCAGATGTCGACTTCGAGGGTCATCGGCTTCATCTCCGGCGGTCGTTGTGGCGGGGGCAGCTCGGCACGCCGAAGACCAAGCGGTCTCGGCGGGCAATTGACATGGCGCCGACCCTCGAGGAGGCGCTTCGTCGCCACGCTGCTCAGCATCGAGGCGAGTTCGTGTTTCACAGCCACGACGGCACGCCGATGGATGCCGATAACTTCAGGCATCGTGAGTTTCCCAAGGCACTACGGCGTGCGGGTCTCCGTCACATACGGTTTCATGACCTACGGCACACGTACACGAGTCTGTTGATCGCTCAGGGCGCGCATCCGAAGTACATCCAGGCGCAGCTCGGGCACGCGTCGATCCAGACGACGCTCGACCGCTACGGGCACCTCATGCCCGAGATCCATCAGGCGGAAGCGCGGAAGCTCGATCGGCTCGTGTTCGGCGACGGGAGCACGCCGCCGTCGAGAGATTTGACGGTCGTGGGCGTCGGCAGGCCAGCGAACGGGAGCAAAATGGGTGCAGAAAAGACGAAGGGGTTAGCGAATCGATCGCTAACCCCTTGATCTTTTTGGTTGCGGGGGCTGGATTTGAACCAGCGACCTTTGGGTTATGAGCCAGGCTCCGGCCGTCACCCGGTGCAAACAGCCGTTACGGTGTGCAGAGAAATCGCGGGGATACGAAGCCGCGGTTCCGTCCTCTTTGCGCTCTGTCGCGGTGAGTCCGGGCACAGTTTGGGCACAGTTGATCTACCGACCTACCCGGCGCGCCTTGCCTTTGCGCGCGTCCGTGTCGAGCGCGTGATTCGGGGTTGAGAGTGGTGGAGGAAGGAAGTGGAGCAGGGTCAGGCGCGGCGGCTACGTGTTCCTTCGCGACCGGCCGAGGCACAGGTAACTGGAGGCCTGGCCACGCCTTCTTCGCACTCTCACGTTCCGTGCGGATGCTAGAGTCGAGGCGGCGATGACTCCACCGTCTCCAGACCAGCGGTCGATTCGCGACGCGATCGCCGGCGAAGAATCTCGACTGCTGCGTCTCGAAACGGAACTCATCGAAGCGCAGGCCAGGCTGGCCGCACTCAAGACCGCGCTGGGCGCGCAGCGCGACTCGATCGAGGCCTCGTCGTCGGCGCCCTCGACATCCGTCGAGAAGGTCGCGCTCTTCCGCTCGCGCTTTCGTGGCCGCGCGGACATCTACCCGAGGTTCTGGACGAACGCCAGGACGGGGCGCAAAGGATACGCGCCCGCCTGCGGGAACGAGTGGGCCCGCGGCGTCTGCGAAAAGCCGCGCGTGAAGTGCGGCGAGTGTCCGAATCAGGCATTCCTTCCGGTCGAGGACCAGGTCATCCTCGACCATCTTCAGGGACGTCACGTCGTCGGGGTCTACCCGTTGCTCACCGATGAGACATGCTGGTTCCTGGCGGCGGACTTCGACAAAACATCCTGGACCGACGATGTGGCGGCGTTCGTGGAAACCTGCCGCATTGCAGGCCTCCCTGCGGCTGTCGAACGATCGCGCTCCGGGAACGGCGCCCACGTCTGGTTCTTCTTCGCGGCGCCCGTGGCCGCAACCACCGCCCGCAAGATGGGCTGCTATCTGATCACCGAGACGATGAGTCGCCGCCACCAGCTGAGCATGGAATCGTACGATCGCCTCTTCCCCAACCAGGACACCCTGCCCCGCGGTGGATTCGGCAACCTCATCGCGCTCCCCCTCCAGCACGGCCCGCGGCAGATGGGAAATACTGTCTTCGTGGATAGCCGATTCGTTCCGCATCCCGACCAGTGGAAGTTTCTCTCCAAGCATCCATGCATCGAGCCGGCGACGGCGGAGGGCGTCGCGCACGAGGCGACACGCAAGGGACTGGTGGTCGGTGTCCGGCTGAGCGACACGACAGACACCGACAGCCCGGAGCCTTGGACGCGTCTGCCGTCCGGGCAACCGCCTGTCCGGTTCAGCGCGCCGCCTCCACGAGAGGTGCGCGCCGTCCTGGCCCAGCGGCTCTTTGTGGCGAAGGGTGGACTGGCACCAACCCACTTGAATCAGATCAAGCGCCTCGCAGCGTTCCAGAATCCCGAGTTCTACAAGAAGCAAAGCCTTCGGCTCTCCACGGCGCTGACGTCTCGCGTCGTTGCCTGCGCCGAGGACCTACCGGAGCACGTCGCGCTTCCCCGCGGTTGCCGAACCGAGCTTGAGCGGGTTGTTCGCGAACATGGAAGCACCCTTCTCATCGAGGATCAGCGCTGCGATGGAAAGCCCTTGGACGTCGCGTTCGAAGGTCAGCTCTCGACGGTTCAGAGAAAGGCGGCACGGGCTCTGCTTCGCGAGGAAATCGGTGTGCTCGTCGCGCCGCCCGGTGTCGGCAAGACCGTGATCGGCACGTATCTGATTGCCGCGCGATCCCGAAGCACGCTCGTGCTGGTCCACCGTCAGCCGATCCTCGATCAGTGGATCGCCCAGCTGTCGATGTTCCTCGGGCTTGCTCCCAAGGCGATTGGGCAGATCGGCGCCGGAAAGCACGCGCCGAATGGGCAGATTGATGTGGCCATGATCCAGAGTCTGGTGCGCTCGGGCAGCGTCGACGACCTGGTCGCGACATACGGCCATGTCATCGTCGACGAGTGCCATCACATCCCGGCTGTGTCGTTCGAGCGAGTGCTGTCCGAGGTGAAGGCGCGCTTCGTCACCGGGCTCACGGCCACGCCGCGCCGGAGGGACGGCCTTCACCCGATCACCGAGATGCAACTCGGGCCGGTGCGCTTCGCCGTCGATGCCAGGAGCCAGGCGGCGCGCCGGCCGTTCGAACACCGGCTGATCGTCCGCGAGACCGCGTTCGGTCGTGATCAGGCAGTACCCGTGGAACGCATCCAGCCGCTCTACGCGGCATTGGCGAACGATGAGCAGCGTAACCGTCTGATCCTCGACGATGTCACGACCGCGCTGGCCGAGGGCCGCTCTCCGATCCTGCTCACCGAGCGCAAGGATCATCTTGAACTCCTCGCGGCCATCCTTCAGGGCGTCGCCCGTCATGTCGTCGTCCTTCGTGGCGGCATGACGCCGACCGAGAGACATGCCGCGGCGGCAACGCTCGCCGCCATCCCGGACGCCGAGCCGCGACTGCTCCTCGCGACCGGCCGTTACATCGGCGAAGGGTTCGACGACGCCAGGCTGGATACGCTCTTCCTCACGATGCCCGTCTCGTGGAAGGGCACTCTGGTGCAGTATGCCGGTCGCCTCCACCGCCTGCATCCCGGGAAGACGGAGGTCCGCATCTACGACTACGTCGACCGCAACGTCCCCGTACTCTCCCGGATGTTCGAGAAGCGCGTGCGTGGCTATCGCGCGATCGGCTATGTCCGCGATCCGGCGCGCTTCAGACACGAGGAGATGGATGACGATCAAGCGGAAGGGTAGGCGCGCCTCTTCGCGACTCAGCAAAGCACGGCTCGATCGGTTGGTCGAAGAGGCGGTCGTCGACTGCTACAACGAGTCCGAGCAGGTGGTGGGCCTGTACACGATGATCGAGGACAACCTTGCGCTGCCGTTCGAGACCAAGGTCCTCGGAGTCCCCGTCATCGTTGAGCGTGTCGACCTGACGCGAAGCGAGGAAATCGTCGCAGTCTGCCGGCGGGCTGGTGTGCGACAGACCATCCCGATCCTCGACCTCCCCTTGCCGTCTCCGCGACCAGCGGGAGCGCAATGGATCGACGCCTACCGTCACTGGGTGGGCGGCGGATAGTTTGTGCTGCCGTGCGATCACGAGGGCGTGATAGCGATGGTTTCGGTTTGATGCGGAAGACTTCGAATCGAAGGCTGACGGTCAGCGTCACGACGTACCGCGAGGATCCGCTCTACCCACGGATCGCCCGCACGGTGGCGGCCATTCTCCAGCGCGGCACAGTCGTGGCACCCGTCGACGTTCTGGTCGGCATGGGCCTGCTTGCGTCGGATCACCTCGAGGCCTGGCGTCGTGGTCGGGTGCCCACCCTGGAGCAGGTCATCAACTGCAACCTCACCCGCCTCTCCCGGCTCCTGCGCATCCTTCGATTCCACGCGCATGCCCTCAATCTGGTGCCGTCCGTCACCGTCTACCGGCGTTGGGGCAAGGGACCGAAGCAGGCGCTCCGCTTCACCAGGAGCGGCGATCCCAAGCTCGAGGAGGCCTACGCGAGGCACTTCGTATGGCCTGGCAAAGTCCCGCTCGAACTCGCGACCGCGCAACCAGAGCTTGGCGCCGCCATGGAGCCCGTCGTAGATCGCGCGCGCAGGCCCTGGCAGGACGCCGCCTCTTGAGCGGACAGGCTTCGACCTCGGCGCGACCGGCGCCACCGTCCGCGGAGCAGGCGGTCGACCGGCGACAGCTCGACCTCTTCGTCGACGGCCGAGACGCCATCCTCGTCCACGAGATCGCGACCGGGCTCATCAGCCGCGATGTCGGGCGCACCGAGACGAGCCTGCATCGCCTCCGCCAGGAGCACCCGCACCACCCCGACCTGGTGGCGCTCACCGTGCTGGTCGAGGCGCTGACAGCGCCCGCGCCTCCCGCCACCCACGTGGCGCTGACCGAGCGCATCGAGCTGACCGAACGCAAGCTCGTCGCGGCGGCGCGGCGCTTCCTCGGAGCGGACGCCGACGCCTTTCTCCGCCCGGTGTGGCAGGCGCTGGCCGCGACAGCGGCCGATTTCCCCTTCGACGCCGCCTATCCCCGGGCGCATCGGGCTTGGCTGTGCCAGCAATACGGCGAGTGGAAGGACGTGCGCGCTGCCGCCGAGGACGAACCGGGATGGGCGGAGACGCCCTTCTTACGCTACTGGATGGGGCTGGCGCAGCACCATCTCGGCGCGCCCGAGATCGCGATTCGCCTGTGGCTGCCGCTCTGCTGGATGGATCCGCTTCTCTTCGAGACGTGCGCGCCGACGGTCCCGAACTCCAGCATTCGCGCAGCCTGGGTCGCCTTCGAACGAGCCTTCCCCTTCGAGGCGTCGCTCGCTGACAGGGCTCCGATGGCGGCCTGGTTCCCCGCCTGGCTACTGCTCCGCCATCGGGGCCTGTCGCGCCTCTTCCGTGCCGACGACATCCCCGATGCCGGAGACGCCGCCCGTGTGTTCCGCCAACTCGTGGCGCTCCTGCCGCTCGAACAGCATGGTCTCACCGACGAACTGGTCCGCCAACGTCGAGCACTCCGGCAGCTCGACGAGAGCTTCTTTCGTTATTACATGACGGTCCTGGGGGAACGTCGTTCGTCCTCGTGAGGCCTCGACTCGGCGCAAGACGGGACGTTCTTCTTCCCGTTCTGGCCTCGAATCCGGGGGGCCTGTCGGGAGACGCCGCGTTCCGTGTTCAGGCCATGTTCCATTTCTTGGAACGTGACCTGATACCGGAACAACGGAATAACATCGGTCGCTGAAGGTCGCCGGTGAACGGGCCGGCATCCGATGATGCCAGCCGAAGCGACAGCAAGCGGCGCGTTTCTCCACGATCGAGCCGCTTTGTGCAGGCTGGCCTATCGGGCGGCCGCGGCGAGCGCTTGCACCAGCGCGCTCTTGGCTGAGCCGCGCCGTGAGTGCTCGTCTCGAGCCGTCTTCGGCCGGCACTAGTACGTCGCGACTTGCTTGGCGGGCACGCCGAGGCGCTTCGCCAGTATGGCGACTGTCCGCGGGCGTGGCTTCTTTACTTCACCGCGTTCGATACGGGCGATCTCCTTTGCGGTGACGCCGTCGAAGTCGTTTCGGCGAAGTCCCTTCTGTAGGCGTAGGCGACGTAGCGCGCCCCCGAACGAGTTGTCGCGCTCGACTTCGCGTTTCTTGGCGCGCCGTCGATAAGCAGCGTCGAACTCATAGAGAATGGCGTCCGTAGCAGCCTCGTATTCGCCCAATCGCACCGTTTGGCCGGAGTCCATGATCGCGAGATCGGCAGTGTCTGGCTTAGGTCCGCCGGCACGTGTGCGGAACCTGGCAAGCGGTACGACCATGGGCTCGAGATTTCCGCGGTATAGAACGACCGCAGCATCTGCGACTGCGACGCCGACGAACAGATCTTCGCGGTTGGCCGCACCGAGCACGTCAGCGAGTTCATCGACTCGAAGCAGTCGAATGCCTTCGTCTGCGGAGACGACGAAGCGAAAGATCGCATGCAAAAGGCTATGTCGCGCCCCATTCGCAGGTTCTAACGACAGAAGCCTCTGGTCCCCCTTAGAGCGACCAGCGAGAGCGGCTAGGAGTAGCTGGACAGCCGCAACGCTGGGTGCAACCCAGACGGCACGGCGCCCACTTCGCTCCAATGCGTCGCGAATCTCGGACTCCGTGCGCAGGCGGTCGGCGTCAAGGCGGGCAAGTTCGCGGTTTGCGTGACCGCGGGGCTCTACAACGAGAAGCGGCTCACTCATCGTGCGGCTCCTCCGATGAAATCGGATTCCCCGGGAACATGCGATCCCACGCCTGTCGAAGGAGCGTGAGGTTCGAGCGTATCTCATCCACGATTTCCTTCGGAACGTCCTTCGGGTCTGGCTCATCATCGAGAAACGTCTCGGACCGCAGATTGAACCGCCACGCACGCGTCTTCTGCAGGATCGTGACATGCGGCGGTTCGAGTCGCTCGCGGTCGCGGATCTTGACCTTCCAGCCGCGGCTCGGCCACGGCTCGGGCAGGTTCAACGTAAAGGGCACGGCCCCTCCTACACCGCCCTCGCATCCGAGTCCAATATGTCCCTATTTAACTGTAATGTCAAATAGGACATTTGAGGGCCAATGGCAAGTTCCCGAATAGGAGGCGCTCCGCGCAGCGGTCGGGCGCGCGCGATCAAGCGCTCCGTGCTCGCTGCCTATAATTCGATGGAAACCAACCCGCGACCTCACAGCCCAAGGTGGACAGTGGGACAACGATTCGCAGGAAGACAGGAGGTGAGCCGTGAAGACCATTCAGGTCGAGCTCCCGGACGAGCTGGCCGCCGAGCTCGAGGGATACATCCGGGCGGGATGGTTCCGCTCTGAGGAGGATGCTATCCGCTCGGCCCTCAAGGGTTTGCGGTACCAGGTGAAGCTTCAAGAGCGCTTCATTCGCGAGGACATCGAGTGGGGACTCAGCCCTGATCCCTAGTCGGCGGAGCATCGCGATCTAACCCGGATCGGCGACTGTTGAGGCTCCGTCTCGAGCGAACTCGTCTCGAGAATCCCGTCGGTGGCGGTTCTTCGCTGGACATCGTCCAACTTCCTCGACCGCTTCGAGGTGCGTGCGCGGTCTTGGCCGTCTGGTCTCGCCGAGTTCGGAAGGTCCTCACGTCAGTCGGCACGCAACGGTATCCGCGCCGACCCGCCAATCTCGCCCGGCCTGGCTCACCTCTATCTGGTTCGTGAGCCACCTCGCTGGCGTCGGCTGGGGCCTCGCGCGACTAGGCTGACGATCGATGCAAGCCAGGCAGGCTCTCCGCCTACCGCGCTCCGGCGCTTGTAATTGACTCCGCCCTCCGCCCGGACATGAGCAAGCGGCTTTGTAATCGTCTATCTACGCGTGAGACCTGGTCTGATCCGCCGTCCGCCGCCCGCGCGTTCAAATCATCTATGGGTGGAGGGGCGGGTCAGCGGACTATCTGCTCCGCTTCACACAGCTCTACCCCGGCGCGACGGTGATCAACCTCGGTGAGAACTACCG
>Ga0137381_10002282_pt1 | contig 13307 bp, 11 predicted proteins | sample SagtaG_16_FD_104808 | JGI IMG/M metagenome (GOLD analysis project Ga0137381, IMG submission 104808) | Vadose zone soil microbial communities from Sagehorn Ranch, Mendocino, California, USA - Sage2_L_115_16 metaG | ecosystem: Environmental > Terrestrial > Soil > Vadose zone | place: USA... | reverse complement strand
CGGGGGTGGCAGGAGGTTACGATCTCGAACGAGGGCACGATCGCCTCGTTCACCGTGATCCGCGTCCCGCCGCGCGCTTTCGCGGGCGAGGCGCCCTACGCGATCGCGGCCGTGACGCTCAGGGAAGGCGTGTCCATCCTCGGCCGCGTCGTGGACATCCCGCTCGACGCGCTCGTCGTGGGTCTACCCGTCCGCTTCCGCCCGCTCGCCTCGAAGGATCGGACCTCGGTCGGCTTCGGTCCGGCCTGAGCCGGGGCGTCAGGCGCCGCCGAGATAGGCGCGCCGCACCGCCTCGCCCGCCGCGAGCACGGCCGCCGGCCCCTCCAGTGTCACGCGTCCGGTCTCGAGGATGTACGCGCGGTCGGCCACCTGCAGCGCCTTGCGCGCGTTCTGCTCGACGAGGACGATCGTCGCGCCCTCCCGCTTCAGATCGGCGATGGCGCCGAAGATCCGGTTCACCGCGAGCGGTGCGAGACCCAGCGACGGCTCGTCGAGCATGAGCAGCGCCGGCCGCGCCACGAGGGCCCGGGCGATCGCGAGCATCTGCTGCTCGCCGCCCGAGAGCGTTGCCGCGAGCTGGCTCCGCCGCTCGCGCAGCACGGGAAAGCGCTCGAGCACGTCCTCGAGGTCGCGCTCGCCGGCCGAGGCGCCCCGGACGTACTGGCCCATCTGCAGATTCTCGCCCACCGTCATCCGCGTGAGGAGTCCGCGGCCCTCCGGCACGAGCCGCAGGCCGAGCCGCGCGACCCGGTACGGCGGCCAGCGCGTGATGTCCCGCCCGTCGAACTCGACGCGACCCGACTCGGGAGTCAACACGCCCGCGATCGCGCGCAGCAGCGTGGACTTCCCGGCGCCGTTGCCGCCGAGGAGCGCCACCACCTCGCCGCGCCGAACGGCGAACGACACGGACTTCACCGCGCTGATCCTGCCGTGGGAAACCGAGAGGTCGCGCACGTCCAGCATGGGCGTCGCCACGTCAGTCGCCCCGTCCGAGGTACGCCTCGACGACCCGCGGATCGCGCCGGACCTCGGCCGGGCTCCCCTCGGCGATCTTCTCGCCGAAGTTCAGCACGGTCACCGTGCGCGACAGCTCCATGACGAGGCCGATGTCGTGCTCGACGAGCAGGACCGTGGTGCCCGCGGCGACGATCATGCGGATGAGCCGGTTCATCTCCTGCTTCTCGGTCGCGGTCATGCCCGCCGCGGGCTCGTCGAGCAGGAGCAGCGCGGGCTCGCTCGCGAGCGCGCGCGCGATCTCGAGGCGCCGCTGGCCGGCGAGCGGCAGCCCTTCCGCCGCCTCCGTCGCGCGCTCCGCGAGCCCGACCAGCGCCAACAAATCGCGCGCGCGCCGCTCGGCCAATCGCTCCTCGGGGAGCCGCGTGAACGGCGGCCGCGTCCACGCGCGAAGGAGCCCCGCGCGGGTCCGGCAGTGGCGGCCGACGAGCACGTTGTCGAGCAGCGTCATGCCGCCGAAGAGATGGATGTTCTGGAAGGTGCGCCCGACGCCGAGCGCGCAGCGCCGGTGCGGGCGCAGCGTGTCGATCCGCGCGTCGCGGAACCGGACCTCGCCGCCGTCCGGCGCCAGGATGCCGCTCACGCAGTTGAGCAGCGTCGTCTTGCCCGAGCCGTTCGGGCCGATGAGGGCGTGCACCGCCCCCTCCGCGAGGGAGAGATCGATCCCGTCCAGGACCCGGAGGCCGCCGAACGACTTCGAGACCCGGCGCAGCTCGAGCAGCGCCACGCGCGCGGCGACTACTGGTCGACCCTGACCAGCGTACCGTCCTTGACCGTCAGCACGGTCGCCTGCCCCGCGCCGTCGCGCTCGGCGTTGATGGTGGTCAGGCCCGTGATCCCCTCGAAGTCCTTGACCTTCGCCCAGCCCTGCCGGATCCGGTCGCGGTCGGCGTCGAGGTCCTCCGGCTTGTTGGTGACGCCCGAGGTCTCGATCACCAGCTTCGTGATGTAGACGTTGTCGTAGGCGCGCATGCCGCCGTAGTTCGGCTTCCTGCCGCCCGAGCGCTCCATGAACTTCTTGAGGAACGCCGCGGTCTTCGGCTTCGGGTCGTCCGGCCAGCCGGCCGAGCCGATGATCGAGCCCTCGCCGTCCTTGCCCGTGAGCTTGGCGAACTCGGGCGAGCCGGTGCACGCGCTCGCCAGGAACTGCTGCTTGAGCCCCTGCTTGCGCGCCTCGCGCACGATGTTGGCCGCCTGCTGATAACACGCGCCGAGCGCGATGCCGTCCACGCCGACCGCCTTGATCTTGGTGATCTGGGCACTGAAGTCGATGTCCTTCGTCTGGTAGGTCAGCTTCTCCCGCACCTCGATGCCGTTTTTCTGCAGCAGCGCCGGCAGCACCTTGTCGCCCTCGGCCGCCGAGACCGCGTCGGCCGAGTCGTAGAGGATCGCCGCCGTCTTGATGTTGTAGCGCTTCTTCCAGATGTCGACCGCGGGCGCGAGCTGCTTGTCGCTCGTGAGCGTGTTGCGGAAAGCCCACGTGGAGAGCGCCGAGATGCCCGGCTTGGCCGAGCACTGCGAGACGATAATCGTCCGGAGCCGGTCGAGGAGGGGCGCGAGCGCCTCGAACTCCGACGAGAAGCACGGTCCGATGATCGCGAGCACCTTGTCCTCGAGAATGAGCTTGCGCGCCAGCGAGATGGCCGGCGCCACTTCCGTGCCCGTGTCGTTGATCAGCACCTCGACGGGCACGCCCCGGATGCCGCCGGCGGCGTTGATCTCCTCCACGGCGATGTCCGTCGCGATCTTGGAATGCTCACCCCACTCGGCGCCCTTGCCGGTGATCGAATAGATCGCCCCGAGCTTGACCGACTTGCCCGCGAGCCTGCCCTGCGCCGACGCGACGCCCGGCGCGAGCAGCGTGGCCGCGGCGAGCGCCACGGCGAAAACCATCACGCGGTCCCTCATAGCGTCCCCTCCCTCGAAGGCCGCGGCAGGATCGCGCCGACGCGCGCGACGAGCCGCGCGTCCACGAGCCCCTGCGGCCGGACGATCATCACCACGAGCATCGCCAATCCGTACATCACGAGGCGCCACTCCTTGAGGAACCGCAGCCACTCCGGCAGGAGCGTCAGCACGGAGGCCCCCACGACGGCACCCCAGAACGTCTCGAGCCCGCCGACCACGACGAACGTGAACGGCATCACCGAGCGCGCGAAGCCGAACTCCTCGGGCTCGATGAACTGCACGTAGTGCGCCCACAGCGCCCCCGCCAGCCCCGCGACGAGCGCGCCGACCGTGAACGCCCGGAGCTTCACGTAGGTCACGTCCACCCCGAGCACCTCCGCCGCGAGCTCGTCGCGCTTGACCGCCTCGAACGCGCGACCGACCCGCGAGCGCGCCGTCCGCGCCGCGAGCAGCGCCGTCACGGCGGCGACGCCCGCGACCACCGGCAGCGTGGTCACGAACGGCATGCCCCGGTAACCCTGCGCCGCACCGAGGGGGGTGAAGTTGAGGAAGAATACACGAACGATCTCGCCGAACGCCATCGTCATCAGGACGAGGTAGATGCCGCGGACGCGGAGCGCCGGCAGCCCGACGAGCGTCCCGACGACGGCCGCCGCGGCGGCGCCCGCCGCGAACGCGATCGGCCACGGCCACCCCTGGCCGGCGGTGAGCCACGAGGACACGTAGGCGCCGATCGCCATGAAGCCGCCCTGGCCGAGCGAGAGCTGGCCCGCGGAGAGCGGGAAATAGAGCGACAGCGCCAGCACCACGTTGATGCCGAGCTGGATGAGGACGTCCTCGGCGTAGGGCGTGAGCATCTCAGTCGCGCCGCTGCAGGCGCAGCCCGAGGAGCCCTTCGGGCCTCGCGAGCAGAATCACCATCACCGCGCCGAAGGCGAAGGCGTCGCGATACGACGACGCGAGGTACGCGACGCCGAGCACCTCCAGCACGCCGAGGACGAGGCCGCCGAGCATCGCGCCGGGGACGTTCCCGAGGCCGCCGAGCAGCATCACGACGAGCCCCTTGATCCCCATCTGGACGCCGATGAACGGGTGGACCGAGTTGTACGCGAGGCCGACGAGCACGCCCGCCGCGCCCGCCAGCGCGGACGCGACGAAGAAGGTCAGCATGACCGTCGCCTCGACGTTGACGCCGAGGAGCCCCGCCACGGTCGGGTTCTCGGCGGTCGCGCGCACGGCACGCCCGGCCCGCGTCCGGGCCAGGAACAGGTGCACTCCGGTCATCAGCACCACGGCCGAGACGAGGATGAACACCTGCACGGACGACACGCGCAGCGGCCCCAGCTCCCACAGCTCGAGCGCCAGCGTCGCGGGGAACCCCTTCTGCTCGGGCCCGAAGTACCAGCGCGTCGTCTCCTGGAGCGCGATGCCCGCGCCGATCGTCGTCGCCAGCGGCGCCAGGTGGTGGGCGCGTCGCAGCGGGCGGAACGCCACGCGCTCGATCAGGAGACCCAGCACGCCCGTCGCCAGCATGGCGGCGGCGAGCGCCACGAACACGTTGCCCGAGACCTTCGTGAGCACGACGAGCCCGACGAACGCGCCGAGCATGAAGACCTCGCCGTGCGCCAGGTGGAGCATGTTGAGGACGCCGAAGATCAGCGTGTAGCCGATCGCGATGAGCGCGTACACCGCGCCCAGCATGACGCCGTTGACGAGCTGCTGACCGAGCACGCTAGCGGACGGCCCGCAGCCGGTCCGCCGCGGCGGCGACGGCCTTGACGATGCCGTGGTAGCCGGTGCAGCGGCAGAGCACCGCGGAGATCCCCTCGCGGATCTCCGCCTCGGTCGGCCGCGGGTTCACGCGCAGCAAGTCGAGCGCCGTCATGAGCATACCGGGCGTGCAGAAGCCGCACTGCAGGCCGTGGTGCTCGCGGAACGCCTCCTGCAGCGGATGGAGGACGCCGTTCCGGGCGACTCCCTCGATCGTGGTGACGTCGGCGCCGTCGGCCTGGACCGCGAGCATCAGGCACGCGCGCGCCGCCTCGCCGTTCACGAGGACGGTGCAGGCGCCGCAGATCCCGTGCTCGCAGCCGACGTGCGTACCGGTGAGGCCGAGGTCCTCGCGGAGGAAATCGACGAGAAGCTTGCGCGTCGGGCAGTGCCCCTCGCGCACCTCGCCGTTGACGGTCAGGCGGATCGACGTGGAGGGCTCGCTCATCGACTCGCGGCTCGCGTCGCGGCGCGCGTCACGGCGCGCGCCGTCAGCACCCGGGTGAGGTTCCGTCGATAGTCCGCCGACGCGTGGATGTCCCCGTCGGGATCGACCGCCTCCCCGGCCCGCGCCGCGGCGCGCTCGATCGCCGCGCGCCCGAGGCCGTCGCCTTCCAGCACCGCCTCAGCCTCGCGGAGGCGGCGCGGGACGGGTCCCGCCCCCGCCGCCGCGAGCCGCGCGCGGACGCAGCGCTCCCCTTGCCGCTCGATCACCGCCGCGACGCCGACGATCGCGAAGTCCCCGTGGCGCCGGGCAAACTCCTCGAAGGCCCACCCCGTGCCCTTCGCCATCACCGGCAGTCGCACCTCGGTGAGGATCTCGTCGGGGGAGAGGGTCGTCGTGAGGTACGTCTCGAAGAGATCGGCCGCCTTCAGCACGCGCTGACCCGCCCGGCTCCGCGCCACGACCTCGCCGTCGAGCACGGTCAGCACGGCCGGGTACTCCGCCGACGGATCGGCGTGGGCGAGCGAGCCGCCGATCGTCCCGCGCGAGCGGATGGGCAGATGCCCCACCCACCGCGTGGCTTCCCGAAGCAACGGCAGCCGCTCGGCCACGAGCGGCGAGAACTCGATCGCGCGCTGACGCGTCATCGCGCCCAGGACGACGTGGCCGTTGGCCGCGCGGATGCCGGCCAGGGAGCCGATCCGGTTCAGGTCGATCAGGGCCGCCGGACGGACGAGGCGGAAATTCAGGAGCGGCATCAGGCTCTGGCCGCCCGCGACGACCTTGCCGTCGCCGCCGTAGCGCACCAGCAGCGCCAGCGCCTCGTCGAGGCTGGCCGGCGCGTGATAGTCGAAGCGCGGCGGCTTCACGCCCGGCGCGCCCGCGCGGCGCGGATCAGCTCCCAGAGGCGGGTCGGTGTCATCGGCAGCTCGGTGATCCGGATGCCGAGCGGCCGGAGCGCGTCGGACACCGCGTTCGCGATGACCGCCGGCACCGTCATCGACGACGACTCGCCGAGCCCCTTCGAGCCGAGCGTCGTCAGCGGCGACGGCGAGACGACGTGGGCGATGTCGAGCACGGGCGCCTCGGAGGCGGTCGGCACGAGGTAGTCCATGAAGGTCCCGGTGAGGAGCTGGCCGTTGTCGTCGTACGCCAGCTCCTCGTAGAGCGCGCCGCCCAGACCGTGGAGCGCGCCGCCGTAGATCTGCCCCTCGACGATCAGCGGGTTGATGATCGTGCCCGCGTCGTGGACGGTGGCGTACTTGAGGATCCGGATCGCGGCCGTGTCGGGGTCCACCTCGACCGCCATCACCTCGGCGATGAAGCCATAGGTGTTGGACGAGTTGACGCGGTCCTCCGCGTCCACCGCCTTCGAGACCGTGAAGCCGAAGGTCGCCGACGCCGCCAGCGCGGGCTCCATCCCCTCGGGGAGCGACTCCGTGTTCCAGTGCGCGCGTCCCGCGAGCTCCTTCACGGTGTAGCCGGGCCCCTTACCCGAGCTCGGCCGCACGGCGCCGTCCCGGAACTCGACGGCCCCGACGGGCAGGTCCAGCAGGTGCGCGCCGTACTCGACCAGCTTGGCTTTGAGCTTCCGCGCGGCGAGGGCGGCCGCGGAGGTCCCGACGGACGCGAAGCGGCTCGAGTAGGTGCCCGACGAGATGGACCAGACGCGCGTGAACGTGTCCATCTCGTCCACGACCGTCACGTCCTCGGGCGCGCATCCCAGCTCGTCGGCGACGATCTGCGACACGATCGTCTGGTGGCCCTGCCCCTGCGGGGTCGTGCCGAGGATGGCGGTGATCCGGCCGAGCGGGTCCACCTTCACGGTCGCCGCGTCCATCGCGCCCGACTTCGGCAGGTACTCGGGCTTCGCGCGGAACTGCGGATCGAGCGCCGTCGCGACGTAGCCCATGTTGGAGACCGACGGATCGACGGCGAGCGCCAGGCCGACGCCGACGAAGCGTCCCGACGCGCGCGCCCGATCGCGCTCGCGGCAGAGCTCGTCGTAGCGCGCGATCTCGAGCGCGCGGTCCAGCGTGCGCGGATAGTCGCCGCTGTCGTAGTAACCGCCGGTCGGCGACCGGTACGGCATCTGCGCGGCCTGGATCAGATTCCGCCGCCGGACGTCGACGGGATCGAGGCCGAGCCGCTCGGCGAGCAGGTCCATCATCGACTCGGTCTCGAAATAGAGATGGCCGCAGGCGTAGCCACGGTTCGGTCCCGTGAGGCTCTTGTTCGTCATGACGACGGAGGCGTCGACCTCGAGATGCTGGAAGGCGTACGGACCGACGAAATTGCCCGTCGGCCGGAAGCTGCACCCCGGCTCCGGGCTCCGGATGTAGCCGCCGACGTTGTCGAGCCAGCGGAAGCGCATGCCGAGGACGGTGCCGTCCCGCTTCGCGGCGAGCTCGCGGTACGCGATCCGGTCCGTGCCGCTGGACGACGCCATGAGATGCTCGCGCCGGTCCTCGATCCACTTCACCGGCACGCCCGTCTTCATCGCGGCGAGCCCGATCAGCGCGATGTAGGGATAGATCGAGGACTTGATGCCGAACGAGCCGCCGATGTCCGGCGGCACGATGAAGCGGAGCTTGTTCTCCGGCAGCCCCAGCACCCGCGCGACGAGTGGGTGCATGATGAAGGGCCCCATGAAGTTCGACCACACCGTCAGCACGCCGTCGAGCGGATCCCAGCGCGCGACGATCCCGTACGTCTCGATCGGCGTGGAGGCGTACTTCGGGAACTTGAAGCGCTCGCGGATCACGACGTCGGCGTCGGCGAAGGCGCGGTCCGGATCGCCGTACACGAGGCGGCGGTGGCCCGCGAGGTTGGAGCCGACGGCCTCGTGGAGCACGGGCGCGTCCGGCTCGAGCGCCTTCTCGGGATCCACGACGGCCGGGAGCGGCTCGTAGTCGACCGCGACCGTCTCGGCCGCGTCCTCCGCGAGGTAGCGGCTGCGCGCGACGACCACCGCGACCGGCTCGCCCATGAACCGCGCCCGGTCGGTCGCCGCGCAGTAGTAGTGGACGGGCGCCGTCACGCCGACGGCGAAGGGCTTCGTCGAGACGGCGACGTCGGCGCCGGTCACGACGCCGGCGACGCCCTCCAGCGCGAGCGCCGCGGCGACGTCGTAGCCGCGGATCCGCGCGTGCGCGTGCGGCGAGCGGACGATCGCGGCGTGGTGGACGTTGGCGACCGGCGGGTGGTCGTCGATGAAGGCGCCGCGCCCCGTGAGCAGGCGCGCGTCCTCGACGCGCTTCACGGGCTGACCGATCCACCGCGGCTCGCTCATCGGGGGCGCTGCACTCTAGTCACCCGTCCCTGACCCTGTCAACCCGCGGCCGGGCGTCAGACGCGCGCCTCCCGATACTGCGCGAAGAGCGGATCGCGGTCCCGCTGCGGAACGGGGTAGCCCGCGTAGCCCGTCGCGGCTCTGACGCGGGCCAGGGCGCACGCTTCCTCCTCGAAGAAGCGCGCGATCGCCTGGAGATCCGCGTGGATCTCCGCCCGCTTCACGCGAGCGGCGGCGTGCTCGATCAGCTGCAGCGCGAGCGTCTCGAGGGCTTCGCGCGACGCGCCCCGCAGCAGTCGCTCCCATAGATCCGGCGCGTCGAGCGGCAGTCGCCGGAACCCGAACACGTACGAGTGGAGCGCCACGGTGAGCCGCCGGCTACGGTGCCGGGTCACGGGATGGCCGACGAAGCGCAGGAGCCGCATGAGGGCGAAGAACGCCTCGCCCGTCACCTCGCGGGAGCGGAAGGCCCCGTGGAAGGCGAACGTCGGAAAAGCATCGGGCGCGGTGGTCAGGCAGAAGTAGGTCTCGTGGCCGTCGGCGTGGATCCCGACGAATGGATAGAGGAACGGGAACGCGCTCGCGACGTTGCGCCGCGGACGCAGATCCTGGATGAGACGGATCTCCGTGAGTTCCGCCGCCAGCGGCGACTCGGAGACCTCCCACGCGATCCGGGCCGCGGCCTTCACCAGCGCCCGGCGCTTGCGCTCTCTCTTCTTGCGTCCGGCCGTCCGGTACTGCCCGAGGCGGCGACGCAGGCTCGTGGCCTTGCCCACGTAGAGGAGGCCTCCCGCCGCGTCGTAGAAGCGGTAGACTCCGGGCGCCCGCGGCACCGCGGCCAGGAAGTCGGCGCCGAACTTCGCGTCGAAGAGCCGCACCCGTTCATCCTCTCAGGCGCGGGGCTTCCCAGGAAATTTTAGGGGGGCCGCGGATTTCCCACGACCCCCCTGACGATTGGAGCGGCCGACCGGATTCGAACCGGCGACGTCCAGCTTGGGAAGCTGGCATTCTGCCACTGAATTACGGCCGCGAGTTCGCCTCCATTCTACAGGAGCGCCCGCTTCAGCAAGAGCCCCTACTTCAGCGACATGGTGTACGCCTGGATCACCTCGTCGGAGCGTGCCTTCCAGTTGACCCGCTTGGCGACGCCGTAGAGGTCGATCTGCTGGTAGAGCGGCACCGCCGGCATCTCGTCGATCCAGTAGCGATTGATCCGATGGTACTGCTCCAGGCGCTTCTTCTCGTCCATCGTCGACTGCGCCTGCTCCACCATCCCGTTGAAGTCCTCGTTGTGCCAGTTGACGAAGATGCCCGGTGACTTGAAGAGCGGCGTGTAGATCGAGTCGGCGTCCATCGTCGGCGAGCCCCAGCCGATCAGCCAGATGGGCCCGGCCTTGTGGACGTAGACCATGTTGTTCAGGTACGTCACGAAATCGTAGGTCCTGAGCGTCGTCCGAATGCCCGCCTTGTTGAGCTGGCCCGTGATCGCCTCGGCGACTTCCTTGTCACGCACGTACCGCCCTTGCGGCCCGTGCAGCACGATGTCCACACCGCTCGCGAAGCCCGCTTCCGCCAGGAGCTTCTTCGACCTGGCGAGATCGTACTTGATCGGCACGAGCTTCGGATCGTAGCCGAAGTGCATCGACGGGAGCATCGTGGCCACGCGGATGCCCTTGCCGTCGAGCACGCTCTTGATGATCTCGTCGGCGTCGATCGCGTAGGCGATGGCCTGGCGGACGCGCTTGTCGGCGGTCGGCCCCTGGTACGGTCCCGTCGGCTTGTGCTGGGCGTCCATCTGGTGCGTGTAGTACATGAGCTGGATCGTCCGGATCGACGGCGCCGTCGAGAGGAAGAGCTTCGGATGCTTGTCGATGATCGCCGCGAGGTGCGGCGGGATGTTCACGGCAAGGTCGATCTCGCCGTTCTGCAGCGCGGCGACACGCACGGCGTCATCGGGGATCGGTCGGAAGACGACGGTCTTGACCTTCGGCGCGCCCCGCCAGTACTGGTCGTTGGCCTCCAGCACGATCTCCTCGTCCTTCGACCAGCGGACGAACTTGAACGGCCCGGTCCCGATGGGCGCCTTGGAGATCGCCCCGGTCTCCTTGTCCTTCGACGCCTTCGGCGGCATCATGCCGCTCTGCACGAACGTCATGACGACCGTGAACGTCGGCCACGGCTTCTTGGTGTGGACACGGACCGTGAACGGATCGACGATCTCGACGCGCTCGATGGACGAGAAGAACGTCGCGCCGCGCAGCTTGCCCTGCCCCTGGGCCAGCCGCTCGAGGGTGAACTTCAGCGACTCGGCGTCGAACGTCTCGCCGTTGTGGAACTTGACGCCCTTGCGGAGCTTGACCTCCCACGTCGTCGGCGCGACGAGCTTCGGCATCTCCGTCGCGAGGGCCGGGACGACCTTGAGATTCTGGTCCCGCTCGTAGAGCGTGTCCATGATGTGCCGCCCGACGTTCGACGCGGGCGTCTCCGACTGGTTCGTCATGTCCAGCGTCGTCGGATCGACGCCCTGCGCGATGACGACCGTGCCTTCGGGGGCCGCCGCCGCCGCGACCGGCACCCCGACGACCAGGACAGCGATGAGTAGACTGCGCCAACCAATCATCACGGGAGCCTCCTCGAACGAGGGGGTGGAAGTCGCAAGTGTGCCGATACTTTATGGGGCGCCGGCGGACGAGTCAAGATACGCGAGCGCCTCCGCGCGGGTCCCGACCAGACCGAGAGCCTGGGCTTCGCGGATCCGCTCGAGATGGAACCCGACCGCCGGGCCCGGCGGAATCCCGAGCCGCGCCATCACGTCGTCGCCGGTCAGGAGGCTGCCTCCCACGAGCGCCGCCTCTTGCTTCCGCCAGCCCGCCAGGAGGTCGCGCACCACCCCGGCGCGCCGCCAGGTATGGAGCGGCGAGGCGCCGGTCAACGCCGCGGCGTCCACCAGCGCGAGGAGCAGCAGATCGCGCGTCTCCTCACCGAGATCGCGGTAGAAGCGGTAGCGGGCCCGGCGCGTGATCGTGTCGGCCTGCGCCAGGTGCATCGGTCGGAGATGGTGGCGAACGAGCCGCTCGACGACGTCGGTCACGCGCCCGGGCAGCCGCAGCCGCTCGCCGATCTGCCGGGCGCGTTCGGCACCGCGCGTGTCGTGCTCGAAAAACCGGACGCGCCCGTCCACGACCCGCCGCGTCTCAGGCTTGGCGACGTCGTGGAGGAGCGCGGCCAGCCTGAGCGCCGTGCCGCGCGTGACGCCGCCCCCGAGGGGTTCGCGCATGTGCGGTACCAGCTCCTCGCCGAACGGGACGAGCCGTCCGAGGCGCGGGAGCAGCCGGTCCGTCGCCTCGACCGCGCGCAACGAGTGCTCGAGCACGTCGAACCGGTGGGGCGCGGGCTGGCCGACGCCGCGCATCGCCTCGATCTCGGGCAGCACCCGACCGAGCAATCCGAGCGAGTCGGCGCGACGGAGGGCGCGCCCGCTTCGCGCGGTGCCCAGGGTCAGGAGTAGCTCGTCACGGATGCGCTCGACCGCGACGCGCGCGAGCGCCGGCGCCACCTCACGGATCGCGCGCACCGTCGCGGGCGTGAGCCGCAGGCCGAGCACCGCCTCCAGCCTGACGCCGCGGAGCGCCCGCAGAGGGTCGTCGGCGAGGACGCGGGGCCCGGCCGCGCGCAGGCGCCGCCCGCGGAGGTCCTCTAGCCCTCCGGTGGGATCGATCACCGGCGCCTGTCGGCGTGAGAGCAGCGCGCGGAGGTCGACAGCGAGCGCGTTCACCGTGAAGTCGCGCGCGGCCAGGTCCGCCTCGAGGCTCGGCGCGCGGAAGTCGACGACGTCCACGTGGTGGCGGCCGAGGACGACGCGTGCGGCGCCCCGCTCGGCGTCGAGGACGACGACCGTGCCGCCCACACGCGCCGCGGCACGCCGCGCCAACGCGAGCGCGCCCGCCGGGACCGCGACGTCGAGGTCGCCGTCCCCGCGGCCCAGCCACGCGTCGCGCACGACGCCGCCCACGAGCGCGGGAGCCGCGCGGCGCCCCGCCGCGGCGAGCGTCGCCCGCAGCAGCGCCTGCTGGGGCGGTCCGAGCCGGCTCAGCCGAAACACGCCCATGCCGACGATTAGACAGGAGAATGCGACGAGGCCCAAACGATGACGGCGGTCGCGGGGCCGCCGGGCAGGGCCGGGGGGGTGGCCCAAGGAAATCCGTTGGCCCTACCTGTGTCGAAGGCTGATGCGCCGCGGCTGAGCACGGTCGACCCGAGCGCCATGCTTGGTCTACTCGCGGATTTCCGGGGCCGCCCCCCCGGCCCTGCCCGGCGGCCCGACGCCCGTCAGTCGATCGTGAAGCCGCGCTCGGTGATGCGGTACTCGACGATCTCGTCGGACATCGCGCTCCCGCGGTGCTTCACGACGCAGAGCATCCGGGCGAGCCGTGCGCCGACACGCTCGCTGCCCATGACGACGATCGTGTTCGCGGTGGCGCCCATGTCACCGGTCGCGACCTTGCGCGCGAGCAGGTCCTCGAGGCGCGTCTCCTCGGTCGTCACGAGCAGCAACGTCGTGATCGCGCGGTGATCGTAGAGGTGCGACTCGATGAATTCCCGGTGCTTCCACACCGGCAGGCAGATCTCCATGCCGAGCGTCTCGGCGTCGCGGTGGATCGCGGTCCGGTAGAGCTCGTCGAACATGTGGAACTGGATCGAGTCGGCCGGCGCGTCCATCGGCTCCACGCCGTCCACGACCACGCGCCGGCTCCCGCGCGCGAAGTGGAAATAGAGGAAGGGCCGCACCGTGTAGAGCGCATGGTTGTACGGCGCCTTCCAGCTCCAGTCGAACTCCCAGGACCCGTCCGGCGTCGGCACCTGGAAGTCGCGCACGCG
>Ga0137381_10002258_pt1 | contig 13365 bp, 14 predicted proteins | sample SagtaG_16_FD_104808 | JGI IMG/M metagenome (GOLD analysis project Ga0137381, IMG submission 104808) | Vadose zone soil microbial communities from Sagehorn Ranch, Mendocino, California, USA - Sage2_L_115_16 metaG | ecosystem: Environmental > Terrestrial > Soil > Vadose zone | place: USA... | reverse complement strand
CTGCTTCATCGAGGCGATGGACGACGCCGAGCTTCCGGACGACCCGGAGTTTCGAAAGGCCATGCGCGAGTACATCCACTGGGCCACGCGCGAGGTGAACAGGTACTCAGCGGTGGGCAGTCGCGTCGAAACGGACAAGCGGATGCCGCGCTGGTCGTGGGACGGGCTCGATGGCGTGTAACCGAGGGGCGTAACCGAGGTCCCGACCCCGGCGTTACCCGGGACGACATGCCCCGCATCAAGATGGTCGAGGAGGCTGACGCCACCGGCCCGCTGGCGGAGCTCTACGCCCAGAGCAAGGCTCGCAGCGTCGCCGGGGTGGTCCCCGAGATCCTGCGCACCATGAGCCTGCGCCCGGACTTCCTCGCCGCCGTGAATCAAGCCTCGATGCTCCACTTCACCGACGGCACGCTGACGCGAGCGCAGCACGAGATGATCGCGTCGTACGTCTCCGCGCTCAACAAGTGCCGCTATTGACTCAGCTCGCACAGCTGGTTCCTGCAGTTGCAGGGCGAGACGTATGGACAGGTCGCGGAGGCAATGCGAGCGGGGGTTGACCTGGACGCGGCGGGGCTCGACCGGCCGCACCGACTCCTGCTCGAGTTCGTGGAAACGATCACCAGGCATGCCTACCGCGTCACCGACGAGCAGGTGCAGGAGCTCCGCGACGTGGGATGGAACGACGAGCAGATCGCGGAGACGGCCTACGACACGGCGCTCTTCAACCTGTTCGTCCGCCTGGCCGACACTTTCGACATCGAGCCGCCCGCGGCCTACGAGCCCACCGGGATTCCTCGCGCCGCCGCGCGTTAGGCGAGCTTCAGGTCTGTGTAGTCGTTCTGGATGATCTGGTCGCTGCCGTCGGCGCTCCGCGACCCCAGGCCCCAGCTCTTCGCGTAGGGCTGCGTCACCTGGGACAGGACCCTGCCCGATGCGTCTCGCGCGATGAACGTCGCCGTTCCGTGCAGCGTCACCCCGGCCAGCCGGCTCGCCTGGCTGCTGAACTTCGGCAGGAACAGCGTCATCTGGATCCGGTCGAACGAGTAGGTCTTCTGCACGCTCACGTGAGCGGCGCTGTCCTGCTTGATCACGTCGGTGAACTCCGTCAGCCCGTCGCCTTCCGCTCCAAGCGTGGCGAGGTTGTAGTCGTGAGTGCGCCGCGCCTCGGACTCGATGATCAGGTCCAGGACGACGTCGTGCGCCTGCTGGTTGGCCTGCGCCCGCGTGATCCCGAAGGCGGCCACGTTGTCCGGAACCGTCACTGCCGGGAGCGAGGGCACGAACCACACCCGCGACGATGCGGACTCGGGGGCAGTACCGCCCGGCGGCGGCAGAGCCTGGCCGCCGGCCCGGAACGCCCAGGAGCCGACGTCAGGCCCGCCCGGCCCGATGGTCAGGGCCAGCGTCGGCCGCGTGCCGTCCGGAAGCTCCGGTGCGGGGATCACGCTGTGCAGCGAAAGCTGGGCTGACAGCGGCAGCGACGTCATCAACACCGCCACGAGGCCGATGACCCCTGGCGCCCTCCCGCGCAGCGACCAGAGTCCGGGCATCAGTCCGCCCGCCTCCTCCAGCGGCGCGAGCAGCCGGGCCAGCGCAAACCGGCCGGCGCACGCGAACACCAGGCTGGCGAGGATCGCCGTCTTGGTCCAGAACTCGAGCGTCGATGGGCCTAAAAGGACGACGGAGAGGAAGGCGACGATGACGCCGAACACGAACCGCGACACGGGGCCGTCGGGGACGGTGCGCGGGTCCGGGACCATGAAGAACGCGAAGATCAGCACCTCCGGCGAGGTGACGAGGATCTGCCAGAGCTGCACGCCGCATATCGGCGTCGGGTACCAGGACGCGATCATGCAGTGGTCCGGCACCGGCAGCAGGGCGAGCGCGGTGAAGGCCGCGAACGCGGCCATGTAGCCCAGCTCGAGGCCCAGCAGCTTCAGCTCGCGGCCGATGAACAGGCCGCCGCCGATCAGGATCGCGTAGGTGACGATCATCCACGGGCCCATCGGGATCCACCACAGGTCCTGCGGCTCGGTGTACTGCGGACCCAGGATGACGAACGCGAGCACGAGGCCGAGGTTCGAAGGGTTGAAGATGTGCCGTCCCCGCCACCGGATCAGGTACTTCGAGGCCATCGAGACGACGACGACGCCGAGAAAGATCTGCCAGCCGTGTGTGCTCCACCACTGGCCGTGGAACGTCCCCGGCACGCGGAGGATGAAGGCCGTGCTGTTGCCGGTCAGCAGCCCGCTGGCCGGCCACAGGATCGTCTTGTTCTTGAAGAACTCGAAGCCGAACTCGATCAGGGCGCCGCTCACGAGGCAGATCAGGATCTGGGCGACGGAGAGGCGGAAATCGAGTACGGTCTGGCCGAGGACCTGGAGCGTGATCAGCACCGCCGCGACGTGGAGGCGAGGGTCGCGGATGCTCGGCCCGAAGACGCGATACTCGCGACCGCGGAACGTCACCTTGCGCGGTTCGGGCGCCATGGTCAGGTAACGCAGTTTGACCTGGCGGCGTTACAGGGTCTAGCACCATGAGACAGGCGATCTTGCTCGTCGGGATGGCGGCCGCGCTGGCCGCCTGCAACCCGTTCGGTCTGCCGTCCACGCGGTCGCTCGAGAACGGCGCCGAGAGCATGGTCACCTCCGCAACGAGCTTTCAGGTCGCGGGCCACTACCAGGCGGGCGGCGCCGACTGGGCGATCACCATCCAGCTCACCCGGCCCGACCGCGAGCACGTGATCGCTTCCAGCGGGGGCCAGCAGCTCGAGGCGGTGATCATGGGCGGCACCGCCTACTTCCGCGGCCAGAAGTTCCTGGCCGCCCACCTCACCGATCCACGGTCGCAGAGCCTGGTCAAGGCGGCGGGCGACGCGTGGTGGAAGGGAATCGCGGTCGACGTGCCGACCTTCCCCGACCTTGTCGGCGGCACGACCTTTCGCTCGAACTTTCTCGGACCTGCGGTGACCAAGCGCGTCGACAACCAGTCCGTGAACGGCGTCGCCGCGGTCGAGCTCTCAGGCGCGAGGGCGGACGTGTACATCGGCGCCGAACCGCCCTACCCGCTGCTCCGGGTGCGGCTCAAGGACGGTGTGACCGTGGACGGGATCACCAACGCCGACTTCGTCTTCAGCCAGGTCGGCGCGGATTTCGCCATCCACGACCCGTCGCCCGTCATCGACTTCAGCAACCTGTCCACCCTTCCGCCGATCTACACAGTCCTCGCGGTCAACACGACGGGCTGTGGATCGCCTTGCGTCGTCTCGGCGACCCTGAAGAACCTCGGCGGACCGACCGGAGCCGGCGCGCGGTCGACGGTCACCTTCACGATGACCGACCCGGTGTCGAACCGGACGCTCGGAACTTGCAGCGCGACAGTCCAGCCGGACGTCGGCTACAACGAAACGACGAGCGTCTTGTGCACGATCTCCGCCCAGCCTGTGAACGCCGCCGTCGTCACGGCGGTGGCGACCAACCCGGGCCGCGGCTGAAGAGGGGAATGGGCGCCGCGCACAATCCGTTGTAGTAGTGTGGCTCAGCTCGACATCCCGCCTCGCGGCACGCGGGGCTCACGGCTTTCGGTGTTGTTCCGGCTTCTGATGCCGCTCGCGGCGGGCCAGGTCTCGCGCTACCGCAAGAACGCGACCACCGAGCCGCGCACGTTCCGCGGCTTTCCGACTGTGCTGGTTACCACCATCGGCGCGAGGACCGGCGTCGAGCGCACACATGTGCTCGGCGGGTTCAAGGACAAGGACGATTCCTGGCTCATCGTCGCCTCCAACGCCGGCGCGGCCGCGCACCCGCAGTGGTTCATCAACCTGGCCAAGCACCCGGACAAAGTCTGGCTCGAGGTCGGGAACCAGAAGTTTCACGTCCAGCCGGCGGAGCTCAAAGGCGCCGAGTACGAGGACGCGTACTCCCGCATCGCCGCCGCGGCGCCGGGCTACGCCAAGTACCGCAAGGTGACCGACCGTCAGATCCCGGTGATAAGGCTGACCACGATCTCGTAACCTCGATCGAGTGACGCGGGCCGCCGGGCTCATGCTCGTCGCGCTGGTTGCCGGGGGTTGCATGTCGACCTCGTCGCCGGCTACGCCGGCGAAGCACGTGTTCCTCATCGTGATGGAGAACCACTCGGCGCAGCAGGCGCTCGAAGGGCCGTTCGTGGCGTCGCTGGCCGCGAAGTACGGCGTCGCGAACAACTACCACGCGGTCGCGCATCCGAGCGTGCCGAACTATCTCGCCCTCACGTCAGGCTCGACCTGGGGCATCGACGACGACAACTTCCACAACCTGCCGCGTCGGGACCTTGGAACGGAGCTGACCACGGCGGGCGTCAGCTGGCGCGCGTACATGGAAGGGCTCACCGGCGCCGGCTGCTTCGACAGCCCGGTGCCGTACGACCCGGGCCACAACCCGTTTGCGTTCTATGGCGGCACGTGCCCCACGAACGTCGTTCCCTTCAGCGCGCTGAGCACCGACCTCGCCGGGAACACGTCGCGCTTCACCTGGATCACCCCCGACCGATGCCACGACACGCACGAGTGCGACGTCTCGGTGGGGGATGAATGGCTGCGTCAGCATGTGGCGCAGATAACCGCCTCCTCCGCCTGGAAGTCGGACGGGGTGCTTTTCATCACCTGGGATGAAGATGACAACACGGGCGGCGACAACCAGGTCCTGACCCTCGTCATCCAGCCGGGCGTGGCCCACCGTGCGAGCTCCAGGCAGTACACGCACTACTCGCTGCTGGCGACGATCGAGGACCTGTTGGGGGTCAAGCGGCTCGGCAGCTCGGCGCAGGCGGCGTCGATGACCGACCTCGTGGGCGGTTGATCTCTACCTTATCTATGTGATCCATGGGCCCTTGATCGTCTGCGACGTCGGTCCTCGCGACGGGCTGCAGAACGAAGCCAGGACGCTGGAGCCCGCGGTTCGGGCGGAGCTGTGCGACCGCCTGGCGTCCGTCGGGGTGAAGCGAATGGAGGCGGCAAGCTTCGTCAAGTCGGAGCGTGTGCCGCAGATGGCCGGCGCCGAAGAGGTCCTGGCCGCGCTGCACCGCAAGGCCGGCACGGTCTACGCGGGTCTCGTCCTGAACGAGAAGGGTTACGACCGCGCGATCGAGGCCGGCGTCGACGAGGTCCACTACGCCTTGGCGGCCACCGACGAGTTCGGACGCCGCAACCAGAACGCCACCACGACCGAGGGCCTGAAGACGGCGCTCGCGCTGGTCGCTCGCGCGCGCAGCGACCGGGTGCCGGTGACGGTCACGATCAGCGTCGCGTTCGGCTGCCCGTTCGAGGGCCCGGTTCCGCCCGAGCGCGTGCTGAAGATCGTTGAGCACCTGATGGCGGTGCCGCCGGACGAGGTGTGCCTCGCGGACACGATCGGCGTGGGCGTGCCGGCCCAGGTCCACGAGCTCGTCCGCGGTTCCCGCGCCCTCGGCGCCGCCGTCGGCGCGCACTTTCACAACACCCGAAACACGGGCTACGCGAACGCCGTGGCCGCGCTCGAGGAGGGCGTCGTCTCGCTGGACGCATCGGTGGGCGGCGCCGGCGGCTGCCCGTTCGCACCCAACGCGACCGGGAACATCGCCACCGAGGACCTGGTCTACCTGCTGCGCGGGATGGGCGTCGACACCGGAATCGACCTCAACGCGCTCATCGAGACCTCGAAGTGGTTGGGCGAGAAGCTCGGCAAGGGCCTGCCGAGCATGCTCGACCGGGCGGGGGACTACCCCTACCCGGCTGCCTAGTTGCGCACGGGCTGCTTCAACCCGTACAGCGCGCCGAATTTCTTCTGCACGTAGGCGATCCACGGCGCCGCGGTGAGCGGCTTGCCGGTCGCACGCTCGAGCAGCTCGTCCGGCGTGAACTTGCGCCCGTGGATGTGCACGTGCCTGCGCAGCCAGCTCAGCAGCGACGCGAACTGGCCGGTCTCGATCTGCGCGTCGAGGTCGGGGATGTCCGCGCGGATCTTCTCCATGAGCTGCGCGCTGACCAGGTTGCCGATGGTGTAGCCCGGGAAGATGCCGAAGCTCACGCTCGACCAGTGGATGTCCTGGAGCGCGCCTTCGCGGTCGTTGGGGACGTCGAGCCCGAGGTAGGACTTGAAGCGGGCGCTCCACGCCTCGGGGACGTCCTTCACCTTCAGCGTGCCCTCGAGCAGCTCGGTCTCGAGCTCGAAGCGCAGCAGGACGTGCATGTTGTAGGTCACCTCGTCCGCCTCGACGCGGATGAACGAGGGATGCGCCTTGTTGACCGCACGGTAGAAAGCCTCGTGATCGACACCTCGCAGCGGCTCGGGGAAAACAGCCTGCAGGCTCGGAAAGAAGTGGCGCCAGAACGGAAGGCTGCGTCCGACGACGTTTTCCCAGAGCCGCGACTGCGACTCGTGGACTCCGGGTGAGGCGCCGTCCCAGAGCGGCGTGCGGTCGATGCCGGCGCCCATGCCCTGGCTGTACATGCCGTGGCCGGACTCGTGGATCGAGCCGAACAGGCACTCGTTGAAGAAGTCGCGCGAGACGCGCGTGGTGATGCGTACGTCACCGGGGTCGATGCCAGTCGAGAAGGGATGCGTCGAGAGGTCCTGGCGACCGCGCTCGAGGTCGTAGCCGAGGCGCCTGACGACGTTGAGCGCATAGGAGAGCTGGAGGTCGGGGTCGAAGCCGCGGTAGAGGACGCTGTCGTCGACGGCGTCGGCGTGCCTGGCGATGTCGCTGACGAGGGGGACGATGGCCTGCTTGAGCTCTGCGAAGATCAGCGCGAGCTGCCTGGTGGTCATGCCTGGCTCGCTGCGGTCGAGCAGCGCGTCGTACGGCCGTTCCTTGTAGCCGAGCGCGTCCGCGATCCGGCGGTTGAGCTCGACGTTCTTCTCGAGGTAGGGGGCGAAGAGGCTGAAGTCGTCATCGTGCCGCGCCTTCTCCCACACCGGCCGCGCGACCGAGCCCGCGTGCGCGGCCTCGGCGACAAGCTCGGAAGGGAGCTTGCGTTCCTGGTCGTAATCGCGGCGCGTGACGCGGACGATGCTCGCCTCGTCGGAGTCGAAGGGCGCATCGGCGAGCTCGTCTTCGAGGTCGTCGAGCAGCCGGCCGACCTCGTCGGAGGTGAGGCGCACGTGCGAGAGTTTGAGGAGGGTCGACAGCTGCTCGGCCCGGCCCGGCACGCCGCCGGGCGGCATGTAGGTCTCCTGGTCCCACTCGAGCACCCGCGCGGCGCGGGTGAGGTCTGTGACCTCGGCCAGGACCTGGCGCAGCCGGTGGAGCTTGCCGTTCGTTTTGACCGCCACCCTCTTACGGGTATTCTCCCGAATAGCCGAACCGGCGTGTCGCCCCGCTAGCTCAGTGGATAGAGCATCTGCCTTCTAAGCAGAGGGTCGGGGGTTCGAATCCCTCGCGGGGCGCCATCCTGAGGCGATAGTCCGGACTATCGCTGGTTCCCGGACGTGGTCAGGTCGCGGCGATCAGCGCCACAGCCACGAGCGCCGTCACGGCGCCGGCCGCCTGCAGCGCGTTGAGCCGCTCCTTCAGCACCAGCCGCGCGCTCAGCACCGTGAACGCGGGATAGAACGACGTGAGCAATGCGCTCAACGACAGCAGGCCGTGGAACGTGGCGTAGAGGTAGAGCACGACTCCCATCCCGTCGAGCGTCCCCCCGATCCCGATCAACCGCCAGGTCGTGCGCCTCGGAATCGGGGACACCCGGGTGACCAGGGCCAGGGTCAGCGCGGCGGCAGCAGATCCGAAACGGCCGCTCACGAACGCCGTCACGCCCGCCGAGCTCGCGTAGTGATAGAGGATGAAGAAGAGGCCGAAACTGATCCCCGCGAGGACCGCCAGGCCGATCGCCGCCCGCGCGCCGTCCCCTCCGGTCCGGCCGCCTCCGTTGATCAGGACGATGGCGACCAATCCCACGGCGATGCCGGCGATCTGCCCGACGTGCAGCCTCTCGCCGCCCACCAACCCAAAGCCCACCGGCAGCGCCGCGGCGACGACCGCCGTGATCGGCGACACCACGCCGATCAGGTTCAGAGCCATCGCGCGGTAGAAGGCGATCAGGCCGAGCCCGCCAATCACACCGCCGGCGAAGGCGAACAGAGCGGCGCTCAGGTCCGGCCGCGACGGCAGCAGCCAGAGGGCGAGCGGCAGGGCCACGAAGCCGACCGCCTCGACGCCGATGGCGACGCTGGGCGGCGGGGAGCGCCTGCCCGCGACCCCGCCGGTGAAGTCGGCCACGCCGAGAGTCGCGGCCGCTCCGAGCGCCGCCGCGGGGGAGAGGAACTGGTTCAGGGAGTGGATCGTAACGGGGCGTCAGGCCGCCACTGCGACCCGCGCCCCTGACGATTACGCCGCGCGCTGCTCGTTCATGACGCGACCTCCCGGCGATAGTCCTCGCGCTTCATCCGCGACGTGCCGACCGCGTCGTCGACCAGTCGCTTGTAATGCACCATCGCCTGTCGCATGCCTTCGGTGCCCTGCTGGCCTTTGTTGCTCCTCGTGGCCTCTCGCGCGTCGCGCAGGTCGTCCGGCATCCGCTTGCCGTCGTCGATCGTCGCGCCACGCTCGCTCAGCAGCATGACCGCGACCCTGTCGGCCTCCTGGACCGCGGCGCGCGGATCGTCGATGAAGTGGCTCTCGATCGCCCACCACGAACGCGCGTATCGGTCGCGCGACTCTTCGGGCAGCTGCCGCAACGACATTCCCCGGCGGCCGCGCATCGCCATGACCAGCCCGATCACGATCAGGAGCGCGATGACGCCGATCACGATCACAACCAGAGTGTCCTGACTCATTGCATCTACCTCCTAAGGAGGAAAACGGGACCCGCGCGGGGCGTACTCGCGGCGAGTAGCGTTGTAAATACATGTCGAGCGAACAACAGGGACCTCAGATGCCCGCGGACATGAAGGCATTCAACGCTCAGCTCATCGCGGAGTACCGTGCCAACGGAGGCAAGCTCAGCGGACAGATGGCGGGCATGAACCCGCTGCTGCTCACCACCACCGGCGCCAAGTCCTTCGCCGAGCGGACCGTCGTGGTGGGCTGGCGGCCCTATGGCGAGGCCGTCGCGGTCATCGCTTCCAACAACGGAGCCGACAAGGCGCCGCAGTGGTTCGCCAACCTTCAGGCGAACCCGGTGGCCACCGTCGAGGTCGGAGGAGAGAAATTCAAGGTCAAGGCGCGTGTGGCCGAAGGCCAGGAGCGGTCCGAGGTGGCGAAGCTGATCGACTACTACGAGCGCCAGCAGGCTCTCACTTCGCGCGAGATCCCGATCGTCGTGCTGGAGCGGGTCTGACCGTCAGCTTCTCGCGCAGCCCGGCCATTCGGTTCTTCGCCAGGTTGCTCCTCATCACCCACATCACGTCCTTGTCCGTCGAGCGCAGCCACTTCTCCAGGTATGGCGTGGCGTTCGCCGGCGCCGCCGCCGCGGCCACGCTCCACCCGTAGCCGAGTGCCTGCCGAAGCATCCGGAAGCTGTCCTCGCCGCGGCCGGTGGCGGCCGCGAGCGACCGCGTGATGTGGTCGAGGATGGCGAGCACATCGACCGTGTCGGCGTTGCTCTTCAAGAGCGCGGGTTCGCACAGTCCGGCGACGACCGCGCGCTGGACGTACGCGTCGCCATGCGCCCACGTCTTCATCTCGCTGAGGAGCCGGGCCATGTTCTCGCGGCCCAGCCGCTGCAGCGCGATCGCGACGCTCTCGCGCACACGCCATCGCGGGTCGGACGAAAGCTCGCGCAGCCACGTCATCACGGTGTCCGGCTCGAGCAGCGCGATCCGGCCGAGGCCGGCGGTGCCGCAGAGCGCGAGGAACTCGTCCTCGGACGCCGAGTAGCGCCACAGCCGGTCGGCGTCGGCCTCTTCGGCGACCGCCGCGACCAGCTCGAGGTTGGCGCGCGGTCCCGGCAGCCCTGAGTGCTTCTTCAGGTAAGGCTCCCAATCCTCGAGCTCCCTCAGCTCCGTGCGATACGCCTCTGTGCGGCCGGCCATTTCGCGCGATCGTAGCGGTGAATAATGTCCAGGTGAGCGACGGAAGCGCCGACGGGCCGCGACATCCACAAGACAATCGCCGCCTGATGGTGACGCAGGTGCTGCGCAGCCCGGTGCTCAACCCGGCGGGCACCGAGGTTGGCCGCGTGGAGGATTTCATCGTCAAGCTGTCCGACGGCGCCTACCCGCCGGTCACCGGGCTCAAGGTCCGCGTGGGCGCGCAGGACGTGTTCATCGGCAAGGACGTGATCGTTTCGCTCGAGCCGGGCGGAGTGCGGCTCAACACTCACACCATCCGCACCGAGGCCTTCCAGCGCCGGCCGGGCGAGGTGCTCCTTGCGGCCGATGTCCTGGGCAGGCACCTCGTCGACGTGGTCAAGGGGCGCATCGTCCAGGCCCACGACCTGGTGCTCGCGCCCGGCGACGACGGGTGGTACCTCGCCGGCATCGACCGCAGCCCGCAGGCCATGCTGCGGCGTTTGCTGCCGCGCCGCGGCCGTCCCGACCTGCGCCGTCACGCGATTCTCGACTGGAAGGACATCCAGCCCTTCGTCGGCCAGGTGCCGACGGCCAAGCTGCTCATGCCCCTGCAGCGGCTGCGCCGCCTGCACCCGGCGCAGATCGCCGATATCATCGAGGGCGCCTCGCACGAGGAGGGCCAGGAGATCATCGAGGCGGTCGAGAGCGACCCCGCGCTGACCGCCGACATCTTCGAGGAGCTTGACGCCGAGCACCAGGTCGAGTTCCTGAGGTCGAAGTCCAACGAGGAGGCGGCCCGCATCCTCGAGCGGATGGCCCCCGACGACGCCGCGGACCTGCTCGGCGAGCTCGACCAGGAGCGCCGCAAGCCGATCTTCGAGATGATGACCGCGAGCCAGCAGCACAAGCTGCGCAAGCTCCTGCAGTACCACCCGACGACGGCGGGCGGAATGATGAGCCCGGACTACGTCTGGGTCGTGCACGGCTCGACTGTGGAAATGGCCCTCGAGGCAGTGCGCATCGACGACAAGGCGCCACCTCAGCTGCTGGCCACAGTTTTCGTCACCGATCAGGACGGGAACTTCGCCGGCAGCATCGGCGTCGTCGAGCTGCTGCGCAGCGACCGTGCGCGCACGGTCGATGACCTGGAGCTCACGCACTTCTCCGTGCCCGGCAACGCCGACTTCGCCGACGTCGCGCTGATGATGGCCGACTACAACCTCACCGCTCTCGCCGTGGTCGACGCCGCGGGCAACCTGATCGGCGCGATCTCCTCCGATGATGTGATCGCCGAGCTCATCCCCGAGAACTGGCGCGACCGCGCCGAAGCGTCCACGGGCGTATAGGCCGACATGTCTCAGCGCGAGCCAAGCCGAAAGGACTCGCGCTTGAGGCCAAGCTCATCGCTTCTCGACGACCTGCACGAAGGCGACATCCACGGCGCGTTCGGGACGATCCGCGTCAGCGACGTCACGCCGCGGCGCACCTGGCGTCGCCGCCTGCTCACCCTGGCCGCCATCATCGGCCCCGGCCTGATCGTCCTCGTCGGCGACAACGACGCCGGCGGGGTCTCGACCTACGCGCAGGCCGGACAGGACTACGGCTACTCGTTGCTGTGGACGTTGCTCCTGCTGATCCCGGTGCTGATCGTCAACCAGGAGATGGTCGTGCGTCTCGGCGCCGTGACGGGCGTCGGCTACGCCAGGCTGATCAGCGAGCGCTTCGGCCGTGTATGGGGAGTGTTTTCGGTCGCCGGCATCTTCCTGCTGAACTTCCTGACCATCAGCACCGAGTTCATAGGCGTGAGCCTGGCCGGCGAGTATTTCGGATTCAAGCCGCTGGTCGTCGTCCCGGTCGCCGCCTTGATCCTGATCGGCATCACCATCAGCGGCAACTTCCGTCGCTGGGAGCGCGCGATGTTCGTCTTCCTGTTCGCCAGCCTGCTGGTTCTGCCGCTGGCGGTGCTGAGCCACCCTGACCCCGGCGCCGACCTGAAAGGATTCGTCATTCCCGGCGTGGCGGGAGGGTTGACCTCCAACTCCGCGCTTTTCATCGTCGCCGTGGTCGGGACCACGGTCGCACCGTGGCAGCTCTTCTTCCAGCAGTCCAACGTCATCGACAAGCGGATCACACCGCGCTGGCTGGAATACGAGAAGGCGGACACGATCATCGGCGCGTTCGTGGTGGTGATCGGGGCGGCGGCGATCATGATGGCGACCGCGTCGGCGTTCATGGGAACGGCCGGGTTCGGCCACTACCAGGACGCCCTGCGCATCGCGGTCGGCCTGCGCCAGCACATCTCGCCGGTCGCCGGCGCCTTGTTCGCGGTCGTGCTTTTCGACGCCTCGATCGTGGGCGCGTCGGCGGTGACGCTGGCTACGTCCTACGCCTTCGGCGACATCTTCGGCCTGCGGCACTCGCTCCACCGGGGCTTGCGCGAGGCCAAGCTCTTCTACTCTTCGTACAGCGTGCTGGTCGCGGTGGCTGCCGCGATCGTCCTCATACCCCACGCACCGCTCGGACTCTTCACGACCGCGGTTCAGGCTCTCGCCGGGATCATGCTGCCCAGCTCGACCGTTTTCGCCGTGCTCCTGTGCAACGACCGCCAGGTGTTGGGGCCCTGGGTCAACAAGCCCTGGCTCAACGCGATCGCCGGGGCGATCATCGGCACGATGCTCGTGCTGTCGCTGATCCTGGTCATCTCGACTGTCGCTCCATCGGTCGATGTCACGATGCTGCTCGTCGTCCTCGGCTCCGCCGCCGCCCTGGTGCTGGTGGCCGGCGGCGCATGGAGCTGGGTCGCGGGACAAGGGAGGCCGAGCGAGCCGAAGATGTCACGCGAAGAGCGTGAGAGCTGGAGGATGCCCGCCCTGGCCCTCCTCGAGCGCCCGACGTGGTCGCCTGTCCGCCGCGCGGCGATCGTGCTGCTCAGCGGCTACCTCGTGCTTGCGATCGTCTTGCTCACCGTGAAAGCCGTTCAGCTGGCCATGCATAGGTAGTCGGAACTTCAGAGCCATTAACAAGCCGCTTACAAAGGAATACCGCGACGCGGTCTACAATCCTCCTCCGTGCCCCTCGGCTTCAAAGCGGGGCGCCGCATAAGAGCATCACGCCGGCGGCTTAGCCCACTTCGCACCAGCTTTCTCGTCGTGCTCGCCATCGTGCTCTCGTCGGTGGCCGGCGGGATCGCCTATTTCATGCCGGCCGCGCAGCTCGCGCTCGATTCCACGGGCCAGGTGATACGGGTGCCGACGCCTTCGCCCACGGATCTGCTCGCTTCACCGACGGCTGCGCCGACGCAGTCACCGAGTCCTATCACCGGCGCGTTCACGGTGCTCCTGCTCGGCTCGGACGACGACTCCAAGTTCAGCCCCGACCACGTGCTGACGCAGTCGAT
>Ga0137381_10002252_pt1 | contig 13374 bp, 9 predicted proteins | sample SagtaG_16_FD_104808 | JGI IMG/M metagenome (GOLD analysis project Ga0137381, IMG submission 104808) | Vadose zone soil microbial communities from Sagehorn Ranch, Mendocino, California, USA - Sage2_L_115_16 metaG | ecosystem: Environmental > Terrestrial > Soil > Vadose zone | place: USA... | reverse complement strand
TGGTCCGGGCGGCAGCGGCGTCGGCGGCCGGTCTCGTTCTCGACAGCCAGGTCGGCGACGATCCGGAGATCGACGTTCTGGTCGCCTCGCTGGTCCAGCTCAGCCCCGCCGACCGCCAGCACGTCGCGGCACTTGTGCGGTCCATGCTCGCCGCGGCAAAGCCGGCGTCATAGCACCGCCATCGCCGGGTCAGGGTCATCGGCCTTGCCGGAATTGGTCCTGGCCCCCCCTAGCGCATGATCTAGGACGCGCCTAGCGTGGGGCAGGGAGCGGATAATAACGAACTGATTACTAGAAGATATAGGAGTGGTCACGAAGGTAGTCCGCTGGTCCGATCTCCCGGCTGTCGTTCGAGTCGAAACGCGCGCGGATGTCATTGTGGCGATCCCTCGCGGGTTGCCCCGCCACGAGGTGCTCGACCTGGCCAGCCTGGTTCTTACCTGCCGCGAATATCAGGAACTCCAGCACCGGATCCAGCCGGCCACCGGTCCCGGCCCGAGGCGCGGCCCGCGCACCGCCTGCCTCTCATAGCCACGGCCTGCCTGTAGGTCATGAATGTGATTCTGGGCATAGAACAGCACCAGGCTCACATTGATGAGGGATGAGGTGAGGCTGGGCGCATGGACGGCCGGTGGGAGTTCTGGATCGACCGCGGCGGCACGTTCACCGACGTGGTCGCGCGCCGCCCCGACGGCACGCTCGCGGTGCACAAGCTGCTGTCGGAGAACCCCGGCGCCTACGCCGACCCGGCGGTGGCCGGCATCAGGCAGCTGCTCGGCATCGCCCCCGGGCAGGATATTCCGGCCGAACGAATCGCCGTGGTCCGCCTGGGCACCACGGTGGCGACCAATGCCCTGCTTGAGCGCACGGGCGAGCCGTGCGTGCTGGTCATCACCGCCGGGTTCGCCGACGCGCTGCGGATCGCCTACCAGGACCGGCCGAGGATCTTCGACCGGGAGATCGTCCGGCCGGACCTGCTGTACTCCCGGGTGATCGAGGCCACCGAGCGGGTCGGCGCGGACGGCGAGGTCCTGATCCCGCTCGACGAGGACGCGGTGGCCGCCGGCCTGCGAAGCGCCTACGAGGACGGGTTCCGCTCGGCCGCCGTCGTCTGCCTGCACGGGTACCGCTACCCGGCGCACGAGGCGCGGATCGGGGAGATCGCCACGGGCACCGGGTTCACCCAGGTGTCGCTGTCCCATGCGACCAGCCCGCTGATGAAACTGGTCTCCCGCGGCGACACCACGGTGGTGGACGCCTACCTGTCCCCGGTGCTGGCCCGCTACGTGGCCAGCGTCACCAAGGAGCTCCCCGGCGTCCGGGTGCAGTTCATGCAGTCCCACGGCGGCCTGGTAGCCGCGCAGTCGTTCCGCGGCAAGGACTCGATCCTGTCCGGGCCAGCCGGGGGCATCGTGGGCATGGCCCGCACCGCCCAGGCGGCCGGGTTCGGCCGGGTGATCGGCTTCGACATGGGCGGCACCTCGACCGACGTGTCGCACTTCGCCGGGGAGTTCGAGCGGCAGTACGAGACCCAGGTCGCCGGGGTCCGGATGCGCGCGCCGATGCTCGCCATCCACACCGTCGCCGCGGGCGGCGGCTCCATCCTGCGGTTCGACGGCAGCCGGTACCGGGTCGGGCCCGGCTCGGCCGGCGCGGTGCCCGGGCCGGCCGCCTACCGCCGCGGCGGGCCGCTCACCGTCACCGACGCCAACATCATGCTCGGCCGGATCCAGGCCGGGCACTTCCCCGCCGTGTTCGGCCCCGGCGGCGACCAGCCGCTGGACACCGAGGTCGTCGCGGGCAAGTTCGCCGCCCTGGCCGCCGAGATCGGCGCCGCGGCCGGCCAGCGGCCCCGCCCCGAGGAGACGGCCGCCGGGTTCCTGGCGATCGCCGTGGCGAACATGGCCAACGCGATCAAGAAGATCTCGGTGCAGCGCGGCTACGACGTGACCCGGTACGTGCTCGCCACGTTCGGCGGGGCCGGCGGCCAGCACGCCTGCGCGGTCGCCGACGCGCTCGGCATCGAAACCGTGCTCATCCACCCGCTCGCCGGGGTGCTGTCCGCCTACGGGATGGGCCTGGCCGAGCTGACCGCCATGCGGGAGCAGGCGGTGGAGGCGCCGCTAGTGAAGGGGGATAGTGAAGAGGGAACGGGGAGCCGGGCGGGGGGTGGGCTGCTGCCGGAACTCGGCAGGGTCGCCGGGACGCTGGAGGCGGGCGCGCTCGCCGAACTGGCCGCCGCCGGCGCCGACCCGGCCCGGGCGGCCAGCACGCGCCGGGCGCACCTGCGCTACGAGGGCACCGACACCGCGCTGCCGGTCCCGCTGGGCACCGTGGCCGGGATGACCGCGGAGTTCGAACATGCCTACCGGCAGCAGTTCTCGTTCCTCATGCCGGACAAGCCGGTCCTCGTCGAGGCGGTCTCCGTCGAGGTGGTGGCCGCTTCGGAGAACGGTTCCCGCGGCATGCCGCCGGCCGTTAGGGAGCCAGGGGGCCGGGGCGAAATCGTTCGGATGTACGCGGGCGGAAGGTGGGCGGACGTGCCGCTCGCCCGGCGACGGGACTTGCGCCCCGGGGAGGGCGCGGACGGCCCCGCGCTGATCGCCGAGGACTTCGCGACCACGGTGGTGGAACCGGGCTGGCGCGCCGAGGTCACCCCGGGCCTGGACCTGCTGCTGACCCGGGTGGCGCCGCGGCCGGGGCGCAGCGAGGCGGGCACCGAGGTGGACCCGGTCATGCTGGAGATCTTCAACAACCTGTTCATGTCGGTGGCCGAGCAGATGGGCGCGCGGCTGCGGGCCACCGCGCACTCGGTCAACATCAAGGAGCGGCTCGACTTCTCCTGCGCGTTGTTCGACGCCGGGGGCGGGCTCATCGCCAACGCGCCGCACATGCCGGTGCACCTGGGCTCGATGGGCGAGAGCATCGCGATGGTCGCCGCCAGGAACGCCGGGAGGATGCGGCCAGGCGACGTGTACATGCTCAACGATCCCTACCACGGCGGCACGCACCTGCCCGACGTGACCGTGGTCACCCCGGTGTTCGACGAGGCCGGCCAGGACCTGCTGTTCTACGTGGCGTCCCGGGGGCACCACGCCGAGATCGGCGGGATCACCCCCGGGTCGATGCCGGCGTTCAGCACCGAGGTGGACGAGGAAGGCGTGGTGGTCGACAACTGGCTGCTGGTCCGGGACGGGACGCTGCGCGAGGCGGAGACCAGGCACCTGCTGGCGTCGGCGCCGCACCCGTCGCGCAACCCCGAGGTGAACCTGGCCGACCTGCGCGCGCAGATCGCCGCGAACGAGCGCGGCGTGGGTGAGCTGCGCCGGATGGTGGACCAGTTCGGGCTTGACGTGGTGCACGCCTACATGCGGCACGTGCAGGACAACGCCGAGGAGGCGGTGCGCCGGGTGCTCTGCACGCTGCGCGATGGGCAGTGCCGGTACGAAATGGACGGCGGCGCGGTGATCAGCGTGGCGGTCCGGGTGGACCGCGCCGCGCGGTCCGCGGAGATCGACTTCACCGGCACCTCGGCCCAGCTTCCCGGCAACTTCAACGCCCCGTCCTCGGTGGCCATGGCCGCGGTGCTGTACGTGCTGCGCACGCTGGTGGCCGACGAGATACCGCTGAACTCCGGCTGCCTGAAACCGGTCAGGGTGATCATCCCGCCCGGGTCGATGCTGGCCCCGGAGTACCCGGCCGCGGTGGCCGCGGGCAACGTGGAGACCTCGCAGGCGATCACCGGCGCACTGTACGCGGCGCTCGGGGTGATGGCGGAGGGCTCCGGGACCATGAACAACGTCACCCTGGGCAACGCGCGGCACCAGTACTACGAGACCGTGGCCAGCGGGTCCGGCGCGGGACCCGGGTTCCGCGGCACCGACGTGGTGCAGACGCACATGACCAACTCCCGGCTCACCGACCCCGAGGTGCTGGAGTGGCGGTACCCGGTGCGGGTGGAGAGCTACGCGATCCGGCGCGGCAGCGGCGGGGCCGGGCGCTGGCCCGGCGGCGACGGGGGCCGCCGCGAACTGCGCCTGCTCGAGCCGATGACGGTGACCACGCTGGCCAGCCACCGGCGGGTGCCGCCCTACGGGATGGCCGGGGGCGGGCCAGGGGCGCTCGGCCGGCACTGGGTGGTGCGGGCCGACGGGAGCGTGGTCCCCATGCACGGCTGCGACAGCGCGCTGGTCGGCGCCGGGGACCTGTTCGTCATCGAGACCCCCGGCGGGGGCGGCTACGGCACACCGGCCGGCGGCTCCGGCACACCAGGTGACGGCGGCACGGGCCGGTGATCCAGACTGGGGGCATGACAACCGAGACAGCACCGGGCGCGGCCGGGGCGGTGATCGCGGGCCAGCGGGTGGAACTGCTGGACCGGGCCCGCGTCTACGCCTGCGGCATCACCCCCTACGACGTGACGCACCTCGGCCACGCGGCCACGTTCGTGTGGATCGACACGCTCGGCCGGGTGCTGCGCCTGCTCGGCGTCCAGCCGGAGGTGTGCCGCAACGTCACCGACGTGGACGACGTGCTCGACGTCGCGGCCGGCCGGGCGGGCGCGGACTACGACGAGTTCGCCGCGATCCAGCAGTTCGGCTTCGACCGGGACATGGAAGCGATGGGGGTGCGCTCGCCGGAACACGAGCCGCGGGCGCACCGGTACGTGGCGCAGGTCATCCGGCTGGCCACCGGGCTGCTCGACGTCGGCGCCGCCTACCACCGCGCGGGCGGGGTCTACTTCCGCGGCGCGGGCGTGGCCGAGCGGGCCGGGCTGGGCCGGGCCGGGGCGCTGGCCCTGTCCGGGGAGTTCGGCGGGCGGCCGGACGACCCGGCCAAACAGGACCCGCTGGACGTGGCGGTGTGGCAGGCGGCCGAGCCGGGCCACCCGGCCTGGGACTCGCCGTGGGGCCCCGGGCGCCCCGGGTGGCACGCGGAATGCGCGGCGATGGCCATGTCGGTGTTCGGGCCCGCCGTGGACGTGCACGCCGGCGGCGCCGAACTGCGCTTCCCGCACCACGCCTACCACGCCGCGATGGCCGAGGCGTTCACCGGCGTGCGCCCGTACGCGCGGGCCTGGTTCCACACCGGCGTGGTCACCATCGACGGCGCCAAGATGGCCAAGTCGGCCGGCAACCTGGTGCTGGTCGGTGATCTGCTGGCGGACCATCCCGCCGGGGCGGTGCGGCTGATGATCCTGGACCGGCCCTGGGCGCACGGCTGGGACTACCGCCCGGAACTGCTTGACGGGGCCGCGATCCGGCTAGAGTCGCTGTACCGTGCGGCGGCGCGGAAGGTGCCCGACGACGCCGCCGCGGTGGCCGAACTGCGGCGGCTGCTGGCGGCCGACCTAAACATCCCGGCCGCGCTCGATCTCGCCGCGGAGGCGGGCGGCGCGGTCGCCCGGACCCTGGCCAGCGTGCTCGGCCTGACCTGAGCGGAGGAAGCTATGCGGTTCACCAAGCTGGGGCATGCCTGCGTCCGTCTGGAAAAGGACGGCGGGGTCCTGGTCATCGACCCCGGCGCGTTCAGCGGCGACACCGCCCTGGACGGCGCCGACGCGGTGCTCGTCACCCACGAGCACTTCGACCACGTGGTGCCGGACAGCCTGCGCGCCGCGCTGGCCGGGAACCCGGGCCTGCGGGTGTGGGCGGCCGCCCCGGTGGCCGCGCAGTTCGCCGAGTTCGGCGACCGGGCCCGGGCGGTCGCCCACGGCGACGAGTTCACCGCGGCCGGGTTCGCGGTGCACGTGTACGGCTCCGAGCACGCGGTGATCCACCCGGACATCCCCACGGTCGCGAACGTCGGCTTCCTGGTCGACGGCGAGGTGTTCCACCCCGGCGACTCCTACACCGTGCCCGAGGAAAGCGCCGGCACGCTGCTGCTGCCGGCCAGCGGGCCGTGGCACAGCACCTCGGCGATGATCGACTACGCCCGCGCGGTGGCCCCGCGCCGCGGGATCTTTATCCACGACGCGCTGCTGTCCGAGATCGGGCTGAACGTGCTCGGCATGTTCAGCGGCCTGGCCGCGGGGCCGAACGGCGCCGAGTTCACCCTGCTGAAGCCCGGCACCAGCGTCGACCTCTGATGACCTGCCGATGAGGTAGCCGGAACCGGCCAAAGACCGGATCAGCCGGTCCCCCCGCTCCCCATAGCCTGCCGCAGTCCGGCACGGCAACTGGGGGGCCAACGATGGCGCAGGCGACGGCGAATTTCGTCCACCGGCACGTGGGCTGGGGCGGCGGCGCGATGCCCGCCATCCTCATGTACCACTCGGTGAGCCCGTACACCAGCGACCCCTACCAGGTCACCGTCGGCCCGGCCCGGTTCCGCCAGCAGATGGCCTGGCTGCGGGCCCGCGGCCTGCGCGGCGTCGGCGTCGCCGAACTGCTCGGGGCCCGCGCCCGCGACGGCGCGGCCGGCCTGGTCGGCCTCACCTTCGACGACGGCTACTCCGATTTCATGCAATACGCCTTGCCGGTGCTGGCTAGGTACGGCTTCGCCGCGACCGTGTTTCCGCTGGCGGCCCGCCTGGGCGGGACCAATACCTGGGATCCGGCTGGCCCGCGCAAGCCGTTGATGACCGCCCGCCAGGTGCGCCAGGCCGCGGAGGCCGGCATGGAGATCGGGTCCCACGGGCTGCGGCACGTCTCCCTGCCCAGTGCCAGTGGCGCGGCGCTGACCGCGGAACTCGAGAACAGCCGCGCCGTGCTCCAGGCCGCCAGCGGCCAGCCGGTGGCCGGGTTCTGCTACCCCTACGGGGACGCCGACATGCGCGTGGTGGACGCCGTGCGGACGGCCGGATACTCCTACGGCTGCGCCATCTGGCGCGGCGAGCACACCAGCCAGCACGCCCTGCCGCGGACCTACGTGGGCGACGCGGACTCGCCGTGGCGGCTCTGGGCGAAGGCGATCAAGCACCGGGTGACCTGGGATTACGCCGGACGGGCCGTCCAGCACTCTGCGTAGTCGCGCTACCCCCGTTGGCCGAGGCGGGCGGGGGAGGCCGCTGGCAGATTCAAGGCTCGCACCGCAACCAAACGGGGTTTCACGCCATCCGGGCCGAGGGGGGACCGTGGCATCACAGGAGCTTTCACTGGCCATCAACGGCCGGGAGCGGCAGCTTTCCGCCAGGCTGGTCCCGTACCGGCCGCCGGCCGCCGGCGGCAACGGGCACGGCCCGGGCCCCGCCACCGTGGCCATCGTCGGGCTCGGCTACGTCGGCCTGCCGACCGCGCTGGCGCTGCACGGCCGCAGCCCGCGGATCCTCGGCATCGACATCAGCGCCGGGCGGCTGGCCGTCATCGCCGCCCGCGAGGCCGATCTCGCCGAGGCCGACCGGCCGGTGCTCGACGCGGCGCTGCGCTCCGGCGCCCTGGAGCTGACCAGCGACACCGGCGCGGTCAGCGCCGCGGACGCGGTCATCATCTGCGTCCCCACCCCGGTGGACTCCGCACACGTGCCAGACCTGGCCGCGCTGCGCGGCGCCTGCGCGTCCGTGGTCGCCGGCGCGCGGCCCGGCCAGACCATCATCCTCACCTCGACCACCTACGTCGGCACCACGCGCGAGCTGCTGACCGAGCCGCTGGCGGCCCGCGGGCTGATCGCCGGCCGGGACGTGTTCGTGGCATTCAGCCCGGAGCGGATCGACCCGGGCAACCCCGACCACGAGCACCGGGAGACGCCCCGGGTGGTCGGCGGGGTCACCACGGCCTGCGCCGAGCGCGCGGCCGGCCTGGTCAGCCTGCTCACCGACCGGGTCTACGTGCTCAGCTCCCCGGAGGCGGCCGAGGCGACCAAGCTGTACGAGAACATCTTCCGCGCCGTCTCCCTGGCGCTGGCCAACGAGTTCGCCGACGCGTGCACCGCGCTCGGCCTCGACCCGATCGAGGTCACCCTCGCCGCGGGCACCAAGCCGTACGGCTTCCTCGGCGCGTTCCCGGGGCCCGGCGTGGGCGGTCACTGCATCCCGTGCGACCCGTACTACCTGCTCTGGCAGCTCGGCAAGCGGGACCACCGCTCGCCGCTGATCGAGCAGGCCATGCGCTCCATCGCGCTGCGCCCGGGCCGGGTCGTGGACCGCGCCGCCGAGATGACCGGGGCGGCCGGCCTGGCCGGGGCCAGGGTGGTCGTCGTCGGGGCCAGCTACAAGGCCGGCGTGGCGGACCTCCGCGAGTCGCCGGCCATCCCGATCATCGACGGCCTGGTCGCCCGGGGCGCCGCCGTCTCGTTCTTCGACCCGCTGGTGCCCGTCCTGCGGCTGCCGTCGGGCCGGGAGATCCGCACGGTCAGGGAGCCGCGCGGGGAGGACTTCGACCTCGCCATCGTGCACACGCTGCACCCGGGGGCCGGTTACGCCTGGGTGGCCGCCTGCAAGCAGGTGCTCGACGCCACCTACCAGTTCGACGCCGCCCCGCACCGGGCCGTGGTGTGACCCGTCATGATCACCGGCCGGATCCCGATCGACCCCAGCACCCCCGCGGTGGTGCTGAAGTTCGACCCGAACGCGATGCACCACGGTGGGCTCGGCGCCATCCGCAGCCTCGGCCGCCTCGGCGTCCCCGTCTACGCGGTGGTGGAAGGCGCCTGGACCCCCGCGGCCCGGTCGCGTTACCTCACCGGACGGCTCGTCTGGCGGCCCGGCCCGGACCAGGCCGAGCGGACCAGGGCGGGGCTGCGCAGGCTGGCCGGGCAGATCGGCCGCCCGGCGGTGCTCATCCCCACCGACGACGCCGGCGCCATCTTCCTCGCCGAGCAGGGCGAGAGCCTGCGGGAGCAGTTCCTGTTCCCGGCCCAGCCTGCCCCGCTGCCGCGGCGGCTCGCGGGCAAGCACACGCTGGCCCAGCTCTGCGCGGAGCTTGGCGTGGCCACGCCCCGGGTGCTGGTGACCGACTCGGCGGAGCAGGCTCACCTGTTCGCCGCCGAGGCGGGCTACCCGCTGATCGCCAAGCAAGCCACGCCGTGGACCGGGGCCGGTACCGGCCTGCGGCCGACCACGGTGCTGCGGTCAGAGGACGACCTGGCCGGGCTGTGGGCGGCCGCCGAGCGGGCCGGGGTGAGTCTCATGCTGCAGGAGTTCATTCCCGCACAGGTGGGCGGGGACTGGTTCGTGCACGCCTACTGCGACGGCGCCGGTGCGGGCCGGCCCGTGTTCACCGGCGTGAAGATCAGGTCCTACCCGGCGCACGCGGGGCTGACCAGCTTCGGCCTGGCAGAGGCCAACCAGGGCTTGCGCGCCGAAGTGACGCGGCTCTTCGCACGGCTGGGGTACCGCGGCATCGCCGACCTCGACCTGCGCCAGGACCCCAGGGACGGCGGCTACAAGCTGCTCGACTTCAACCCGCGGCTCGGCGCGCAGTTCCGGCTGTTCCGTGACTGGGCCGGCCTGGACGTGGTGACCGCCGCCTACCTGGACCTGACGGGGCAGCCCTACGCCGTCCGCGGCCAGGTGAGCGGGCGCCGCTTCGTGGTGGAGAACTACGACCCGCTCGGCGCGCTTGGCTACTGGCGCGCCGGCGAGCTGGGGCTGGTGCCCTGGCTGCGCTCCCTGCGCGGAGCGGAGGAGACCGCCTGGTTCGCCTGGGATGACCTGCTGCCCTTCGGCCTGATGTGCGCGCGCGTGACGGCGCGCGGCGCGGGCCGCCCGTTCGCCCGCGCGCGGATCCGGCGGCCAGCCGGCCACCACCGCCAGCCAGAGCCCGTCATCCGGCTGGCTCGCTGATCTGTAAAGGAAATCAAATGGACACAGCCGTCGACGTAGCGATCGTGGGGGCCGGCCCCTACGGGCTCTCGCTCGCCGCGCACCTGCGCAAGGCCGGCGTGAGCATGCGCCACTTCGGCCACGTGATGAGCCCGTGGCGCACCAGGATGCCGGCGGGCATGTACCTGAAGTCGCAGGGCTTCGCGTCCAACCTGTCCGACCCGGACGGCACGCACACGCTGGCCGCGTTCTGCGCCGCCACCGGCCGCCCGTACGCCGACTACGGGCTGCCGGTATCCCTGGACACCTTCATCGCCTACGGCCAGTGGTTCACCGGGCAGCTCGTGCCGGACATCGAGCAGGCCCTGGTCACCGGGATCACCGCCGAGCCCGGCTGCTTCGAGCTGACCCTGGACACCGGCGAGCGGGCCCGGGCCCGCCGGGTGGTCGTCGCGGCCGGCGTCGAGCACTTCGCCTGGCTGCCCGGTGAGCTGATCGGGCTGCCCGGCGACATCTGCACGCACGCCAGCGCGCACGCGGACCTGTCCATCTTCGGCGGCAAGCAGGTCGTGGTGCTCGGCGCCGGGCAGTCCGCGCTGGAGACCGCCGCGCTGCTGCACGAGCAGGGCACCGACGTCCAGATCGTGATGCGCAAGGACCAGCCGGCCTGGAACGGGGCACCGCTGGCCGCCGGCCGGCCGCTGCCGCAGCGGCTGAGGGAGCCCGAGGCCGGGCTCGGGTCCGGCTGGAGCACCTGGTTCTACTCGCGGCACCCGCGGGTGTACCGGCACCTGCCCGAGGCCGCCCGGATCCACCGGGCCAGGACCGCGCTCGGCCCGGCCGGGGCGAGCTGGCTGCGGCCGCGCGTGGAGGGCGTGGTCCCGATCCGCGGCGGGCGCGAGCTGCGCTGGGCCAAGGGCACCCCGGAAGGGATCACGCTCGGCCTGGCCTGCGCGGACGGGAGCCGCGAGGAACTGGCCGCGGACCACGTCATCGCGGCCACCGGCTACCGGCCGAACGTGTCCCGGCTGGCCTTCCTCGGCGAGCACCTGCGGGCCGGCCTCCGGACGGTGGCCAGCACGCCGGTGGTCGGCAAGGACTACCAGTCCTCCGTGCCCGGCCTGTACTTCATGGGCCCCGGGGTGGCGCCGACGTTCGGCCCGGTGATGCGCTTCGTGTACGGGGCGGACCACGCCGCGCGCGCGATCGCGCCCGCGCTGATCGCGACCGCCTGGCGGCGGACCGTCGTGCCGGCGGGCGCGGCACGATGACCACGACTCCGGCCCTGGCCGGCCCGGGAAGGCCGGCCGCCAGGCCAGCCCGGGCCGGCCGGGCCGGGCTGGCCTGCAAACGGGCCTTCGACGTCCTCGGCGCGCTGGCGGGCCTGGCCCTGTTCGGCCTGCCGGTGCTCCTGCTCGGCGCCTGCATGCGCTGGCAGCTCGGCTGCCCGGCCCTGTTCCGGCAGACCCGGGTCACCGGCCCGGGCGGCCGTCAGGCCGTGGTGCTGAAGCTGCGGACGCTGCGCGCCGACACCGACTCCGACGGCTGCTGGGCGCCGTCACCCGGCCAGTCCACCAGGCTGGGCTGGCTGCTGCGGGCCAGCCATCTCGACGAGCTGCCGCAGCTGGTCAACGTGCTGCGCGGGGAGATGTCGCTGGTCGGCCCGCGGCCCGAGCGGCCGCACTTCGCCGCCCGGTTCACCGCCGAGGTCCCCGGCTACGCCGGCCGGACCCGGATGAAGGCCGGCCTCACCGGCTGGGCCCAGGTACACGGGCTCACCGGCGACACGTCGTTGGCCGGCCGGGCCGCCCTGGACAACAGCTACATCGACAACTGGTCGCTCCGCCTGGACCTGCTGATCCTGGCCAGGACCGCGCGGCTGGCCGCCGCGGAACTGGCCGGCCAGCTAACCCGCCGCCCGGCGGGGGCCCGGGCCGCGGCGCCGCGCGCGCTGCTCTCCATTTCATCGATCCCTGGCCGAGGAGGTCAGCAATGAAGGTCCTGCACCTGATCACCGGGCTCGGCGTCGGGGGCGCCGAACTACAGCTCCGGTCGATCCTGCAGCACACCAGGCACGACGCCGACGTGATCACCCTGTACAACCCCGGCCCGGTCGCGGACATGATCCGCTCCGACGGGAGCCAGGTGCGCAACCTCGGCATGACCCGCAATACCGAGCTGAGCGCCCTGCTCCGGCTGCGCCGCATGATCCGGGACGGCGGCTACGACGTGGTGCACGCGCACCTGTACCGGTCGCAGATCTACGGCCGGCCGGCGGCCTGGCTCGCGGGCACGCCGGTGGTGCTGAGCACCGAGCACTCCATCGGCGAGACCCACCTGGAGCGCCGCAAGATGACGCTCGGGGTCCGGGCCCTGTACCTGGCCACCGAGCGGTTCTCCGACGCCACCATCGCGGTGTCCGCGGCCGTGCACGACCGGATGGCGAAATGGGGGGTCCGGCCGCGCCGGATGACCGTCATCCCCAACGGCGTGGACCTGGGCCGGGTGGCGTTCGACCCGGCCGCCAGGGACCGTATCCGGGCGGAGTTCGGCCTGGGCGAGCGGGAGTACGTCATCGGCGTGCTCGGCCGGCTCGACCCGAACAAGCAGTTCGACATGGTGATCGAGGCGGCGGCCCCGCTGCTTGGCGCGTCTGCCCGGCTGCTCATCGTCGGCAACGGCGACGAGCGCGCCCACCTGGAGGAGGTGGCCGCCAGGTGCGGCGTGGCCGGCCGGGTGGTCTTCGCCGGCGAGCGCCACGACGTGGCCGCGATGCTCTCGGCGATCGACCTGTTCGTGGCCTCCTCCAAGCAGGAGACGTTCGGCCTGTCCGTCCTCGAGGCGCTCGGCAACGGGGCGCCGGTGCTCTACACGACCTGCCCCGCGCTGGACGGCCTGGGCGTGGACCGGGCCGTCCAGGTGCCGTCCACCGCCGAGGGCCTGCGCGAGGCCATGGCCGCCGAGCTGCGGTCCGGGCCACGCGAGCGGGTGAGCGTCCCGGCCATCCGCGACGCGTACGGGATCGACGCGGTCACCCGCCGCATCGACGATCTCTACGAGCGGCTGGCCGCCTCGCGCAGCCGCATCTGGCGCCGCCGCGGGCCGGCCCGCGGCTGGGCCGCACCGCAGCCGGCGTACGAGGGAGAGCGGTCATGAGGTACTTCATCACCGGCGCCGCCGGGTTCATCGGATCGCACCTGACCGAGGCCCTGCTGGACGCCGGCCACGAGGTGACCGGCCTGGACGACCTGAGCACCGGCCGGCTGGAGAACCTGGCCGCGGTCACGCCGCACCCCCGGTTCCGGCTGGTCCTTGGCTCGATCCTGGACGCCGACCTGGTGGACGACCTGTGCGACGGGGCGGACCGGGTGTTCCACCTGGCCGCGGCGGTCGGCGCGTTCGTCATCAGGGACCAGACGCTGGAAAGCCTGCGCACCAACATCCACGGCACCGAGCACGTCGTGGAGGCGGCGCACCGCAACGGCGCGCGCATCCTGGTCGCGTCCACCAGCGAGATCTACGGCAAGAACACCAAGGTCGGCATCCGCGAAGACGACGACCGGCTGGCCGGTTCGCCGCTGAAGTCGCGGTGGAGCTATTCCGAGGCCAAGGCGATCGACGAGAGCCTGGTCTCCGCCTACATCACCGAGCGCGGCCTGTGGGCGGTCATCGCC
>Ga0137381_10002251_pt1 | contig 13375 bp, 7 predicted proteins | sample SagtaG_16_FD_104808 | JGI IMG/M metagenome (GOLD analysis project Ga0137381, IMG submission 104808) | Vadose zone soil microbial communities from Sagehorn Ranch, Mendocino, California, USA - Sage2_L_115_16 metaG | ecosystem: Environmental > Terrestrial > Soil > Vadose zone | place: USA... | reverse complement strand
TATCTAAATTGGTATAGAGTTTAATTGTCAATTAAATTGGTCTTAGTTCGAATCTAAGCACGCTCGTATTAAAAAAATCATTTTTATTTACCTCTAAGCAAATAACTTCTAACAGGAGAGCTATTAATTACTGCTGCTTATTTCTATGCAGGCCTTCTTGCGGAGCTACAATAATATTATTGCTTTAATTTTAAATAGTAGGATTGTTTTTTCTTAACTAGCTAAAGCTAGAGAAGCCTATTAAAATTTTATACTAAATTATCCCAAACAGAGTTCATTTCAACAAAAATGAATAATTTTAATATATTTATTAATTCTCCATTAAGTCAATTTGAAGTTACTAATTTAATAGGAATAAATGCTCCTATATTAGGAAATTTACATTTAAATTTAACAAATTTAAGTTTATATTCTATTTTTGTAGTGTTAACTATAATTGGATTACACATTTATGCAAATAATGATAATAAAATTATACCAAATAATTGGTCTATTTCTTTAGAATCTTCTTTTTCTAGTTTAAATACTATGGTTAGAGATCAAATTGGAGTTAATAGTGAAAAATATTTCCCATTTATATATTCAATATTTTTTTACATTTTAATTGCTAATTTAATTTCTAATGTACCTTATTCTTTTGCTGTAACTGCTAGTGGTATTGTTTCTTTAGGATTAAGTTTAACTATTTTTATTGGTGTTACTATTTTAGCTTTATCTATTCATGGTATTAAATTTTTCGCTTTCTTTATACCTTCTGGTACTCCTTTAAGTTTAGTACCTTTATTAGTTTTAATTGAATTAGTATCTTATTTAGCTAGAGCTGTTTCTTTAGGAGTTAGACTTTTTGCTAATATTACAGCAGGGCATACTTTATTAAAAATATTAAGTACTTATTTATTCAAATTATTTACGGCTAACTTATTAATAGCTGTATTAACTTTAATACCTTTTGCTATTTTCTTAGCATTAGTTGGATTAGAATTAGCTGTTTCTTTAATACAAGCCTTTGTATTTACACTTTTAGTTTGTTCATACTTAAGAGATGCTATAGAATTACATTAATTATATAAAATAGTTTGCTTATATCCCTAAAAAAAATTGCAGCATCCGCAGCTACAGGAAATAGCAGAGGTATAATATATTATTTTGTTATTTTTTGTTATATTTCTTAATTCTAGCTGCTTACTTCTAAGCAAAGCAAGAATGCTTAGTTATTTTGTAATTAGCAAAGCAATTTTTCTTATTTTATTATTATTTGTAATTAAATTAAAATTATTTTCTTGCTTTTCCTTTGCTAATTAAAATAAGAAAAATTACCCCACCCTATTTAGCTAGCAGCATTCGCAGCTAGGAGTTGCTGCTTCTAATTGCTTCGCAAGGGTGAGCTTTTTACGAATTGCTTGTAACTTTGTAATAATTCGCAGCTTGCTTCGCTATAAAAAGAAATAGTTACTATTTTTGCCTCTTAGATTTATAAAAAACATAAAAAAAATAAAAACATGAATAATAGTAATAATTTGTTTCTAAAATTGCAAGATGTAATAGCTGCGGATGCTGCTTCTTATTAGTAATTATTACTATTAGATATTAACAAAGTAAAATTGTTATAAATAACTGGGACTAATTAGGACTAAGATACTACAATTAAAGCAAATGCGATATTAATAGTCTCCAACATTCGGAATTTATTAATGAAAATAAATAAAATAGTAATATAATTTAAGCCTCGGTTGCTTAGTGGTCAAAGCGCTATTCTGAAGATATAGATATGGGAGTTCAATTCTCTCCCGGGGCAATTAATAATAATAATTTCGTAATCTATACTGCTAGCTTCCAAAATAATTAAGCATTCTTGCAGTAATTACCAATTGGCAGCTAGAATATTTAAATAATAAGATTTATTTGTTTGTCAAGAGTGTCTCTAACGAAATAAATTTGTTACTAAATTACTAGGACTGCTGCGAATGCTAGCTTACTTTTTAAAAAATTAGGAAGCAGAACTCGGTTGGTTGAGTGTCCCCCTTTTAAGGGGAAAGTCTTTGGTTCAAATCCAAATGCTTTCAATAAATAATTTTATTCTTTAAACAATTTATATAATTTCTTGTTACTTGTTACAAAGTAACTAGTAACAGCATTCTAGCTGTTAGAAGTTAACGAAATTACAGCAGAAGAATAAATTAAAAAAAAATATAATAGTGTTTTATTATTGATATTAAATAATCAGACAGATAAGCAATTAAAAATATCAAATTTATATGATTATATTGTGCTCATATCTCTTTTTTTAACTTTTACAATTTGGGGCTGCTATATCTTTCTCGTATTTTCTTATTAAAACACAAAAATTTCTTAAAAGGGGAAGATATAAAATATCATACTTATTATAACAATAAATTACCTTTAGTTACAAAGCCTGAAGATTATGGACATATTATTTATAAAAAAGATAATATGTTTACTATAGCTAGAGCTAAGGTTATTTTTATAATTGAAGCTTTTAATAATTATAATATAGTTAAATACTTTAAAAATGGTAATTTAATCTTTAATTGAAGAGATAATATAATTTCCAGTGACAAATTTATTAGAGAAATTGGTAAATCTACTATTCATTATGAAAATGGAGAAATTATATTATATAAAATACAGAAAAAAACTTCTCCAATAATGAAAAAAGTATTACCTAAAAATAACAAATTTAATACTAAAATATTAACAATGGATCTCGAAACAATTATAATTAATAATATTCATACTCCTTATTTATTGAGCTGGTTTGATGGTTTAAAAACTAGATCTTATTTTATTTATAATCTTGATCTAGATAATTTAGAAAATAACATCCTAAATATGATTAAAAATGCTATTACTGATATTTGTACTAGAAAATATAAAAATTATAGAATTTATTTACATAATTTTAGTAAATTTGGTGGTTATTTCTTACTTAAATAATTAAAGGAAATATTAAAATGGCAAGAGTGAGGTGATTCGAACACCTATCCTCGATTTTGGAGATCAACATATTAGCCAATTAATACTACACTCTTCAAAGAATTAACACTAAATTTGAAACTTAAATACGAACAAAGAGACTTGAACTCTTAAGGGTTTACACCCACTTCTTCTTAAGAGAAGATTGTTTACCAATTTCAACATGTTCGTATCATTTTTAAATTTCCAATTTAAAAAATAAATGTATATTAAATTATTATATTTGTTTATTATATAAACTAACTTTTCTACCTGATGCTTAAGCTGCAGCTTCTATAAACAAGCAGCAATTATTTTTTATATAATTAATAATCTTCTTTTAATTTTTCTATTGCTGGGCTATAATTTATTTTTTAATTTTTAAAATATATTTATATATTATACTTATACCTCAATATTTAATATTAAATGGAAATATTAATAAGACTACATGTATCCTTGCTTTTGCTCCGCTAATTAGCTATTAAATTATTTTTTTTTTTACATAATTGCTTGTAATTAAAATAGATTAATTCATATTTTTATATACTTATTGCTTGTTATTTGCTAGTTATTTTGTAATAGCTGTAAATACAGCAACTAGTAAATAGCTACTATATTATTATAAATTATTATTAATAAAAGAGAAGCTAATTATAATAGTATACAATTTTATACATAAATATAAATTTTAGTTTTAAATTTAATTATAAAATTTTGATTAATATATAAACTTTTATTTAGCTATTGCTTTTTCTTTAATTCTAGTTTAGTTATTATTCTGCTGCTTGTTATAAATTTAACTAGCAATTGTTGTAGCATTCTTGCAGCTTGCTTTGCTAGCTAATTTATAGCAAAGCCGCTTATTTCTAGTAATTTATAACAAGGATTTAAAAGGAGAATTAAAGCAAAAAGCAAAAAGTAATCAGCATCTTGCTTGTTACAAAGTAACTAGTAACTAGCAGTTATAAAGCTGTTGTTACAAATTGAAATAATGCTGTCAAATTAGACTAGTTATTTCATTAAAAATTACTAGTAAATATAAGTAATAGTAAATTAAATAATATAAATTTAATAATAAACCGATAACATTTTTATAAGCAATGAAATCTTGGCAAAATAATATATTATTAAGTAATCTTTTTTTAGCTCAAAATAATGAAATAAAAAAAGATTTAACCAATAAAAATATTTTAATGAAAAATTCATCTTTTGATTCTAGTTTTAATTCAGTACAAAGTATTAATACTAATTTATCTTATCTTAAAAAAGAATATAATCTTATTAATAATCATATAATATTGGCAATAGTTAGAGCTAGTAGATCTATTAGAATTTCTAGAGATCATTTGAGATTTATTAGAATATTAAAATTTTTAAATCTTACTTGCTATAGCAAAGCAGCAGCTGCTTCGCAGGAGGAGTTAATAAACACAGGAGTTGATGCGGTGCTAGCTAATAAAGAACTTTCTATAGCGCAGCTTGCTTCATTAAAAAAATTTAAATTAATTATTAAATTATTTAGTAAAAATTACACAGCTTCTAATTTAAACTTCTCAAATTCTAATTTATCTTTACCTAAAGCAGGTCAATATAAAAAAATTTTAAATAGTAATTTACTTTTAAGAAATAGAAAATTTGATTTATTAAGATCAAATTTAGCAGTTATTCTTACAAAAAGAATAAAAACTTTTAGTGAAATATTTTCTGCAGCTGCTATCTTGCAGCAACACACACACACAGAAAATAATTGCAAAAATTTACCTTATAAAAATTATATTATATCTCAATATTTACAAAATTATATGCAAACAAAATTAAGTTTAAATAAATATAAAGGGTGCAGCAGCAAAGCAGCAGCTAGAATTAATTATAATAAAATTATAGGATATAAATTTAAAAATAATTACAATAATAAATTTAAAAAAAATCCTGCTTGCTTCCTTGGTGCTGCTGCAAATACAACATATTTTAATAGCGCCGAAACTTATAAATTATTATATGTTTTTTTTAAAAGTATGTATTGTTTAATAAGTAAACCTGTTTTTAAATATACTAATGATAAAGTTATAATACAACTATTCTATTATTTAAATATCCCTAGAAAAAAAATATTTAGATTATTTTCAATTTTTTATATTAATTCTATTAAAAAAAATAATGATTCTTCTAATTTAGTTACTAGCTGCTCCGCAGCAAAAATAAGATTTTTATCAAATAAAATTTATATTAGATTGAGAGTTAGAAAAGCTATTTCTAGACTTAAAAATAAAATTAATTTAAATTTATTATTTAAATTAAGAAAATTAAGTTTAAATAAAGTTTTCCATAATAAATTTAAATTAATTTGTGAAATTTTGAGTAATAGTTTTAATAGACCTGTTGAATTACAATTAACTAGATTACATCATCCTTATCATGACAGTAATATTTTAGTCAATATTTTAGCTTTAAATCTTAAAAATAAAAGAAAAAAAGCTAGTATTTTGCTGCAAAAAATTTTGTCTAAAAATCCAGTTAAAGATTTAAATGATCCTAATTTAATCTCAGCCAATAGTATTCCGGCTTTCTTATCTGGATTAAATATAAAAATATCTGGGAGATTAATGGGTGAATCTATTATACCTAGAAGAACTAAAAAGGTATTTGGAAAAGGAGCTTCTGCTACTGGTAAAGTAAATTATTTAGATGCAGCTAGAATTACAAAAAAAAATAGAAAAGGAGCTTATACTATCAAAATTACTTCAGGTCAAAATTTATTTTAAAAGTACTCAATGTGAAGCAATCTTTTTATTACTAATTAGCCCTAATTTGCTTCCAAATAAGCCGATTGTTTCTAATTATTTATCTAGCTAAAGCTAGTTAATAATTAATTACTGGCTAGTTACTTTGTAACAAGCAAATAAATAACAATAGTTTTTTTAGTGTTAAAGATTAGTTAATAAAATTATAATCTTTTTATAGCTTATCTTTAAATAAACTTGCTTCCAAACCCCCACCCCATTAATATTTAGTAGTGAAGCAAAGCAATAGCTGCGAATGCGGCTATCTACTCCTGCGAATGCTGCTGGAGTATATTTAATTAATATTTAGAGTGGCTTGCTTTAGTTACTTTGTAGCTTGTTACAAAGTTACTAAAGCATTCGCAGCAGCAAATAACGGGAAGCAGCCAGAAGCTAGCTACTAAATATTATTTATATGCAGATTAAATTAAAGATACAGGGCAGGTGATCCGATTGGTAATGGTGGTTCTCTGTAAAAGAATTGGTTAATAGCCGCAAAAGGTTCGATTCCTTTACTGCTCAATATTATTATAATTGTATTGGTTTGTTTGTTGCTTATAGAAAGAAAAAAAAAACAATTTATTAAATTTTTATAAATCAAACTAAATTTTACTGTTCTTGTATGCTCAGGCTATATTATAGTAAGTATTCTTGGTTTGCTTATAAGTAAGTTAGGAGCATTAGCTAGGAATAATATAAAATAATATTCACTATAAAAGTAAATTTGTAATATAAGAATAGTAAATTGAATTTAAATAAATTGCTAGTCATAAAATATAATTATATTTTATTATTAATTTATATACAAATATTTTTAATTGAAAGATTAAATAATATAACACTGGCAGGTGCAAACCAGCTGTATTTTTGTCTATTTTAACTGCAATATTTGCAGCATTCGCAGCTATAAGCTAACCCGAAACAAAGCTTGCTTTCTAGCGAAGCAACTCTTGACTCACTTTTAATTCTAGCATACTTCTAAGCAGTCCTTCTTGCGGAGCTACAATAATATTGCTGTTTATTTCTTAGCAGCAAGAGCTATAAATATTTATATTAAGTTGCAGCTGCTTTGCATTTGCTGCATTGCAACTTAAACTGGTTATTGCGAAGCAAGTGAAATGGTGTAATTGGTAACACAGCAGTCTCATGAGCTGTTATTTAAGATTCGAATTCTTATTTCGCTTTTAAGTTTTTTTGTGTGTTTTTTTGTGTTTTTTTTTATTTACCTTACCTCATCCTAGTATTCTTGCTTGCTTTAGTTATTTTTAACCAGTCCTTGCTTTCTTATAAATAAGCTTGCTTCGCTAGGACAGCTTATTGCTTTTATAGGCAAATCAAGAATAAATAGTAATTACAGCTATTACAAAATAACAAGCAAATAATTAACAAATTAAGCAATAAAAATGCTTTGCTAGCTTTCTTGTAACTAGTTACAAGAAAGACGCCAGCAACTAGAAATAATTCAAATTTCAACTGCTCTGGATTAAAAAAAGAATTGCTGTATTCTTGCTTTGTTGCTTTGGAAGCAAGCCAGTCCAGCTAGCTTATTTCTAGTAAAGCATTTTTATAACGAGTATAGTTAAATGGTATAACTTCTACCTTCCAAGTAGAAATTATCAGTTCGATTCTGATTATTCGTATTTATATTAAATTTGAGCATATTTATATTATTATTATAATATATATATAGGTATTTATATAAAATATATAAAGATATTAAATAAAAATATCTTACATTTTATAATCTCATTAATATTATTATTAATTTTTATATCCTAATTGTCTATTTTGACAGCATTCTTACTTGTTCTGTAATTATTCCTAGTAGCAAAGTAACTGCTAACGAAGTTAGCATTATTGTTACTTGTGGTGCTAGTTAATGCATCTTAATTTGTTTCTAGAAATAAGAGAAATAAGCATCATCTTACTTTGTTACTGGAAGCTTGTCCTGCTTGTAGTTATTTAGAACAAGCTAATTTCTTAGCAACCGGAGCAAGGACAGGAGAACATTAGCAAATAAGCAGCTGCTGCTTATTTCTTAGCAGCAGGAGCTAGATATTTATTTAATAATAAACGCTTGATTTAATTTTTTTGTATCTGATAGTTAAATTGTAAATATAAAATATTTTTATAGTAGGTCAGGTCAATTAAATTTAAAAAGCAGAGATTTTTCTTTCTTAGATAAGCTCTTAAAATTACTTAAATTTAAAACTTGCAGCTTTCGCTGTTTTCTAGCTAAAAAAACAGCTTTCTTGTAACTTGCTTATAAGTAACTAGAAGCTAGCAATTAATTTATAGTAGAAAAAAAAATTAAGAAATATTAATTGTTTTGCAACTAAAATTATGCCTCAAATAATTCCCTTTTATTTTGTCAGTCAAATTTTTGTAACATTTATTTTATTATTTAGTGTTATTTATATACTTTCTAAATATATTTTACCTTTAAATTTATTTTCTCAAGTTATTAGAAGCTATATTATAAAATTAACAAATAAAAATTAATTTTTTTAATTAAGCAATATTTATTATAACCCCCCCCCTCAAATAAAAAAAATTAACCTGGCCGAATGCCATTCAGGCTTGCTTCGCTAGGCTATTTAATTCTCCTACCTTTAGTAAGTAAATCTCCCACCTGCAGCATTCTTGCTGCTTGCTTCGCAATAAAAAAATAAAAACAGCGAGAAATTGTCTAAATAAAAGTATCGATGATGATATAGTAATAACATTATAAACAATAAAAATAAATAGTAATTTAAAGGGATTATTAAGGAACAAAAAAGCAAATTTACAAAAAAGGAGGTAAATACCAAAAGCTTTATTCTGAATTTAGGAATTGGTTTGTGTAATTAATAAATTTATTATTAATGTGGCAAATTTATTAGTAAGCGATCCTAAGGTAAATCTTATCTATAATATACTTCCTGAAGTAAAACATTTTATGTAAGGAAAGGAAAGGAAATCAACCGAGACTCCGAAAGTAATGGCGAGTGAAATCGGATTAGCTTTAAATTTATTGTAATATAATTATGAAAATAACTTATTATTAACTTGAAATTATCTTCTTATTTTTATTTAAAAATACTTAATTTAAATTTTATTTAGTTTTCTTATTCTTTACTTATTTTTTTTTTCTAATTTAGTTTTTTTAATCAATACAAAATAAAATTTTATTTATAAGTGTGCTTAGTTTAATTAAGAAGACAAAAATTATAGTAGTTAAATTTCATGTAATTTTTGTACAGAATAAGGTTATACCAGTCCTGTAGGGTTAATAACAATAATCATGGTCTAGACTTAATTATTAACCAATTGGTTAATAATAATTTTTTAGAACTAGAGTGAGTACAATGAGAGATAACTTGTTGGAATATAGGGGAACCATCCTCTAAAGCTAAGTATTGTAAATTTAGCGATAGTGAAAAGTACTGTGAAGGAAATTTTTGAAAAGTTAGTAGTAAACTAGGTGAAATAGATTGTGAATTAGTAATTCTATAAGCAGTCGAAATTCCAATTTCTTTTAATAAAAGATTTAAATTAGGAATGACGGCGTACCTTTTGCATAATGGGTGAATTGCTTGCCCAACTTTATTGTAAAATAAAGTATTAACTGACTCATGACCTTAATAGGTCGGTATTATATTGATTATAATGCTAACGGTGAATCCTAATGGATTACCTATGGAAATACCGTGGGAAGCTGTAAATCGTAGGAATAACTTAATTAAATTAATTAAGTAAGTTAGTTTAGTTAATAAATTAACTCTTTTTATTAGCCCCGTAACGACTGATTCGAAAGAAGAGACTAGCAAATTTCTTAATTATTATTTATATTAAATAAAATTAAGGTAACTGGTAACACGTCAGCACTCAATTATTCCAAAAAATTATGGTAATTAATAAAATTAAAAATATTAGTTGCAGCAGCTTAAGCTGCTGCAGCATTCTTGCTGATTTATTAGCAAGCTAGATAGAAATATAATAGCAAATAATTATAGTTTCAATTTTAGTGTTCTAAAATAAATGAAAAAGATTCAAATTTATTAAGATTCTTTATTTGGATTAATAAATCATTTTTATTGCTTAATATTGTTTTAATTTAAATTTAGTTATAAATTCTAAAGAATAAGATCAAGTTATCGATCCCTGCTTTGATCCTTTAGAGTTATTCTAGTTTAACTGTATAAAAATTTATATTAAAAAGATGCAATACTAGATTGTAAAGGCAGGGGTTGTTAGACGCTATTAGAAATAAAATTGAAAATTAATATTAAAAAACCTTTATTTGTAAGATTTTATAGAAAATCTGCTAAATTTGATTTAATACTTACTTCTGATTTAGAAGAAATTATTATAGGTCTTATGTTAGGAGATTTATTTGCTGAAAAAATAAAACCTAATTCTAATACTAGGTTACAATTTAAACAATCTAAGAAAAATAAAATTTATATTGATCATTTATATTCTTTGTTTAAAGAATATTGTAATTCAGAGCCTAAAATTACAACTTCAATTGAAAAGAGACCAAATAGAAAAAAATTAAATATTTCTATTAAGTTTTGAACATTAAGTTTACCTTGTTTTAATAAATTCAGATCTTTATTTTATGATAATTCAGGTAAAAAAATAATACCTTTCAATTTAGAAGAATTTATTACAGCTAGAAGTGTAGCTTATTGGGCTATGGATGATGGTTATAAATCTCCTAATGGGTTTTATTTTTGTACTGAATCTTTTTCTTTTGAAGAAAATCAAAAATTAAGTAAAATTTTAAAAAATAAGTTTAATTTGGACTGCGGAATTCACAAACATACTAATGGTCATAGATTATATGTGTTTAGTAATTCTAAAGAAATATTACTAAATTTAATAAAACCTTATTTAATTAATCATTTTTTCTATAAATTTGATTTAGATTATAATGATTGTTAACCTACCCCTCTTTATTTGTAATTTTTAATTTAAAATTTAATTTCCTAAAATTTATTATTGAGTTGAAGGTATAGTCTAATCCAGTATGAAAATATTGGAACATATTGCAGCAAGTTAATATAAGTAGCAAGGTTATTTACCCCTAGCGAAAGCGACTGGACTAATTTAATAGTGTTGGGCAAGTTACTTATATTAGACCCGAAGCCAGGTGATCTTACCAAAATCAGATTAAAAAGGATCGAACGGGTGAATGTTGCATAATTCTCCGATGAATTTTGGTAAGCGGTGAAATGCTAATCTGACCTGGTGCTAGCTGGTTTTCTACCGAAACATATTTTAGTATGATGTCTATCTTTAGATTTATGGAGGTACAGCAAGGCGATTCCCAACAAATTTAATTAATTTTTAAAATTAAATGCGTTCAGGTTGCGGGGATTTAATAAATCTTACCTTTGGAAGCGAATCTCGGAATTACATAAATTGATGATAGATATTCAGACTGTTCATGCTAAGTTGGACAGTCAAGACGGAAACAGCCGAGAACATTGATCAAGGTCCCAAATGATTGTTAAGTGAAAATAAGGACGTAGCAATATCTAATACAGCTGTGAAGTGAGCTTGGTAGTTGCTACTTTTAATGAACGTTTGTAACAACGCATCAGCAGTATTATTATTTATTATTAAATAATAAAGGATAGTAGCGCCGAAAATTTAACGGGTCTAAAACAATCAACCGATATCGTGTTGGTTACTTTTTATATTATTTTAATATAAATTAAAAAAATATATTTTTTTTTGTAATCTAGGTAGTAGAACATTCAGTTTAACTGTTTATAAAATAGTGTTTCATTATTTTTAAGGTTACTGAAGAGAGAATGCTGACATGAGTAACGTAAAAAATTTCTATAATGAAATTCGCCGAATACGAAAGGGTTGCAAATAGAAAGGTTAAACCGTTTTGTTTTAAAGCGGCCTCTAAGGACCATAGCGAAAGCTGTGGCTGATGAGTAAAGAATAGAAAGTCCACCTGCTTTAAGTGGGCCAGGAAAATAATATTCATATATTATTAAATTAATAATTACTAATTTAATAGATACTACCGTACCCTAAACCGACACAGGTTCGTAGGTAGAGTATACTAAGGCGCAGAGCTAAAAGTTGTTAAGGAACTCGGCAAATTCACCTCATAAGTTTAACGATAAGAGGTACCTTATTTTATATAAAATAAGGTGGCACAAAATCGGAGGCCCCGACTGTTTACTAAAAACACAACACAGTGCAATCATGAGTATGGTAGTATACTGTGTGAAATTTGCCCGATGCCATTAATATAAGAAAAGTTATGGATTTGTTTAATTTAAACAATACTGTGACCTATCGAAAATCTGGTTAATAGCGGTCTTAACTATGAGGATCTGTTTAAAAACCTACAGGGTCCTCAAAAAACTCGATGATATGCTGGAATCTCCTAAAGTTTTAAATAATTTACACCACTATTATAGTTTAAAGTAATAAATTAAAGATAAACAATGGACAATCAGCAGGGAATATTAAAGGGGAAAAAATAAATTTGGAATATTATATATATATTTGTTTATTTTTCTAACTGGCTATATGGGTAGCGAGTTAATTGTAATAGCTGTAATTACAACTGCAGTATTTTTTCTTGGTTAAAAACATTCGCAGCTGTTATAAAAAAAATTAAATAGCATTTATTAAATGTAACAAAAATGATTAAAATCATTTTTATTTGACAAAAATAAGAAATATTAAAAATCCTTCATATTTATTTTTTCTAGGTGGTTTTGTTGAAGGTGAAGGATCTAACTCTGTATCTGTAACTATTCATAAAAATTTTAAATTTGGAGTAAATATTCAACCAGTTTTTAATGTTAGCCAACATAAAAACGGTTTAGATATTTTATACTCATTTAAGGAACTTTTTGGAAATTCAGGTTCAGTTGTTGAAAAATCAGGATCTCCTGATATTTATGTTTATACTTTAAAGGGTTATAAACAAATAATAAAATATGTTATTCCTTTTTTAGAAGCTTATGTTCAACCGTTTGGTTGTAAAAAAGAAGAATTTACTATTTTTAAAAAAATAGTATTTTTATCTTCAGAAGGAAAACAGAGGTATAAAGATGATTTAATTGATATGGTAAGATTTGCCTATACTCTACAAGGTAAAGGTAAAACCAGAAAAAGAGAGCTATCTGAAATACTTGAGATTATTGAAAATAAGGAATTATATTTTAATAGCGCAGCAAAGATATAATTTCAGCTTGCGAAGCTTGCTATTAAAATTTTAAAGATTCCTGTTCCTATTATCTAAAACTTTTTAATTTTTTTTATAAATAAATATTTATATTTGTATATATTACAACAACCACCCCTTGCTTTGCAACGCACTCTTATCTATTAAGAATATTTTATATTATAAGCTTAGTCTTTAATTGTATAATTAATATTTAATGAAGATATTGTAAATATATAATAGCCCTCAGAGACTAGATAATCGAGCAAATATTATTATTTGATGATATAGTCCAAACTACTTAGAAATTAGTAGAATAATATAAAGCCTAAGGTAGCAAAATCAATTGGCCATTAAATGTGGTCCGGTATCAATAATGTAACGATGGTCTCACTGTCTCTACAACTTGCTCAGTGAAATTGAATTACGCGTG
>Ga0137381_10002250_pt1 | contig 13375 bp, 10 predicted proteins | sample SagtaG_16_FD_104808 | JGI IMG/M metagenome (GOLD analysis project Ga0137381, IMG submission 104808) | Vadose zone soil microbial communities from Sagehorn Ranch, Mendocino, California, USA - Sage2_L_115_16 metaG | ecosystem: Environmental > Terrestrial > Soil > Vadose zone | place: USA... | reverse complement strand
TCTGACGTGCATTGGACAGTTCACTTCCAGCCCCGCAGGCGGCTCGGGGCAGCTGCATTGCACCGACGGCAGCAGCGCGACATTTCATTTTCAGCGCCTGACCATATTCCGCGGCTACGGCGCCGGCAGCTTCAGCCGGGGCCCGATGAGTTTTTCGTACGGGCTTACTGCTGACGAAGCCGGGCCCTATCTGAAGCTGCCCAAGGGCAAGAAGCTCATGCACAACGGAACCGAGCTGGAGCTGGTCGACCTGTGAAGGCTCCCTCGTCCTGCTCGCTCTGACCGATTTCAAGTCGTTCGCGCGCGCGTCGGCAGCGGCGCTGCTGCTGTGGAGCCCGCTGGCCGCGGCGCAGGTACTCACGTATCACTGGGTGGATCCCGATTTGCGCTGGCGCACGCTCGATACGGAGCACTTCTCGGTGCATTTCGCCGAGCAGAATCGCCCGCAGGCGCACGCCGTTGCCGCGGTGGCGGAGAGGGTCTATCCGCGGATAACCGGGATGCTTCAGTGGCAGCCGCGCGCGCGCACCCACCTGATCATGCTCGACTCGGCGGACTTCTCCAACGGCTTCGCATCGCCGCTGCCGTTCAATTACACGGGGATCTTTTTGTCACCGCCCGACGCGGGCGAGCTGCTGCAGAACCGCGACTGGCTGGAGCTGGTCCTGACGCACGAGTTTTTCCACGTCGTGCACCTCGACAAGGCACGCCGCGCGCCGCTCGCGCTGCGCAACGCCTTCGGCCGGCTCGCGCCGTTGTTTCCGAACCTGCTCCAGCCCCGCTGGATCCTCGAAGGCCTCGCCGTATATGCCGAGTCCGAGGCGGGCAGCGGTTACGGGCGCCTGGAGAACAGCTCCTTCGAGGGCATGATGCGCGCCGAGCGGGCTCGCGGGCTGCGCTCGCTGCGCGAGGTCAACGCTGGAGGGCGCGGCTTTCCGCTCAACCGTGATTACGTCTACGGCAGCTATTTCTTCGCTTTCCTGCGCGAGCGCTACGGCGAGAAAGCGGTCTTCGATTTCATCGAAAACTACAGCGGCAACTTGGTGCCGTTCCGGGTGCACAGCAATCCGGTCCGGGTAACGCGCAAGCCGATGGACGCGCTGTGGGACGACTATCACGACTGGCTGCGCGCCCGCTTCGCGCCGCAACCTGGGGAAGCCGCTAACGCAGCCAGCGAAGGAGAGGTACTGGTCCGCGCGTTTTCCGTTTCCAGTCCCGTTTTGGCGAGCGGAACACGCTGGTATGTCCAGGCAGACGGCTACACCCGCCCCAAGCTTCTGCGGCAGGTGGCTGGCGGACCGGTCGAGACGATTCGCGAGGTCGAGCAGGACACGCGGCTGGCCGCGGCGGCGGGCGATTCGATCCTGCTCGCACAATTCGAGATCTGCCGGAACCACAACCTGTTCTACGACCTGTATTGGGTCGATGGCCATGGCGAGACGCGAAGGCTGACCGAATGCGGGCGCAACCGGTTTGCCGCGCCGCTGGACGACGGCCGCATCGTGGCGCTGCGCGTCGAAAACGGCGAAGCGGAGGTCGCGCTGCTCGACCAGAGCGGGACGGTCCAGCGTTCGCTTTACCGCGCATCGCCTGGTGAATCCTTGAGCGGCCTCGCCGCCAACGCCGACACGGTTATCGTAACGAGCCTGCGCGATGGGCGCTGGTCGCTTCTCGAAATCGCCGGCGAAAAGGTTTCGGTACTGCTGTCGGACGCGGCGATCAAGCATTCGCCGCGCTTCGGCGATTCGCCGGATGAAATTTACTTCGTTGCCGACTACGGCAAGGTCTACAACGTCTGGTCGCTCGCGCGCGCAAGCGGCGTGCTGTCGCGCTGGACGCAGGCGACCAATGGCGTGCGCGAGATAAGCGCTGCGGCCGGCGGCGAGATGCTCCTCACCACCATCGAGGCCGACGGCGATGCGCTGCGCCTCTATCGCCTGCCCGACGCGCCGCTCGAGCGCCGCGAAGCAGGCGCCGCCGCCGGCCCGTCTGCGCCCGCCGCGCAAGCCGCGGCGCCAGGCGTCGACCAGCCCTATTCGCCGTGGTCGTCGCTCCGTCCCCGCGCCTGGCTGCCCCTCGTCGAGATCGCCGACGGCACCCTTGCGCTGGGCGCTGTAACGTATGGCCAGGACGCGCTGGGACTGCACCAATACCTGGTCGCCCCGATGTACGAATTTACCCAGCACGAGCTCCTGGGCAGCGCGCAGTACCTCTATGAAGATCGCCACGGCGTGCTCGTCAATCGCACGCTCACGGTAAAGTCGAGCGAGCCGAGCACCGGGAGCGTTCTAGGCAGGAAGGCCACGGCCTACAGCATCAAGGAAAATGCGCAGTGGATCTCGACTTGGCGCCATCTCGCACTGAACCAGCGCTTCTACTGGGGCCTTGGCGCTGCCGTCGAGCAGGAAAAGCTGCATCAGGTCGACGACGGCGCTTCGCCATTGCAGAACGAGCGCGTGCTGGGGCTCGTGGCGGGCGTCGATGCGCGGCGCGACCAATGGCTCTCCGAGGGGCCCAGCCAGGGGCAGTGGCTGCGCCTCTTCGCCGAAACCTCGAACGGGCTCGGCGCCGCATTTTCGGGAAACGTCTACCGCGCCGACTGGCGAGGTCACCTGGCGCTGGCGAAGACCGTTCTTGCGCTGCGCTGGAACGAGGCCTACGGCCAGCCGGGCGCCGAGCCGTTCCAGCTCGGAGGCAGCAGGTCCGACGAGTACGCCTATCTCCCGGTGCTCAACCAGCGCGAATTCGCGCTGCGCGGCTACACCAGCGGCGAACCGTCGCTCAGCGGACACCGCGCTCGGGTCGCGACTACGGAATTGCGAGTGCCGCTTGCCGACGTCGACCGGCATTTCATGGTTCCGCCCCTCGGGCTGAATCGTGTTTCTCTCAACCTGTTCTTCGATGCCGGCGCAGCCTGGGATCGCGGCAGCTCTCCCGACTACCACCGCGGCATCGGGGCCGAGTTGATGTCGGAGCCTCGCCTTGGGTATCTGCTGGGATGGAGCGCACGAGCTGGCGTGGCAAGAGGGCGCGATGCAGGGGGAACGACGCAATTCTATCTGCGGCTCGGGCGCTCGTTCTGACCTTGCCTGGACCCGAGCCGCATCAGCGCCTGTGCGTACGCCGGCGCCGTCGGCTCGTGCATGAAATAGACGTAGACCTCGCGCCATCCCGTGGCCGCGAGCCGGTCCGCCCACAGCCCGAGTTCGCCATCCGAATAGGCTTCGAGCCGGAGCCGGACGTAGCCCCAGGGGGCTGTTTCGACCAGAGGCGGCGGCGCGTTGTCTTCGCGCTCGGAAAGGCATAGCGCCGCCCCGGCCTTCTTGAGCGCGGCGTAGACATCGTCGGCGAACCAGCTGTCGTTGCGAAACTCAAACGCGGCGGCGTGTCCCTCGGGGAGCAGGCCGAGAAACTCGCTGAGGCGCGGCAGGTCCTTCTTCATGAACGGCGGCAGCTGGAAGAGCACCGGGCCGCGCTTGGCGCCGAGCGCTGCGAGATTCCCGTATAGAAACGCGACCGAATCCGCTGCTGTGTCGGCTTTCAGGCGTGCCGTGTGGGTAATGCGCCGCGAAGCCTTGATCGCGAAGCGGAAAGCTTCCGGCGTCGACTTCGCCCAGTTTTCGAGCACGCTCGTCCTGGGCATTTGATAGAAGGTATTGTTGATCTCGACCGTCGGCAGGCGCTCCGCGTACCAGGCCAGCATGGCGTCTGGCCTGATGTTCTCGGGGTAGAAGTTCCCCTTCCATTCCTTGTAGGAATAGCCGCTGGCACCCGCTAACATCTGCATCGCTCTCGCTCCTCGAATCGCATGGCCAAGGACAAACTCAGCGAATATTCCGCCAAGCGGAAGTTCCAAGCCACTCCCGAACCGGCGCCGGCACTGCCCGCGAAGCGGGCCGGGCCGCTGCTGTTCGTCGTTCAGCAGCATTCCGCCCGGCGGCTGCACTACGATTTTCGCCTCGAATGCGACGGGGTGCTGAAGTCCTGGGCGGTGCCGAAAGGTCCGTCGCTCGATCCTAGCGAAAAGCGCCTGGCGGTGCAGACGGAGGATCACCCGTTCGACTACGCCTCGTTCGAGGGAGTCATCCCTCCAGGGCAATACGGCGCCGGAGAGGTAATCGTCTGGGATTGTGGCGTTTACTCCCCCGACGAGGGACAGAAGCACTGGTTCCACGATCCGAAGGAAGCGGAACGGCAGGTAAGGCAGGGTCTTGAGAAAGGCAAACTGAGCTTCCTGCTGCGTGGGGAGAAGGTCAAGGGCTCCTTCGCGCTGGTGCGCACCGCGGACAAGAAGAACTGGCTGCTCATCAAGCACAAGGACCGCTATGTATCGACGGCCGACGTCACCGCGCAGGACCGCTCGGTGCTTTCCGGCGTAACAGTCGCAGATCTGAAGACTGTGCCGGCGCACCGGATTCCGGCATCGCTGCTCGCCCCCGCGGGCGTGACCGAAGCGCTTCCCGCCAAGCTCGAGCCTATGCATGCGGAACTGGGCGACGCGCCGTTCAACAAGCCCGACTGGATGTGGGAGCCCAAGCTCGACGGCTACCGCGTGCTCGCCTTTGTCGGCGAAGCAGGCGTGAAGCTGCGTTCACGGCGCGGGCTCGAGCTGGCGGGCGTCTTTCCCCGACTGACCGCTGAGCTCGGCAGGCAGGCCGTGCACGGCATGATCCTGGATGGCGAGATCGTGGCCTTCGATGCGGGCGGCAAGCCGTCGTTCAACGCGCTGCAGAACCGCATGCAGTTGAAAACGGAGCGCGAGCGAAGCGCCGCCGACCAGGCATCGCCGGCGGTCTTCTACTGCTTCGACTTGCTGCACTTCGCGGGCATCGGTCTTCGCGGGGCGCCGTATCGCGATCGGCGCCGGTATCTCGCGCAGTGCCTGCTGCCTTCGCCCCTGGTGCAGCTTGTGCACACGTCGGAAGACGCGATTGCCCTGTACGAAGCGGCGCTGGCCAGCGGCTTCGAGGGCGTGATCGGCAAGCGCAAGGACAGCAAGTACGAGGCCGGGCGGCGCTCGGCCTCATGGCTCAAGATCAAGCCCACCCAGAGCGCGGACTTCGTTATTGGCGGTTACACGAAAGGGAAGGGCGCGCGCGCGCCGCTCGGCGCCCTTCTCGTCGGCTACTGGGAAAAGGGCAAGCTGCGCTACGCCTCGCACGTCGGGTCGGGCTTCGACGCCCATGGTCTTTCCCAGGTTCAGGAAAGGCTCGCGCCATTGAAGCGCAGCACATGCCCGTTCGCCGAGAAGCTGGAGCTTCCCAATCCAACCACCTGGGTAGAGCCGCAGGTGGTCGCCGAAGTGCAGTTCCAGAGCTGGACTGAGGAAGGCTCCCTGCGCGCGCCGGTTTTTCTGCGCCTGCGCGACGACGTGGACGCGAAGAAGGTGCGGCGCGCACTCGCCAGGCCGAAAGCGAGCGCGGCCAGCAGCGCGGGCGGTGAGATCGAAGATGTCCTCAGGCAGCTCGAAAGCAAGAAGACGGGCTTCACCCTAGCGGTGGGCCTGCATCAGATTCGTCTCACGCATCTCGACCGCGTGTACTGGCCCGCCGATCCGGCGCTGCAGCAGCCCGCACTGACCAAGCGCGACCTGCTGCGCTATTTCGCGCAGGTGTCGCCTTTCATCCTGCCGCATCTCGCGGATCGTCCGCTCACCATGATCCGCATGCCTGACGGCATCCATGGGCAACGCTTTTTCCAGAAGCACTGGGAGCAGGAGCGGCCCGGATTCGTCGACAGCATCACCGTCTTCTCGGCGCACAAGGACGAGCAGCACGACTATCTGCTGTGCAACAACCTGCCGACGCTTCTATGGCTTGCGCAGTCCGGGACGCTCGAGTTCCACGTCTGGCATTCGCGCGCCAAGCCCGGGGCGGACGCGCCCGGCAAGGGCACCGACTACGCGAGCTCGCTGGCGGCGCTGGAAAGCTCGGTGCTCAACTACCCGGACTACGTGGTGTTCGACATCGATCCCTACATCTATTCGGGAAAAGAGGCGCCCGGCGACGAACCCGAGCTGAACACGGTCGCCTTCGAGAAGGGCAAGGAAGTGGCGTTCCGGCTGCGCGAGCTGCTGCAGAGCATGTCCCTCGAGGCCATCGTCAAGACTTCGGGCAAGACCGGCCTGCATGTCTTCGTGCCGATCCGCCGCACGCTGGATTTCGACGCCGCGCGGCATATGAGCGAGCTGGTCGGGCGGCACCTGGTGCGCAAGCACCTGAAGGACGTCACGGTGGAGTGGAGCGTGCCCAAAAGGACAGGAAAAATCTTCATGGATTACAACATGAATGTGCGCGGTAAGACGCTCAGCGTCGCCTACTCGCCGAGAGGGGCTGCCGGCGCGCCGGTGTCGATGCCGCTCACTTGGGACGAGCTGGCGAAGGCCCACCCCTTAGACTTCAGGCTTACCAACGCGGCCGAGCGGCTTGCCCGCGCCGGCGATCGGTGGCGCGACGCTCTCACCCGCAAGCAAAGCCTGGAAGGCGCCCTTGAGCGCCCCGAGGCATAATGCGGTATGCTTCGAAGCTTTCGCTCGAAGTACGTCGCTTAAATCATTGATTTTAAGGGGTGAAGCATGGCTGCGCGATCGATTGCTTCCTTGACCATTTCCTTCGGCATGGTCTCCATCCCGGTGAAGCTTTATTCGGCCACCGAGGCGAGCCGCGCGATTTCGTTCAACCTGCTGCACAAGGGCTGCGGCTCGCGCCTCAAGCAGCAGTACTTCTGCGTCAAGGAGGAAGTGGCGGTCGCGCGCGAGGACATGGTGAAGGGCTACGAATTCGCCAAAGACCAGTACGTGATGTTCACGCCCGAGGAGCTGAAAGCGATGGAGGAGGCGGGGACGCACAGCGCCGAGATCACCGAGTTCGTGCCGCTCAAGACAGTCGACCCCGTGTACTTCGACAAGGCGTACTACTTGGGACCCGACAAGGGGGGCGCGAAGCCCTATGCGCTGCTCGCGCGGGCGCTGCGCGAATCCGGGCGCTGCGCGCTCGGCCGCTGGGCCGCGCGCGGCAAGCAGTACATCGTGATGATCCGCGCGGTGGAGGACCTGGTCGAGGGGCTGGTGATGCAGCAGCTGCTCTACGCCGGCGAAGTGCGCTCGATCAGGGACGTCGACATTCCGAAGACCGAGGTCAAGCCGGCCGAGCTCAAGCTGGCGCAGCAGCTCATCGAGCAGCAGGCTTCCGACAAATTCAATCCGGGCGCGTACACCGACGAGGTGCGCGCGCGCATCGAAGCCGCGGTGCAGAAGAAGGTCGAGGGCCAGGAGGTGACGATGGCCGAGCAGCCCGAAACCGGCGCGCAGGTGATCGACCTGATGGAGGCCTTGCGCGCGAGTCTCGGCAGGAAGCCGGCCAAGAAGGCAGAGCCGGCCAGGCCCGCCGCCCGGAAAGCCGCCAAGAAATAAAGTGCACTCGTACGGCGTGCGCGAGGTGGCGAAGCTGCTCCGCCTGCCGCGCAGCACCATCCGCGCGCTCATCGATGCCGGATTTGTATCGCCCACGCGCGGGCCGCGCAAAGCCTGGCGGTTCTCGTTCCAGGACCTGATCGTTCTGCGCACCGCTCAGGCGCTGGCGGCAGCCAAGGTGCCGGCCCGGCGGATCACCCGGTCCATGAAGGAGTTGCGCCGCCACCTGCCCGATTCCATGCCGCTCTCGGGCCTGAGCATCTGCGCCGTCGCCGACCGCGTGGTCGTCAGGGAGGGCGGCAGCCGCTGGCAGGCGGAATCGGGGCAATATCTCCTGGCGTTCGAGGGCGACCCGGCCGCCGGCGCGCTGCGGGTCATAGAACGCCCGCAGGCCGGGCCGCCGCCCAGCGCGCTCGACTGGTTCGAGAGGGGCGTCGCCTTGGAAGGCGAGGACGGCGAAGCTGCCCTAAAGGCGTACGAGCGAGCCGTTGCCGCCGATCCCGCGCTGCTCGACGCCTATATCAATCTTGGATTGCTGCTGCACGAGGCGGGGCAGCTCGACCGGGCCGAGCGCGTCTACCGCGACGCAGCCAAGGCCTGCGGCGGCGATCCCGCGCTGCTGTATAACCTAGGCGTGCTCCTCGAGGACATGGACCGCCCGAGCGAAGCGATGGAAGCGTACCGAGCGGCGTTGCACGCCAACCCCGCGCTGGCGGACTGTCACTACAACCTGGCGCTGCTTTGCGAGAGGCTCGAGAAGCCGAAGGAAGCCATCCGCCACATGGCGCAGTACCGCCGGCTGCTCGAAAGCAAATCGAGGTAAACGATGCCAAAACCTCCCTCGGCGCCCGCGGCGAGGCAGCTGGCTCAAGAAGTGCTCCAGATGCTCGAGTTGCGCGAGAGCACCGCGCTACCGCGTTGGGCAGCCGCACGGCTCGCGGCCCTGTGGGGAGCTGCCGGGACGCGAGTGTTACGCGTATTCCCGATAGCGGCGGCGCGCAGGCGCGAGGCGTCGGACGATGGCTACGCCATCGCCATCGACTCGGCAGCCCTGGAGGAGCCGCCTGCGCCGATCGGCGCCGATCGGGAACTGCTGGCCGCAATCGATGGGCGCCAGCCCTTGAGCATCGAGGCCGGGGGCGGCAGGCGCCGCGTGCTGATTCCGCTCGCCGCGAGCGACGAAGTTCGCCATCTGATAGAGATCTCGGGCGCGGCCGCCAACGGCACGGGCGGCGCACTCGCCGAGTCGCTGATCCCCGTGCTGCGGTCGTACTACGACCTTCTGGTCGACGCGGAGACCGATACGCTCACGCGACTCGCGAACCGCCGGGTTTTCTACTCGCAGGTGGGCGCCTTGCTGTCACGCGGCGCCGGCGGCTCGTACCGGCGCTTCGTCGCGGTGGCCGACATCGACAACTTCAAGCTGATCAACGACCGTTTCGGCCATCTGTACGGCGACGAAATCCTGATTCACTTCGCGCGGCTCATGCGCGAGAGCTTTCGCGCCGGCGACCTGCTCTACCGCTTCGGCGGCGAGGAATTCGTCATCGTCTTCGGCGTCGCGCGCCACGAGGACCGCTGGATCGGGCTCGAGCGCTTCCGCGCGGCGGTCGAGGGCCATGAATTCCCGAGCGTGGCGCGGGTTACGACGAGCATCGGTTTCGCCGCGCTCGAGGGGGCCCCGGTCCCCGCGACCACGCTCATCGACCGGGCCGACAATGCGGTTTACTTCGCCAAGCGCAACGGGCGCAACCGCGTTTGCGAGTACGAAGCGCTCGTCGCCGAGGGCGCGCTCAAGCCGGCTGCGCCTATGCCCGGCGGGGAGGCGACCCTTTTCTGAGGTGCACGAAGCATTCGGCCCCTCGACGGCTTGCACATTCTTAACATTCGCGTGACACGCGCTTACCTTCTGGTCCAGCGGTCCCGGATACAATACGCGCCTATCCCATTGATATACCAACGGGGAGTCGGCTCAATAAGGACTCAGCTTGGGGAAAAAGTGGCCAAGACCAGCAAAGCCTCCGAGGCGGTGAAAACGATCAAGATCGGGCGCGACCTGCGCATCGCCGGCGCCGCCGGGGCATTTGCCGCGTTGCGCAGCGCCGCCGAAGGCGCCGAGCGGCGCATTGCACTCGACGCCCGCCAGGTGGATAAAGTCGACGCCGCCGGCCTGCAGGCGTTGCTCGCCGGGCGCCGGGCGCTGGGAAGCGCCGGCAAAGGGGTCAGCTGGGTCGGCTGCTCCGCGCAGCTGAAGGCCGCCGCGGCACTGCTCGGCCTGGCCGAAAGCCTGGAGCTGCCGCAATGAAACCGCTGCGTTTCAAGCTGTACGCCTACCGCAACCGGCTGCTGCCGATGTTCGTGCTGGTGATGATCCCGTGGCTCGCGGTCGCGCCATGGGCGCCGTGGTGGGCGCACTCGATCGCCATGCCGCTGCTTTTCATCTGCGCGTGGCTGCTGTTCATGCACGTGCTGCCGATGCCGCCCACAGGCCGTCGCACCACCGACGACCGGAAGCTCAGCGACATCGACATATCCAACCTGCGCAAGACACCGGAGCTCAACGCGCAGCAGCTGCTCGCGCGCTGGGCGCTGATGACGCGCGAGTCGAAGCTGCAGCTCGAAGAGGTCGACCAGCACGTCAGCGATGTCATGGACCATGCCGAGTCGGCGGTGGTCGAGATCGGCAAGCGCTTCGTCGAGGTGACGCGCAAGACCCGCAAGCAGGTCGAGCTCGCCGTCGGCCTGCTCAGCAGGACCGGCACCGAGGAGGGCAGCGCCGGAGACAAGGCGCTGGACTCGCTGCCCGACTACATTCACGCCAGCGACGCGCTGCTGAAGAACCTGGGTGGGCAGCTGGTGGCGCTCAGCGATCAGCTTGCCACCCTCTCGGCACGCCAGGAAGCGGTGCGCGAGGAATCCAAGCGCGTCGACGGCGCGCTCGACCAGCTCGCCGCCCTCGCAAGCGAGATCCGGGTGCTCGCGCTCGACAGCGGCAGGCGCGGCAATGCAGACAACCGCGCCTTCGTCGAGATGACCGACCGGGTGCGCGCCCTCAGCCTGACCGCCGACGAATCGAGCCGCGCGATACGCAAGACCCTGGAGGACATCAAGTCGCAGGCGCGCACCACGGACGACGCGATCCGCGCCATTGCCGGCCAGGCGCGCGACGCCGGCCGCAAGTCCAACGAAGAGGTGGCCGAGCTGACCGGCGCCACCCTGCGCAAGACGCAGGAGGTGCACACCGCCCTGGGCGAGATCGGCGCGCTCGGCGCGCGCATCCAGGACGACATCAACCAGATCGTCATCGCGCTGCAGTTCCAGGACATCACGCAGCAGAAGCTGCAGCGCCTGAAGCAGCCGATGATTTCGGAGCTGGCTTCTTCGTGGCTGTCGATGTTCGAGGAAACCCGCGCCTTCAACCGCAAGCTGAGCGGCAGCGGCGCCGATGCGGTCGAGGCGCCGGCGACGCCGTTCCGCGTCAGCCTCAAGAAGGCCCCGGAGCCGGAGAAGGGCCGGGCCGCCGAAGGCGCGAAGGAGACCGAGAGCCCGCGCCGCGACGATGGCAGCAAAGTCGAGCTTTTCTGAGGGAGTGACGTCATGGCAGCGATACTGGTGGTGGACGATTCGATCACCATGCGGCAGATGGTGGTCTTCACGCTGACCAGCGCGGGGCACGAGGTGGTCGAGGCAGCCGACGGCAACAAGGCGCTGGCGGCGGCGAAGCAGCGCAAGTTCGACCTGGTGATCACCGACGTGAACATGCCCGGCATGAACGGCATCGACCTGGTGCAGAACCTGCGCGGCCTTCCCGAGTGCAAGTTCATCCCGATCCTGGTCCTCACCACCGAGGCGGGCGCCGAGGTCAAGCAGAAGGGCAAGGGCGCCGGCGCGACCGGCTGGATCGTGAAGCCGTTCAATCCGGAAGTATTGCTCGATACCCTGAAGAAGGTCCTGGACTGAGGGCGCACGCAGATGCCAAGAATCATGATCGTCGACGACGTCACCTCGATCCGCCAGATTGTATCGACGGTGTTCCAGGGCGTCGGCTATCAGGTGACCGAGGCCGCAAGGGGTGAAGAGGCCCTCGACCTGGCGAAGCTCAAGAGGGTGCACCTGGTGATCACGGACGTCGAGATGCCCGGAATGAACGGCCTCGAGCTGATCAAGGCGCTACGCGGGCTGAAAACCTACAAGACGACCCCGATTCTCATTCTGGCGCGCGACGCGAGCGACGTGAACATCAAGAAAGCCGAGACGCTCGGAGCCTCCGGATTCATCGAAAAGCCGTTCACGCCGGAACGGCTGCTTTCGGTGGTGAACCAGGTGCTCGTCGACGCGTATGTCAATTGACCTGCGGCAGTTCCACGCCAGCTTCTTCTCGGAGAGCCTCGAAGGCCTCGACGCGACCGAGGCGAACCTGCTGCGGCTGGAGGGCGGCGAGCGCTCGCCCGAGCTGCTGAACGCGATTTTTCGCGCGATCCATTCGATCAAGGGCGCGGCGGGCAGCCTCGGCTTCCCGCAGATCGGCCGCTTCGCCCACGAGCTCGAGAACCTGCTGGACGACCTGCGCAAGGGCGGGTTCGATCCGGACGCGGACGGCATCGACACCATGCTCGCTTGCGTCGACCACGTCCGCTATGCCCTGCGCGCGGCGCAGCAGGAAAAGCCGCACGACGCCGCGCGCGACGCGGCGCTGCTCGAGCGCCTGAGCGAGTTGCGCGCCGGCGCCGCCCGGGCTCAATCAAGGACCCCGGCGCCGCAGGCGGCTGCGCAGGACAAGGGGTCTGCATACCGGATCCGGTTCCGGCCGAGCGGAGGATTTTTCGCCAGCGGAAACGATGCGCTGAAGCTGTTTCGCGTGCTCGACAGCATGGGTAGCCTGGCGGTACGCGCCGATGTTTCCGCGCTGCCCGGAGCCGACAAATTCGATCCGGAGCAGTGTTATCTCGCCTGGGACCTGGAGCTGCGCACCGAGCGCTCCCGCGAGGAGGTCGCCGACGTGTTCGGCTGGGTGGAGGACGACTGCGAGCTGACGCTGGACGGCGCGCCGGAAGAAAAGCAATCAATCAAGGAAGAAGAAAAACCGCAGGCCCCCGAGCGACGCCGGGACGACCGGCGCAAGGGCGAGCGGCGCACGGACCGGCGCCGCGCCGACGACCCCGATTCGATGTTTCAGGCGCGCAGCGACATCCTGCACGTTGGGCGCGCCAAGCTCGACGGCCTGATGAATGCGGTCGGCGAGCTGGTGATCACCAAGACCATCCTGAAGCAGATCATTTCCGACCTGGTTCACGACGCCGCCGGCAAGCTCGACGAGGCGCTGCAGGAGCTCGAGCAGCACTCGCGCGAGCTGCAGGACAGCGTCATGGCGATCCGCATGCAGCCGATAAGCTTCGCCTTCGGGCGCTTCCCGCGCCTGGTGCGCGATCTGTGCCAGGCAAGCGGCAAGCTGGTGCAGCTGCGGCTGTCGGGCGAGGCGAGCGAGCTCGACAGCACGGTGATCGAGAAGCTCGTCGACCCGCTCACCCATCTGGTGCGCAACGCGCTGGACCACGGCATCGAGGCGCCCGCGGAGCGCGTCGCCGCCGGCAAGCTGGAGACCGCGACGCTCACGCTGCATGCCGAGCACCGCGGCGGCAACATCGAGATCGTCGTCGCCGACGACGGCCGCGGCATCAATCGCGAGCGGGTGAAAGCGAAGGCAGTCGAGCAGGGCCTGACCGGCGCCGAGGAGACCTTGTCCGACGAGCGCATCCAGGAGCTGATCTTCGCGCCCGGCTTCTCGACGGCGGAGAAGCTCAACGAGCTCTCCGGGCGCGGCGTAGGGCTCGACGTGGTGCGCAAGAACGTCGGCGAGCTGAACGGCAGCATCAAGATCGAATCGGAGCCGGGCCGGGGTACGCGCTTCGTGATCCGCCTGCCGCTGACCCTCGCCATCGTGGACGGCATGCGCGTCGGCGTCGG
>Ga0137381_10002226_pt1 | contig 13426 bp, 8 predicted proteins | sample SagtaG_16_FD_104808 | JGI IMG/M metagenome (GOLD analysis project Ga0137381, IMG submission 104808) | Vadose zone soil microbial communities from Sagehorn Ranch, Mendocino, California, USA - Sage2_L_115_16 metaG | ecosystem: Environmental > Terrestrial > Soil > Vadose zone | place: USA... | reverse complement strand
TCGAGTACCTGGATGGCGTCACGATTTGCGCCGTGTACGCGAAGGATAAGACGCCGGGGCGGTGCCACCACGGCGGAGTTTCGTCGGAGCGCATAAACTGGAGCTGGCGCGGGCACCGAGCGAAGATCAACTTCGACGTGCAAGTGCCACGCGGCGTGCGGTTCAATGCGATGACGACCAATGGAAGCGTGCACTGCGTGAACTTGGACAGCGTGGTGCAGGCGGAGACAACGAACGGCAACGTGGAGGTTTCGACGAGCGAGTGGGCTTCGGCGAAGACAACCAACGGTGGAGTGCGCGTGTCCATGGGCGGCGCTAAATGGAGTGGCGAGTTGGAGGTGATGACTACGAATGGCAACGTGGATGTCACGCTGCCAGCTTCAGCGGAATTCAAGGTGGATGCGGCCACGACCAATGGCGGGATTCACACGGACTTTCCGGTTACCGTACAGGGGAGTTTCAGCTCGAAGGCGCTCTCCGGGACGGTGGGCGGAGGGGGAAGAGAATTGAAGGTAGCGACAACGAACGGCGGGATTGAGCTGAAGAAGAGCTGAGAGGGTCAATTCATCACATCCGCCGCCGAAGTGCTGGAAGGGACTTCGATTAAGATAAAGACTTATCTGCATATCAAATTCATCTTCACTGGGCTGGTGGCGTTCATACCGAGCTGCGAGTGCCTCGCAACAAGACGGGACAACATCGGCGTAGTGCTGATCGGACGGTGATCGACTTAATAAGAGAGTTAGCGAAGGTGTGCCCTGACAAAGCCATTGCGGCGATTCTGAATCGTTTGGGATACAAGACGGGTCAGGAGATGACGTGGAATGCGTCGCGAGTAGTTGGCGTACGCTGGTATCACGAGATTCCTGGATTTCAGAAGCAAGACGCTTGGCTCACGCAGGAGCAAGCGGCGAGAGAACTCCCAGGTGAGTAACACGGTGGTGAAACGACTCATTCGCGAGGGCATCTTGCAGCCACGCATGTGGTCGAGTGTGCTCCTTGGGTGATCGAACGAAAAGACCTGGCATTACCGGCCGTGCAGGAGCAAATCAATGCGGTTCGGTGCGGCCGTAGACTTCCGTGGACTGCACCTGGCCAACAGCAATTCGCTTTAGAACGAATCTTTTCCCAAAAGGTGGTTAGTATGCGGAAGCCTTGCGAAGTGAATGCGGTGTGATCCGTTTAAGAATTTTGCAAATACGGTGGGCCTTCTTGCACTCATCCTCGACCGCGTATCTTGTGATGTGCCTGCCTGGCATGTCGCCTGGAAAGAGCCATTGCTCGGGCCTTTCCGCTCGCCACCACTCACGCAGAATCTCCAGTAGCTTGAGGGAGAGCATCACGTAACCTATGTTTCTGTCCTTTGCCCTGCTCGACCCGCAAGACCATGCGCTTGCTGTCAATCGCGGGAGGTGTGAGCGCGACGGCTTCGGAGATGCGCAGGCCTGTGGCATAGCAGGTGGTCAAGATGGCGCGATGTTTCCTGATCCTGACACAGTCTAGAAACGATGGAACGGACGCCGCCAGGTCCGAGCAACCGGACCAGGGTGGCGATGAAATGGATGAAAAGAACAACAAGATTGCGCATCGCAGAATCTAGCAGGACGGGGAACCCCGAGGAATCATGCGCGAATTAACAATTCGCCAACCACACGCCGGAGCAGGCTCTCGATTACGGCTCTTGATTGAGATAAAACGCGACAGGGGCGTACGCCCTTGTTAGCTGTCTTGGTGGGCAGGCATTTCGGTGCTGCCATGTTGAGTATTGCTTCAGAGTCGCCGGCGATCCCTCCTGAATTTGGTGTATATTCGGTCCTGGCTCGCGGTCCAAATCGAAGTTTTGTTCCACGGAGCAAATAGTTCATGCGACCAATTTCCCTAGCAGTTGTCATTGCAGCAGCGGTCGCGATGTTGGCGTCCACGGGTTTCACGCAAAACGCCCCAAGCGCCGGGCAATATAAGGTGCTGAAAACAGCTAGAGTCGGCGGCGAAGGCGGCTATGACTATATTTTCGCGGATGTCGAAGGCCGTCGTTTGTACGTGCCACGGGGCGGCCCGACGGGCCAACTGACGGTCTTCAACCTGGATACACTTGAATCGGTCGGCGCAGTTGCTGAAGTACGAGCCGGCGGCGCTACGGTCGATCCCAAGTCCCACCACGGCTTCTCCACCACAAAGCCGCTCACTATGTGGGACGCGACCACCTTGAAAGTCATCAAGACTATTGGCGTCGACGGCCGTCCCGACGGGATCCTATGCGATCCCTACAACGCGCGTGTATGGGTGTTGAGCCATCAGCCGCCTCATGCAACAGTGATCGACGCAGCGGAAGGTGTCGTAGTTAAGACCCTCGACTTGGGAGGAGCGCCCGAGCAGGCCGTGAGCGACGGCAAAGGAACCATCTACGTCAACATCGCGGACAAGGCCAATATTGCGGTTGTGGACGCGAAGAATTTGACCGTTACAGCGCATTACGACGTCAGCTCGAAGGGCACCGGAGGGAGCGGGTTAGCATTTGACGCCAAGAATCAACTCCTCTTTGCGTATTACCGCCAGCCGTCACCTACCGTCGTTATCGTGAACGCCGACAACGGCAACATCATCACGACCCTCCCGACCGGCATGGGCGTGGAAACTCTCCCGCAGATTTCCTACCCAGGAAATGTACAGACGTTTGCGTTCTTTCAGGCGCTGCAGCAATCGGTTTCCGAAATACCGCGTGTCGAAGCCGCCGGCATCGTGTCCTCTCTCCCGATGGCGGACCGCTTGGATCGCCGGGATTTTCACGTCCAAGGCCGCGCGCCGAATGCCGGCGATTCTTCCGGCGGCGCTGCTTGCCGTTACGCCACGCCCGAATACTTCCGCGCGCTGCAGATTTCCTTGGCGGGCGGAAGACTGTTCACCGAGGAAGATCGCGAGGGACGGCAACTCGTCGCCGTCGTCAACGAAACGCTCGCGAAGCATTTCTGGCCGAATGAGTCTGCGCTTGGCAAGCAGATCGCTTTGGGCAATCAATATTCGGAGCGCATCGCCGCGACTTCATCGTCTGCGATTCCCGCAGCTTCTGCTCCGCAATGGATCGCCATCGTCGGCGTGATTCACGACCTGCGGCAAGCGCCTGAATGGGGCGTGAGCATTCTTCCGGAGATCTATCTCCCATTCGCACAGAGTCCCACAGCGTTGCGCGGCGCCAGGCTCGTAGTTCGCTCCGCGCGGCCTTTTGCGCCACTGTTGGAGTCCGTCGGGCAAGCCGTGGCGCGTTTGAACTCTTCACTTCCGCTTGGCGACACGCGCACGATGAACGAAATCGTGGGCGACGCTTACGGCACGGACCGCCTCGCGCTCGTTTTGCTCACGATTTTCGCGGTGGTCGCACTCATCCTTGCGGGTGCAGGGGTCTACGCGCTGCTTGCTTACAATGTCAGCCAGCAATCCCGCGAAATAGGCATCCGCATGGCACTCGGCGCGCTCCCGAAGCAGATACTTGCCTTGGTCCTCCAATCCGGCGCTCGACTGGCTCTCTTTGGCGTGGTCGTCGGAATCGCCGCTGGCATTATCGTCACTCGATTAATGACTCGCCTGCTGTATCAGGTCAGTGCCTCCAATCCATTCGTTTTCGGCGGGGCCGCCGCTGCGCTGCTCGGATTCGCGCTCCTCGCGTGTTACGTCGCCGCGCGGCGGGCTACCCGCGTCGATCCGTTGGTTGCGCTGAGGGACGAGTAACCGCAGTCACACGAAGGGGGAAGCGTACAATGAAGCGGTCGCCGAAGTCATTCGCGGTGCTGTTTGCGGTTGTGTTCGTTCTGGGCGGGTTGTCGGTGACGACCGCGAGACCAGCTTGTGCCCAAGGGCAGGCGCAAACGCAGACGCAGGGTTCGGTGCGTTCGCGCGCCGAAGAAACGCTGGAGTGGTGGAACCATATCGGTAATAGGCTCATCGCGATGGCCAAGGATTTTCCCGAGGACAAGTACGACTTCAAGGTGCAGAAGGACGAGCGCACCTTTGCACAAAATCTTTTGCACGTGGCCGCGGTCGATTACGACCTGATCAGCAGGGTTGCCGGGTCGCAGATTGGGCCGGACTTTGGAAAGGACGGTCACAACCCGTCTCGCGAGGTGTATAAAACGAAGGCGGATGTGGTGAAGCTGCTGGAGCAGGCGGTCGCCGACGGAGCGAAGGTGATCCAGCAACAAGGCGAGGCGGGATTGGACGTAACCATGCCGTTCGGCTGGGAAACCGGCAAGCATGTGGCGCACATTTCTTACATTTGGCTCACCGCGATCGAGCATAGCACGGAGCATTTCGGCCAACTGGTGGTCTACTATCGGGCCAACAATCTGGTGCCTCCGGAATCCCGCCGGTAACGAGGCGGGGGGAGCACACCCCGGAGCACACGCCCGGTGTTTTCCTGAAAGAGTGTGCAAACTGCTGCGTATCATTATTAAGCGGCGCGTCGCAGGTATCGGTGGTGTAATCCCCCGACCTGAGGAATCAGCACCACGCGCCCCTGCGCCGGCGGTTCCACCGCTCTGGGCTCCGGCGCATCTTTGGCCAACGTCCACGTCTGCTTTCCTTGACCAAACTTTTGCTGATCCAAAACGCGATTCTTTCGCGACACGAACTCCCTGCACTTCGATGCACTCGACGACTGGGCGACGCAGAGACTGCCAGTCTTTAGACTCCGAAGTGCTTGTCAACAACGAAACCAGTGTGCATGGTCGAGATCTGCGATCATCGTGCCATAAGGATGCTGGTTGAGATACGGACGGAATTCTCCGTAATCACAGGATGGCGGATTTTGACGCCCCTCCTTCTGTATTCTTCGAAGAGGGCTTCCGAATCGGCGACGCCGGTCCAGACCCATGAGCCGGAATTTCCCTGGTCCCCTTCGCACAGGAAGATGTGGCAACGATCGGGAGAGACCGAGGCGAAGAGGCCTTGCCTGCCGCTAAAGGCAAAGCCGCCGGTCTTTACAGTAAGACCGGCCACTACAATTTGCAACGAGGGAAGGCGGGGGACCACCAGTAAATTTTACAGGGCGAGTAAAATCTTCTCTCGTGTGAAAGTCGTGGCCCTTTTTTGGGCAGGCTCGCAACACTCGGATTATCAATCACTTAAATGTCGAGCGATTTGGAACCTCAGAAGCAAGGGCTAATTTCGTCCCAGTATCTCACCCCTTCCCGACCCAAGTAAGCGGAGGTAGGGCCTCCCAAATCCGGGCCTGGCGACCGAAGGCAAGTCGGATCTCCAACAAGACGAAACCTATCGAGTAAACGGGAATCTTAGGAAGCCCTTGTCCTGCATTGAGATCTCAGGAGGGATTCATCCGCCCAATCATCTCGCTTGTCGATATTGTTTGTGCGGAGCGCGGAAATTGGAAAGCAACTCTTCAGGCCCAGACCAAGAGCTATGTGCCGCAGGAGATAGAGATCCCTGCGCTCCCCCCGCATCTCCTCCTTCAATCGGATCTGGTTCTGCGCCACGAACCATCTTTGAATATCTCGAGCAGACACCCACCAAAGAATGTGAATTCTACAACGACAAGCGCAAGAAGATCACCGGCCTCAAGCCCATCGGCGCGCGCGAGTTTGACGAGGGCGCTCGCACTCCTATCGTGCAGCGCGACGAAACGAGAGGAGCAGACCTCTTCGAGAAACGAGTTTTGGGCCCGGGCCCTAGATAAAATCGAAAAGGAGAGAGTATGAAACCTAGACTGTCCCAGTACTCGCAAGTCTGATGTTGCTCATCGGCCCAATCCCGCAAGTCAGGGCGCAATCGCAAACGGTCACTTGGACAGGCGCGGCTGGTATGGCAGGAAACTGCTTGCTGGTCGCAGCTGAGAACGGTCAGGCCATATCAACAGGCTATTTCTACTACTGCCAGCAACAGCCTACATCGTATTCTTCGCCGTACTGCTACGACCCGACAAATGGCATCTGCTACGGTAGTCTTTATCTGCCCGACCTGACGCTTGAGGGCATCACAACAACCTATGGCACGCCATTCAACGTAACCAAAGACAGCAAAGGACGTGTGACCAGCTATTCGCGCATAGATCAACTTGTGGAGAATCAGGAAGGCAACGGGCCGACTACGTGGAGCGGCAGCATTACGCAATCGTTCTCAGTGAGTTATCGAGCGTATAGCTTCAAGTGCCGCTGCTATCCGGCGACGACCACCGTGCTTGCAGACGGTGGGGGAACGTTGACGTACCCAGGAAGCTGACGGCGTCTCTTCGCAGCCGCTCGTTACACTGAGAAGGAGCGATGCGGTCTCTGGCGAATTGATACGGTGGAAGAGAAACGATCGGATCCGCGAAGCGGGCAGCCACCAAGAACGCAAACACCAGATGGTTTAGTTGGAAGTTTTCCCAAGGTTGACCGGATATGCAGCGATCGAGAGTCTTTGAAAAATCACGCAGCCACTGGTGTCTGATATGACGTCACCGGAATGGTTAATCAAGAACTCCTGCTGCGGAACGAATATCTGGGGGCAGAGAACCGGATCCTCAGAGGTAAGATCAAGGATCGGTTGCTGCCTTCGGAAGGTGAAAAGGCGACATTAGCTGAGATTGCTCACCGACTGGGACGCGAGGCTCTTGAAAATCTGGCAGCAACGGCGAACCCGGGGGAGCGCCGACCAATGTGCCTCTCGCAACGTTGCTACGGTTCTGGTGTGAAATGCTGCGCATCAGAACACGAGCTTACCGTTGAGCTGCGGAGGGATGACGGTGTTGGCCGAGATCCTTGTTTGGCCAGCATACACATGCTGCAATTTGGAGAGTCGGGCGAACAGCGACAGAGATGATGCGCTAACCCGAGTGTCAAAGACGCTTAGCGACTCCAAACGATCCAGCGATCCGAGTTCCTGTATAGTGGCGTCGGATATTGCAGTATGCGCTAAACGCAACTGGCGCAGCTTTTTCATGGCAGCGAGAACCGGGGCGGACCGATCGGTGATCGCGGTGCTAGAGAAATCGGCAGCGACGATCCGCTCGCTGAGAGGGGCCAGAACGACGATTTCGTTATCGCCAAATTTGGCACCAAGCCACGATGTGCTAAGCACCAAATCGGCTGAGGTTCGGGACTGATACCCCACGACATTAGGGAGACGCGACTGAACCTGAGAGAGGATTGGCGCGAAGGCCGCGCGTTCCTTGGCAACAGCATTGGGGTCAATTTCCTGAAAGTTTACTTCAGCGACGATTGTCTGGCCGGCAGTTACAACGGCGGTGGCGTCCACAGCGAGAGTGTGCGACGCCCCGGATGAGATCCACGCTTCAATCAGCTTGACGTCGCTTGAAGACAACGGCCTCCTATTTGAGGCAGGCATGAAATCGTCATCGTTGGGAGGAAGCGTGATGCGATGAAAAAGTTCGCTGCCCTTGGGATCGCCAGCTTTGATGACGGGGCCATGCTTACTACCGCGCATGACAGCGGCATAAGTGTCAAGCCGCAGGTTCGCCTTGTGCTTGGCCGGTCCATGGCAAGTTACGCAGTGGCCTTCGAAAAGAGGCTGAATCCGGGCGCCGTAAAACGTGGCGAGGCTTTCTTCCGCAGAATTCATCGCGCCATGGCCCGAGCCCGACACTTCCAACAATCTGCGCAATTGCAGCGGCATGAATTGGGTGAGATGGTTAGCGCCGTGAGACAACTGTCCGCCGCGATAGCCCGTAAACGAAACCAGGGTCACCGTGCCCACGAGCATAATTGCGTAAAGACGGGCCGGTCCGAGTGATCCGGCACGCAAGCGCTGCAACCAAACCAGCCAGGCAGCAACCGCAACCAACACTCCACCCCACATATGCTGCTGAACCAATGGGCCGGAATATCCGCCACCTCTTGCGAGGCACCAACCGAGGACTGCCGCCACGATGGCTCCGCAAATCGCCACGCAGAGGAGGAGATCGACGGAGGCCAGTAGAAAGGGACTGTTGCGTTTTCGGCCAAGAATCTCGAACAGCGGAACCAGCAACAGGACGGCGATGGGAAAGTGAACGGACAGAGGATGAAAGCGACCGACAAACTGTAGCAATGGTGCGTGCTCAATTCCATCAGGCGGCGCAAACAGCAGGAGGGCCAGCAAAACCAAGAAGATCAGAAAAGAGGCTGCTGCGAAACCGCCGCGTGCCGAAGGGTTGAGGACAGACAAAGTCATGAAATTACGAGACTCCGCAAGACAAGCGGGGGGCGGGTGAGCCAAATCATGCCAAGACTTCCGCCAGAACTCGAGCGGGCTTTACGCCGGTTAACTTCTGGTCGAGACCCTGGAATGGGTAGTTAAGCTTTCGGTAATCGAAACCGAGGAGATTCAGAATGGTGGCATTCAAATCGCGCACCTCGACAGGGTCTTTGACGATTTCATAACCAAAGTCGTCGGTCTGACCAAGAGCCATACCGGGTTTTACGCCACCGCCGGCGAGCCAAATGGTGAAGGCTCCGGGGTTATGGTCGCGACCGACAAATTTCATCACTTGGCCGCTGCGATTTTCGCGCATGGAGGTGCGACCGAACTCACCACCCCAGACGATCAGAGTATCTTCGAGCATTCCGCGATTTTTTAGATCAGCGAGAAGTGCCGCGATGGGCTGATCGACTTCACGGCAGCGCTCGATGAAACCGATGTCCAAAGATTCCTTGGCGCTCGCTCCGTGGCTGTCCCATCCCCAATGATAAAGCTGAATGAAACGGACACCGCGTTCAGCGAGGCGGCGAGCCACCAGACAGTTGTTGGCAAAACTGGATTCACCGAGCTTCGAACCATAGCTCGCGCGGACCGATTCGGGCTCCTTGCGAATGTCCATTGCATCGGTCGCGTCCATCTGCATGCGGAATGACATCTCGTACTGGGCGATTCGGGTCAGGGTTTCAGGATTGCCGAATTCCGCATAGTGCTGCTGGTTGATTTCATCCATGGAATCCAGCATGTTGCGGCGCTGCGGCGAGCTAACTCCCGGTGGCGGATTCAAATACAAGACAGGCTCGCCGTGCGAGCGGCATTGCACGCCTTGGTAAACGCTGGGAAGAAAACCGGTTCCCCAGAGCTGCTTGCCGCCGTCGGGTGTGTTGCCACCCGAGATGAGCACGATGAAGCCGGGCAAATTCTGATTCTCGGTACCAAGTCCATAGACAACCCAAGAGCCAAGCGAAGGATAACCGAGGCGCGGATTGCCGGTCTGAACCAGCAATTGCGCGGGGGCATGGTTGAACTGATCGGTTCGCATCGACTTGATGAGACAAAGATCGTCAATATGTTTTTCCAGGTTCGGCAGACGGTCAGAAATCCATTGGCCGCTCTGACCAGTCTGATGAAATGGATATTGAGAGCCTAGAAGCTTTGGTATACCGGTGAGGAAGGCAAAGCGCTTTCCGGCCAAGAAGGAAGCAGGACAATCCTGACCATCGAACTTGGCAAGCTGAGGCTTGTACTCGAAGAGCTCCAATTGGCTGGGTGCGCCAGCCATATGAAGATATATGACACGCTTGGCATGCGGGGCGAATTGTGGCGGCAAGACAGTCAGCGGTGTTTTGGGATCACGCCTCAGGTCGAGCCGAACCGAGTCGCCAGTGGCCAGCTCTTCCGCAGAAGCGGAGGAGGAAGGCGATGCCAACGTGCCCAGGAACATAGCGCCCAGCCCACCGGTCATTGAACGCAAGAAATGACGCCGAGTCTGTGCCCGCAGACGAGCGAGAGTTCTTTCCGGATGCAGTTCACTGGAAAGATCAAAATCGTGATTCCTCGAACTGCGGTAGAAAGGATCGGTCATCTAGATCACCTGTTCATGGCCGCATCGAGGTTTAAGAGCACGCCGGCGACAGCCTTAAGCCCACCCAATTGCCTGGGGACGAATGCAGCATTGGGTTGTGGATTTTCAGAGATACGCAGCCTGGCTGCCTGCAGCACCGGGGTACCGAGAATGGTGACAGTCTTTCCAAATAGTCCGCGCAACACGGACATTTCCTTCGGCGAGGGATCGCGAGAGAGAACCCGACGGGCTTCGAATGCAATGCGGGCGTCAAGAAGGCTCTCGCCATTTTTCGGAGCGACCTCCGTCAGAGCCCGTTTCGCCAACGCCTCCGCGGCTTCATCATAGACCGGGTCATTCAGGGTCACCAATGCTTGCAATGGAGTATTGGTAGGTATCCGTCGGGGCAGACTGGTGGTGCGGTCGGAAGCATCAAAAATGAGCGAGCTTGGATATCCGCTGGTGCGTTTGACAAAAGTATAGATCGCCCTGCGGTAACGATCCGGACCCGTGGCTTCTTTCCACTTTTCGCGATTGTAGACGGAGTTCCAGACGCCCGTCGGTTGCGGAGGCATGACTGGGGGACCGCCTATTTTCCTATTCAGAAGACCGCTTGCTAGAAGCGCCTGGTCGCGTACCATCTCGGCGGTGAGCCGCTGCTCAGGACCGCGTGCCAGAAGCCGATTGCGAGGATCGCGCTCCTTGAGAACGGGAGTGGTGATCGCGCTCTGACGATAGGTGGCACTGGTTACGAGCTCACGCAAGAGCGCCTTCATATCCCAGTGGAGATCGTTCTGAAAATGTAGAGCAAGCCAGTCCAAAAGTTCGGGATGGCTGGGCTCCTCACCCACACTACCAAAATTTTCAAGCGTTTCCACAATTCCAGTTCCAAATAGTTGTTCCCAATACCGGTTTGCGGCGACACGCGCGGTCAATGGCTGGCCGGGAGAAAAAAACCATTTGGCCAGAGTAAGCCGATTGCGAGGCTCACCATCTGGCAGCCGCGGAAAAATTGCGGGAACATCTGGAGTGAGGTCGGCGCCTACTTTGGCCAGAAAGTTACCACGCTCAAATTCCCTGGTCGTTCGTCGCTCGTAAGGCTGCTCTTCGGACATGACAGGGACGTCCACTGCAGGAATCTTGGCAAGCTGTTGCTTGAGGTTCGTGAGGTGAGCGACTGCTGCGAGGCGCGTTGGATCATTGCCCAGAACTGTCCAACGAGGATCGCCGCTCAAAGCGAGGCGAACGCGCTGAACAATGGCGGGCCTGGAGTCAATTTCGCGCAATTGTTTCAGAGCAACCTCGATGCGGGAATTGGGGACAAAACGCTGCGGGTTAGCAAAAATTCCGACGATCCAACGGGTGCGGAAAAGCTTTGGATTCGCCGCAAAGCCATCGGCGACTTGCTTCTTCTTCACAGTTTTTCCGGCGGCCAGCACGGGCGTTACCGCGTCTTCGAGGTTTGCTTCAGAATCGTGAAGGAACGAGCGAAATGGGATGCGCTCCTTGTGTCCGTCCGGGTACAGAACAGAAGCTCGAACCTCTTGGACGATGAAACCGTTCTCCGGGTCAGTGCGCGCCTTTTCTGAATCCATCGGCGGCACTTCAACCTTGATCGCAGTCACCGCGGGAATATTGCTGGTGGCAGCCAGTTCATAGAAAGATTCCGGAGGCGTATCCGGTCCGGCGAACGCTTCACCATTTTGAATTTGGAATGTCATCGCCGGTTTTCCTCTGGCGATAGCTTTCTCGAGCCTTTTCTTCGTAATTTCAATCGTGACTAACCGGCTGGTGATGTCTTCGGCTTTCTCTTTGGAGGTTAACTTCCTATTTTTTCTAATTTTGAGCAAATAGGCTTGATGTTCGCGCAGCCGGGGCACCAGAGCCATGACTTCGTTTGCCGCAGCGGACTGGATCGGCGCCGGACTCCATTCGTATTTTTCAACTGCGTCGCGGTCGGAGATGGTCAAGGCGTGAAGAACACTTGAGATCTCCTGCTGCATGCGAGACGCCTCGAGGAGCCGTGAACTATCTTTCGGGAAACGTACGCTGGGAAAGTCATCGTCACGATCAGCGTCGTTGGAAGTGTTGAAAAAAGCCAGCGATTTGTAATAGTCGGTATGGCGAATGGGATCGTAGGGATGCGAATGGCATTGCACGCAGTTCATGGTGACGCCGTTTAGAACCGACCACGTGGTGGCAACACGGTCCATCACCGCGACCAGGCGGAACTCTTCATCGTCGGTGCCGCCTTCCTGGTTGTTGGGGGTCTGGCGGTGAAAAGAAGTTGCGATGCGGTCTTGAAAAGTAGAATTGGGAAGCAGATCGCCGGCCAGCTGCTTGACGATAAATTGATCGTACGGCAAGTTCCGATTGAACGCGTCAACTACCCAATCGCGGTAGGCCCATACGCCAGGGCGGCGATGATCCGCTTCGTAGCCCATGGAGTCCGCATAGCGCGCCAAATCCAGCCACATTGAGGCCCAGCGTTCGCCATAAGCTGGAGAGGCTAACAACCGGTCGACCTGTTGTTCGTAAGCATTGTCCGAATTGTCAGAGAGAAAGGCCGACTGTTCGTCGACAGTTGGCGGTAGTCCGGTCAAGTCAAGGGAAACGCGGCGGAGTAGCTCGGTCTTGGATGCCGCGGCGGACGGCGAGAGCGATTCGCGATCGAGACGCGCCAGGATGAAACGGTCCAAAGGCTGGCGAACCCAATTTGCGCGTTTCACTGTCGGCAGTGGCTGCGGTTTGGGCGGCACAAAGGCCCAGTAATCTGACCACTGAGCTCCCTCAGCAATCCATCGCCGAAGCAAAGAGACCTGCTCTGGTGGGAGCGAAGCTGCGTGATACGGCATGCGCACATCGGGATCATGGGAAGTGAGCCGCGAAATCAGTTCGGAGGCATCGGGGTGCCCGGGAACGATGGTCTGGCGACCGGATTTGCCCTTGCCGAGAGCCTCTTCACGAAAAATGAAAGACACGCCGTTCTTTTGTCGGACCCCGCCATGACATGCTACGCAGTTTTGATTGAAGATCGGCCGGATGTCGCGGCTGAAATCAGTTCGTCGATGGGACCATCGTGAGAACAGAGGATTGAAAAACGGCCAACTAAGCCAAGCAATGGCAATGATGCCAAGCGTCGCAGTAACGCCAGCAATTAGGCGCTCGGGAGTACAGACTTGAAAGCCAGTTTTCATATCCAAGGATACGCTGCAAAACGGCTCTGCGAATCCTTATGATAGCACCCGGGGGACTCTGTTCATCTCTCTTGAATTGAATTACCTAAGTCATCTGCCGTTGATCGGACCGGCTTGTTTATACCAACTCTGAAGGGGGTTTGCAGCTGAGCAGATAGATTTGCCCTCGAGGGGCTACTCTGCCTGACTTGTCTTGACGAGAGGGAGTCGACGGGACAGCGGGCCATGGGCTCACGATCAGCCCGTATATTTAAAGATGCCGGGAATCTCCCCTGGCAAAAGACTTCCTGGGCCTGATGTATCATCAACGGGGCTGAGCAATGAGTTCTTGCTCAGGGCAGCGACCAGGACGAGTTTTTTCACCATAGTGTGCTGCAGAAGCACACGGAGAGGGAGTTCACTATGAACTAGTCAACCGTGTGAATACGTTAAGCTGCGCGAGAGATGAGGGAAGGCCCCTCGGGATCGGCTTTCAGGAGCAGGT
>Ga0137381_10002206_pt1 | contig 13479 bp, 12 predicted proteins | sample SagtaG_16_FD_104808 | JGI IMG/M metagenome (GOLD analysis project Ga0137381, IMG submission 104808) | Vadose zone soil microbial communities from Sagehorn Ranch, Mendocino, California, USA - Sage2_L_115_16 metaG | ecosystem: Environmental > Terrestrial > Soil > Vadose zone | place: USA... | reverse complement strand
CCAACTGTCAACCACGTCATCAGTCGGCGCATCGTGTATAAGGTTTCAATCGCTCAAGCGCGACAATTGCCTCTCCAACCAATTCCAGGACAAAAAGGCAGATCGGACTGTCTCGCTGGTTTCAATCGCTCAAGCGCGACAATTGCCTCTCCAACCATTCTTCATGATGATATAGAATGCTCCCGTGGGGAGTTTCAATCGCTCAAGCGCGACAATTGCCTCTCCAACTTAACATTCCCCTCGCACACTCGTTCTATCGGTAGAGTTTCAATCGCTCAAGCGCGACAATTGCCTCTCCAACATCCACAATAAGCGCGACAATACCAGCAATAATCTGGTTTCAATCGCTCAAGCGCGACAATTGCCTCTCCAACTCTCCTTTATAGTTCGTAGGCCCGTGTGCGAAAGCGGTTTCAATCGCTCAAGCGCGACAATTGCCTCTCCAACGCCATGAGTCTCTTCTCCTTATGACGTCGGGATAAACGTTTCAATCGCTCAAGCGCGACAATTGCCTCTCCAACCGCTTCTCGATTCAAGCCAGATTACAGCTTTGCTAACGGATGCCTTTGCGAGAAGGTAGTAACTAATGTCATTATAACATGCTTTTTAAGAGGTTATCAATTCTAAATTATCCACATTCAAGTCAAAATCCTGTGCGAGAGGCTACGCTTGGCTCTGACACACCTCCGCCTCTCGCAAAACCTATCGCTTACCCTGGTATCTTGATATTTATGTCCTCGGCTCGTGCCTGTCCCATCCCCATCGTTGTTTTATATCCAACGCCTGCATAGCGAGCGAACTCAGCTAATGCGGCAAGTTGAGCTGCCTGTTCTCCTTCTTGCCGTATGTGGTAGGTACAGGTACCAATAAATCCCTTTTGCCCATGGTGAGGAAAGTGGACTTTAGATGTGTAAAGAGTGTAGTCACTTACTGTGACATTTTGGGGAATAAAAGCACGAAGAGCAGGTTTATCAATTTGTAAAACTGGGGGAGCATAATTATTCCACACACGCATCAGGCTATCCCAGAGTAAAATTGGCTCGGGAAAAAGGGCAAATTGTCGCTCTCCCAGACTGAATGCCGTAGGACTGGCAAAGCATAGGGTTATTAGGCGTCGGCTGGGTGTCGTTGCTAACGTGTGCCAATCTGTAAATCCGGCCCAGCCAGTTGTATCTGCTGTTGGTGTCGAGATCATGCGATTGAGTTTGAACTCGGCACTGCCAAGACGCAAGGTTGTTGGTTGTACTTCGAGAAAACACCTGCTCAGACTCTGCCATAGTACTCCACCATCTAGTAGTGTTACCCGTAGCCTGTACAATTGGTCGGGATACAGGAAAAGCGTATCATTTTGTACTTTTGCGCCGTTCAGGGCTGATACCGTGAAAGGTCGATAGTTAGGCTCATCGTGGAGCCGACTAGCCAGAGCGGGATCAACTTGTTTGATCAGGTCAAGAAAGAGCGCATGTGCCTGATGACCGGTCGAGGCTGGGATGGTACAGGAGGTGATTGAGTTTAGTTCAAGGATGACGGAATAAAGTAGCTTTTTCATTCTCCTTCTTCCCAATCGAAGATGTGACTACGACGAGTAGATGCACGTTGAACCATAAATTTTGCATTAAGGATATTTTTTTCATATGATACGAGCAAAGCTGCTGAACCTACTACCATCATGTATTCACACTCACCTTCACTCCCAAAGTCAACTTTCAATCTGTTAGTAAACAGAGATGTTATTTTCTTTAGCTTGGTTAATGCAAGTGCTTCTGGGCCACTTATAGGCACTGAATAGAAGGTAACGTAATTTTGCTCGAAGGCTCGGTTCAGTTCACCAGGAACAGGACCATTATCGGAAAATAGGCAAAAACCACGTGTTGCTGCTAATGTTCTACAGTATTGTGCTTCCCATTCTCTCCTAGTTAGGTCTGATCTTTTGAGCATGAAATAGATGTTTAACCGTTGTTCGCATGGTTTTCTGATCTCACAGCACAATTTTATCTGCTTGTCTACTTCTCCTACTTTTTCTATCCACTTTGCATACTGTAGGTCAGCATTGAACCAATCAGCAACATAATTTTGAGCAATATGAAGAGCTGAATAAGTCGTGTACTCTGCCGTTGCTAGGAAACCTTGTGGGTCATGAGCGAGAGCTAACGGTGGCTGAAAATTGTCACGAAAGTTGAACCGAGCATCAGCAATATAGTATTCCTCTATCTCAGCTTGTCGTTTCAACTCTGCCTTCCTTGCTGTACCTTTTTTCCTGAGTGTATTCTCTATTTGCTCTGCCCTTGCTTCATCAATCCCTTCTAACGCATCTAATTCAACATCGGGTTGTTCGTCCATAGCTCGAACGATGACGCTAGCCCGACCGAAGATGAATGATTTTGCATCTGCTTCATGTATTAAATTAAGAAGCTGGGACTTCACTTTGAGGTAACGCCGTGTATTATATATCAGTTTCTTAAAACTAAGTGCGTTCTTTGCGTCGTAGACCTGTAGAATTGCCTTATACAATTGCTCTGCTTTATCAGCTTGTTCGGTAGGAAGGGACTTACTAACACTATAGAGTGGTAAGAATGCCTCCGCAATGGCTCCACTACTAATGTATGTATAGATTCCATTCTTTTGTGGAAGTACTTCATTAACTAGCCGATTGAGTTCACTCCGCTCTACCGTAGTACCTGCAAACTTACTCAATTCTGTCACAAGGTTATCAGGTACCACCGCCCAAACTTCACTTGGTATGTTACACTCCTGCTTTCCTAGTACACGACCACTTCTACCTAACCTTTGAATAAATTCATCAGAACTTCGCGCATCAAAGAAGAGAAAGTCAATGCTTTGCCTCTTTTTACCTGATCGTTCAAAATTATAGCCAATATCTACCGTTGGTGTAGCCATTAGCAAATGAGCATCCTTGTTTCGTTCACGCCAGATAGTATGCTCTGCACCGGTCAAACGCCCTATTTTCAGGGCGTTTTTGCCTCCATACTCCTGGTAAATTGAGTTGATACGCCATAAGGCACTGCTAATAAAGGCTCCATGTCGCTCGTTTTGCAGCCAGTCTAATACCTTGCTTTTCTCACTTGAAGTTAGACTAACAAGACCATTGTCAAGTGCATCTGCACCATATAAATGTAAAAGTACTGGAGCCAATGCCGGTGTGGTCGATAAGCCAGACGGCTCGTTTCCCGGCTCAATGTATTCAATCTGTAGATTGAGACGATCAAGATAGTTTTTCACCTGTACAGCAGGAGTAGCCGTGAGCAAGCAAACTTTCCTTCCCTTTGCAAAGTAGCCCCACTCGCGGCAAAGAGTGAGGAGAAAAAGAAAATTGGCAAGTTGCTTGGCATTGTAGTAGTGAAACTCATCCACAACTATATAGCGGAACTTATCAACGAAAGCCCGAAATAACACTTTTTGATCGTGCGGATTGCCCAGACCATAAAGAGCATAATAAAAGATGTCAGGATTGATAACCAATACGTAGGGATGATGCCCCTCAATATGATAGCCATCGCTATCAGTCAGTACGGAGCCAGGGTCTTGTAGCATTTGGTGAAGGCGGTCGCCCTGACGCACAAATTTTTCACCAAGGTGCTGGTGACCTAATTTCCTAATCGTTGCAGCATCAAGGCGCAACACGATATGAGACAGTCCATTATCTTTGATGAAGTCTTGCACGTCTTTCTCATGTTGACGTAACAATTCATTCGTTGGGGCGATGAACAGCACATTGGCGTTATTGTATCTGCTCTTCTTGTATTCCTCATCTAAATCTAAGAGACGTAGCAATGCAGCTTTCGTCTTACCTGTTCCTGTGTTATAACTATTGACAATAATATCAGCGCTCTTTGCTTGGTAGGTGCGCCACTGATGGTAAAGTGGTGGATTGCCTAATGCATCTGCTAGACGTCTATAGTTTTCAGCGGAAAGGTCAGCTGATACCTCATAGTGAGGTGCAAGCTCAAACTCTATCATAATTTCTCAACTCCATAGCGCATTCTGGCAGGTAACAAAGTTTCTTTGTCTAGTTGCCAGAACTGCCCACTCATTTCCACATCACGTAATACTGGTGCCGGATGAATATTGTATGTTGAATAGACCAGCAGAGCTGCCGTATCTTCTACATCGACTGCATTGAGCAAACTGCTCACTTTTGCTCCATTGCTTTGCACAAGGCTGGGCGTGACCCGTTCCATCCATTCAATTCGAGCCTTGCTCATGAACTTTCCCAACCTGATATAAGGCAAGAGCTGAGGACCCTTGCCTTCTGCAATGAGATGATCACGGTCAAGTAAATAGAAGTGAGCGCGACTTCCCTGTCCCAGCATACGAATGCGTCCACTCTGTGGAAAATTCATCGCTCTGACCTTTTCATTTTTATCACGTGTTGTAGCTATAGCATTCTGCTCAAAACGGAAGTAATAAGTATCGGTCTGGGCGTTAAATCTAGTGAGAGCCATACGTAAGTGGCTAAAGCTCGCAGGTGTAATGTAAAGGCCCTGCTCATTAAGAGGCATAAGATCCTCTTTATAGCGTGGACCTCCGTTCCAACGATAAGGTGCGTTGCATAATCCAAGAGCATATGTTAATGCGTAGTTACCGATCAAGGGTTCACTTGCATAGAGCGGATCAATCTCCCGACTTGCAAAAAAAGTATGCTCCCAAAGGATCAAGCTGGCGGGGTAGATATGCATAACTGCCCTCTATTTATCATAGCTGTCACTTAACGTCTTCAATGCGGCTACTATACGCTCCTGCTCATAATAGAGTTCTGCCACTCCATGTAATTCTGCTTGTAAAGCTTCTCCTGTTAGCACAACTGGTTTTCGGGTGAACACCCTACCTATCAAGATATCAATGCTTGCCACTACTGCTTTCTCGACCTCTATGTCAGCAAGCGGAAAAGGCAGCTCATCCTTATCTGTGGATTTAAGTCGATCATGGACTGCTTGCGTCAATTCTAAGTTGCTGAACAATTCACAATCGCTAAAGGCAACTGCCACAATGCTGTTTTTCACTCTGCCCATTCTGCTGGAAATCGCTCCATAACGCTCACTACGTATGATGTTGCCAAGAATATAGTGCATCTCGGTCAACGTGACGTCTTTGAGGGTCTCAATATCAAGAAAGTGAGATTGAGGTCGTACATATTCGTCCTTATTGATGCTTCTACTGGCTTTGCTTGTCTCAGGGTCACGCATAGTGCCATTATCGTAGGTTGCATTGAAAGTACGACGGGCTGCAACTTGAGCAACAGTTCCAAGCGAGTAAGCGTCATCTGTAAACACCCGGCTCTTCTGTGCCCCATTACCACCAGCAGCAAAGCCATACAGATAGCAATCGATACACTTCTCACAAGGGGCATTGGTGTTAAGCTTACAAATATTGCCATCTTTGTTTTTCTTTAGTAAGCCATGTTCATGCAGAAATTCACGTCCCTTACGACGCTCAACCGCTGTTTGTTTACGCTTACTGATAACTACGCGGCGAATTGGTGTGGTGTCAACTAAACCCGCACTAACAATCTCTTTCACCAGCTCTTCTCCGCTACCTTCAGTGCGAAATATTGTTTCTGATTCGGTTTTGCGGACGATAAAAAGACTGATGTAGCGGCCTTTGGGCATGTTGCTGTACTCTTCCAATACGTACTGTCTGTATGCTTCAAATGCGCTCATAGAATAAAGCTCCTTTGTTGTCTTTTCCAAAAACTACTCACTGAAATCTATCGACACCTGTTTAGCTTCTTCGGCCTGTTCTATATCAAGTTGTTCCTTGACCTGTTCTGGTATAGCATCCCGGTAATAAATGAGGTAGGCACTGCGCATCAACTTACTTCGTTGTAGCAGGCGGTTAACATCATTAGCGTGCAACTTGGTTAGAATATCGTCAAAGAATAGATCGACATATGTTCGAATAACCTCCTGTTTCTGTTCCCGCTTGATCTTACTGGGTTTATATTTTGCCTCAGTAATGCGATCAATATGGTCGAAAATATCTCGTTCAGAGGCTCGACGAACTAGATCCCTGACGTCCTCTTTCGGTTCTCGCTCCAGGTTTTCAAGAATGATATCCAATGGCTTAAGTATAGAGTTGCGCTTAGATGAGCGGCCTCTAAGGTGTTCTTCAGCAGCCAGGGATGCCATCTTTTTTAGTGCTTCCAAAACATTTACTCCTTTACAATATCGGCAAGCAGTACTCCTACACGCTTACTTAGATGAGTCACTAAACTTTCGGACGACACTTCTTGACCAGATTTACGTTTACTACTATTGATATCTTTGACCTTTTTCTCAATTGCTAGGTCAACGACATAATATGCGGACAGTGGATCATCAATGACGGCAGCAGCTATTTCGAGGAGCAAATCTTCTCCGTATTCTCCGCTCATGCTCAGCATATGAGAGAGTTGGTAAAGAGTAGAGAGCCGTTTGTTGATGTTTTCATAAGCAGCATAGCCTTCTTCATCCGGCTGTTCACTGCTCCAGTAGTTTTGACGTCTGATATACTTGTTATCACCTCCTTGCTCATTTCTCTCTCTATAAGTCTCGATACTACGATACTCATTCGTTGGCAGTAGCCAACGCAGTCCAAGTGGCACACCATCTGTGAAGAAAGCCAAGGCATGTTCTGCCATATATTCATTTGTAAGCAACGGCACTGGTGTACGAGACATGATCACACGACAGCCGAAAAAATCTGCAATCATCAACGCGTGAGTAAGTGCAAAAAGAAATTGTTGACCGTAATTATCTCCAATGGCATTCAGTGGTAGAACAGGAGTATTACCAACTGCATCGCTAAAGTTTGGTACACTTATACCAGTGACCTTGCTAGGGTGACCTCCAAATTCACTGTTATTCTCTCCTGCTACCTGCTTTGCTTGCTTTTCAACCTGAGCAGCTAAGTTATATTCAAATTTCTCATGCCACTGTCTGAAATAATGACTAGTATTTAGGAAAAAACACCGGTTATCCTCATGGCAAACGTTTTTAAGCGTTGTGTACATTGCATCTAAGTATGGTGCAGTAAAGAAAGAATAGGGATAGAGATGAAGGTAAAAACTGGTGTACATCTCTCTGTTTTTCTTCTCGCCACTTTTTGTCTTCTGTTTGCCCTTTCGATTGAAAGACGTCCATGCTAGTCTTTCAAGAATAAACTGGTTTCTACAGATGGGGCAGACATTTCTCTTTGGATCTCTACTTCCACCTTTAAGTCGGTTACTAAACACTTGCACTCCAATGCTTGGAGGTACTTCAGAATCCATTAACTCTACAGATCGTAACGGTGAGCTACAACTGCAGCACTGTTTATGCTTAGCCTTTATGTAGTTTTGTAGATGCGTCACGAAGTTACGTGAATCGTTAGTACCACTGACCTCAAGATTGGTATTAAGATATTGATAAAAATCTTTGCTATCTATGGTTGTCGTGGTCTGTTCACCTGTTAATGAGCTTATATCCGCTAAGAAACGGTCAAACAGAATATCCAAATCCTCATCATTATCTCGAGCAATAAAATAGCCCCTCTGATAATCGTTTATCTGCTCGTAAAGCACGTACTGTTCTTCTGGCAAATTGAGTAATGTATAAATATGCGACCAGGGATCGCGTTGATGTGCCTTCTTTAATTCCTTCTTGAGATGATCTTGTAGTAAGTTACGGTAAGCTGCTACTAATTCACCTCGCCTAAGTAAAGCTTGTTCAAGCGGTACTATTGGCTGTGAACTATCCAACAATGCTGTGGCAAGAGCAGCTATAGATGGATTGTTCGTACACTTTTTAAGCGCGGAGCGCAACTTTTCGTTACGTTCGTCATGTTGCTTCTCTGTGTAACGCTTGCGCTCAATAATTTGCCTGATTACGTACATGATGTCAATGTAGCTAGCACCACTTTCCACAGCGGCATCAGCTACTTTAATACCTATTCCCTGTGACTTGATGAAGCGATCAATACCGCTTGTTTTCCTAAAGGCGACTGCTTGTGAAACACGTTGGGCCACTTTATCGGTATCATCCTCAGTCCAGGTAAATTGTTCACGGATTGGCAGAAGATAGGCAACCCCTTCTGGATAATAAAGCAAGTCCACGAGAACCGTTTCACCATCAAAAATATGTTGCTCTTGCAGATACGCAACAACAGTATTATGAATAACATTGCTGAGCAAAGCACGATTTTCACCAAGCCGATGCGTTACCCAACGCCATCGTCGTTCAGATAGGGCATTGACAACAGCTACAAAACCTTGCTTATGCTTATTCTCAGAGAGCGTATGGGAAAGATCGAGATTATCTACCGCATACATCAGTTGCCCAAGTTCAAGTAGACGTTCATAAGCTAATGTGTAAGTGTGGTCGTTTTGATCTAAGTCGAATACCGGTGCTGCATTATGCTGATGCAAGTGAGCCAGCAGCCTGATTTCTTCTAAACAATCTTCCCATTCATAGAAGAAACGACTAAAATCAAGGCGATGCAACTCATCCCTAATATTTTTGTTGGTAGCTATGTTTGTGTATCCTAGCTTCACATCTCTACCTCCATAAGGAGGTATCTTGTTGATATCATGAATAGTGTAGGCCGCAGAAAGGAGTTGTTCCTCCAATTCACTTATCTCGACCATGTTAGAGGCGCGAAGTTTATGAAGCACCGTTATACCATCAAGTACATGAGCATAGTAATTTTGACCCTGTTTGTTGCCTCCTTGAATGATGCGTCGGTAACTAGTCATAGGACCGGTGGCTATCTCGCGTAAATATTTCGCCAGTAAATTTGGCTTTTCGCCATCTTCCTCACTATCAGTGTCTATCCAAGTCAATTCTATTTTTGGACTAGCCATCTACTAAGATTCCTCCTAACAAACATCAATTTTATCTACATCCGAATTGTAACCGAACCATGTAACCTCAATTGCGCTCACTACCCTGGAGTACAATACATTTTGTAAAGTCCAGTTGCATGTTTACGCATCTCTTCTACGAGCTCTGGCGGTTCCAGGACGGTACAATTCAAGCCATAGCTGAGAAGGATGCGACGAGCTTCAAAAAGGTCGCTAATTTGTGCGGTAACGGTTGCAGAGCCATCTAGGTGCGACTCTACTACTTGACCATCGAAATGCTGACTCACGCTATTGCGAGCGATGACCGCGTTAAGGTGGTAACGTAACTGTTTGGTGTTACGAGTGGGTCGGCTGGATGCAATTGTGATGGGGAGCACTGAAACGCTGCCTGGCACAATATAATCGGGACGAAAACGTAACTCTTTGCCTTTATCAATGCTCCAGCCATAGAGGTATACGTGTCCGTGTTCGTAAACCAGTGGGCGTGGTTCAATCACATGTCGCCGTTCTTTGCCATCATAGGCCGAGCGATACGTAAACTCAAGCTGCTGCTTTCGCTTTATTGCCAGTTCGATCTTGTTAATAGTTACCGGGTCGGTATTGCGGTAATCAGTCGTTTCATGTAGGTCGATACTGAAAAAGCGACTTTGATTTGTCAATTCTTTTTGTTGCTCAGAAGGAAGGAGTTTTATAAAGTGGGCGAGCAGGCTGCGTATTTCATCAGCATGGAGCATGATGCTCTTGTCAAAAGTATCAAGTAATAGGGCGAAAGTAGCTATATGTTGCTGACTCAAGTGAAGACCGAAAGGAGAATTGCGCCAGACGTAGCATCGGCTGCTGCGTTCAAAATCTATCCGACAGCCCATCAAGCGTAGAGCAGCACGGTCATGGCGAAATTGATACTTCTGTTGCTTGCTAACAGTGGTAGCTTCTGCAAAACGGTCGTAGTCGAGTAGTTCCCTTTGAGTGAGTACAGTAATTATCTCATCAAATGTATGAGGACGATTGTGAAGCATTTCCAGGATAGCAAAACGACGTTTGGCAGCACGGTCAGCACGAGTATCACCTTTCATGTGTCGTTGCTTATCCTATCACATAGTAATGGTATTAACGGGACGCTTTAGAAATAGATCAGCTTGCATATAGTAGTACAAATGTTTCCTCATGTCAAGCAAGGGAGCATATTACAGGTACTTGTACACAAGAAAGGAAAAGAATGAGTCAGCCCGGTGAAGCACCCGACTATATTCCTATCTCTCAGCTAAATGCTTACGCCTACTGTCCACGTCGCTTTTACTATGAATTTGTTTTAGGCGAAATGTTAGTCAATGAACATGTTCTCGGTGGACAACAACTGCACGAACGGGCTGACTTGCCCGGCAGCAGTACACGCAATGAAAAGGTTCAATTTCGCCATATCTATCTTTGTGCTCCTAAATTGGGATTAATTGGCTACTGCGACGTGCTTGAAGCAATAGGTGAGACACGTAATCTAGCCGCCCTGGCGCAAGAGGGCAAACTCTATCCAGTCGAGTACAAAAAAGGCAAGATGGGTAAGTGGATTTCCGATCATACTCAGCTTTGCGCTCAAGCTCTCGCTCTTGAGGAAGTGCTAAACATAGCTCCAGGTAGCGTGAAGCATGGCTATGTCTACTACTTCGGTTCTGCTCGACGTGATGAAGTTGTATTAGACGAGATATTACGTCATTCCACATTGACAGCACTGACTGAGGCACGTCAAGTCGGCATGCTCAATCAGCCACCAGCACCAATTACCAACTGGCGTAAGTGCCGAGACTGTTCCTTGGAGCCAATATGTCTACCTCGTGAAGTATTGTCTTTACATGAAAATAAGAAAGGTTGATGTTGACGATGGCTATTGTCTATCTCACTGAACAACAGTCATGGGTTGGACGCGAAGGTGACTGCTTGATTGTGCATATCCCTGAGTACAATAGTGATGGAACCAGAACCAAACAGGAACGCAAATTAACTATACCGCTCTTCAAAATTGAGGAAGTAATGGTGATGGGAGATATCACCATTACTACACCTGCTCTGGCCAGCCTGCTAAGCGCAAAAGTTTGCATAACGTATTTGACAAAGCATGGTCGCTATCTTGGTAGTCTCACTCCTGAATTCACTAAGAACAGCATCTTGCGTTTGGCACAACACACAGTGCATGCTGATGCTAAACGTAGGCATACTGTTGCCCGGTATTTCGTTGTAGGAAAATTGCGCAACATGCGTACCGTTCTTATGCGCTATAACAGGCTTCATCCTGATTCACAGATTAGCACGCAAGTTGATAATTTGAAACATTGCATCAATGCCGCTGAAAATAACCAACTCCGCAGTATTGACACTGCTATTGAAGACAGTGAAGTTGACTACAGCCCTGAAATGGAACATGGTGAGATTGTAACAGGTCGGATGAATGGATTAGGTCCCCTGCTTGGCTGCGAAGGTGCTGGAAGTGCTGCTTATTTCAATGTATTTGGACAACTCATCAAGTGTAACTGGAACCATGGCTTTAGCAAACGCGCTCGTCGTCCACCGACCGATCCTGTGAATGCCATGTTAAGTTACGGCTATGTTATCCTAACTACTCAAGTTGCCAGTGCAGTTGCCTCTGTTGGCTTTGATCCTTATATCGGATACCTGCATTCCTCACGCTACGGCAAACCTGCTCTTGCTCTTGACCTGATGGAAGAGTTTCGACCACTTATCGTAGACTCTGTAGTGCTCAGCCTTCTCAACAACCGGCAACTTGAGCAGAAGGATTTTGAGTTAGAACTTAATAGCTATCGTATGGTGGACACTGCCAAACGCCTCTTTCTTGAAAAATTTGAGGATCGCATGCAAGAGCTTATTACTCATCCTACATTTCAGTACAAAGTACCCTACCGACAATGTATTGAGCTTCAGGCTCGTCTTCTCGGTAAGTATCTTACGGGTGAGGTAGATGAGTATACACCACTTATTGTGCGATAACGGAGTGCGAAATGAGTCAAACAGAAGTTAGAGTAAGAGGGGTCAGACAAAGCACTCTCTATGTTGTCGCTTATGACATTCAAGATGATAAAAGACGTACAAAGGTGCATAAAGTGTTAAAAGGTTTTGGAGAGTGGACAGAATTTTCTCTATTTGAATGCTTTTTAACCAAAAAGGAACTGTTACAAATGCGAGCGAAATTGGATAAACATCTTGATGCAAGGACTGACAGAGTACGTATCTACATGATATGTGATACCTGTCTCTCTAAAATAGAGACCGTGGGTATTCCTGAACCCTCAGAGCAGACCACTTACCTCATATAGTAGTATGGTTCAAATGGTGGCAATGCTGGAACGTACCCCATTTTTCGTCGATCTCCCAGCCTTTGAAGATTATGCCGTAGAGAACTCTTCCTCCATACTACGACCTTTTAATAATAATGCATTGTAAATAAAACGTTTTAGATGAGAATGTACTATCAAAAGTACTATCTCATCAACTCATCCGAATGATGCAGAACCATTGTTTGTCGAAAAGCATTGCCGATGCCTCGTGGTCGGCCTTCTTCAGTCAGCTGGCAGCCAAAGCGGAAGAAGCTGGGCGCACGCTGGTCAAAGTCAATCCGGCCTCTACGAGTCAGACATGCAGTACCTGTGGACATCGCCAGAAGATGCCGCTCTCGGAACGCGTCTTCGATTGTCCGTGCTGTCATGCTCATCTCGATCGAGACCTCAATGCTGCTTTGAATATTCGTGCTCTGGGACTACAGAGCATCGGCTTGTCCGTTGAAGCCCCTGGCTTGAGCCATGGGGAGTATTTACGGCTTTACCTGTGGGATTTGAGATGCAGACAGCATACGCTCTTTTCTTATGTGCCACAACCATCGCGCCAACCAGACAAGTGCCACTGTTGGTACAATATACACACTAAACACCACTAGCCAGACGAGTATGGTTAGCAACACTTGTCCAAAAGCCAGAGCCGCACCCAGAGCACTCTGCCATATCTGTGCCAGTCTCCATGCTGCCGGTGGTGGATTCACCAGCGTCGCAGTTGGCTGCACACTCACCGTAATATTGTAGAAGGTCGTCTGCTCGTCTAAATTCTTCAGATGGGCCTCGATCTGCTCGATCTGCCCCTCTACATCTGTCAATCGCTGATCAATTGACAGGATATCCCCTAACGCCGTGGCATGGCTCATCAATGTTAGCAAACGACTCTGCTCAGCCTGTAAATTTTTTAATCGTGACTGCGTATCCACATAATCACTCGTCACATCCTGCGTTGTCTTATTTGTACTCAGCAACTGACCGCCGTGTTGCCCAGGATAGGCGTCCAGGTAGCCTTCAATACGTGGATACAGCGATGCCTGCACCGAAAATGTCATCGTCACATTATACAAATTATCGCCTACTGGATCATACTGAATATTCGTAGCAGTTGAAAGTGGATCCGTCGCACTAATCCATGTCTGCAAATCTGCCGCCACCTTTTGCGTATCCTTCACCTGCATACTGATATTCAGCGTTTTAATCAGGTACCTCTGTACCCCACCTGACGAACTATTGTTTGAGTGACTAGAAGATGCCTGGCTGTTCGACGGCATACTTGGCGAATTGACATTTCCACTGGTCGGGCTTCCTGTG
>Ga0137381_10002204_pt1 | contig 13484 bp, 6 predicted proteins | sample SagtaG_16_FD_104808 | JGI IMG/M metagenome (GOLD analysis project Ga0137381, IMG submission 104808) | Vadose zone soil microbial communities from Sagehorn Ranch, Mendocino, California, USA - Sage2_L_115_16 metaG | ecosystem: Environmental > Terrestrial > Soil > Vadose zone | place: USA... | reverse complement strand
GGTTCGGGAAAGAGCATCTCCAGCCGCATCTTTCTCGCAACAGGAATCCGTACGATCTCTACTGGACGATTGCTCCCGACGAGAAATGCTCCAACCTTGTCAGGGGATCCGATCGTTGCTGAGAGTCCGATGACTTGGAAGTCTCTCTGCGTAATCCACCTTAGGCGTTCGATTGCGATAGCTAACTGGCTGCCCCTCTTGTCCTCCGCCAGCTCATGCACCTCATCGATGACTAGGAACCTGACTTCTCGGAGGTGTCTCCTCATGATACGGCCAGGTAAAAGTGCCTGGAGGGTCTCCGGGGTCGTGATCAGCATGTCAGGCGGATTGCGCGCATGAGCGACCCTCTCACGGGTTTCCGTGTCTCCATGTCTTACGGCCACCCTGAGGTCGATCTTCTTTCCCCACCAGTCCAGTCGATCGAGAAGGTCTCGGTTCAGCGCGCGAAGCGGGGTCATGTAGAGAATCTTGACGCCTGGGCCTCTATCCGTACTCATCAAGAATCGGGTGAATACTGGGAGGATTGCGGATTCGGTCTTTCCGCTTGCCGTTGGCGATATTAGAAGGACGTTTTTTCCTTCGAGGATCGGGGGAATGGCGCTTTCTTGGGCTTCAGTTGGTTTCTCGAATCCTCTTTCCTTGACAGCTTCCGCTAGGGGTTTCGGGAGAAGGTCAAAGACCGTCGAAGACAACTGGACACGCAGGTGCTTGGTTGTTCGATAAAAACCTAGAAAGCGTTAAGGGGCAATTGTTCGGGGTTGTAGGTTTCAAAGAGCTCTGGTGTTGCTTGAATAAGGATCTGGATAAGGCGTGGAGAGAGAGATTGGTGAAGAACCATCTTGACCTTATCATTCTCCGGCTCCTCAAGAGCAAGCCGCGCTGGGGTTACGAGGTTAACCTCGAAATCCGTGACCGATTCAAAGTATACTTGAGCGCTGGAACACTCTACCCACTTCTTCATTCGATGGAAGAAAAAGGATACTTGCAAGCTGTGTGGGAGGCCGAAGGCGGTCGAGGCCGAAAAGTCTACCGGATTACTCCCAGAGGGGAAGAGTTCTTGACGGCTGGTGCTCGGGCTGCAGAAGAGTTTTTGAGGCGGATTCAGTACGAGGCCGAGATAGGACCCTTCCAGCAAAAGCACGCCTAGACTAGACTTGAGACATTGAGCACGTATATTCGCAGATTCTGGAAGTTTATCAAGAGAAATGAAACCGCAAGGGGACTTCTTCTAGTAGGCATTGTGATACTCGGTGCTCTGGCCGTGTGGGGTGGAGTCCGTTTGGCTCTTAACACAGAGTATCCAGTTCTCGTCGTATCCTCAGGAAGCATGTGCCCCCCGACGAACTGCGTGCTCCCAATTGGCTCTCTGATCGTTATTCGTGGCCAGGACCCCTCCACGATCGTTGCGGCTCCACCGCCCTCTGGGTCGATTATTGTTTTCCGACCCTATGTCTGCGAGCCCGACTACCTCGTTGTTCACCGGGTAATCAATGAGGTCAAGAACAGCAATGGTTACTCTTTCCAGACAAAGGGTGACGCGAATGGAGGTCCCGACTCTTGGGACGCCCGATGCGGCACTGCACTGTCAATGATCTCAAGTTCGCAGGTTGTTGGGGTCTACCAAGGAATGGTTCCCGTCCCCTACCTTGGCTCGGCGATTCTCGATATCAGGAGTTTCATGTACGATGATACAACAGGACAACCAAGGCCGGAGGGTATCCTGGTGATAGTAATATTGATCATAGCCTTGTTTGCCTTCGAAGTGATCGAGCCATCGAAGAAACCCAAACTAGACGCAGCAACCTCCGATTCCGACGCGCAATCAGCCTCGACGCAAACCCAGAGTTCCTAGAACTCCAGAGCAAAACGGTAAGAAAGAGGAGCTAACGGTTTGCTCGGTGAGTGGAATGCCTCTCTACCAACTAGGCTCGAAGAAACCGAGAGTCCATCCGAGGGCCATGATTGCGCCCAATGCGAGCATCATAGGCGACGTTGTGATTGGTGCTCGCACCAGCATCTGGCCAGGGGCCGTTCTCCGCGGTGACTACGGCAAGATTCGCGTAGGGGCAAACTGCAGCTTGCAGGATAATGTTGTCGTTCACTGCTCGTCCGAAAATGCTGGAATTATTGGTAATGGGGTTACAGTCGCTCACAGCGCCATTGTTCATGCTTGCAGAATCGGCGACGAATGCCTCATCGGAGCCGGAGCGATCATTTTCGATGGAGCAAAAATCGGCACTCACTCTATCATTGGCGTTGGCACAGTGGTTCTCGAAGGCAGAACGATCCCTCCACGCTCGGTCGCAGTAGGCGCACCTGCCAAGGTGATCAGGAGGGCAACCGACAAGGATGTTCGGATGATAAGAGAGTCGTACCGAGCCTACGTGAAGATGGCGGAAAAGTATACACGGACAGGAGCTTTCAGCCACTCGATCGGTTGATGGCGGAGGGCGTTTCGGGTTTAAGGATTCTAGAAGACTAGGGCGGGTCTACGTCGCGAGACACGCATGCATACCTTGTTTTTCTAGATGCTGTATTGCTAGCCGGATCGTAACAGGGACCCATCAATAACGCCATTTGCATCTCTTTGTCGTCATGCTGATCTTATCATCGACTTGCTTCCTCAGGCGTTTTCCAGGCGATTTCCTTGGCACCCTCAGGGCGCCTGCGTTGTCCCGCGAGATTTTGGGGCCCTACCCCGGGTGGTCGACTGTTTTTTCGTCGATTTCGTTGAGGAGTGTATGGAAATGTCGTTGTCCGACGTTTAACGTCTTTCCGATCTTTCTAGCGTTCGAGGGTTAGACTTTTTTCTACACTGGACCGAATCTTGCTGGATCGGACATGCTCGCTAAAACGCGTTAACTGTTGCAGGTGCCAGTGCCTATCTAGCCTTGGAAGTCGCTGAAGCTTAACTCCCGGCCGATCATAACGCCCTAGCCAAGCCTGCTCAGGACCTGGAGAACTCGCTCAGCGATCATAGCGTGACCCGAAGATAATCGACTGACCCCAGTCAAAAGCTGAAATGCCCTTGGAGGATTCGCATCCGACCAAAATGAAAGGATCGAGCTGTCGATTCGTCCTTTCCAAGATCATCGAAGACGAAGTTACACACGAGTACGCTTATGATATCTTTGAGCCAACGGTGGGCCTAGAGATAGCCGGAAGGAATATTTTCAAAGAGTTGGGGCTTGATGGCACTGACAGAGTGGTAATCATGCACTTCCTTGAGGTTGCTCTGGGAAAGACCCTCCGATTGATAGACGACCTTTCCCGCAATCCAAACGGCGAATACGAATTTTGGCTCTTAGGCAGTGAATATGGCATTGAACTCCAGCGTCGCGGCAATATACTTGACGTAATGTTGCAAGTTGGCTATCGACATGGCTCAGAGCTGGACTGGACGGAAGGAGCAGGGAAAACCCGTGCGGGTCCAATCACGGTTAATGATTGGGTTGAGGCCGTAGTTCGATTGGGCAAGGACTTGAGCGATATCTTTGAGCGTTTGAATCCTCGCAAGGTTCCCTCGCCGCTCGAGTCAAAACGCAAAGCCCTCGAACATTGGCTGAAACTGCGCGGGAGTGGTAGAAATCCATCGTCAGGTCTGACCGAAGGTTAAGTCCAAGCTCTTTGTTTGGCTGACGCGTCCTACAACTGGCACATAGAATCCAAGAAGAAGGATATACTCGCACCGCGCGCCCTCGGGCCCCCTAAACTTGGCTACCTATCTCTACAGGCCAAGCAAGATCCTTCCTGGCTCGACTACGAGTCAACCTATCCAATTGTTGCCCAGTCAGGTTCCGTCACATTCACCTGAGCGTTGTATAGATTGATACCTTCGCGTAAGGCCTTCCAGATTAGTCCTCTCTCGATTGCTTCTAGCCTTCTCTTGTGCTCCTTGTCTGTAACATTAGCCGCCGTAGGAACTGGATGGAAAGTATTGTATGGACCTTCGAAGGTGCGCTTGGCGAAACACTCGGCCTTGTTGATTCTATCTACACCAAGATATGCCGTTCTCGTCATTCGTTCCAGTTCTTGACGATGAAGGCACCGGTCGGTCGATTTTGGCGGATTTCGGTGCCATACCGAGCTACGATTTGGAGTTGCTTGGGTGCACTGTGGGAGCGGTCAGGTTTGTTTGGTACCATATCTCTTGTAGTAGGTCTTGCTAATAAGCTGGCTTGGATTTTGGGACCAAAAACACTGCCGGGTTCTCAGAATTCCCCAACCACGCAAAGATAGAATTTGTACTCATGTTGAGTTGATGCGTACCGGCTTTTCAGGTTCCCGTGACATCCGTACATTTTTATATAATCAGCTGGTTGGCGATAAATCTGGCAATTTTTCATGTTCGTGAGCCTTCGTCCATCTTCGGTTTGCCGGGAATCATGCGACCGCAGTCTTGAGCTGCTCCGTTCAGTCGGCGATTCCACAGCGTGAGAACATGAGGGCCCGATGGTTCCTTCTTACCCTATTGCTATTGTCCAGTTTTGTCTTCGGTGTACCTGGAGGCAAAGCGTTCGAGAAAGGCGCTGGTTTGGGCACTCATGTAGACATCACTCTCAGGGCACTGTGGTTCCTAAAAGATGACGTTATCACTGCTCTTCAAAGAGCGGACATTGCCGTCGACGAAATCCCGAGTAATGATGTCGGCTACGCGTCGCTGTTGGGTCAACTCATGGCATGTCTCGCATCTCCCGGTCCTTCCTGCACCACACTGAGTTTGACGGGTGGACCGCAGTGGTCTTCGAAGAATCACTTTGACTCGTGCGACTTTACTGGTGGGACCGCCGTGATCAGGAACCACTACAGTCGCGCCGTGGGGAATGCAATGCGGGGGAATTCTTTAGGAGCGATGAACGAGTTTGGCAATTTGCTCCATACAGTTCAAGACTTCTATGCACACTCGAACTGGGTTGAGTCCCTCGGCTTCACGAATGAATCTCAATCATGGGTACCAAACGAGCAAACCGACATCTTGGATGATGGGCTCTCAGAGTTCCCTTGGTTGACACCGTTCAGCCAGATCTCGAATAAGCTCATTATTCTCGAGGGTACCGACCAGCAAGCCGGTCTACACAATATCCAGATTCAGCCCCGTACCGGCCACGTGGTCAAGGTCAAGGTCAAATCGCCCGACGGTACTGCCACTGATAGGCTTGGACTTATCAGCGGGACAGCTTACTGGTCCAACCTCTGCCCTCTCAGTGTCCAGTTGGGCCATTGGGATACGGCATACACATCTGAAGAGCCAAATCCGCCTTTTCTTCCAGGCTCTTTCCCTGAACAAATTCAGTTAGACGTCGTTGGGACCATACCGGTTGACCCTCCGGAACGCGGATTGAACAAGGACGATGACGCTCGGCCGGGGTTCTGGGCAGCGATGAACTTAGCAATCGTACAGTCCCGCCACGAGTGGTGCCGACTTCGGAGTTTAGTAGCCACCACGGGCGACCAGCATGCAAGCGACCTGCTCGCCAGCTGGGTTGCCGACCCACTGGGTGAACGAATAAGCTGCGGCTTCAGTCTTCCCTCCGCAAGCGCAGGCTCCGACCAGACGGTCAGTGGAAGCAGTGTTGTAGTGCTTGACGGAACCGGTAGCTCGGACGCGAATAACCAGCCACTAACCTACTCCTGGAGACAGATCGACGGCCAGTCCGTTCAACTGTTCGGAGCCGACGTCGCAACACCATTCTTCGTGTCCCCAGACACTACCGGGCAATCTGCTCTGGAGTTCAACCTGACCGTGAACGACGGACTGGAACGAAGTATTCCATCCAGTGTGAAAGTCACTGTAAGCCCTGGTTCTGGTGGTCAGACCACTTCGGTGTTCACGGTGAACACTGAGGTAGACCACGACGACGGCTCATGCGACCCCCTCGACGTGGCCAACTCGAAAGACTGCAGCCTGAGAGAGGCCATTAACGCGTCAAACGGGAACCCAGGTCGAAACAGGATCTCATTCGATATACCCTCTTCGGGATTCCACAGTATCGCGGCGGTGGGCACATACCGGATCGAAAATCCTGTCGTAATAGACGGGACAACTCAACCCGGTTTTCAAAGCCAACCTATCATCGAGATAAATGGGGCCAACACGGCCCAACCACAAGACGACGGCTTCCAAATCGCCGGAAGCAGCGGTAGCGTGTTAAGGGGATTAGCCATCAAAGGATTCGGGGGCACCGGAATCCTTCTCGCTGAAGGGAACAACGTAATCCAAAACTGCGTAATCGAAGGAAACGGATTTCGATCTAACAACCCAGGGATTCCTCTGGCCCCAGGGGTGGGAGTGTACTCATCAAGCAATACGGTTGGAGGACCGTTTACCGGAGCCGGAAACATCATTTCAGGAAATGCCGGCGACGGGGTACAAATCGAGTCTAGCAACGTCGGTCGCGGCTTTCACTACGCAAACCGCAACGTGGTTCAAGGCAATATCATTGGTCTTGACAACAGCGGAACACAACTCATAGGCAACGGGCTGAATGGAATTGAGATTAGGCACGGATCGTACAACTTGATAGGGGGAAACGAGACAAGAGAGGGCAACCTTGTTTCAGGAAATCATGACACAGGGGTTGCAATCCTTGATGGTGATTCAACGGGGAACACAGTTGAGGGCAATCTTGTCGGCACAGACCTGAGTAGCCAAGTATCTCTCGGCAACGAAAACGTTGGCCTTGGAATCATCGACTCTCCAGACAACAGAATAGGCCCGGGCAACGTGTTCTCTGGAAACGGACAGGCGGGAGTCTTGATTGCCAATTCCAACGGTTCGGGTAGTGCATCAGGGAATCTTGTTAATGGAAACTTCATCGGGACTGACTCGTCTGGGCAACTCCGCGTATCAAATGGCGAGTCGACAACCGCCGGCTTAGCGATCCAGGGAGCCTCAAACAATCGAATAGGACCGGGTAACGTCATCTCGGGAAACACTGGAAGTGGTATCGCGATCCTCAGCAGCGAAACGAGTGAAGCGACAGCCAATAGAATCGAGGACAACCTCATCGGGACTGACGCCACGGGCGAAAGTTCTCTGGGAAACTATCAGGCGGGCCTGGCGATTAGTAATGCGACAGAGAACATCGTCGGACCAGGTAACGTCATCTCAGGCAATGGACTCGACGGCGTAAACCTGAAGAATGATGCTCCCAAGAACATTGTAGAAGGAAACTATATCGGTCTAGATCGCCAGGGCAAGGCTGCCGTCCCAAACGGGTCACGCGGTGTATCAAACGCGGACTCCGACGGCGTCAGAATCACTTCGCGGAGCAACACGGTTGCGGACAACGTCATCTCGGGTAATGCGCTCTTCGGGGTCCTAGTCCTGGGTCATGACGCCACAGAAAACATCATTCAGGGAAACTACGTAGGCACGGACTCTAGCGGGAGCTCAAGCATTGCAAACGGAATGAACGGGCTTGGCGGGGGAATACAGGTCCAAGATGCGCCGGGCAATACCATAGGGCCTGCGAATTTGATCTCCGGGAACGTGTTGAGCGGAATAACCATCATTGGAGGATCCGCCTCTGGAAATACTGTCAGAGCGAACTTGATAGGCACAGATTCAACCGGCAGCCAACCTCTTGGAAACGATCAGGACGGAGTGATGATTGGATACGGTGCGCAGTACAATGCTGTAGGACCAATGAACGTGGTCTCCGGTAATAGTGCGGACGGGGTGGTCATCATTGGTCAGGGCACGACAAACAACATTGTTATCGGCGACTTTGTCGGCATCAATACGTTAGGAATAGGAGCTCTCGGGAATGGAGCGAGTGGAGTCGAAGTTAGAGACGCCTCCAACAATACGATAGGAGGGCCAAGTTTCGCTGGTAGGAACATTATCTCCAGCAATTATGGCGGCGGAATCGTAATCAGAGGCTCCTCAGCTTCTAAGAACATCATAGAGGGTAATTATGTCGGGCTGAACGCATTCGGAAAGAACGCGCTCGCGAACAGCTACTCAGGAGTAACGCTACAGGACGCGCCGGCCAACATTATCGGCGGAACAACCACCGGGGCACGTAACGTGATATCCGGTAACGAGCAAAGCGGCATCCTAATACTAGGACCCAGTGCGACTGGCAATCAAGTCCTCGGAAACCGAATCGGGACCAATGCTACTGAGAACGGCTTCCTGCCAAACGGTCTTGACGGCGTATCCATCGGGTTCGCCCCCGGCAACAGCATTGGCCAAATCCCCACAGGGACGCTCGGTCGGTGTGTCGACACGTGCAACCTCATCGCGGGTAACAAGCAAAACGGAGTGTCCGTTTTCGGCAACTCTGCGTCACAGGACGCAATCAGAGGTAACAGCATTCACAACAACGGCTATCTCGGCATTGACCTCGGACTGGACGGCGTTACCCCCAACCACATCCCGGATTCAGACACCGGGCCGAATCATCTCATGAACTTCCCTGGAATTACAAGCCTTCAATATGACGGAGCAAATACTATAATCAAGGGAAAGCTTCCAACCTCCAACCCAACAACCACTATCGTTGACCTCTATGCAAATGGCAACTACGATCCATCTGGCTTCGGTGAGGGCCAGATCTACCTGGGATCTGCAAAACCAGACTCCAACGGTGAGTTTACTCTCTCGTCTTCCGGTCAACTTCCTTATTCGTTCGTGACAGCGACAGCCACAGATAGCACCGGCTCGACCTCCGAGTTCTCCCTAGTGTGCGGTGGACAATTTGCTGCTAGCTCCACCGCCGGGGTCGTTGTCTGTGACAATTTTTCCACAACGTTTCCGCCGTTTCAGGACACGACCGTACCGTCAGCTCCTCCCCCACCCCCACCACCCTTACCAGGTAACTCGTCTTCTCATGGACCTGGCACGACCTCTCAATTACCCTTCGCCCCCCTGTCCTGTGGCGCAGGTAGCGTTATTGACATGAGCTGCAACACGAAATCTGACTCTTACGACCCCCAAATCGCTGCCTCGGGAAGTGATGTGTACGTCGCTTGGAGTAGCTACAGAGACCTGAATACCCTGCATGCGCAAGGCGACCTGCTTCTCAGAGTGAGCCGCGACAAAGGTGCCACCTTCGGTCCTGTCGTAACCCTCAGCCACCTGGCACTCAACGGTACCCCTGGCTGTTCATGCTACTACCAAATCAAATTCAAGAACGTAAAGATGGTCTTGTCTGACGATGGCGTTTATGTCACATGGGTTGACGATTCGACCATTGTATCCTATGAGTATGGCGAGCCGGTCTACGATGACGCAGTATTCCTCAGAGCGGTTCACGGTTTCGGAACCAAGCTCAGTCCTACGGTCGACATCAGCCAGCAGCTGAGCAGGTTCAACCAGGGCGTCGAAGCATTCGTCAACGGTTCGCCAGACCTAGCGGCGTACGGCAGCAATGTCTACATCACATGGTCAGAAAATGTCTATCCTGCCGGTAACGCAACCCAGCTCTACAACGGTAGATTATTGAGGGTGAGCAGTGATGGTGGAGCGAGCTTCAGCGACGAGGTTTTGCTCGCGAAAGCTATACGCGCACACAATATGTACTCTAATGGCTGCTGCGTGGCGGCGGACGGCACCCACGGGTATGTAATCTGGCCAGGGAATTTCGATCCCCTTTCGGGCAACGTCTCGGCTATCTTTCAGACTATTTCCAACACAGGACTGCCTAGCGCCGGGACCATTTTGGGAGTCTCATATGATTGGCAGCAAAGCGCGATGGTAGTGTCGAACGGTAGCATATACGTGGTTTTGTACACAGGTGCTGATATCATGATACGTGCAAGCAAGGACGCCGGAGCCACTTTCGGAGCGCCAAACTTTCTTCAGTTCGGGGTAGGTGATCTCGCCTTCTCAAGCGATTATGTCTACACCGTAGACTCTACATGTCCATGTGGGGTCCTCTTCAGGAGAAGCACAGATGGGGGTGCAAATTTTGGCTCCGCCATCAACCTTGGCGACAACATTGGTGACAGCCGAATAATCGCCTCGGGAGCTGATGTTTACGTGATCTCTTCGAGAGGTAGGGTGTCTGATCTTGAATTGGTGATGCGAAAAAGTGGTGACTACGGGGCCAGCTTCGGGCCGGAAATCGACCTCGGAAGGATTTCGGAAACAAACTACTACTATTACTCAGGCATCCTGCGAACAGCCGCATCGTCCGATCGTCTCTATATTGCTTGGCCCGGGATCCTGTCAACACTCACGGACGTGTTCTTCACAGCAGTCGAGCCGCCAGCTCCAAATGATTTCTCTCTGAACACTTTCACACCGGTACTCTTCTTGCACCAATCAGAGACAATCACGTCTACTGTGATTGTGCAAACTGGAACAAACTTTGCAGAGTCGATTGATTTCACACAGAGCTGGACTGGACAATCGCCAAGTGGCCTAACCGTTCTTCTCTCACCTGCCGAAGCGACTCAAGTTACCGGCGGCTCTGTGGAGTTGAACCTGACCATCAAAGCTTCCTCGTCCGCATCTGTAGGATCGTTCCTATTGTCGGTGAGGGGGACGAGCAACGTCAGCGCCACGACGCATTCAATCATCATGTCTGTCTTGGTTCTCTCTCCTCCACAACCTCCGCCTTCCCAGGGCTCTAACACCATCACCCCCGGGCCCCCTCTGCCCCCGATTTCGGGTGGAAGTAGCAGTGGCAGCGGAGGTGGAGTCTGCATTCCGGGCCCTTGCAATTCCTCTCCACCTCCACTCAGCGACGATATGTCGAATCGTATCGGAGCCCATTCTCCGATAGGCATTCTAGTCATAGACTCAAACGGTCTTGAGACAGGCTTCGACCCGGCCACGGGGAGCGAGATCAACCAGATCCCAGGCGCGAAATACACGGGAGTAAACAGCGAGCCTCAGACAATATCCCTCCCATACTCCATGACAAATTATACCCTCAGGATCTATGGGCTGCCCTATCTGACATCTCCCCAAGAGTATCGTATCTCAGCCAGCACGGTCAATTTGATCACTGGTCAGACTTTTGGTAATGTAACGGTTGCCGGAGTGGCGATGGCAGACAGCAATGATACCTTCACGGTGGCCTTTGGAATTGACCTCATCGCGCCTTCCATAACTGTCCCATCGAATTTCTCTGTCAGCACGCCAGATCCGGCAGGAATAGCTGTCGCCTACTGGGCTACTGCATTCGACAACCGCGATGGGCCGATCATCCCTGCCTGCGCTCCCTTCTCCGGTTCAGTCTTTCCGATGGGAGAAACGGTGGTCACTTGCAGTGCGACAGACGCTGCTGGAAACAGCGCGACATCGTCGTTCACTGTTACAGTGGTCCCGTTCAACAGTGCTCCCAATGTAAGTAACAGCAATGTGGGAGTTGAACAAGGCGGTCAGGTGACAATTAGGCTCAAAAGCACAGATATTGACCAAGGCAGGACCTTATCATACTCTGTTGTGAGGGGGCCGCAGAACGGAACAATATCAGTCCTAACACCGCTTACTATGTTCGATGCAACTCTAGATGGGACTCAGGAGACTCTATACGACTCTACGATCGCAGCAACCGGCTATGGGACTTTCGCATACAATGGCACGTCCCGCCTTCTCGCATATGACGTATCCTTCGATGGTTTGACCTCCGCACCGTCCAGTGCTTACATAGGACTAGGTCCCGCCGGTGTGAATGGACCGCGAATCTTCACCCTCTCTGTCACTGGCTCTAGAATAACCGGGATGGTCGGGCCCCTAACGACTAACCAGGAAACGCTCCTCGTTTCAGGTTTGTTCTTCATCAACATTGAAACTATCGAGCATCCAACCGGCGAGATCAGAGGGCAAATAAGTCCCACACTATTCGCCGCCGACATTGTCTACACCCCACACTCGGATTTCGCTGGAGCGGACAGTTTCACATTCGGAGTCAGCGATGGCACAGTCTCAAGCAGCGCCAAGGTGGATATCACTGTGGATCCGCGTTTACAGGCCAACTTTGCGTTCCCCACTTTCAGAACCGTGAACACGCCGATACGGTTCCACGCGACCGTATCCATTGGTACTCCCCCCTACAGCTACAATTGGAATTTCGGCGACGGCAATTCAGCCACAGGTGAAACCGTCGACCACGTCTACACGACACCTGGCACCTATGTAGTCACCTTAACCGTAACAGACGGGCATGGGACAATAGCCAGGTCCCAGCAGTCCGTGACTGTTTCTCAACCACCACCGCCACCACCACCTCCACAAGTCCCATGGTGGCAGCAGTACTGGTACCTCCCCCTGGCAATGCTTGTAATCTTTGTTGCCGGAATAATGCTCGCCACGCTCCTGCGAAGGAGAAACAAGGCCCGACCGAAAAATCTTACCAGCTCTCATTTCGCACAGCTCGGAAAAACCATTCGGAAGATGACCGAACCTTCTCTGGGTTTGGCTGCGACCTGTGATAACTCCCGGTCGAACCCTTCGGTAGCAAGGCCTGAGTTCCGACTTCCAGGCCAGGAAGGATCCTTCTTGGCTCGACTACGGCCCAGGAATAAGTCTGCTTGTCTGTACTGGTAAACTGGTGCTGAGATCCCCCCTCATTCGATCTAGTCAGAAAGAAGAGCTCAGATTTGATGGTAGCAGAGACGGGAGGTTCGAGCGACCACACTATGGGAGTCCAACCAGTCTTCCGGGCATCGCTCACGCCTTATGGATTAGGAGAGGCTAAAGCCCCGGGTAAGCGAAACTGACCACGTTTAGGGCTACGTCCAAACCAGAGATACGAACCCGGAGTCCTAGTTCTGCCCTCGGCATCAAACCTTATTCTCCGTCAAACTCTAACCGATCATCTATCTCGGTTCAGACTTCTTTCGGGAGGTTGAACCTTGCTCTAAACGACAGGGTGCTTCTTGTTCAGAACAAGGTCATTTGTGATGATCAAGCCCATACCATCTGATGGCGTATGATGACATAAGCCGGCAGAACCGAGACTCGGCGGGGCCGTGATGTTCTCTGAGCTACGTTTATGGGAGCGATGCCTGCTACTGACCCCTCTGAGAGGGCGTCGCACTGGTGCGCTCGAACTGTGTGATCTGTGACCACTCCATCGTTCCAGACGTGGGTCAGAACAGTGGACAGCATTCTTTTCGATATTGATCGATAGCGCACTATCAGAGCAATCATCAAGACTATTTGGGTTGGAAGAAGTCGATGAGCAGGCTCGCTACAAGCCTGGGAGTAGCTACAGGAATTATCGGCGGGGTCTTGCTGATTCTCTTGCTGCATGCATTGCCGCCCTAATATAACGGGTGGACTCCGTCCTCTGAAAGATGATCGTGAAACTTGAGATCCCTAAGCGATACGTAAGTGACATTCTTCCGGTTACACATCTTCTCGAGCGCTAGGTCATACTCATGACGATCTAAGGAGTAGAAGGAGAGGGTCTTTTCAAGAATGAACGGCACTGTCTTGGACTCATCGATTGGGGCGAGACCAACACAGACTATTTTCTTTGTGAAATGTTCCCCGGCCTGGTCGATCATTCCTTCCATGTTGT
>Ga0137381_10002196_pt1 | contig 13514 bp, 8 predicted proteins | sample SagtaG_16_FD_104808 | JGI IMG/M metagenome (GOLD analysis project Ga0137381, IMG submission 104808) | Vadose zone soil microbial communities from Sagehorn Ranch, Mendocino, California, USA - Sage2_L_115_16 metaG | ecosystem: Environmental > Terrestrial > Soil > Vadose zone | place: USA... | reverse complement strand
TGCCGCCAAGCTTGCTTGGACGAGAACCCTGGATTTCCTGAAAAAGTAGTCCGGCGGGTAGAACTTGTCTGACAAATTTAATTAAACGCAGTGTGATGCGGCCTTCAGGGGCTAAAGCCCAGTTTTTGTTGGCGTTTTGATGTCGCGGCTGAAGCCGCGATGCACAAAGCCGAATGAAGCCGCGATGCACAAAGCCTATTTATGAGATTGCCTGTAGCCTACGCTTTTTGCAGCGTTTCCAGGGCTTCCCCTGTCGATTTCTCGATGTCCGCGTGGAGGCTGTTGCCGTGAGCGTCCATCGTCACGATCGCCGCGAAATTCTTCACGCGAATGTGCCACATCGCTTCGGGGATGCCGAACTCCATTAATTCGACGCCCAGCACTTTCTCCACCGTGCGCGCGTAGTACTGCGCGGCCCCCCCAATTCCATTCAAATAGACTGCGCCAAATTCCTTGAGCGCGGCTAACGTCTTTGCGCCCATCCCGCCTTTGCCGATCACCGCGCGCACGCCGTACATTTTGATGACGTCGGCCTGGTAGGGCTCTTCCCGAATGCTCGTCGTCGGGCCGGCAGCCTTCACCGTCCACTGGTCTCTTTGCTTCAGCATCACCGGGCCGCAGTGGTAGAGCACGCAGCCGTTCAGATCCACAGGCGGCGGGTTCTTCATCAGGTAGGCGTGAACGTTGTCGCGGCCGGTAAACATCTCGCCGTTGATCAGAACCAGGTCGCCAACTTTCAGGGCGCGCATCTGTGCTTCCGTTAACGGAGGAGTCAGGACGACTTCGCGGCCTGTCAGCGTGAAACCCGCGCCGCGCGCCATGCGTTCTACCGGCCGCGAAGGGTCGCGATACAGCCACTCGGTGATTGAGCCGGTGCTCGCATCGAGGCGCACGCCCAGGCGGCGAAATGCCCAGCAATCGTAGGCCACCGATACGAAGAAGCTCGCCGGGAGCCGATTTGCAGCGGCAATCTTGCATCCGATCAGAGAAGCCTTGCCACCGAAACCCATCGCTCCCACGCCCAGCTTGTTGGCCTCCTCCATGATTTCGGCTTCGAGCTGGGCCAGGGCGGGATTGGGATTTACGTCGTCGAGCGTCCGGAAGAGTTGTCCCTTTGCCAGATCGTAGCCGTGCGCCCGGTCGCTGCCGATGCAAACGCCGACTGCTCCGGGCGCGCAGCCTTGCCCTTGCGCCTGCCACACCGCATGCAGGATGCACTTGCGCACGCCTTCCAGGTTGCGGTCGGCGCGGCCCAAATGGTCCAGGTCGCACGGCACCGAATACTGAATGTTCTTGTTCTCGCAGCCGCCGCCTTTGAGAATTAATTTCACCTCAATTTCGTCTTCTTCCCACTGTTCGAAGTGGACAACCGGGGTCTCGTCGCCGAGGTTGTTGCCGCTGTTTTTGCCGGTGAGAGAATCGACGGAATTCGGACGCAGTTTGCCGAGGCGCGTTGCTTCGGCGACGGCATTCAGGATCGCTTTCCTGATGTGGATCTGGTTCACACCTACAGGCGTGTGAACTACAAAAGTCGGCATGCCGGTATCCTGGCAAATCGGTCCCGCGTCATCGCTGGCCATGTCCACGTTGGACAAAATGATGTCGAGCGCCTGGGAAGATTGGGTCCCAGGAGTCTCGCTGCCCGCCGCAATCGCCATCGCTGCGCGCACGTCGGGCGGAAGATTGGTGGACGTTTGGGTGATGAGTTCCAGCAGACTACCGGCCAGGAATTCCATAGCTATATCTCCCAAATTCGACTCTTCACTTCTTCAATCGGACTAAGATCTTACCAACCAGACTACTACATCTGTTTCGCCGGAGCCGCACGTAGCTTTTGGTGATGGCGTCGAGTATCTCAAATTCAGGATTTGAATTCCACAGCGCGACCTGGAGGCGGAATTCATCAGCCGCACGCGGCTGTTTAATCCAGCTCCATGTTCCATCCTGGTGCAGCATCATCGAACAACTAGATTGAGCAGAATTGATTTCCCGCTGGCGAATTGAATTGTGCCACTGTGAAACTGCCCACGATTTCCCATTGTTGGGAGATCATTGCGCCTTTGGACTTTTGGCCGGGCCTCCGGTCCGATGTATCTCTTGTGAAACCAACGATGGGAAGTGGCGTCGAGATTGCTCCGAAATAAGGGGAAACGGCCGAAGTACTTTCACGGCGGAAGAGGCGCCGAAATGGGAGTCCGATACAGCAAGCGACGAAGATCGAGACGATTCATTGTGGTGCGGCGTTTGCGATGGCTGGCGCCCTTCGCGCTGGTCGGCTTTTCCGTTTGTTTTGCTCTGCTGCGCGATCGTGAAGCCCCTCCGATGCGGCCGTTTTCGGGAAACAGACCGGGCGCGAGCGCACACACCAGTCCTTTATCCTCCACAGAGGGCGCCCCAACTTCAATAGCTCACCGGGAAAAGCCTGTGCGGATTGTTTATCCTTATTCGGTCATATCCGGCGGCGTCAAAAGCGTTGAAGAATTGAAGAACGCGATTGCCAGCGATTCCATCGTGTCAGCGCATTATGCCACGTTTGATTTATCGCGTGCACGAATCCTTCGATTGGATCGGAACCGCACGATGCATGTTTCTTACCGGCTTGGCAGCAATGTCTATTGGACGAAACGGGAATTGAGGCTCGCCAAGGGCGAAACATTGATCACAGACGGCGTCCACATGGCAAGGACGAGGTGCGGAAACCTGATTTCGAACACAGTTTCGGGTCCGGTCTCTCAGAACGAGCCAACAGTTCAGGAAATGGATACGCCTCTAAATCCCCAGGACACAGACGTCCGAATCGTTAGTGGCGCTCCGCTTGACCCATCATTGACGCAGATGCCAGGTCCTGGCGTGCCGCCAGTCGAGGGCGGCCCTCCTCCTCCTCCCCCTCATGGTAGTGGAAATGATCCCATCATTCTCGGACCACCGGCTCCTGTAGGACCTGGTTCTATAGGCGCAGGTCCATGGCCCACGCCACTATCGCCAGCACGCGTTGTCCCTGTACCTGAGCCCAGCACGCTGCTTCTGCTGTTGATCGGACTCTTCGCTCTGATGCTTCTTCGTAAGTGGGGAGCGCACCGGTCGCGTCAACGCGTTGGGTGATGCGCCGCTTGCAGCCCTTCCTCGAAAGCGCTAACTTGATATTGCGATGCATTCAGATTCGGATCATGTCATTCGAACCGAAACCAGGGTCCAGGGACTAACGATCAAGAGAAATAACCTGATCGCGGCGTCGCTTTCCGGTTTGACCCTCATTTTACTCTCCGTAGAGTTTGTCGTTCCTTCTCGGATTGGTTTTTTATTTGGCTTGCTGGCTGGTTTCGTCTACGCGAACGGATTCGAATATAGTTTGCATAGGTTCCTATTGCACTGCGGCCGCGGGGTTTTCTCCCAGCATCACATGGTGCATCACGCGACATTGAAATCCCCCGATGCGGCTCGATACGTCAACTTCTCGAGTAATCCCTGGGGTGTCGTAGCGCTTTTTTGCGCGAACGCGTTACCCTTCCTGGCTCTCGAGTGGATATTCAAGAATGGCTGGGTTGCCGGCGCATTTGTAAGCTTTGCTCTCTACTACGCCGCATTTGAGGAGATTCACTGGCGCACCCATATGGGTGGATGGCTGCCTGCGTGGCTTGCGCCCGCGGCACGAAATCATTTGCGGCACCACGCCGACGATTCAGATCATTTTAACGTGTTCCTGCCAATGTTTGATTGGCTTGTGTGGCAAGTATCCAGCGGTGGGCCAGAGGCTCGAGTTCGGCGAGAAGTGCGCTAATTCCTTCCAAAATGCTTGAAGCCAAAAAGAAACTAACCGTGGCTGGAAGCCGCGGCGAGGGCGCTTTTCTCTTTATCTTCTAACAACGGACAGCCAGGCGGCAGCAGGGCCAGCTTTTTCTGAATGATCTTGTCCGAGTATTTCGCCAAATAATGAACGATGGTCTCGATTCGTATCTTGATGCCGCCGGCGGGCTTGGTGGAATCGAGGTCGCCAAACTTAAAAAAAAGAGTTCCCGTGGCTTCGACAATTTTTTGCGTCGGCGTATAGGTCGGCTGATCCATGCCGCATTCATAGCTCGACAGGCGCAGCACGCAGGTAATCCACGGGAACCGGGTTGCGAATTTTGCGCCCCAAAGGATTTCGTTCGTATTGCTGCTGTTGGAGGAAGTCCACACGTCGGAAATATCGAGAGGAGATCTGATTTTGCCCGCCCGGACTTCCTCGCCAAAAAGCCAATCCAGCAAATCTTCATGAATGGGGAGATATTGCAGCCAGAGAATCGGGTAGCCGTGCGCCTGAAGGTCCGCTTCGATTTCGTGCCCGATTCCCGGATCCATGTGGTAGGGACGCCCCAGCACCAGCACGCACGGCTTTCCCTCGCGGGCGCACCACGTCAGGATTTTCCTGGATTCATCACGCATCTTCTGATTGAACGCGCGCAACTCCCTGTATCCGGCCTCCACGGCGCGCTGCGTCTCCGGAAGATCGAGGTCCAAAACGTCCTTGAGGCAATCGTAAAGCTGCTTTGGAACTACTTCCGGCTCGGCCATGCTCACGAATGGAGAAGTGTAGCGAATGCCGTTTTCCGCGAAGACATCGCGCTCTTTCATGAACCCGGCCTTGATATTTTCAGGGCCGGCCATGACCCGCGTGCAACTCAACGTCTCCGAAACATGCCCGCGAAGAAACGAGGGGAGCGAATAGATCATGGGGCTCAGAATGATTTGAATTTTTCTCTTCTGGCCGAAGATCAATTCTCCATAGTGGCCGCTGATCGCCTTCACCGGATAGCAGCAGTCCACCGTGCCCCGGCCCTTTCCGAACTCCCGGCCCTGCTCCTCGGAACTATCCGAGCTGAACACGATATTTTCGGAGCTGATTCCGAGGTCACGCAGAAATCCTACCCAGAACTGATGGGTGCTCCAAACGTTCAGGACCTTGGGAATCCCGATGCGGATCCCGGAGCGGTCCTTAGGCGGAGGCGGAGACGCGACGGAAGGCTTCTTTCCGAACCATGTCTGCAATATTGGGATAGGCATTCTTCGTCTTCTCGATTCCGGCCTTGATCACTTTCATTTCGTTCAGGTCTTCGACGAGCCCTTTGGGGCAGGAGTTATTCACGATGACGCGCTCCCAGCCGCGAGACAGCGGGACCTTGCTCCATTCGCGGCCGTTTCCTCCGGGCAACTCGACGTCGATAAAGCTGCGCTGGCAATTCACGGGGCACCAGTTGCACACGGTTTCCTTGGCAGTGGTCGTTTTATAGGTCAATTGTTCGATCACTTCGAAGCCGCGGAACGTACTCCGGTTGCCCTTTTCCCACCATTCGAGAGATACCAGCGCCGCGCCGATCGCGCCGGCTTCACCGGAATAAGGATGGACGACGACTTCCGCATCGGGGACTTTGGAGCGGATGAAATCAACCTGCGTCTTCACGACCGCGAGATTTTTGTGCGTGCCGCCCTGCAGAATATATTTCTTGCCTACTTGCGCGAGGTTGTTCAACCCACCGGCATAGATCCACACATTCAGGGGAAGAATGGAGCACAGCGCGGCGAGGATTTCCTCCGCTTGCCAGCCCTTGCGCTGCTGATTGACGATGTCGCTCTGCAGAAAGACACCGCACCCCATCGAGAGTTGCGGCATCGCCTGGGCGCGAAACGCGCCGTCCGCGATTTCGCTCAGCGGAATACCGAATCTCTCCGCGACGCCTTGAAGAAAGGCGCCATTGCCCGACGAGCATTGCGAGTTCAGCCGGAAATCGCTGACCGCGCCATTCTTCAAAATCATGATCTTGACGTCGACGCCCCCCACATCGCAGATGCAATCGGCGTCTGGAAAATAGTGGAGGCCCGCGGAAGCGTGAGCAATCGTTTCGACGACGCCGCAATCGGCGCCGAGGATGCCTTTCAGCAGGTCTTTCCCGTAGCCCGTGATTCCGAGAGCCAGAATTTCTCCGTCGCCGATGGCTTCACGAAGCTGACTGAACAAACTTCGGGCGTCCTCGATGGGATTGCCTTTGCTCAACGCATAACAGGAGAATAGCATCTCTTTTTCCGGCGAGAGGCAGACGGCCTTGGCAGTGGTCGAGCCAAAATCGCAACCCACCACGACTCGATCGAGCTCTTTCCGTTGCATCGAGCCCAGTGCTGTTTTCGAATCGCCATTTCCGCGGGCGGTCGCGTCCATTTTGGAATAGAGATCGACAAATGCCCGAAGATTGTCTTCGCTTTCGCACAATCCGCCCCGGCCCTGCTTCTTTTTTTCCTCGTACTGCCCTTCTTCGATCCACCAGTGCAGTTTCTTCAGGCCCTGATATATGCCGACCGACGGGGCCTCACCGAGGCCCACATCGATGCAGCCCAGCGCCGCGTAATACAGCGCATCCTGCGGCACATGGATGAGGGATTCCGGGTCCTTACCGTCCGGCATCTCGACTTTTCGTTCCTTCCAGATCCGCGAGAGATGCAACCTCCAGGCCTCTTGCAATCCCTTGAAGAACAGATTCGGGCCGCCGAGAAGCAGGACTTCCGGCGAGGGCGTATTTCCACGAGTCAGAGTGGCGAGATTCTGATAAACAACCGCTTCGAAAAGGGACGCGATGATTTCGTCGACCGTCACTCCGGCCTTCAGCAGGGTGTTGGCGTCGGCTTCCGCGAAGATGCCGCACTTGCTGCTGATCTTGTGCAGCGTGTGACCTGTGTAATGCATTTCAGAGAGTTGCTCGGGAGGAATCTGCAGCTTGCGGGCCGTCTTCTCGATGAAGGTGCCTGTGCCGCCCGAGCAAGCGCTCTGCATGAGGACTTGCTTGCTCTTTGTCTTTTGGTTTCCGTTGAAAAAGATCGTCTTCATGTCTTCGCCGCCGATTTCACTGACGAAGCGGACCGACGGGTGAAGCCGTTCAACACTCGCAGCAACAGCTACGACTTCCTGAATGACTTTTCCTCCGGCAAGAGGAGCGATAAGCCCTGCACCCGATCCAGTGAAGAAAACGCGGTCGTGTTGCGGGGTCAGGCCATGCTGCGCCTCGAGGCGTGACAAGAACTGCAGCACCTTCTCCGCCTGCTTGGTGTTGTGACGCTCGTAAGCCTGGGAGATCACCTCGCCGGTTGGCGAGGCAAGAACGTACTTGCAGGTCGTGCTGCCAACATCGATACCGCAGATCTTGGCGCCGTTCGCGATGGGCCGCTCCGTTTTTGGAGTCGCGATCTCAATGCAGCCCGGCGGCTGCAACAGAGGCGCGATTTGGACAAATCTCTCGTCGGCCATGGAGACTCCTCGCTGCTGTGCCCAACTTCCTAATTCTAGGCGGTCGCCGCGGATTTGTTTCCGGCGAGATGGAGAACGTAATTGGCTGCGGTGGACGCGTACCCGAGATGCGGAACGCGGTACGTTGCGCGCTTCACCTCCGGGCGCTTTTCTTCGATCTGCCGGATTTTCTCCAGCGTCATTCCGGTCTTCGCCATCGCTTCCACGAATTCGGACTGCGCGCGTTTTTTGGCCTCCGTCAAAATCATCTGGCAGCGGGACAGCGCGTGCACCTCGGCGTCTCCCTTGATCTCGATCGGAGCATAGAGCAGGCTGGGATGTTTCCCCAGCACGTTGGCCATGGCGCCCTGGGACATCGTGTTCGGCATGCAGGAATAGGGAGATAGCTCGCACGTCATATTGGCTTGTTTGTGGAGATGGGCATGCAGCGCTTTGCCCACGAGCATGTGGCCTTCACCGCCGCGCAGCTCGTAGTGAAAGAACGGGGAGGCCAGTTCCTTCAGCTCTTCCTGGTCCGGCAATTCGTGCGGGACATTGCCAAGCGCCCTGCGGAACCGGTTATAGGTTCCGATATAGAGACGCTCCATCCCACGCACCATGGCGATCTTCATGCGGACCTTGCGGTCCACGTTTGCCTTTGCTTTGAGGCGCCAAATGGGCGTGTGGAGAAGGTAGCCGAGCCATACGGCCACAGGAGGAGGCATGACTTCTGATCCCTCCTGTTCCAGCCATTGCTTAATGTTGTAGTTGCCGTCGCCTTCGTGCGTTTGGAGCCAGAATTCGCCGGTAATTTTTATCTTCGGCTTCACTTGCAGGCGGTCGACTTCAATCGCATCGAATTTCTTCTTCACTACCCGCAGGGCATCCGCAAAATAGCTGGTAAGGAAATGCCACGCCAGCATCCCCCACTTCTTCCCGCGAAGGGGCCGCTTCTGAAATACTTCGAAGAGGTAATCCGCGCTCTCCTTCAATACTTTGTCGGTCTGGCCAGGAACAACCTCGTAGGGTCGCGTCAGGTATTCCATGTCTGTGAGAATGTCACCGCACAGAATGGCCCAAACAATTCCCAGGCTCAGTTGCATGTTGATTTCGAGGCCGCCACCCTTCTCGGGGGCTTGATCCAGTTGGTCCTGCGCAAGCAGGAAGAGGCGAAAATCCTTCAGGCCCATGCCGTCGAGCGCCATCTCGTAGGACTCGTGGTATTGGCCGAAGCGGCAGGGGCCACAAGCGCCGGCTGTCAGGAAGACGTAGTCGTCAATAGTTTTTTGCTTGCCACTGACAGCCACTTCGGACTTCAGGAAGTTGACCAGGCTGCCAGTCGTGAAGATCGTCGGACAGCAGGCGCCGACATCGATCAGTTCCTTGCCGGCGTCGAGGTCCGCGCGAGTGATATTGGGCAGGGGTTTCGCCTTGTAGTTTAGGTTGTTGAAGACTCCCTGGACTAGCCGTTCATGCTTCCAGGTGAGGCCACCGAACAAGATTGTGGTTGAGTCCCGCTGTTCGCGAGTGAAAGGTCGCGCTTTATATGAGGTGTAGTGAGTGACTGCGGTCGCCATCGTAGCCTCCCTCTCTCCACATTTTGTCTAGACACTGGCCAACACTAAATCTCGCTCGCGATCAATCCAGCTGGATGCGTCAAATCGCGAATCCAATTCGGGCCCGGTCAATAGTCCTCCAGGTTCCAAGTCGCCGGCGCCCGCCTAAGGCGGGCTTTGGCGACGGCGCGTAGAGTCCGCACCCGTGGTTGCGCTCTTCTGAAGCATCGCCAGAACAGAATAGGATTGGACACAAGACGACAAGCGAATTTCATTCGATAGGCAGGCAAATACCGGAGAATTGGAAACAATCCCTCTTGCCACGATCCCCTCAGATCGACTTGCACATCCTCACCCGGTCTTCAGGCCAAGACGTTAGATCGCAATTAGAATTACCTTTGACAGGGCACGCCTTCCGCGGCACACAACGCGCCCGGGAAATTCCGTAAAACACACGCAACTATTGGCCCAATCCCCCCTATCGCCCAGACTCAGCACGCGACGGATGGGCCATCCGCGGGCTGAACCGGACCCGATAGTTATAGCAAAACTTTGTGACGGATGTCACAAAAGATTGTGATGGACTCCATTTCGTAACAGGTGCTCTTCAGCCGTAATGGCCACTGCGCCAATATCGCAGCGAAACCGTTAGGATCGCCCCCTTCGACCTCGCACCCGCTGCCTCAGTGCGCGTCAGCGGGCAGACGGAAGGCAATGTACTCACCCGGGTACGAGCCCCCGCTGACAGCCACGACGATATACTGTCTACCATCGAGCATGTACGTCATCGGCGAGCCACTCTGGGGTGCCGGCATAAAGACCGCGCCGACTTCATCGCCCGTCGCCTTGTCATACGCACGAAGCATTGCGCCTCGCGCCCCGGAAGGGGTCGTGAAGAAGCCGGCCTCCCCAGCGATGATCAGGGTCTTGGTCGTCAGTGTCCCGACAAGGCCTGCACGGCCCGTACGAGGAATATTGAGGCCGTTGAGTGCTGGATTGTTGCGAACGTTGTCCGGCGTTTCCCCGTGCGCGATCTGCCAAGCGAATTCACCCTTGTCTAGATTGATCGCAGTAATGCGGCCATAAGGCGGTTTCAGCAGCGGCAGGCCTCGGACATTCGGGGCGGGGTCACCGCCCTCACCTTCTATGGCAGCAGGCCCTGGGCGTGGGGAAGCCGGAGCCGCGCCCATGGGCCTTCCGGGTCGAGGCATAACCCCAGCGGTTCCCTGAACGTACTCCATGTCCGAGAATTTTGGGTCGGGGGAGGGAACGAGCCCCAGGGTGGCGATTCCGCTTTGCGAGTAGACGTAGAGGGTGTGGGTGTCAGGGTCGTACGACCCGCCCGGCCAGTTCGCGCCACCTAACGCGCCCGGCGACACAATCGTGGCCAGCGGCCCATCAAGGTTACTCACGGATGGCGGCGTAAATAACGGCCCGATCCGGTATTTTGAAACCAATTTCTCCGCTTCCGCGCGGAGTTCCGGTGTGAAGTTGATCAGACTGTCGCTGGAGATGCCTTGATTGTCGAAAGCGGGCGGTTTGGTTGGAAACGGTTGTGTGGGCGAGTACCACTCCCCGGGCACATCTCCCTTTGCCACCGGACGCTCCTCTATGGGCCAAATGGGCTCGCCGGTTTCGCGATTGAAGACATACAGGAAGGCCTGCTTGGTCGGTTGCGCCACAGCCTTGACGGTCTTACCGTTCACCGTCATGTCCACAAGCATCGGGGCGCAAGGGATGTCCATGTCCCACAAGCCGTGGTGAACGAGTTGATAGTGCCATTTTCGTTTCCCCGTTTGTAAATCCACTGCCACGAGGCTCTCACCGAACAAGCCTTTCCCTGGGCGATCGCCTCCGAAGTAGTCGCCAGTAGGCAATTCGACCGGCAAATACACCAGCCCTAGTTCTTCATCAACGGAAATCTGCCCCCAGACGCCCGTATTTCCGGTGTAGGACCAGGAATCCTTCTCCCACGTTTCGATTCCATACTCGTTGGGACGCGGGATGGTATGGAATATCCAGAGGCGCTTCCCTGTCCGCACGTCGAATCCCCGAACATAGCCCTTCACGTTTTTCCTGCTCTTGGGAACGCTTCCGGTCAGGTGCGCAGCCCCGACGATCACTACGTTCTTGGCTACGATGGGCGTCGAATGAAGGCCGACCTCCCCGGTGACCAAATCGATCTCCTGATCGTCGTCCTGTTTCAAGTCGACAACGCCATTCTTGCCGAAGCTGGGTACCGGGACGCCGGTCTTGGCATCGAGAGCGATGAGCCTGTAACCGGGCGTAACGTACAAGATTCGCTCCTCCTTGCCATCCGTCCAGTAGGCGACTCCGTGGCCTGAAAGCTGCCTCGGTGCATTGGTGCCGCGCTCTCCCTCGTGCTCACTGTGCATCCACAGCAACTCGCCGGTTGCCGCATCGAGCGCCACAACTGCCCTCCGCGATCCGGCCGTCGTATACAGCACGCCCTTGACCATCAGCGGTGTCCCCTCCAATTTAAATTCCGGCCGCGGACCCAGGCTGTCGGTCTTGAAGCGCCAGGCAATTTCCAGCTTGTTGAAGTTGGCCGCATTGATCTGGTCCAGCGGGCGATACCTGGTATTTGCCAAGTCGGCTCCATAGCTTGACCACTCGCTGCCGTTGGCGGCAGATTGGGCCGATGCCCGCGTCGCCAGGCACATCAGTGCGGCACTGAGCGTCCAAGTCGAACCTAATAGCGTTCGCATTCCGCGTGTTTTCGCCGGAAACATATTCTCCCCCTCTGGACTTTCCTCGCTGACAGGCAATCCAGTCTGTCGCTGGCGCCACCATTGCCGATTTCAAATTGATCTGTGCGCAAACCTTATGATGCCCGGTCCTCGTGTGTCAAGATCGTAGGGCGCCGCCCGGCGCGGCCGGGCGCTGGAATTGTGAGATTGAATTATGGGTACCCTATCCGTGCGGTCTTTTGCAAGGGTGGGGCTTTTGACTCTTGTACTCGAATCATCGAAGTGACGCATTCAAACCCTTATGTATACGGCATCAAGAAAAATTCCCCGCCCTTGAAAGAGTATCAAGGACGGGGCGCCCAGAAAAACTTCTCCAGATGGGGCCGCCACCAATAACCACTAGGGAACTAACGCTAACGAAAACCACTTGGTTATCTTGCGCGCTAAGCGAGTCTTCTATATATTTTCCGTCGAAGTTTGAGGAATTTGGCTCATGCGCTTCCTTTCATTTCTTCTTGCCGGCATAGGGTTGCTCTTCCTTTCTAGCTATCTGTATTTGCGGCGGATGGGGCTCGACGCCAAAGGGACAACTATCTCGCAAAGCATCACGCTTGCGTTCGTCCGAAGAAATATGTACCGAATTGCGGACGCTGAGCGCGAACAGTTAACTACATACAGCGAATGTTTTTCGGTGGATCAGCTAATTTCCGTGGGAAAGGTCGATCCAAACGACGAGGAAAGACGTGGTTACTCATTCTCGATTGAATGCGACGGCGGCGGTACTGATTTCACCGTCACTGGCAGGCACGCCCCGGCGCCGCCCGGCTCAACCCTTCGCTGGCCTGTCCTTGTCATCGATCAGTCCATGGCTTTCCAAGAACTCTATTGATGCTTTGCCAGAAATTGGAACATTTCTGCGATAGTGAATTTGGATGCCCCATCCTTGCGGTTTTTGCAAGGGTGGGGTTTTTGATTTTCGTAATGGAATCACTGAAGTCAGGCGGTGCAATACTCGGAGCGAGCAAGTCAAGAAAAGAACCCCACCCTCGAAAGAGCGTTAAGGGCGGGGCACCCGCGAAGTCCCGACATTGCAGCAAGTAATTCAGTAGGATAGATTTACAACATCAGTGCCCGGGTGGCGGAATGGCATACGCGGGGGACTTAAAATCCATCCGACACAATCCGCAGCCTCACGCACCAAAACGCAGCACACCGAAAGTCGCCAGTGTTGACGCGGGTTCTGCGAGATAAGACTCCGCAGGAACGGGAACGCGAGCGCACGGACTTGAAAAGCCAACCGACACCGCTACCGACACCGGAATTGATCGTTGAAGTCGCACCTATGCCGAGATGACCTTTCCCCGCGCACAGGGGCGATTTTGGCGCACGATCTCACCGAGAGTAGTAGAATCCCTCAGCCTGTAGTGCGACCCTTGCTGGTATTCCAGCCCCGGAGATGCGATGGGACACAGTCTCCCCTCTGTTTCAGCCACAGAGGCCCTTTATCTGAAGCTTTCAGGTGGCGTATGAGAAAACTAGTTGTGATAGTTGTTGCTTTGATGATTGGATGCGGAGATACGCATTTCGCTCCTAAGGTCATCACGGCAAACGGGGGCAAGCAAGTCGCAATCGCGTGCTCCGGGGTAATCAACGTGAGCGGAAATCAGCAGAACGGTTATGAAGTGACTTTTACCGATGAGAAAGAACGTTCGCATGACTGGCGCGGTCTTCACGACGTGCAGATCGACGATGATTCTCAGCTCACGAAACTTTGTTCGACGGGGACATCAAGGGATGGACAAGCTCACACACCGACGCAATCTACACCGACGCAATATGCACCGACTCAACCTGCACCGAGGACACCTGTTGACGAATGCGAAATTAGGTTCTGGAACAAATTGATTCATGAGATAGACGGGAAGTCGGTTGAAGCCGCCTGCAAGGAAAACCCGGACCGCCAGCCTAGCAAATAAACCGTGTTTCGGTAGGCCGTGA
>Ga0137381_10002190_pt1 | contig 13527 bp, 8 predicted proteins | sample SagtaG_16_FD_104808 | JGI IMG/M metagenome (GOLD analysis project Ga0137381, IMG submission 104808) | Vadose zone soil microbial communities from Sagehorn Ranch, Mendocino, California, USA - Sage2_L_115_16 metaG | ecosystem: Environmental > Terrestrial > Soil > Vadose zone | place: USA... | reverse complement strand
TTCGACCCAACCTTCATTCCCCGCGCTCGTGATGTCGCGCCCGTGGCGAGCGGGGTCGCACCAGTTCCGACGGGATGCGGCGGGGCCACGTGGACTCGACCGCCGCGGTCGTCGAGCGAGCGCGCGAATCCCTCCTCGCGGCGTTCGGCAAGGCGTACTCAATCGTCGTCTTGGCGTCTCTCTCCCTCGTCGTGGCTGCCTTCGCTCGAAACTTCTCAGCCAACGCGGTGCCTTATGCAGTGGCCGCCTCCGCTTCGTTCTTGGCAGCCGTGGTCCTCACGATTGTCCACGAGATGCGTCGCTCCGCGAAGTCCGCCTTTCACATCGAGGTCGGATCGGCGACGATCGTGTCGATTGTTGCCGGTTTCGTGATGTTGGCCATGGTCGTCGAAGAGTTTGCCAGGACCGATCCTCTGACGGCCCGAGTTACGTTACTCCTACTCGGATCGATTGCGCTGGTCGGTTTCGGCACGTTGGTCCTCGGGATGCACGAGTCGGTCGACCGAATCCGCGAATCTGCGCCCGCGACCTGGGCCCGACTCGGGAGGTCCCTGTCCGTTGCTCCATGGGTTGCCGCTTTGGGGTGCGTGGTCCTCGCCGGGTCGCTGGTCCTAACCGCCTTTGGCGTCGCCTATCCGCAAGAAGTGACCGCGCTCGCCTTCTTTGTCTTCCTGGGACCGTTCGTATCCTTGCGACGCGTCGCGAGAGTTTCGTCTCGGACCGCATGACCCAATCCGGCTAGTCCTTGCGTTCCAGGCGCTGAATCCGTTTCGTCGCCCTTTGGATTACGCCCATGAGCGCATGGAACTCCCACTTGCTCGGGACCGCGCGGCCGATAAGTCGGCGGAACATGACCTCCGTGCGCGCTCGTTTGTGCGCCGGATAATCCGTCGCAGCGAGCAAGGACTCGAACGCCTCGTGGAGTTTCTCCTTCTCCATGCCGGACGCTTCGCGCTTCCCGTGCTTGATGGCTCTCGCCGCGAGAAGCTCGTAGAGCAGGATGGTCACCGCATGCGAAAGGTTGAGGATCGGGTACTCCGGGGATGCCGGAATGGTCGTCAGCAGGTCGCATCGCCGCAGCTCCTCATCGAGGAGACCGAAGTCTTCCCGACCGAAGAGGAGCGCAACCCGGCCACTCATTTTGGCGACCCGCGCCGCAAAGTCTCGTGGAGTCACGGAGATTCGAGCGAACCGCTTTTCGCTCTCCGTGTCGATACCCGAGGTTCCGACGATCAGATCCGTATCCTTCAACGCGGTCTCGAAGTCGCCCACCGCACGGGCGGCCTCCAGAATCTCGACGCCTCGCATCGCCCGCTGTCGCGCTTCCGCTCCGAGCCGACAAGGCTTCACCAGCACGAGGTCTGCGACGCCGAAGTTCTTCATGGCCCGCGCGACGGCGCCGACATTCCCCTCGTTCTTCGGCTCCACGAGGACGACGCGGATCGTCGGCACACTGCGCTCGATATATTGTACAGGAGATATTCCTTGGCATGCGTGTCGCCCTTAAGATCGCGTACGATGGCAGCGCGTTCTTCGGCCATCAGAGGCAGCCGGACCGGCGGACGGTCGAAGGGGAGTGCCTCGCCGCGTTGCGCGCCGGCAAGATCCTCCGGAATCCGCGGGAGTCTTTCTTCCGGAGCGCGAGTCGAACGGATCGGGGCGTGAGCGCCGTCGGGAATGTGATTGCGTTCGATGCCGCCCTCCGAGGCGACGCCGTGGTCGGCGTCTTCAACGACCATGCCGAAGGGGTCTGGGCCTGGGCGTACTCGGAAGTCCCTCCGGCATTCCATCCCCGCCACGCGGTAGAACGCTGGTATCGCTACCACCTATACGACGAGTTATCGGTCGACTCGCTCCAAGAAGTCGGTGCGCTCTTCCTCGGGGACCGCGACTTTCGCTCGTTCACGTCGGAGCCGCCTGCAGGTCCGTTCGCCCTGAACTCGCTCGACGTCACGCGCGACGCGGATGTCATCGTGGTCGACGTGCGCGCTGGCAGTTTTCGTCGAGGCATGGTCCGTCGGATTGTGGCCGCCATGGTCGCGGTCGCCAGGAGCGACTCCGCCCTCGACGCGGTCCAGGCCGCACTCGAAGGAAAGCGACACGACTTCGGAGTCGCTCCCGCGGAGCCTCTCTTTCTGATGGACGTTTCGTATGGGTTCCCTTTTCAGGTCGTCCGGAAGGGGAAAGCGCTCGACGAGTGGCACGCGCTGCGGATTGATGCAGCGCTTCGGGTGCGCTGGCTGCGCGCGATCGACCTCGCCGCGTCCGCCTGAAGCCTTCGATTCGCTTCTAGCGTTTTGTCGATTGCGTTTCATCGCGAAGATGCTCGCGGGTTCGAGAGTCGTACCAAGAAGTGGTTCGAACCTCGCGCTAAAACGCGGTTCGGACAAACGTATTTATACGCTCCCCCCTGTTCCGCCGCTAATTGATTTGAGGGAGGAGTCTCGTTGCTTCCAAAGCTTCTGCGCTCGAAACACGTGCACGCGGTATTGATCGTCTATGTGATGATCGCCGCGGGTCTTGTGTTCGTGCTGCAGGCCCACCCGGCCGCGGCCGTTGCCGGGTCGAAGGATACCCTGACGGTGGGCCTTCAGAACGACATGGTGAACCCGAACTATTTCGATACTGCCACGAATAGCGTCTGGAAACAGTATCACGTGGAGTTCAACTTCGAAGGGTTGTTCTCCCATGATCCTGATTTTACGACGTTTAACGTGTTGTCAGATCCGGCCCGAGGTGGGTCGGCCTGTCCCGCCGGGAGTCTTCCGAGCGGCCCAGGATATTGCATTGATTCAACGGGTTTCGGTGTAACCGTCTACATCCACAACAACGCGACGTTCACGAACACCCAGCAGCTGACCGCCGACGACGTCGTCTTCACGTTCCAGACGTTGCCGTGGTCCACGTACCAGCTGGGGATTTACAACGCGATCTGGTCCAACACGCAGAAGTACCCGCTGTGGAACGCAACGACGGGTTGCACCGGCGCGAAGTGCGTGTCCCACATCGGCGTCGAGAAGATCGACGCAACGACCGTGAAATTCCATCTTTCCAAGACATATGCTCTGTTCTTCTACGACACGATGGAGATCCCAATCATCCCATCAGGCCTGTGGAAGAACCACCTCGGCACGTGGCCCCAGCTCAACCTGTCCGACCCGGCTAGCCGGTTGACGGACACGTTCGACAACTCGATCGACACGACGTATAACGGGATCGACGCGGCGACGGGATCGGGGCCCTTCAAGCTGACCTCATGGACGCACAACGCGGACGCCACGATGGACGTGTCGCCGACCTACTGGGGCAAGGGACAATCCCACACCTGGAGGAACGAAATATATCCGTTCTACCCGAAGGCCTTGCGCCACATCCGCGCGGTGATCTACGGCAGCCTGGACGTCATCAGCTTGGCGCTGCAGCGGGGCGACATCGACACCCTCGTCTGGCCCCTCACGCCCGGCTTCCTGAGCCAGGTCCAGTCCAACCCGGCGATCAACATCGAGCAGGTCACCGACTCCGGGTTCTTCTATGTGTCCTTCAACATGCGCGAGCGCCCGTGGGGCCAGGCTCCGTGGAGCCAGACCCTGCGCAAGGCGTTCTCGCAGGCGATCAACAAGGACTACATCGTGAACACGCTGATGGGCGGATTCGGCGTCAAGGGCACGGTCCCCATCGCGATTTCGAACCCGCTCTACGTGAACACGACCGCCCAGCCGCCGACATTCGACATCACGGCCGGCCGCCAGGCCCTCGTAGCGGCGGGCTTCAAGGACTGCAGTAGCCCGGCCGACGGTTTCCTTGAGGCTCCGGATTGCTCTCCAGTCAAGGCGACCATCCTGACGCCTCCGAAGGACTACGATCCGATCCGAGCCGACGCCGGCATCATGATCTCGAAGAACCTGAAGGCGATGGGGTTGGACATCGACGCGGCCCCAACGAGCTTCGACACGATCGTCGCGAAGGCGTTCTCGGCTCCGGTGTCGTTCGATATCTACGTCCTCGGCTTCTCGCTGGGTGACTTCCCAGAGACGTACATCTGTGACTTCTTCTGCACGGAGCGGGACGTGAACCTCGGGACCGGTGGATCCAACTCCGCCGGGTACAGCAACACGGCGGTCGACAATCTGATCCACAACGCGCTGACCGACACGGACACCACGAGCCGCGTCAAGGCGATTAAAGACGTGGAAGGCATCCTGACCGATCAGCTGCCGTGGAACATCCTCTACTACCGCAAGAACCTGAACGCGTACCGGAACGACGCCTGGACGGGTTGGGCGAACTACCCGAACGGCGGTGGCATCTACAACCCGTGGTCGATTCCTCACATCGTGCCCGCGGGCACCGTGACGCCCCCGACCGGCGGTTCCCTCACCGTGGCCCTCTCGATGCCGGACCAGGTGTACGCACGCCAGGTCGCGCCCTTTGACATCCTCGTCTCCCAGGGCACCGCGCCGGCCAGCGGCGCAGCCGTCACGTTGACCTTGAAGTACGGTTCCCAGACCGTTCCCCAAAGCGGGACCACGGATGCCGGCGGGCGCGTCCACTTCACATGGGCAGTGCCAGTGATTCAAGGTAACGTGATTGCCTCCGTCGTGGCGACGAAAGGATCCCTGACGGGCACGAACGGCAAGGTGATGGAGGTGACAGTCGCTCCGCCGGCGCCGATATCGACGCTGAGGCTGAGCACGCCGACGCCAGTCATCGCGCCGACGGGCACCGCCACGATCACAGCGTCCCTGACGGACGCCGCCGGTACGGGGGTTCCTGGATATACGGTCCGCATTGACACGACCCTGGTGTTTGGGACGATCTCGCCGGCCTCGGGCGTGACGGACGCGACCGGGAAGACCACGTTCACGTACACCCCGCCCTCCGCGACCGTGTACCCGAACCAACACCTGACCGAAGTCATCAAGGCGAACACGACCGTGCCGAACACGATCGCCGCCGACACGCAGAAAGCGTCGATGATCCTCTTCGTCCAGAATGACGTCACGCCGGACTGGCTGATCGTCAGTGCCGCGGCGACATCCGCGAACGGCTTGGTCGTGAGTCCCCTCCTGAGCCAGGCGAATTTCACGGTCTCCGTGACGAACTGGGCTGGCGCTCCGGTCGCAGGCGTTGACGTCGACCCGCAGGTCTCGGATGCCGCGAACTTGACTGTCGCTGCGACGAGCGCGAACTCGAACAAGACCAATGCAGGCGGGCAGGCGACGTTCACGGCGACAGAGACGAGCGCCGCAAGGTCGGGCTTGAACAACGTGAACGTCGGACTGCGGTTCGTGGCCCGGAACAAGGTCTTCGCGACGTCGGACCAGCTGGAGGTCCTCGTATCGGCCGGCCTCGCCACTGCGGGCCACGCGGCCTGGATCACGTTCGACGCGCGGACGATGGCATTCGATCCCACGGGCAAACAGAACAATGTCAGCGCGCACGTGGTGGACCAAACCGGAGCCGCCGCGAGCGGGGTCCCCGTGTTCTTCCAGATCACGTACGGCGACCTCGGTCTGCCGGCGGAATTCGACTGGGCGTACCACTACGGGTGTGACCCGAGCTGCGCGGCGGACTCACCCACCTACCAGGGCGCGGGGCTCGACCTGAACTCATTCGGAATGGGCAGCCTCGGTGGCTCCTTCGCGAACTCTCCGGTGATTGGCGACCCGACGGTCGGCACCAAATGGGGTGTTACGAACTTTGTCGAGGATCTCGAGGTCGTCGGCAACCTCGGCGCCATTGATTCGTGCAACCCGGACGGTGACCCCGCACACGGCGTCGTCGCGTGGCCCACTGGCTTCGATGGTCTGTACACCATCAACGCGACGAGCGCGACCGATGCGACGGGCGCATTCACGGCGCACTTCACGGCGATGCAGCATAAGATCGACTCGCGGGTCCAGGTGAAGGCCTACATCGGCGGAGCGCCGGACATCTCGGCGGACGCGTGCAACTTCGTCTCGGCTGCCGAGAACTACGCCTTCGCGATTGATTCGGGCGTCGTCATCCAGCGGGCGCCGGTCTTCGGACTCGCCTCGGTGACCACGACCCGGCCGATTTTCACGTCGCAGGCCTTGGGCATGACGATCTCCGCCCTGTTCAAGGGGCTGAACGGCGCGACCGTGCCCAGTCCCGAGGTCTTCCTCGTGCAAGGCCCTGGCCCCTGGTGCGGGACCTGCACGTCGGCTCGCAACGTACTGGGCCGGTTCGGCGGAACGATCACGGGAACATCGCTCGGTTACGTGAACTTCACGCGGACCGAAACGCTCGTGAGCCTGTCCCAGTCGTTCCCGCTGAGCTTCATCCCGTCGGACTCCCGCTACGCCTACGGTGGGACCGACCAGCTGTTCGCAGGCGCCCTCGGCAAGTACTGGTTCGCCCCGACGTTCGCGGCTCCGCTCGCGAAGATTCCGTACGACTTCACGATCGGCTACCTGTATCTGCCGACGACGCGAGCGTTCCTGACCGTCTCGTTGGACCGGACGCTCTTGCCGCCGGGCGGCACCGCGACGGCGACGGTCCAGGTCTGGAGCATCCTGACGGGTGCGCCGATTGCCGGCGCGGACGTCTGGAGTGGCAGCACGCAGGTCGCCACGGACTCCACCGGCACCGCGACGTTCAACGTCACGGCGGCCACACTCGGCGCGACCGAAGGACTCGTCGTCGCGACGACCGCCTACGGTGGAGCCGCTCGCGGCTGGTACGGCTACGTCGCGTCGCCGCCTGTGGTGACGTATGGTACGCCGACTGTGGATGCGAAAGTGGCAGGAACCGCCTCCACGATCACGGCCACCGTGACGAATACGTTGAGCGTCGCCGGATCCTTGCCGGTCCCCCTCTACGTGGACGGCGCCGCGGTGGCGGTCCAGACCGTGAACCTAACGGCGCTGGGCAGCGCGACCGCGACCTTCACATACGTCTTCCCGACGGCGGGCTCGCACACCGTGGCGGTGGGGAGCTCGTCGACGACGGCGAGCATTCCGGCTCCGCCCCCGCAGGACCTGACGACGCTGTATGCGCTCGCGGGCGGGCTGCTCGTGGTCGGCCTGATCGTCGGAGTCGTCGTCGGCCGCATGATGAGCCGCGGTCGGCGGCCGCCCAAGGCCCCGGGAGTGATGGACGACACGAAGGGCGGAGGCCAAGCCGAGGAGGAGTTGCCGCCGGAGGAGAACCTCTAGGTCCGAACGACCGGGGCACTCGCCCCGGTCCCTTTCCTCTTTCCATTTTTGGGATCCCTCGGTCCGGTCGGGGGAACGTACAAATATGCTGGCGACCGTTAGAAGTACCGGAGTCGGGGGTGAGTCGGGTTGGCCTCGCTGAGGCGGTATCTGATCCGTCGCGGCATTCAGGGCGTCATCACGATTTTCGTTGTGACCATCATTATCTTCTTGCTCTTCCAGGCGTTGCCGGGCGGCCCGCTCGCGGCCTACACGCAAGACCCGACGTGTCAGGCGCCCTGTCGGGCCCAGCTTCGGATCCAGTTCGGCCTCGACCAACCCTGGTACGTGCAGCTGTGGATTTTCCTCGGGAACATGTTCACGTTCAACTTCGGTCGCTCGTTCTCGGAGGGACGGCCGGTCTCCGAGATTCTCGCCATCGCGTTGCCCAGGACGCTTTTCTTGTTCGGCGGCGCGTTGATTGCGGAGTATCTGGTCGGCATCGCGATCGGGCGGTTCATCGCCTGGCATCGCGGCAAGACGGAAGGCGTGGCGATCGTCTCGAGCCTGTTCTTCTACAACATGCCGTCCTTCTGGATCGGCCTCATCCTCCTGTGGGCCTTCGGGTTCGCGATCCCGATCTTCCCTCTCAACGGATACAGTGATCCGACTTGGACGGCGCAGCACTTCCCGTCTCTGGCCCGCGGAAGCTTCCTGTTCCAAGCGGCGGACATCGTCATGCACGGCGCGCTGCCGATGCTCGCCCTCGTCCTGATCAGCGCGGCGGGCACGATCCTCCTCATGCAGACCTCGATGCTCGAGGTCCTCGGCGAAGACTTCATCCTGACCGCGCGCGCGAAGGGCTTGTCGGCGCGAAAGGTCCGCAACCGCCACGTCGCTCGAAACGCCTACCTGCCGATCGTGACGACGTTGGCGATCAGCCTCGGCTTCGTGATCGGCGGGGCGATCATCCTCGAGCAGGTCTTCTCCTACTACGGGATGGGCTGGTACTTGCTTCAATCGATCTTCAAGCAAGACAACATGCTCGCGGGAGCGATCCTGTACCTGATCTCCGTGTTGGTCATCTTAGGCAACATCGTCGCCGACATTTTGTACGGAGTGCTCGATCCGCGTGTCCGTCTCTGAGGTCGAGGCGCCCGTCGCGAGGCTCACCGGCTCCGGGATTCTGAAGCAACTTCGGTTCCTCGTCAAACGCTCTTGGGACAGCATTCGTCAGAGCCGTCTCGGGATGGCGGGCGCGGCGGTCGTCCTCGTCTTTGCGATCATCGCGATTTTCGCACCGTTCATTTCTCCGTACCCGAAGACGTTCGAGGCCCCCGCGTCGGACCGCTTCATCGTGAACTCGTACAACATCACGCTGCCGACGCTTCCCGCCGGCTCGACGTACGGCGTGCCGGTTATGGGGCCCACGACTCCGCTCTCGAGCGACCGGGCGGGCGCCATGTGGCTGATCAATTACGCGAGTGCGGGATTCATTCGGATGGATTTGCTGCGTTACACGTTGGGGGTGAACGAGAGCCCGTTCCAAGCGGGGAACGAGTCGCGGTGGCTGGACGTCCATTCGGACTTCGGGTTCATCCCGTTGATTGATTCGCCCTTGTCGAACGTTTATTACATCGTCCCGGGGAAGAACATCACGCCGACCGGGCTTCCCGGGACATTCGGTTCCGGCCGGGACAACGGCGCCTTGGCCTTCTTCTCCGGACGCGATTTCGCCGCGGTCAATCCGTTCCAAAAGACGAACTTCACCCGGGACCGCCTCGACTTCGACCCGCTGTACACGGGCGAAGACCCCGCGTCCTCGGGGAACCTCCTCGTCCAACCGCTCGAACGCAGCGTGTCGGTCGGCATTTCCAACGTCCCGGTTGGCCCGTATCGGTACTTCTACGCGTCGGACCTGAACCACACGCGCGTCTACGAAATCACGTACGTCCATGAGGGAGATCCGGTCGCTCCCTCCGGTCGCATCATGTTCACATCGAACGCGAGCCTAAGCGCTCCGCCGTTCGTCTACTACAACCAGGAGCGCGTCGACAAATGGGAAGCGTGGCGGGCCGGCCGCGGCGCGGCGGTCCTGTTGCCCCTGACGAACAACACGCTCGAGGTGCTGAACATCACCGGCGTGCACCGGGCCTGGATCCCGCTCTCCCTTGCGGGTGAACCGGCGACGGTCCAAGGACAGATCGGCTTCACCCGGTCTAGCTTCCCGATGTTGTTCTATCTGCCCGTCAAATCTGCTTCGCATACTGGGATTGCGTATCTCGACCTCAACGCGCTGTCCCTGGTTCCGGCCCGAGAGTTCGCGCAGCTCGACAGCTCCTGGGAGCCGATCGGACTTCCTCTCAGCACCCGCGGAGAGGCCGTCTACGCGGGCTTCTATCGCTCCACGAACGACACGAGCTATCTCGTCGGTCTGAACCAGACTGGCGCCGTGGTTCCCCAGTTCCAGGCGTACTTCAAAGGCCCGCTCCGGGATTACTTCGAGGTCGATGCCCGGACGTCCGTCTTCATTTTCACGGCCGAACGCCAGATTCTTTCGATGGGCACGACGTTCTCGACCGGCGGAGTTGAAGCCCCCGCGGCCCTCGGTGTCGTTCCTCCTCCGAGCGTCCCGCACGTCGTTTACGCGGGGGCGTTCGGAGGCACGCTCCTCGGGAGCGCGATCACACCGCAAGAGGTGAACGGCGCCTTCACGGATCCTGTCTCTCGGGAGGTGCGCGTCTTCCAGCTCCTCGGGACCACGCGGGCCCCTCTCCCCCCGGGGGTGTATCCCTCCGGAAACCGGTACATCCTCGGGACGGACTTCATCGGCCATGACATCCTCACGTTGGTCTTCTACGGGGCCCAGGTCGCGTTCCTCGTCGGCTTGCTGGCGGCTCTCCTCGGGGTCGGCATCGGAACGATCGTCGGCCTCGTGGCGGGCTACAATGGCGGGATCGTGGACACCCTCTTGATGCGGCTCACCGACATCTTCCTCGTCCTCCCGTTCCTGCCGGTCGTGCTCATCCTGGACTCCATCTTGCGTCCGAGCATCTGGACGATCATCATGGTCCTCAGTCTCCTCGGATGGCCCGGCATCGCGCGGGTCATCCGGGCGCAGGTCCTCACCCTGAAGGAACGTCCGTTCGTCGACGCGGCCCGCGTCTCCGGGGCGTCGGATCTGCGTCTGATCTTCCTGCACATCGCGCCGAACGTGCTCCCGTTCAGCTTCCTGTACATGAGCCTCGCCGTCGCGGGGGCGATCATCACGGAGGCGGCGTTGAGTTTCCTCGGCCTCGGCGACGCGACGGTCGTCTCCTGGGGCGGCATCCTGTCGAACGTCCTCACACAGGGAGGCGCGCTGGCGTACTGGTGGTGGCTCCTCCCGCCCGGCTTGTCGATCACCTTCCTGAGCCTCGGCTTCTACCTGCTGGGACGCGGTTTCGACGAGATCATCAACCCGCGCCTCCGGAGGCGCTGAGCGTGCCCCTCGTCGCCGTCCGGGACCTGCGCGTCTACTTCCGGATCCGCCAGGGGTGGGTGCGCGCCGTCGACGGCGTGAATCTGTCGATCGATCGCGGAGAGACCGTCGGACTCGTCGGAGAGAGCGGTTGCGGGAAGACGACCCTCGCATATGCGATCACCCAACTCCTCCCGTCCAATGCGCACATCCTCGGCGGTCAGGTGATCTGGGAACCCGATGGGAAACTGTACCCGTATCGCGAGGAGTACTGGAAAATCGCCGCGGAACGGATCGCGAGGGACGTCCAGGTGATGCAAGCCCGGCTCGCCGGGATGCCGAAGCCTGAGGAAGGGGGCAAGCCCAACGACGAACGAACGGCGCTCGAAGAGGAGGTCGAACTCCTTCGGCACCCGCTCAGCCTGACATACCGGGCGTACCTCGAGCCCGAGATCCGTGCGCTCGAGACGAAGGTCGCCGAGCTCGAGGCGCAGATGGAGCAGGGCAGCCGCGGGGCCGGCCGGCAGCTCGCCCAGATCCAAGCGCGCCTGGCCGCCGCGAGTCAAGAAGGCGATCTCGTGGCGGTCACCCGCCGCAAGGACGGGCGGCTGCGAGAGTACCACCCGAAGCTGTCCGCTGTCCGATGGGCCCAGATCTCGATCGTGTTCCAGGGCGCGATGAACGCCCTGAATCCCGTGTACACGGTCGGCGATCAGATCGTCGAGGCGATCCAGACCCACGAGCCGATGAGCGACGACGAGGCACGGAAACGCGTCGAAGAACTGTACCGGCTCGTCGGAATCCCGCCGGATCGGATCGACAACTATCCGCACGAGTACAGCGGCGGGATGAAGCAGCGCGCCATGATCGCGATGGCCCTGGCCCTCGGGCCCCGGCTCGTGATTATGGACGAGCCGACGACCGCGTTGGACGTCATCACCGCGGCGAAGATCATGGACGAGATCCTGCGGCTCCAGGAGACGCTCAAGATGACGTTGATCATCATCTCCCACGACGTCTCCACGGTCGCCAAGGTCGCGGACCGGATTTGCGTGATGTACGCCGGCGAGATCATCGAAGAGAGTTCTTCGAAGAAGATTTTCTCGCAGACGTTGCACCCGTACACGGAAGGGCTGCTCGGCGCCTTTCCGAGCGTGAAGGGAGAGAAGAAGCGAATCGAGTCGATCCCGGGCAGCCCTCCGAGCCTCGTGACCCCGCCCAGCGGCTGTCGTTTCCATCCGCGCTGCAAGTACGCGAAAGACATCTGCACGACGACCCCGCCTCCGTACGTCGTCCCGGAGCCGGGCCACCGCTCGCTCTGCCACTTCAGCCAGGACTTCTACACCCAGGGGGGATTGACGCGGACCTGACCGCGGCTGCCCCTCCGCAGTTTTCGGGCGAGGTCCCGCTCGGCCCGGTCGCCCCGCCGCCCGGGACCGTCGTCAGCGTGCAGAGACTCAAACGGTACTTCGAGCTGAAGAAAGGGTTCCTCCGCTCGTTCCGCGGCGAGCAGGTGTACGTGCACGCCGTGGACGGCGTCAGCTTCAACCTCATGCAGGGAGAGATCCTCGGCCTGGTGGGGGAGAGCGGCTGTGGCAAGACGACGACCGGACGGCTCATCTCGCGCCTCGAGACCCCCACGGAAGGATTCATCCTGTTCGAAGGCGCCGACATCGCCTCCCTCAACGCCCGGGAGATGTTCGACTTCCGACGGGACCTCCAGATGATCTTCCAGGATCCGTACGAGTCGCTCAACCCGCGGTTCTCCGTCTTGCGGGCTGTCTCGGAGCCGCTCCTGATCCACGGGATCACGAACGATCGGGAGCAGCGGGCCGAACTCGTGATCCACGCCCTCGAGGACGCCGGGCTCCGTCCCGGGCAGGACTTCCTCGACCGCTTCCCGCACGAGATGTCAGGCGGTCAGCGGCAGCGCGTCGCGATCGCGCGGGCCCTCGTCCTCAACCCGAAGGTCATCATCGCGGACGAACCGGTGTCGATGCTCGACGTGTCGATCCGCGCCGGCGTGATGAACCTCATGCTGGATCTCCGCGACAAGTACCGCATCCCGTACGTGTTCATCACCCACGACATCGCGGTCGCGCGGTACATGTCGGACCGGATCGCCGTGATGTACCTCGGCCGGATCGTGGAGAGCGGCCCGACCGAGGAGGTCGTCTCGAAGCCGACTCACCCCTACACCCGAGCCCTGCTGTTGGCCGTGCCGGTTCCGGATCCGGAGCACACGTACACCCAGGTGCCGATCAAGGGCGAGCTGCCGAGTCCGATCGATTTGCCGTCGGGTTGCCGCTTCCGCACCCGCTGTCTCCTGGCCCAGGACATCTGCAAGACGACGGCGCCTCCGAACGTAGAGGTTTCGCCAGGCCACATGGCGGAATGCCACTTCGCCCAGGACATCTACGAAGGCCGTCTGGTGGAACCGCCGATGCCGGAGCGGAGCGTCGTCGAGGACATCGCGATGAAGCTGTTTGCGTCCCACGGGCCTCCCGCGAAGTGAGGACGATGGGCTGGGCCACACGCCTCGCAACCCGATGGAAGTACCCGGAGCAACGGGTATGGTTCCTGGTCGCCGGCTGGGTCGTCGTGCTGACGGTCCTCGTGGCCGTGTCGTCCGCAAGCTATTCGTCGGTGATCCTCGCTCATACGTCCGTCGAACTGGCACCATCGCGGACGGTCTTGTTCACCGGAACGACCGCGACGGGCGCCTTGCTGGCGACCGGGGCCGTCAACCTGACGATGACGCTCACGGTGACGAATCCGAGTTCGAGATCGCTCGCCCTGACGTCGATCGCATACAAGTCGTGGATCGAAGATCTTCCGATGGAGCGGGGACTCGCGAACCTCGGACGAACGGACCAGGTGCTCGACAATGAGACGGGCACCCATTATTTC
>Ga0137381_10002187_pt1 | contig 13531 bp, 14 predicted proteins | sample SagtaG_16_FD_104808 | JGI IMG/M metagenome (GOLD analysis project Ga0137381, IMG submission 104808) | Vadose zone soil microbial communities from Sagehorn Ranch, Mendocino, California, USA - Sage2_L_115_16 metaG | ecosystem: Environmental > Terrestrial > Soil > Vadose zone | place: USA... | reverse complement strand
CTTCAACGCCCAGTTGTTCCGCTATTATCTTTCGTACTCGCTCGAAGACCGTGGCCACCTAGTACCTCCTTGGCCTTTAACGCGTGGTTAGCACACTAACGGAGCCCAGTACTCCGTTGATGAACCTCGGGGATTTCTCGCCGCCGAAATCCTTGGCCAATTCCACGGCCTCGTTTATCGCGGCTCGCATTGGCACCCTATTATCGATGAGGACTTCATATATCGCAAGCCTGAGTATATTGCGGTCAATGACGGGCAACTGATCAATCGGAAAGGCGGGGGCGGTATTCTCGATGGTCTTGTCTATCTGCTCCTTATGAGTCAGAACTCCGGTTACAAGCTCCTGGGCGAACTCCTTCACTTCTGTGGAGGGGGGGAACCTTCCGAACTGCCGGGCGATGGTCTGTTCCGGTTGATGTCCCACGCTATCCAGCTCGAATAGAGCTTGCAAGGCGGCTATCCTCGCCTTCCTTCTTTTGCCGCTCATGGCTAAAGGCCCAGTCCGCCGTCGACAGCGAGCACTTGCCCGGTTATATACGACCCGCCGTCGGAGGCTAGGAACACGACAGTCGCGGCGATATCCTCAGGCGTGCCAAAGCGGTCGATCAACAAGCGCTGCTTTACACCTTCAACTATTTCCTTGCGTATGTCTTTCGTCAGCTCGGTGATGACCAGTCCCGGCATAATGAGGTTGGCCGTGATGTTGCGGGAGCCCATCTCCCTGGCCACGGCCCGCGTGAATCCGATCAGCCCGGACTTAGCTGCGGCATAGTTTGCCTGCCCGGCGTTGCCGGCAAGACCGGAGACGCTGCCGATGTTGATGATGCGGCCCCAGCGCTCACGCATCATCGGCCGCAAGGCGGCCTTGGTGCATAGGAAGACCGCTCTTAGATTCAAGTCCATCACCTGGTCCCAGTCCTGGAGGGACATTCGCAGCAACAGCGTGTCTCGATTGAAGCCGGCGTTGTTCACGAGCACATCCAGGCGCCCTAGGCCATCGATTGTCTCCTGGACCATGCGTTCGGTGTCTTCCGGCACGCGAACGTCTCCGCGGACAGCCAGCGCGCGCCCGCCGGCATCTTCGATCTCCTTACGCAAACTGTGCGCCTGCTCTTCGCTCTTGTGGTAGTTTACCGCCACCGCAGCACCATGGCGTGCCAGATGACGGCAGATGGAGCTGCCAATCCCGCGCGAGCCGCCGGTCACCAAGGCCACATGGCCGTTCAGATCAAACATGAGATGCGGCGGCGGGAACGGAGGGCCGATCGAGTGATATTAGCGTCAATTCTGGGAAGTCTCTTTTGAGCATTGTAATGAGCGTCTGTCCTGGGCCTGCTTCCACGAACGTACCGACGCCCGCGTCAATCATGTACAGGATGGACTGGTACCAGCGGACGGGCGTCGCCATCTGCCGGCCGAGTTCAGAGGTCAGGTCGGCCGCCGACGCGATAGGCTTGGCCGCCACATTACCCACGACCGGTATCGCAGGTTCCTGGGCGTTGACCCTCTGTAGTACGCTCTCGAAATTTCGCGCCGCGCTTCCCATAAGGGATGTATGAAAAGCGCCCGCCACCTTCATCGGCAGGCCCCTGCCTCCACGCTCTTTGGCCAGCCGGCAGGCAGTATCGACGACTTCGGGCGCTCCCCCGATTACCGTTTGGGTGCGGGCGTTGAAGTTGCATTGCTCTGCTCCGGAGAGCCGACATACGTCGCTCACGGTCTCTTCGGATAGTCCAACAATGGCCGCCATCGTCCCAGCGTTCTCGGTGCCCGCTTCTTCCATCAGCCGTCCGCGCTCTCGTACCAGCCGCAGGACATCAGCGAAGAGGAGCGAACCCGCTGCCACAAGAGCGGTGTACTCTCCCAGGCTGTGCCCGGCTACGAACGCGGGTCTCTTATGGAGGGTACGGGAGTCCAAAGCGGCAGCAAGAATCGCAAGAGAAGCGGTCAACATGGCGGGCTGGGCGTTGACAGTTCGAGTGAGTTCCTCTTCGGGGCCTTCGAAGCAAAGGCGGCTAAGCTTGGTCCTCAGCACCTCGTCTGCTGTCTGAAACACGGCCTTCGCGCTCGGGGACGACTGCGACGCCTCGAACCCCATGCCGAGCTTCTGTGCGCCTTGGCCTGGAAATAGCAGCGCCAGCTGAGAATCAATCGGGAGCTGGTGAAGGGCCTTGATCGAAACGGAAATATCGCTCTGCGCTTGCGTCATGCTGAGGTCTAATCAGACGCGAGCGGCATCCTGCTCTCGAGTCAGCCGGCCGAGATGGCAGTCCGGGTTCTGGCAACGCCCGAACTCATCCAGGCGCATGCGGCAGAAGGTGCAATGAGTCGCGTCCCACCAAACAAAGTAGGTTATCGCGGCCGCGGCTGCCAGGATGAGACTGACCGGAACCAATAACAGAAGGAGTCCACGTCGCATGGTCAGGCGAAGTATAGCATGCGCTCATCGAGAGCGAGACGTGATCTAGGTGCGTGGTGGCCGTCGCCGCGCCTCCCCGACAGCGAGCACGTCACGCCCTCGATATGTGCCGCAGACGGGGCAGGCGTGATGGGACGGCCGCGGACTGCGGCACTGGGGGCAGGTGACGAGCTGCGGCAAGGAGACGCTGAGGTGCGACCGGCGCCGCCTCTTACGGGACGTAGAAGTCTTCTTCTTCGGCAGTGGCGGCATCGGTCAAGACCCTTCCTTTATGTTGGCGTCGAGCCCAGCCAAGACACCCCATCGCTCGTCAAACGTTGGGGTGCACCCGCAGGACAGGACGTTTAGATCTGCGCCACACGATGGGCACAGGCCGGCGCAGTCGGGCCGGCAGAGCGGCTTTTGCGGCTCTAACATTAGCATGTACTGGCGTAGGGATTCACCCAGGTCCAGCATGAAGTCGGGCCCAATGCGGAAGCCGTCGTCGCTGTTGCTCACGCGGATCCGTCTGGCCGTGCTCGCATCCAAAACGGGAAAAAATTCCTCTTCGAACTCGATCGGGACGGCGCAGTCGGTGGGAATTAGGCAGCGCGCGCAGTTTTCAGAAGCTATCGCTGAGGCCTTCAGAGTTGCAAGGAGGCCTCGATTCGTGCGGACGAGCGTTAAGGCACCGGACAGGCTGCTTATATCGATGTCTTCGAGACGAATCGCCGGTTCAGCCAAGTCGAAAACGGTAGCGGTTCCGACCGGCTGACGCAGTTCGTTGAGGACATTGATTCGCATTGGAGTACCGGCAAGAGTCGTGACTTGGATCGCTCTCGATAAGTTCGGGAAGTAGTCAAGTCTTATTGCAAAAGGCTCCATCCTAAGTCTATAATCCGCCTCCGGAAGTTGTCCATTCCATGCTCCTTAGGCCGTATGTCTTTGCCTTTGCTTAAATGACGACCGCTCCTGATGTCCTTGCCCTGCAAGAGACTGATCAGGCCCTAGACAGGGCCCGGGCGAGGCTGACGGATGTCGAGGCTCAAATGGGAGAGAGTGAAGAATTGATTGCTATTAGACAAGACGTGGCAGTGAGAGAAGAGGTACTGACGCAGCTTCGCTCCCGGCTCCACGACGCTGAGTGGTCTGTCGACGACGCAAGGGGAAAGGCGACCGAAGTCGAGGGCAAGTTGTACGGAGGAAGCATTCGCAATCCCAAGGAACTGACCGATCTCAATGCCGATTTATCCTCTCTGAAGGCGCAGGTCGCCAAGCGGGAAGACACGCTTCTGGGCCTGCTTGTTGAGATCGAAGAGGCGGAAGCGCTTCTGGGTAGTGAGCAGACGGGGTTGGCGGAAAAGGAAGCTGTCTGGCGGCGCGACCAGGCGGCGCTGCTCGGGGAGAAATCACAGCTTGAGCGGGAGATCGCCGATCTCGAGACAAGACGCCGGGACCAGTTGCCGGCGGTTGATGCTTCGAGTCTGAGGCTCTACCAGCTCTTGCGAGACCGTCATAGAGGACAAGCTGTGGCGAGGGTTGAACGGGGCATGTGCCAGGGGTGCAGGATTACGTTACCGATGTCCTTGCTACAGAAGGCCCGCAGCGGTATCGGGCTTGTCCAGTGCGTAAGCTGCGAACGAATTCTGCTTGTGAGTTAGCATGCGAGCGGTCGGATACTTTCGGGAGACGGAGAGCCGCAGTCTGGCTGAACAGAGCGAGTCGTTCCTCGAGTTCTGCAAAAGCAACGGTTTTGAGGCGGCTGCCACTTTCCTGGACCCCGGCTCGCGACCGGAAGCGCGCGGCTTCAGGCAGATGCTGGAGTTTGTTCGCCTACAGAGCCCGCAGGGTTTTCTACTCGTCGCAGTGTCTGATCTGATGAGCCTCGGAAGCGGGCCAACTGAGGCCGTCAGACGCTACTTCCAATTGGCGAGTCTCGGCGTGCCGATTATTAGCTTGAACGATGAGGCCGATCTGGCCACGGACCTGCTTCGGATTTGGTCGCGCAACCGAAGCAATGGCAGCGTTGGAGAGCGTGTAAAGGCGGCCATGCGTCAAAAGGCCGTAAGAGGCGAGGTTCTTGGCAGGCCACCTTACGGATATCGCGTGGGGATGCGCAGGCGCCTGGTGATCGTCCCCATCGAAGGGTCGGTTGTCAGATATATCTTTCGCCTTTACCTGAAAGATGGCCTCGGCATCCGACGCATTGCCCGCCGTCTCAATGACGAGCAATTCCGCACTCGGAAAGGTGGGCTCTGGAGCATGGTGACGGTGCGCGACATTCTAAGAAACAGAGCCTACGTTGGCACTTATTCGCGGTTCGGAGTGCGGGTTCCGGCGAGCCACTCGGCGATCATAGGCCAGGAGGACTTCCAGCGCGTACAAGAGCGGTTGGACCAACGGCGCCCAGTCTCGGAAGGTCGAAGGATGTCGCCGTTTTTGCTCTCGGGCATTACCTACTGCGGCTACTGCGGTAACAAAATGATCGGGGTCACCCGCAAGCAACGCTGGCAGCGGCGAAGCGACGGCATGACCCGGACGGCGCAATACCGATACTACCAATGTGAATCACGTACGAATAGAAGTCTATGCGATTATCACACCAGAAGGGCGCACGAACTCGAGGAGGAAGTGCGTCGCGGCCTGAAGCCGGGCGGTTCCCGGACAACGAAAACGGCTGGCAATGGTGCGCTGGCGGTAGGTGAGGCGGAGGCGCAAATCCGCCGATTGCGGGACAAGGCGAAGCGCCTGGACAAGCGGCTGGAGGAGTATATGGAATCGGCCGTCTCCGGGCGGATGAACCAAGAGAAGTTGCGCTCTCTAGGACTAAATCTGGCGAGCGAGCAGCTGCAGTTGGAGGAGCGGCTCATGGAGTCGCACAAGCTGGCGGAGCTTCAGGCGTCCGAGGCCGAGAGGCGGCGGCAGCATGATAATGTGCTTCGGCGGCTAGGGGAGGACTGGGGTACCCTGGCATTTGGCGAACGGCGCGACTTGATCCGCACCGTGCTTGACCGCGTTGTTGTCAAGGACGATCGGATCGAGATGGTGCTCAAGCCCTGACTCAAAATGTCCAGAATCGAGTAGTCGTCTATACGGACGGCGCTTCCAGAGGGAATCCCGGCCCCGCTTCGATTGGCGCGGTCATCTATGACACGGCGGGTCGCGAAATCCACACGATTTCGCGGCGTATTGGCCGGGCTACCAACAACGAGGCGGAGTATCAAGCGGCCATCGCCGGTCTGGAAGCAGCGCTGGCGCTCGGCGTCTCTCAGGTCAGCCTCCGTATGGATTCCGAACTAGTCGTTCGGCAGCTCGAACATCGGTATAAGGTGCGTAACCCGCGCCTGCAGCCGATGTTCGCGCGAGTAATGGAGTTGCGCCGCCGCTTCAAAGAGTTCGACGTGGACTCGATACCAAGGGCGATGAATAAGCGGGCGGACGAGCTAGCGAACCAGGCGCTCGACCGGTCGAACTGATGCAGAATGATATAATGGATAAAGTCCAGCAGGCCGGGCGACCGCTTCGATCCTATCGGAGAGGAAGGTCCGAGCTCCTCCGGGCAGCGCACTGGGTAACACCCAGGCCCCGGCTGCGCAAGCAACTGGGGACGGAAAGTGGCACAGAAACATACCCCCCGACGCGTCGGGGAAGGGTGAAATGGTGGGGTAAGAGCCCACCGGCGGCGGCGCGAACCGCGGGCCGGCCAAACCCTGCGCGGAGCAAGGCCAAATAGGAGGGTGCTAAGGGCGCCCGGCCCAAACCCTCGGGTTGGCCGCTTGAGGCCCTGAGCAATTAGGGTCCTAGATTGATGATCGCCCCCCGACATGTCGGGGACAGAACTCGGCCTACAGGTCTGCTGGGCTTGTTACGCTTATGGGCGGAGCAAGCCAACGCCCGTACGCCGCAACCCAGACCACTTGCGCGCCGTTTCCCTTGTGAGATCATGCGACTCGCCGAACTGGTGACCCATCTCCCGGACACAGTATTCCAGAGCGAGATAAGCGATCCGGAGATTACTTCGGCCTCGTACGACTCTCGATCGGCCACGCCCGGGTCGATCTTCGTGGCAATAGTCGGCTTCAAATCCGACGGCCACGATTATCTGAAGCAGGCGCTCGCGGCGGGAGCTTCTGCCGTTGCACTTCAGGTGGATCGCGAGCAGAAATGGTCATCGTTTCTCGGCGAATCGCGGGCACCCGCCCTCATCGTGCCGGACACGCGCCAGGCACTTGCCCGGATCGCGGCAGCACTCGCCGGGTACCCGGCTCGGCGCTTGCGCACGGTCGGTGTGACGGGCACCGATGGCAAGACCAGCGTCTCGCATCTGCTCCACCACATGCTCTCTTCGGTCGATGAACCAGCCGGCCTCATCAGTACCGCCCAGTGCCGAGTCGCCGATCGGCTCCTCCCCGACACCGGACGATTCACCACCCCGGAATCGCCCGAGGTCCAGCAGATGCTGAGCGAAATGGTCGAGGCCGGCTGTCGCTGGGGCGTGATCGAAGCGACCTCGCACGGCCTTGCCCTTCACCGTGTCGATGAATGCGACTTCGATGTTGCCGTCTTCACGAACCTCTATGCCGACCACCTGGACTTCCATCAGACGCAGGAAGCGTACATCTCGGCGAAGGGCCGCTTGTTCTCGATGCTTGACTCCGCCGCCCAGAAGGACATCGAGAAAACCGCCGTCTTGAATGCTGACGAGCCGGCTTCGGAGTCGTTCCGGAGCCTTACCAGTGCGCGCATTATTACGTACGGTCTGCTGTCATCCGCCGATGTTACAGCCGAGCAAATCACGCCCGATGGATGGGGCTCGCGCTTTCTCGTCCGCGCATTCGGAAACGAACGCGAGATCCGTATGCAAGTGCCTGGAGACTTCAACGTCTACGGCGCTCTCGCCGCATACTCCGTCGCCCACGCGGGGCAACTAGATCTCGACGCCGCCAGCATTGCGATCCAGACCTGGCAGGGAGCGCCCGGGCGAATGGAACTCATCGAGGAGGGGCAGCCGTTTACGGTCCTCGTCGACTTTGCCCATGCGCCGGATGCTCTGAAGCGCGTGCTGACATTCCTCCGCGATCGATCGACCGGTCGCATCGTCACGGTGTTCGGCTGCATAGGCGAGCGGGATAAGGACCGGCGCTTCGCGATGGGGCGGGTCGCCGCAGAAAGCGCTGACTATACAATCGTCACCGACGACAATCCTTACTCCGAGGACCGCAATGCCATCATCGCAGAGATCGCCCGCGGCCTTCGTAACGGAGGCAGGCGCGAAGGCCACGATTTCATAACTATCCCCGATCGCCGGGAGGCAATCGCCCATGCGCTTGGCATGGCGGTCGATGGGGACGCAGTCTTGCTCGCCGGTAAAGGTCACGAGCGAGAAGTGCATCTACCGGAGTTGGTCTACCCATGCCATGACCCGACCGTTGCCTTGGAGGTGCTCCGCGATCTCGGCTACGGTCGTTGAGTGCTGAATGCCGAGTGCCAACGGCTGATCGCTCCATAAAATTCTCCAATCATCCGCTGTTTCTATTGTGAGATTGGAGACCATCTGCTACGATGCGACGCAGGAAAGGAGGTGATGTGAATGGACGACAATACGAGCTCTGGCCATAGGCCTGTCCGTTCACACCATCACCTCTCTGAGGTGTTGGTGTAATAGCTGAAAGGCGCGTGGACAGGTCTACGTGCCGAAGCGCAAGAGGCCGGCCCGGAAGGGCCGGCCTCTTGTTTACTAGCTCCTAGAGCATTGCCGACTCTGGCTGTTGGCCTCTTCCGCCCCGTATCCTATCGCCATGTGGCTCAACCTCGCCCGAGTCGAAGAGCGCCTCGCGACTCGCTTGGTCGGCCGGCGCATCGTTTATCTGACGAGCACGACTTCTACCATGGACGTCGCCCGCCAAGAGGCGGAAGCCGGCGCCCCGGACGGAACCGTCGTCTTCGCCGAAGAGCAGACGAAGGGCCGCGGCCGCTTCGACCGCGCCTGGGTCTCGCCTTCGGGGAAGAACCTCTATCTCACGCTGGTCATGCGACCGCCGCTCGACCGGCTGCGCTCGCTGGGCATCATCGCGCCCCTCGCCGTTGCGCTTGCCCTCGAGGACTCGACCGGCCTCAGACCGCGCATCAAGTGGCCGAACGATGTCCTGATCGACGGCCGCAAGCTTTCAGGGATACTGATCGAGAGTGAAATCTCGGGGTCCGCAGTCGAGTACGCTCTCGTCGGCCCCGGAATCAACGTGAATTTCGATATCAAACAGTCGCCCGAAATCGCCGCGATCGCCACGAGTATCAAGCGCGAGCTTGGCCGCGAGGCGTCTCGCGAGGAGTTGCTCGCCGCTTTCCTCAACCACTTCGAAGCGCTCTACGAAGACGCCCAGACGGGCGACGCCGTGTTCCAGGAGTGGCGCTCCCGGCTCGACACGTTGGGCCGCGAAGTACGCGTGACGTTCGGCGACCAGGTTTACGAAGGAACGGCCGAAGACGTCGACCGCGACGGCAATCTCATCCTCGTCCAACCGGACGGCACCAGGCGGATAGTCGAGGCGGGCGAGGTCACGTTGCGAGCTTAATCGCCCCAAAAGAGCGATCAGGCGGCAGGCTCTTGCCCTTCCGGCGGAGTTTCACGTGTAGTGCCTGCCGAGGGCACCTCCCGCCGCTGCCCGCGGCCTGCCGCAGACCCACCGTTTGCCTGAACGCGCCCGACGAACATGCTGATGAGGTCTATGGGGATGGGGAAGACCACAGTGCTATTCTTTTCGGAGGCGATCTCGGTTAGCGTCTGCAGGTAGCGCAACTGAAGAGTGGCCGGCTGCGCCGCCATCACATCGCCCGCCTCCCTGAGACGCGCTGCCGCTTCGAACTCTCCCTCGGCATGTATGACCTTGGCGCGCCGCTCACGCTCTGCCTGTGCCTGACGGCTCATGGCGTTGATCATGTCCGCGGGTAGACTCACGTCCCGCACTTCCACCAGTGTCACCTTGATTCCCCACGGCTCTGTCGTCTCATCGATTATCTGTTGGAGCCGCTGATTTACCTCCTCTCGCCTGCTCAGGAGTTCATCCATGTCTGACTGCCCCAGGACGCTCCGCAGTGTCGTCTGAGCTACCAGCGATGTGGCTCGGAAGTAATCCATGATCTTCACCACCGCGTCTTCCGGATTGACAACTCGGAAGTAAACGACTGCGTCGACCTTTACGGTTACGTTGTCCTTGGTTATCACGTCCTGGCGCGGGACATCCATCGTGACGACTCGGAGGTCCACTTTCACCATTCGCTCGACGAAGGGCAGGATAAAGAACAGCCCCGGGCCGCGGGCCCCGACGAGACGACCAAGCCGGAAGATGACGCCGCGTTCGTATTCCTGGACGATCTTGATCGCGATGAAGAAAAGGGGGACAGCAAAGATGTAGCCAAAGCCAGTGAGAATCCGTGCCAGGAAGTTCGGGCTGGTCTTGTCGGGCGGGCGTTCGCTTGTCATGTCTGCTCTCCTTCCGGTTTATGCTTGCGCACTCTGAGCTTGAGTCCTTTGACGGCAGTGATGATAACGCCTTCTCCGGGTTTCACCGCGCCATCCTCCGCCTCTGCTGACCAGTACTCTCCATTCAAAAACACGAAGCCGCTGGGCTCCAATGCCGAGCGCGCAACGGCCCTCTTGCCGACCATCGTCTCGATACCCACGCGCGGAGGCATGCGCCGTATACGGATGATATTCGCAACTATAACAAGACAGAAACTCGCCAGCGCGGCGGCCAGCCCGAACACGAGCCAGCGCGAGACCTGGAACTCAGGCGGGTTGTCGCTGGTCAGGATCAGGCCGCCGAACACCAGCGCCACCGCTCCGCCGATCCCTAATATGCCGTGACTGGTGATGAACATCTCAAGGCCGAACAAAAGAAATGCGAACAGAATCAACGCCACACCCACCCAGTTGAACGGCAGCACGCTCAGAGCGAAGAACCCGAGTAACAGCGAGATCACACCGAACACGCCGGCGAAGATGCTCCCTGGGTGCAATAGCTCGATGAAAATTCCGAGCGACCCAAGTGACAGCAGCAGGAACGCGATATTCGGCTCGGCGATGATGTTCAGAAAGTCCTCAATGAAATTGGTGTCGTTGTAGACAACCGGCGCGTTGGCGGTAGCCAGCGTCGCCTCGCCGTTATCCAGCGAGACCTTGCGCCCGTCGATGGCTTTTAGCAGGCCATCCAGGTCGTCGGCCTCGAGATCGACGATGTGCTGCTGGACGGCCTCATCCGTGTGCGCCGAAATGCCTTCTCGCACGGCGCGTTCTCCCCAATCACCGTTGCGGCCGCGCAGCTGAGCGAGGCCGCGGATCTTGGCGACTGCATCGCCTTTGACCTTGTTGCCGAGGTCGCCGCCGATGTCACCGCCGCTGGCATCGATCGGCGTGGCGGAACCGATGCTGGTGGCAGGCGCCATCGCCGCGATGTGGCTCGCGTAGGCGATGTATGTGCCCGCGGACGCTGCCCGTCCTCCCGAGGGCCAGACGTACACCACCACGGGCACCTTTGAGGCAAGTATGCGCTCGATGATCTTGTCCATAGAGCTGGAAAGCCCCCCGGGCGTATCCATTCGGATCACCACCGCGCCGGCGTTCTTGTCCTCAGCGGCGCCGATCCCGCGATCGATATAGCGCTGCATAACCGGGTTCACTTCGCCGTTCGCGGTGAGCACGTGCGTCGCGCCTCGCGGCGCATCCGGTCCGCCCGCGCAGGCGAAGATCGAGACAGAGGCAAGGAGAAGCAGCGCGGCGAGCCCAAAACGTGTCCTCCGGCTCGAGCGGAGGAACTCGGTGGTGTTCATCTTTGTGGCGACTCGCGCAATCCCTATTATACGCCGATTCGTGCCGGTCTAATTCGCGCGAAAATTGAACGCCCGTTCGCACCGATGCTAGAATTGCCACATCCCACAGGAGCACTCACCGTATGGAAGACTCGATGCGACCCCCCGGCATGCGCGACATGCTGCCCGCGGACATGGAGCGCTTTCGGCTTATTGAGAGCGCCTTCCGAAACGCTTGCCTCGGCTGGGGCTATGGCGAAGTCCGTACGCCTACGATCGAGCGGCTCCATTTGTTTACAGCAGCGGGCATGCTGTCGCCTCAGATGCTCGATCGGGTCTATTCGTTCCTCGACTGGGACGGCTGGAGCGGCGAGCGCGTCGTCCTCCGCCCCGATTCGACGATTCCAGTTGCCCGCCTCTACGTAGAGAAGCTTAAGGACGTCCGCGTCGCCAAGCTCTTCTATGTCCAGAGCGTCCTCCGCTTCTCGCAGGGTGACGACTCGCGGGAGGACTGGCAGTGCGGCGCCGAGCTCATCGGCGATACGTATCCGCTGGGTGACCTCGAGCTTATTCTCATCGCCTGTGAGGTCCTCCAAAGCCTCGGCTTTCCGCCAGAAATCAAGCTCTCCGATCCGGGTATTCTCCGGGCGGTCCTCTCCAAGGCCGGCTACGAGCAGGTCGATCAGCTGTCGCTCTACGATCGCTTGCTCGACGGCGACTCGAACGCGCTCTCCGAGGTGCAACAACGGTTGCCCCAAGGAGCGGTGGCCGGCCTTGACATGCTCTCGATGGAAGGCGAAGGCTCCGCATTTTTGAAGAATCTCCGCAGCGTTCTCGAACCTGGTATCCCCGAAGTAGGTGCCCCTATCGACGTGCTGGCGACGATCGCTGACGTCCTGACCGGCATCGGGCACTCGCCGAGAATCGCGCCTGCACTGGTTCGCAACTTCGAGTACTACACCGGTCCGGTATTTCATCTCTTCGTCGGAGGCACGAAGATCGTGGGCGGCGGACGCTATGACGCACTGATCTCGCAGGTAGGGCAGCAATCGATTCCAGCGTCCGGCTTCGCGCTCGAAATGGAACCTCTCGCTTCTCTGCTATCAGGAGCCGAATCGGCAGCACGACCGCAGGTTTCAATCCGCTCCGCGGGAAAAAACGGCGCCGATATCGGTGCCGTCTTCGCGCTCGCTCGCGCACTTAGAAACGCAGGCGTAAGTGTTCAGCTCGTAGGTCCAACTAATGGTCCCGGCCGAGAAATAGTTGCGTCAGCGGACGGATTTTCGCTGGCGTCCCAAGATGGGAAGGCCCGGCGTCTGACCCGCGTGGAAGAGGTGGTCCGGGCGGTGGCAGATGCCGGCCATGATTAAGCTCGCGCTGCCGGCAGGAGACCTCCGAAGCGCAGTCGCAGTACTGCTCGACTCGGCAGGTCTTGCGATCGAGGGCTACGGGGAAGGGTCTCGTGCCTACCGGCTGCCTGGACGCAGCCGAGATGTCCTCACCGCCCGTGTGTTCCGAGAAAAAGATATCCCCATCCAGGTCGCTCTCGGAAACTACGATCTCGGGATCTGCAGCATCGCTTGGGTCAAGGAAATGCGCGCGCGCTTCCCGGGCCAGCCAATCGTGCCGCTCTCAGACCTCGGCGTTGCGCAGGCTGCTGTCTGGGCGACCAGCGCGCCAGGCCACTGCGATCGGCTCGGGGACCTACCCAGGCTGGGCCTCGTGCGGATCGCAAGCGAATACGCGAACATCGCTGAAGCATTCGCACGATCTGCGCGGCTGGCCAGATATCGCGTGCAGCCGGTCTGGGGAGCGGCAAAGGCCTACCCTCCGGAAGATGCGGATTGCGTCATTGTGACAGCCGCAGGCGAAAGCCAATTGCGCGAATCCGGCGCGCAGCCACTCTTCAAGCTTTTCGACAGTTCCGCCTGGCTTGTCGCGAATGCCACTGCTCTTAAGACCAAAAACCTCAGCAGCGTCACCGGGCCACTGAAATCCAGTGCTACCAGCACAGCCGCCGGAAACGGCCTTCGGTTGCCCGGGCCGCTGCCGCGTAACGCTGCGGAGCGGATGCCAATGAGCCGCGACACGCTCCGCCTCGCTGTCCCCGACGGCCACCAGCAGCGCCACGTGGTCGAAGCCCTCCGCGCAGCAGACCTCGCTTTCGACGGCTACGGCGACGGAGGGACCGTCCGCCGTCCTCCTTCCGGCGTCGACGGGCTCGATGTAAAGGTCATACGGCCACACGATATGCCGGCTCTTGTGGCGACCGGCGAAATGGACCTCGCCATCACAGGGCGTGATTGCCTCCTCGAGCATCGCTACGCT
>Ga0137381_10002173_pt1 | contig 13573 bp, 10 predicted proteins | sample SagtaG_16_FD_104808 | JGI IMG/M metagenome (GOLD analysis project Ga0137381, IMG submission 104808) | Vadose zone soil microbial communities from Sagehorn Ranch, Mendocino, California, USA - Sage2_L_115_16 metaG | ecosystem: Environmental > Terrestrial > Soil > Vadose zone | place: USA... | reverse complement strand
ATCCGTCGGCGCGATAGTACAGGATGCCCGTCGCTCCTTGCGTCCAGTTCAAGAACCCCGCCTGGATGCGCTCGTTGATCGGCGGATAGTCCACCATCCATTCCGGAGTGTTGCCGAACCCCGCGTTGCAACTGGTATAACTCCAGAGGTCGCCCCCGCCGGTAAACGGCAGAGCGGGCCACTGTTGCATGGAATCGAGCAGCACCCAATGGTCGATGGCACCGTACAGATTAGGGTCAGTCGTATTGATCGTCATCATGGTTTTGACGCTACGGTTCGCAGCATGAGCATTTGTGCCCATGGTCTTGATAGGCGTGTAATCGCCAGTGCACCCATTCAGTTCGTCCGCGAGGTAGAAGTCTAGTGCCAGTCCTGCGGGGAAATTGGCCGCCGCAGCGTTGATTTGGCTGGTCGAAGGGATGCTGCTATAGGAACCGTTGCACTGAATCCCGATGTAGTAGTAGCTGTCCAGCCCGGAGCGATTAAGGCCCAAATTGGTCATGTCGGGGGAAGAGCTGGCGGCAACATCGTACCAGCCCATGACTTTGTTGCGCATCAAGGCTTGCGCCAGGGTGCTGATGGTATTGCCAGCGGCGGGAGGCCAAAGCGTCCAGAGGGAAGGCTCCGAGGGCTGCGCTGGAAGCTCAAAGTTCCACACTGTCAGCGTGACCGGAATGCTCACCGTGCCCTGACTGGCGGTGATCGAGACGCTGCCGGTATAGGTTCCCGGAGGGCTGTTGGTGGCTCCATGCGGCACGGCAATGTCAATCCAGTAGGGTTGATTCTGGCCCGCGTTGATCGTGGCATTGCAAGCCTTGAGCGTGGCCCCGGATCCGCACAGTGGCGAACCGGTTTCCGGATCATTGAAGGGGATGAGGGGCTCGGCGTAGGTACCGGAACCCAGCGGTGGATTGCTGCCACCACCGTAACTGGCGGTGCCGGTGACCGTGAGGTAGTACTCGCGGTAGAGGGTTACGGTGGATGCGGGGATGCTGGCCCCGCCGGGACCGATGAGGACAGAGGCGCTGAGGTTCACGTTGGACAAGCCACCGGCGGGGGCCTGCACGATGACTTGGGTGTCCACGGTCTCGCCGCGCGCGCTCGATAGACTGATGGAGGAAGTGGTCCCGGCGGAGTCGGTCTGCCCCACCCGGACAAGACCAGGCGCCACCCAAGCAGTAAACGTGGAACTTGGTGGTGTGACACCGACTCCACTCAGAGAAGCTGTTGCAGGCGAATTTTGACCATTGCTGGTAACCATGACGCTGCCGGTGACACTTCCAGTTGCCGCTGGGGCAAAGACCACATTCAAGGTCGCTGACTGCCCGGGAGTCACTACAAGCCCAGCGGACACACCGCTAGCATTGAAGCCCGCGCCTGAAACGCTGATGTTCGAAATGGTGACGTTGGAATTGCCGGAGTTCGTGAGCGTCACAGGGAGAGTGCTGCTAGCGCTTGTGTTTACGTTCCCGAAATTCAAACTCGTTGGGTTGGCGCTGAGGAGGTACGTGGCGGCATTCACGGTGAGTATGGCGGCGCTGCTGGTGACGCTGCCCGACGCGTTACTGACCACGACGGTGAACTGCGCGCCGTTGTCTGTGGTCGCTGTGGCTGGAGTTATGTAACTCGCCGATGTTGCACCGGTGATACTTGCCCCATTCTTTCGCCACTGAAAGATGAGTGGAGCGGTGCTGGAGGCTGTCACCGAGAAAGTGGCCGTTTGACCAGCGATAACAGTCCGGCTGGTTGGTTGTGTGGTGATCGAGGGCGCCGTCGCTATAATCGTGTTGACGGTAAGCGTCGCGGCACTACTGGTGACACTGCCCGCGGGGTTGGTGACCACGACGGTGAACTGCGCGCCATTGTCTGCGGTGGTCGTGGCTGGAGTTGTGTAGCTTGCCGAAGTTGCACCAGTGATTATTGCCCCGTTCTTTTGCCACTGATAGCTGAGTGGAGTAGTGCCTGTTGAGGTAACCGAGAACGTTGCCGTCTGTCCGGCCGTGACGCTCTGGCCAACCGGCTGAGTGCTGATCGAGGGTGGAACATTGTGGGTGCTGGTCGGCGTGGTCATGTCGCCTTGGATTTGGGCCTGTGTCAGGGCTTGATTGTAGATGCGCACTTCATCGATTGTCCCGTTCAAGACCCTTGCCATCCCGCCGCGGTTCTGCCCACCGATCCGAAGCGTGTTGATCCCGCTTCGGAATGGATTGGCGTCCGCCGCGGCGGCGAATGTCGCATCCAGATTCCCGTTGATGTAGAAGCTGATCGCCGGACCGTTTCTAACAACCGTAATGTATGTCCATGTGTTTAAAGGCACCTGTGCATTTCCCGAAACCATATAATAGGAGGGCTGACCCCATGCATTTCCTCCCGTGGTCTGCCAAGCGAATGTGAGGCGGCTGCTTGAATTCAGTCCGAATAAATACTCGTCATCGATGGTCTGGCTCCACTTGTTGATAACCGATGAAATGTCGGAATTTGCAGCGAGCATGTACACCCAAGCCGAGAAAGTTGCCGCCGTTCCAGGATCCAAGGAGTTGGAATTCGCCGCTTCGACGTAGGCACTGGTTCCATTAAAGGAAAGGGCGTTTCCATAGCGTCCCGCTGTCGTCCAGGTGGGGCCGGACAAGGTCCCCATATTCCCGTCCCCGGAAGAATCAACGGTGGTGTTCCCGCTTCCCTCATTGAAGCCATATGCCGCCGTCGGCAACACGGAATTTTTCGAAGAGCCTGCAGCCGCGCTGTTGAAAACCACATCTACCCAGTAGTTCGCGGATTTGTGCGTATGCGTAGGCAAAGTACCAAGGCTGCCGTACACCCCGTTTGGGGCGCCATTCCCATTTTGAAGGGCATGCAATTGTCCGCTATTCACCCCAGAGGTTGCGAAATAAGACCAGTTGACACTCCAATGTCCAATCGTAGTCTCATATGACGCGACGTAGATGGTGTTCGCCGTGATGGCCACCGGACTCGAAAAGTTGGCCTGCCGCCAGCCTGAACCTGTCTCCCCGGCAAAAGTTACAGTGGCCAGCAGAGCGCCTGTCTGACTCCACAGGTGGCCTACATGGAGGCCAGTGTTGGCCGCGCTCTTGTAAAAACGAATGGCAGAGATCGTACCGCTGGTGTACGCCGTAAACGAAACCCCCAACTCGACCGGCCCGCTGGGCCCGCTGTCAACCGTCGCCGGCACTGTCGTGCTCGGCCAGATGGTTTGCTGAGCTGCCGCGTAAGGGGAGGCGGAAAGGAAAACCGCGAGGCCCAATAGTGCTGCTGCAGCGTGTCTCAAGAATTTTGTCTTGGAAGTGCTTATTGCGGCGGTTCCCCTGGCCCGGAAGAAATGACGTTCTGCCATCTTCATTCGATATCTCCCCAGAAAATGTTCTTGGCGACGCAGTCAACGCCAATCGCGTAGCTCGGATTTTGTAGCCACAAATCTGCTGAGGTCGCCGCGTTCTGGCGACACTTGAGCAGTTTCAGATCGGCATGCCCCTCCGGGATTCCTATACACTTCTTGAAATTTCGCTCACAGCCGGAACGTAAACGTGGCCGCGTGTCTGGCAGCTTCGGCAAGAAAATGATTCTGGCGTCAAACCTGTTACTTCGGGAGCCACTCCTATCGTGCTACCGAAGTGCAAGTCCCCCGTGTCCCGTCGCGCAAAGAGAGGCGTCCGCGTAAGAGGAAAATAACCAAGTTGCGACCAGGAACCAGATTAGTTATGGAACTCTTGCTCGACAACTGGCCCGAGGTTCAGTTATGGGTCAGTATCAGAAACCGAACCAAGACTCCGGGGCTTGCACTTAGACGCTGATCGTGCCAGCCATCATGAGGTGGGGCCACACCGGTATAGACGACACAGAGTTACTCGGAGCACAGGGAGCAGGGCCCTCGAGACGAATCCAGCTCTGGATTAAGGTTTAGCTGGCAAGACGGGCAGTCGCGATGGATCGAGTGGGGACTACGCGGGCTTCAAGCATTTTCCCGACCCTGTTTTCCGGTATCCACCCAATTGTTTTCCGATTGCCATTAGATTAAAGCAAGGCAGCAGGGCGGTCGGCTGTCTCGAATGTTGGCAGCGGATGAGCTAAACGAGAGCGTCGTCGCTTCGATGGCAGCGTTGTTTAAGTTAAACCGTGGATGTCGGCTGAGAGGAAGCAGCTGTAATCTCCGGCTGGCACTGGAATCGGTCCCATCCATTCGCCCTGACAACGAAGGAGAAGCAAAATGAGGAAACTGAATGCTCTTCCGATTTTGAGTTTGTTTTTGTTTCTCGCCTCGACCGTCCGTGCCCAGAGCACTTCCGGCGTGAACAACGCCGAGCTGGAAGGAGATTATGCATTTAGTTTCAATGGGATGACAACGGGGGGAGGCAGCGCCTCGACTGTATTCGCCGCCGTGGGCAGATTCACGGCGGATGGGGCAGGAAATTTGACGAACGGCGAACTGGACAGCAACGGCGCCGGTCCGCAAGACAGGCTAACCGCTCAAGCCTTCACAGGGACCTATGCGATCGGTTCAGACCACAGGGGCGTGATGAACTTGAACATTCCCGGCGGCGGCAAACTGGCATTCGCCATGATGGCCAACGGCAACGCCAAGTTTATTGAGGTGGATGCGGCGGGAGGAACGGGAACAGTCGGTTCCGGGACCATGGAAAAGGCGGACACCACGGCGTACAGCACGGCCAATATAATCGGCGACTATGCGTTTGGTCTCGCGGGCTTGGACGGCTGGAACATTCGCACGGCGATGGCGGGACGCGTTACTGCCAACGGAGCGGCCACTTTCAGCGACGGAGCTGTCGATGAGAACCACTCAGGAACATTCACTACATTGGACACATTTGCGGCGAATTACTTTGTCTCAGACACCACAAGCGGCCGAGGCATGATTATATTTCCGCCCTTGGCCGGCGGGGTGGCACAGAACCTCAATCTCGCTTTTTACATCGTTAACGCGGGAAAACTGTTAGCGATGGAGATTGACCCGGTCACGATTGTGACGCCACTGTTGAATGGAGTCATGCTGCGGCAGCAAACTCCCTCGGGAGGTTTCTCCAACGCCTCGCTTAATGGGGGCATGGTGATTTACCTTACAGGGCGATTTGAATGCGGTGCGGGAGCAATCCCCGCCCCCAATGTACTTATAGGCTTGCTCACTGGCGACAGCAATGGGGCTCTCACTTTAACTTCCGATCAGAACTGCGGCGGGACACCAACGTACGCCCCTGGTCTGTTGGGAACCTACAGCGTAGCAAGTAATGGCCGGGCGGCAATCAGGGTCGGAACGGGTTACGCGGCAGCTTACATGGTGAACTCCAACCAGGCATTCTTAGTCGTGGCGGATAGTTCTGTCCTGTACGGGTTCGGCGATTCACAGGCATCGGGGTCGTTCACCAATAACGAATTGAAGGGCACGTATGCCGGATCGACGACCTTCCCTGCGACGCCAGGTGTTGTTATCTTCTCCGGCGAGTTCACGGCGGACGGTGCCACCCCGGTTGGCGGTATCACGGGGGTGGAGGATATCGGCGCCCCAAGCGGACCGAGTTTTGGCGTGGCGGTCAACGCCACGTATTCCATATCCTCTTCCCCGACCAACGGAAGAGGTACCGTTGGAGGGAACATTGCGGGCAGCGGCGCCGCGTATATGATCTCCCCATCGAAGTTTGTGGTACTCTCGTTGAGCGATCCCAATCCGGCAGTATTGGTCTTCGAGCAGTAGTCTTCAGCACTGCAGCCCTGTCCTGTCGCTAGGTCTGAACCAGAGGGCTGAGCTGGTGGGGCGTTTTTCGGGCAGGACACTCCCGTTACCAGTCCCACGTACCGACAGCGAATTTTCGAAATTCGCAACGTAGGCCTGCAAGCCTTCAGCTCACCCGCCGAAGAAAATCAAGTTCTAGCTAGCCATTGATATAACGTTGCACGGTAGAACTTCGGACGATTCTCCCCACCTACCCGTGGGGGCGAGCAGTCTGACGCCGATTGCAAACAAATTGTCATGAAGACGCTGGCGGTAGACGACCTTCCCCCGCGCCCGCAGATTACCTTCAGCACATTTGATTAGCAAACGGTCGTTAGGGTTCCTTGAACGCGTCGTCAGTATGCGTGCGCCACGCGTACTGATGTTCTCGGTCGATGCCCATTCCGGAGTGGATATTCCGTTCTGCCCAGAGAGCATCACGACCACTGCAACAGGAACCCGCATCTCGTGTCGCACACGTCGCTTAGGCCTGATCACTCGATATCACCGGTCTTCCCATAAGGTTTTTCACCCCGCGAATTGGTAGACGCCACTAGGCTACCCTTCCATCCTTCAGTGCCCAACGTGGCTGCGGCGTCAACAGCCGCAACCCAACTACGAATTCTCCGCCTTCTGAAGGTTGGCAATAGACGATCCAACCTCGCGATCGAAAAAAACCAGGTGGCGACTCGATTACGACGGGTTCATTTGGCACCCACTGGCTACGAACATGGGCTCTCAATCCAAACGGGCTCACGTTCTCGGTGGAGCCGGAATCAGAGAGTCCGTGGTGCTCTAGGCTGGTGATGCGCACCTGCAGCGAAAGTTGCGGTCGCTGTTCAATTCGTCCAGTTCGGGAATACATCTCCACCATCCCTTGTTCACGGGACCGGTTCTGCCATGCTGACTGGGTAGCAATGGCGAACGAAGTTAGGTCCCGGCTTCACTTCTATTTCCCCAGGAAGGTTTCGCAATTTTTTCCGACTCACTCGCTGCCCGATGGCAGCGCGCCGTCCGAATAAGCACGTCTGCCATCATGCGGAAGAATTTGTCCGTTGAATCCGAGGTAGCAGAAATCTTCGCGATTTCGCAAAGGATCTGTCTGAGCTCGCTTCTGTCGCACGTAAGGATGGCACTTGCAAATCTCTCGCGCAGGACCCCCGAGGCTGGATGGGTTACCAAGGGGAATGAGAGGATTCGCTCCCGCCCCCGCGAGTGTGTTGGATTAGGCTTCATCGTCACGTCCTTTGCGCCTCCTTGGCGGACCGCTCCTTGGGGACAGGTCGTGTGAGGTGATCGGAGGGGTGGTCTGGCCCCACGGAGACGGTCCACTATTTTCGCTTCAGGATAAATCTTTTGGTCAAAGGCGCAATTGGGTAAGCCCCTGCAAATGTTATGGGGTGATCGCCCGAGGGATGAAACGGAACAGGATTGTCGCGCTACGGCCTATGGTTGTACCAAGCCTCTCCTGACAGCGTACCTCACGAGGCTCGCAGTCTCGTGGATATCGAGTTTTTGCATCAGCCGGGAACGATGGGACTCGGCTGTCTTTACACTGATTCCAAGCAGAGCAGCGACATCCTTGGTCGATTTGCCCTCGGCGATGAGTTGAAGCACCTCGTGTTCGCGCGAAGACAGCGGATCGTCCGGCAAGTTGGACTTCGACAGATACGCATCCACAACCACTCGCGAGATGCCGGGGCTAAGGTACACTTGGCCCCGGCAGACCAATTGGATGGCGTGAACTAGGTCTGTACCAGCCTGATTCTTCAAGACGTATCCCCGAACCCCGGCGCGCAGGGCTTCGACCACATATGGATCCTCATCGTGGCGCGTCAACAAAACGGACTTTGTCTCGGGGCACACACGCTTCAACTCCTGCGCCGCAACCAAGCCGTTCAAAATCGGCATGCCTATATCCAGCACGGCAACTTCGGGTTGCAGCTCTTTTGCGATCCGGATGAGTTCCTGTCCATCTCCAGCTTCCCCGGCGATCTGGAAGCCTTCGCGCTCCAGAAGCGACTTGATTCCCTGGCGCACCAGAACGTGATTGTCAGCAAGTACGACACGCACCTTCATATTCAACCCTCCAGAGGTATTTTTATTAAGAGTGTAGTTCCCCGGCCGGGCAAAGACTGAATTTCCAGACTGCCTCCCAACGCGTTAAGGCGTTCTTGCATTCCTAGCAACCCCAAACCACCTCCACCCCTGCTCGCCAGGACGGCTGCGACGTCAAATCCTGCTCCGTCGTCACGGACCGAACACCGCACGAGACCTACGGGACGGTCCATTTGGAGGTGAACGTTACTGGCCCGCGAATGCTTCGCGGCGTTTGTCAAGGCCTCCTGGACTACGCGGTACAGTCCGATTTCGATGGATGTGGGTAGCCGGTCATTGAGCGAAGCGTGGACCGAGATCGTTTGATTCGCTCTTTTGGAAATGCCTTCGGCGAGGAATTCAATTGCAGGAACCAATCCTAAATCGTCTAGAATGGTGGGCCGCAGTTCGTGAGAGAGGCGCCGGAGCTGCTCGTCGACCTGATCGAGCAGCATATTCAGGTGCCCAACTCGTTCGCGAAGCGGCACCGGAAGATCCCGGCTCACATCGGCAAGTGCGAGATGCACGGCAACCAAAAGCTGTCCTGCTTCATCGTGCAGCGCGTGAGCGATGCGCTTAACTTCGAGTTCCAGCATTTCGTTCAAGTGGCGCAGTGCGAAGACAGCCTCCCGAAACCCTCGATTTGTCATCTCATACGGAGATAGAACTTCGGTGATGAATGCCCCGGCGCCTCGAAGCACGGCAACCACCTTCTCCAAGTCGTTTGCGTCCTCGAGGAGTCTCTGCAACACGGTGTGATGCAAATGAAGAATCTCAAGAATAGAATGGCCATCGGCCAGTGCGGCGCGGCCGAACTCGTAGCCGCGTCCCAGCGCATGTTCCCCACCCCCGGACAAGTAGTCTTGCAATCCCTTAAGATAGAGCTCGGCAAGCGCTCGCTCCAGGTTGTTCTTTCGATTTTCCACGGCTTCTTTCATTGCCGATTTCCCACCACGCGCGCGACCAAAACTAGAGCGTCGTCATTTCCCTTTGCATACCTCGAGAGGATGAGTTCCGCCGTGCGCTGCGACATTTCCGCGGCCATGAGTTCCTCCGCGAATTCCTCACGGATCCCATCGGTTGCCAAATAGAGCGTGTCTCCATGCGACACGGTAAGGACGGAGACTTGTAGCGGTGGGATCTGCCCACCGATGACTCCGCCCCGGAGGAGCAGCTCCTCCTGTTGGGGATTCGACGAATATCCGGAACGCTGCAGAATCCCCCGAACGTTACCCACGCCGAGCCAAGTCATCAAGCCCTGCGAGGTGTCGAACGAGACCACACTCATCACTACCCCACGGGTCGAGCGAAGACTCTCGTGACATTGCCGGACCAGCGAAATCACGGGCTCCCGAGCTTGCGTCCGGAGGATCGACTCTGCCGAGTTAGCTGCTGCCGCAGCTTCGTAGCCGTGACCCAGACCATCGATCACGGCTAGAAGCACCCCGCTGGGAAAGAACTGAACTACACAGCGATCGCCCGACTCAGACTGTCCGTTGAGCGGAAGGGTGGCCACGCCCCAATCCAGCGATATTTGGCTTACGGATTCCATTTCTTCACTGTAATGGTCGTTCCCATCCCCTGTTCCGAGACGATCTCAAAATCATCCATCAGCCTGCGCACGCCAGGCAACCCGAGCCCCAGGCTTCCCGAAGTGGAGAAGCCATCGCGCATAGCTTGGGAGATGTCTCGAATGCCTGGCCCATCGTCGGAAGCCACGATCACAATGCCCGGCCGGTCACAGTTCTGCGCGGGCCGGATGCGGATTTCACCACGGCGGGCGTACGACACAATGTTTCGGGCCAGCTCTGAGATTGCGGTTGCGATCAAGGTGGAGTCGCCGGGTGAGAATTCCAGCTTGACGGCGAGAGCGCGCCCTTGCTGTCTGGCAGCCACGATATCTTGATCCGATGTGATCGCCACTCGGATTTCATCCACGAGGATTTCACTCACGGTCGTGTTCGCGGCTTTCTCAAGACGTAGCCGTCCTGAACTTCTGATTTAAATATTCCAGCCCTTCATCCAGGTCCAATGCGGTGGCTACGCCTTCCATGGTCAAACCGAGTTGCACCATGGCGAAGGCCACTTCCGGTTGTATGCCCACGATGACGGTTTCGGCCCCGCGTAGACGGATCATTTGCGAAATCTCGCGTATGGTCCGAGAGGCAAACGAATCCATCACATCTAGGTCTGTGACATTTAGAATCACGCCCTGAGAACGTGAGCGAACTACGTGCTGAATGAGGGCTGAACGGAATTGAAGGAGATCGGCGTCGGTCAAAGCCGCTTGCACAGTGGCAATCAGGAAGCTTCCCTGTTTGAGAATAGGAACTTCCATGGAACCCCCTAATCGCTGACTTAGCTCGCTTCGCCCAGCTGCACGACCTTATAGCCAAGAAGCCGTTCCGCCTGTTCGATGCCTCCCTGGAGGTCGCCAACCGTATTCATCTTGCCGAGGTCCACGCCGATGTTGACCAGCGTCTGAGCGATTTCCGGAGATAGACCGGTAACGATCGAGCTCGCACCCAGCAACCGCGACGCCTCCACCGTTTGCACCAGGTGGTTGGCGACTGTGGCGTCCATTGCTGCCACACCGGTGATATCAATCACGACGACTTTCGCGCGGTTCGTGCGAATTCCGCGAAGCAGCTGTTCGGTCAACTGCCGGGCGCGTTGGGGGTCAATCACACCGATAATGGGTAGAATCAGCAGCCGCTCGCGCACCTGCAAAACGGGAGTGGAAAGCTCGCGGATCGCTTCTTGCTGTTGGCGGATGACACGCTCGCGCTCCTGGACGAAGCCGACTGCCACGGTGTTGGCGATCCGGTTGGCGGCCGGTTCGTACGCGTCCAAAATGCGGTTGAGTTTCTCAAAGTCGCCATGGTATTTGGCGAATAGAGAACGCGCGAGGATGTCGCGCAGCAGTAACACGATGCCGACGACTTCGTGAGTTTCAACGCCGCGTGGAATGATGCGCTCGGAGAGGTTGCGCGCATAGGTCTGAAGGGCCTCGAAGGTTCCCGTCTGCAGGACCTCCACGTAACTGTCGTAGACGGAAGTTGCCTCCGCGAAAATCTCTTCTTTGGTCATGGCCGTGAGCAATTGAGCTTCGGTGATACGGCTCACCCAATCCTCGCGGAGCTGTGTCCGGTGTTGGCGCAGGTGCCCGACCAGCTCGCGGAGAAGCAGCGACGTGGGCCCGCTCCTCGTGATAGGCTCCGCGACTGGGCTCTGCGAGGTATTGTCTGACCCACTTTCGTTTGTCCGCAACATATGAGCGTTCTCCTTCCTAATCTATAGGCTAACTGGCCTCAGGTCTTTACCCCATGTCGGTACCCGAGTATGACCCGAATCATTAGCGCCTCAATCGGGTGAATCCCTTAATTTCCGTTCGGGTAACCTCTGAATCAGGCCTTGTCGAAATCCTCGACTGCGGGCGGTATGTCAGGCGGGCCAGCCCGTGCGGTCGTTTGTGCTGGACGGGTGGACCGGGTGTCTCGTGAGGAGAAAGCTCGGGGTGCCCCACACGTTGGGGTTACGTGTGGGGCTTTTTGGTCTCGTGTGCTAACGTTTTTATTTATCCGCCAGCCGGAGTGTTTGTGACGGTGGGGTACAAACCTTCCCACGCATAAAACCGACGCGTGGGGCACGCTCGTCTCTTAACGATCCCGAGTAGCGCAGCAGTGGTATCCTCTCATCGATGGGCGCCGTCAAGTGGAAGGGAAAAAGTGACCCTGCCCGACCGTGGCATTTCTACACGCAGGAGCTTCTTGCCGCGATGCCTTCGCTTGAGTCGATCTACAAGCACCGCTTCCCCCGGGAGTTCGCATGAAATATGCCGCCCGGCGACTCGTCCATGCGGGGTTGCTTCTGGTCGCTATCTCGTTCTTGTGTTTCGCCCTGGCGCAAATCGCGCCCGGCGATTTCTTTGATGCCATGCGCCTCAATCCCCGGATCTCCTCCCAGACGATCGACCACATACGCTCCGAATACGGTATGGACCAGCCTTTGCTTGTCCGGTACGATCGCTGGCTGCATTCCATATTCGAAGGGCAGATGGGTTTTTCGTTTGCCTATAACGGTCCGGTCTGGCCGCTGCTTCGCGTGCGCGCGCGAAACACCCTTGTTTTGACCGGGACGTCGACCATACTCGCCTGGCTTGTTGCCATTCCAATCGGAGTGTGGAGCGCGGAGAAGAGGGGAACCCGGGGCGACCGCCTCGTCGGACTTGCTACTTCCACGATTTTGACTGTGCCCGACTTGCTCATCTTTCTGGCGTTACTGCTGCTTGCCGTGCGCACTGGGTGGTTCCCGACGGGCGGGATGGAATCGCTTGGAGCAGCAGGAATGAGCTTCTGGGACCGGATCGGGGACGGCGCCCGCCACTTGTTCCTTCCCGCGCTCGGCCTGTCTATCGTGACGCTGCCCACATTGCTCCGGCACGTTCGTTCGGCCATGGTGGAGACGCTCGAATCCCCCTTTATGCGTGCCGCGCGGGGCCACGGGATTCCTCGCGCGCGGCTGCTATATCGTTACGCTCTGCCCGCCGCCATGAATCCGCTGCTTTCCCTATTTGGCCTCTCGGTGGGCGCGATGCTGAGCGCGTCCCTCCTGGCGGAGGTAATCCTGAGCTGGCCGGGCCTGGGCCCTCTGCTTCTCGAAGCGATTCTTTCCCGCGACATCTACATCGTCACAGGCGCGGTGATGCTCTCTTCCGTGTTTCTCGTCGCGGGCAATCTTCTCGCGGATTTTCTAATCTTCGCGAGCGATCCCCGGATTCGAGTGGAGTGATGGAATGACGGCGCGTCGCAAGCTTCGGATCGCACTTCTGGTGCTTGCGTGCTTCCATGGGTTCGTCTTGTTCGCCGGCTTCTTCGCGCCCTATGAATTTTCCGCGCAGGACCGTGAGCATCCTTTTGCTCCTCCGACCCGTTTGCACTTTGTCGATGCACAACGGAAGATCCACGTGCGCCCGTTTGTGTATGCCAGCGAATGCGCGCCGGCCGGCCGCGCCGGCTGTGCGTCCGATGCCGCGGGCGTTTACCCCGTGCATTTCCTGGTGCGTGGCGCACCCTATAAGATTGCGGGACTCTTCCCGGCGCGTCTGCGACTGTTCGGCGTCGAAGAGCCGGGAAGAGTTTTCCTGATCGGCACCGATGATTACGGCCGAGACCAATTCTCCCGCTTCCTTTACGGTGGCCAGATCTCTCTTCTAGCCGGCTTGCTCGCGGCGATTCTCTCTGTTTCGCTGGGCGCCGTCATCGGTGCGCTGGCCGGATTCCATGGCGGCTGGATCGATGAAGCTTTAATGCGCCTGGCGGAACTTTTCTTGGCTTCGCCCTGGCTCTATTTGCTATTTGCCGTCCGGGCCGCCCTGCCGCTGCATGTTGCCGAGTGGCAAATCTTCATGCTGCTAATTTCCGTCCTCGGTCTGCTGGGCTGGGCCCGCCCGGCCCGGCTGGTTCGCGGCATCGTACTGAGCGCGAAGGAGCGAAACTTCGTCTTAGCGGCACGGGGATTTGGAGCGACCGACACGCACATCCTGCGGCATCACGTATTGCCCCAAACCTACGGCGCCCTTCTGACCCAAGTAGCGCTCCTGATTCCTCATTACGTCCTCGCGGAGGTCACACTGAGCTTCCTGGGGCTGGGCGTTGGGGAGCCAGTGCCCAGTTGGGGTAACCTGCTCTCCTATTTGCAGCAGTATTCCGTTCTTTCTTCCTATTGGTGGATGTT
>Ga0137381_10002171_pt1 | contig 13577 bp, 15 predicted proteins | sample SagtaG_16_FD_104808 | JGI IMG/M metagenome (GOLD analysis project Ga0137381, IMG submission 104808) | Vadose zone soil microbial communities from Sagehorn Ranch, Mendocino, California, USA - Sage2_L_115_16 metaG | ecosystem: Environmental > Terrestrial > Soil > Vadose zone | place: USA... | reverse complement strand
TTAATACAGCGAGAAGAGCTGGCGCCGGAGTATCAGCGCGTGCGCGCGGTAGCAGAGCGGTGGGGATACTAGACCGAGCGGGCGCTGAGAATCTCAAATTGTAGATTTCAAATCTCAGACTTGTAGCAACTTGTGACACGATATTTGAACTCGATACGCATCTATCATTTCCCTCGCCCACGAAGTGGGAGAGGGCGAGGGTGAGGGCAAGATCGATTGGCACTACCCTCACCTCTTTCGTCGCCTCCCAAGGGAGGACGAGGACAATTTATTGGATTCTATGATATTCGTTCTGGTCATTTTTCTTAGCTCAATACTGGCCGCTTCCGTCGAGGCCCAGTCCGGCAAGAATTTTTTCGAAGGGAAGACGATTACTCTCTTTGCCGGGTCTTCGGCGGGAGGTGGGACGGATATAACCGCAAGGCTCATCGGGCGGCATATGGAGAGGTATATCCCGGGGAATCCCAGAATCCTCGTAGCCAACAAGCCGGGCGCGGGGGGGATGATCGCGGTCAATGAGCTCTATAACCGGAGCAAGCCTGACGGCCTTACCATGAGCACCATGAATACCGGAAGTCTTTTTGGTCTTGCCACAGGCAACGACGCCCTCAAGTTCGACCTGCAAAAATTCATCTGGGTGGGTCAAGCTTTGGATGAAGCGCAGACGCTTTACGTGAGATCGGCGACTCTCTACACTAGCTTTGAAGCAATCAGAAAAGCCAACAAAGATGGCAAGCAGCCGAAAATGGGAGCGCAATCCCTCGACCATACCAGCAATGTCGTGGTGAAGATCGTTGAACAGATTCTAGGTTTGGATTTTCAAGTCATCCCCGGTTATCAAGGCACGCCGGAGATCTTGCTCGACATTGAGCGCGGCGCTCTCGACGGCCGATCGCAAGGAACGGGTTCGCTGTTGGGTACCAGAAGAGAGTGGATCGAGAAGCGATTTATTCGGCTGCTCGTTACCTCGAAGAACAAACGCGACTCGCGCCTACCCGAAGTGCCAACTATCGAAGAGTTGGCTCCTCCGGGGAAGAAAAATCTCCTCAGCGCGCTTTATGCGGCCGAGAATATCGGCAGATCAATTGTCTTACCTCCCGGAGTTCCAGTGGACCGCGTCAAAGTTCTCCGCGATGCGTTTGCGACGATGGCACAAGACCCGCAATTTATGAAGGAGGCCGATAAAATAGGATTGGAAGTCGGCTTGACCCGCGGTGAGGACATGAACCGGGACATTGAAAACACTGTTCGGGACAAAAATTTGATGGAAGTCTATCGCAAGATTATGACGGCGCCGTGAGGTCAAAAGTCAGAGGTCAGAATTCAGGTTTCAGAATTTGGGAGGAGAACCGTGGTATTCCGACGTCCGACCGGCGACTTCTGAATTCTCCGTGTCTAACTTGAACTCCCTCGCACTCCTGATTGATTTTGGCAGCACCTACACCAAAGCTGTAGCGGTGGATCTTCGCACGGCCGAGGTAATCGGGCGAAGTCAGGCCGCGTCCACGGTAAACACCGACGTGCGCGAAGGTCTCCTGCAGGCATTGACAAACCTGCATGAAGCGAATCGCCTGTCCCCGGAGCGGGTCAAGGATTTGAATGTTCTCGACGGCACGTTGGCTCTTGCCTCGAGCAGCGCGGCGGGCGGCTTGAGAATGGCCGTGATCGGGCTGGTTCCCGGATTGACGGTGGAGGCTGCGAACATGGCGGCGCTCGGCGCCGGCGCCAAGGTAGTTGGATCGTGGTCGTTCAAGCTGGAAAACAAGGCAATTGACGAGATCGAAACGCAGCGTCCCGACATGATCCTGCTCACCGGCGGCACCGATGAAGGCGACTCCGCGACCATCCTTCACAACGCGCGTTTGCTCGCGAGATCCGCGCTATCCGTTCCAATCGTTGTGGCCGGCAACCAAACTGTGGCCGCCGAAGTTTGCGATATTTTAACAAACAGTGGGAAAGAAATCCGCCGAGCGACGAATGTTATGCCACGATCGGGGCAGCTCGCGGTGGAATCCGCGCGCGAAGAGATCCGCAAGCTGTTCATGGAGCGCATCACCCATGCGAAGGGGCTCGATGGCATCAGCGGACTCGTTTCGGTTGTTCTACCGACACCCATGGCGGTTCTTCAGGGCGCGATTCTGGGGGCGGAAGGGGTGGAGGGAGAGAAGGGTTGGGGCGAGATGCTCATGGTCGACGTGGGAGGCGCGACAACGGATGTCCATTCCATCGGCTACGGAGAACCGCAAGGGCCAAACATCGCTGAGCAAGGTTTGCCCGAACCCTTTGCGAAACGGACCGTCGAGGGAGACCTGGGCATTCGTTTCAACGCCGGCACTCTGCTGGATCGCGTGGGCATCGACAGATTCGAGGCGGAGTTTCGGGCTGCTTTTCCTGCCTTTGCCGTTTCGCGCGAAGCGCTTGCGACTTACATCAACGATGTGAGTCAGGAGACTTCCCGCGTCCCGCGAGAGGATTGGCAGAGCGCGGTAGATGCTCAGCTGGCGCGTATCGCCGTGAATCTCGCCGTGGAACGCCACGTCGGGAAAAAAGAAAGAATTATCACGCGGGAAGGCGAAACCTGGGTGCACTACGGCAAAGACTTAACCGAGACGCGCACCTTGATCGGAACCGGCGGAGTATTTATTTACAATCCGCACATCGCTCACATCTTTTCGTCGGGTAGCGGCGGCAATACGCGATATGAAGTGTTGCGGCCCAAAAATCCCAACCTCTTCGTTGATTCTTCCTATCTCCTGTACGCCGTCGGACTACTTTCGCAGAGTCACCCGGACGTGGCTGCGCGGATTTTCAAGGAACACATGAAACCAGTCGCGCCCATAACACATCGCTGAAAATAGAAGGTATTCGGATTCATGTTACAACGTCGAGCTAGCCCCTCGCGCTCAGGGGTGTGGCTTTTACTTACGTTTGTAAGCGTTCCACCACGCCAGATAGAGAATGAGAGCGATGATGAGAATCATTGCCAGAGGCGGAGCGACGGCGGCCATGGAAACCTCCTTGTTAACCCTTACGCCAAGATAGGATGATCAATAGCGACATTCTTTCATCGCCCGATCACGGCTGTCAACCTGAAACTTCGCTTCATTCAAATGCTGGGTCTCTGGTAGTCCGCTTGGGAGCAAGGATTCACATTCCAAATTACGGGAAGTCTGTGAACGTCCGGTTCTGGAAGAACTACATCGATCCGGCCGGTGGCGATGATTTCCATTGACTTGAAATCATCACAGTGATAACCGGCAAGCGAAATCGAACGAGAGCAAGAACACACACGCGCAAAGCAATCGGAGAACTTCGCATCATGACAAAGCGGCTCTTTCTGAAATCGCCGAGATTGTCGGCGGTGATCGTCCTCGCGATGATTTGGCTGAGGGGAGCGCTGGCGGCGGGTGCGGAGTCTCAGGGGAAAGGCCCAGTTCCCGTTACGAAGATCAGAATTGCCGCCCCTTCGGCATCGCTGAGTTACCTGCCGATTCATGTGGCGATTCAGAAAGGCTTTTTCGCAAGGCGTGGTTTCGAGATCGAAATGATTCAGATGGCGGCAGGCCTATCGGCTCCGGCGCTGCTTAACCGCGCGGTTGATTACACAACTATACCCAGTGGGGTTGCCACGGCCGGCGCACGGGGAGCGCCGCTCAAAGTCATTTGCTTTACTTCAGTGAAGCTCCAGCATCTTCTCGTAAGCCGGCCCGAGATCATGACAGTAACAGATCTGGCTGGCAAAAGGATAGGCGCCGGCGGTTTTGGAAATCTCCCCGCGTACGAGGTTCGGGTTCTCATCGACAAATACCGTCTGGGAATGAATACGACGGTTATCCCTTTGAACTCGACCAATGACAGAATGATTGCCACGCAGAAGGGGACGATCGATGCCACCGTTGTCCCGGCTCCGTTCGACTTGAAGGCCGAAGAGATGGGGTTAAAGCGGCTCCTGCACATGGGGACAATACTGCCGATTCCACAAGCCGGGTTGGCCACAACCGAAGAAAAGATCAAGTCACACCGGGGAGAAGTTATCGAAGTGCTCAAGGCGACGATAGAAGGGCGGGATTATACTTGGACTCAACGCGAGGGGACAATCGATATCGTCGCAAGATGGATAAATCTCAATCGATCGCAAGCGGCAAAGGCCTACGACTCCGTGAGGGAAACTTTTTCAAGAAACGGGATTCCTTCCGATGAGCAGGCGAAGGCTTACATCGCGATGCTTGGTGCAACGGCAGGTCTAAAGGGAGAAATCCCTGCCGCATCTATCTTTGATTTTTCTCCGGCAGCGGAAGCCGCTAAAGAGATGGCACCAAAAAGATAGGCCTTCATCTATTCGGCGCGACCTCCCACAATGGTCAACGGGAAGGCGAATTTCACGTTCATAGATGGCGCTATGCTCAACCAAAAAATAATCATCGCAGGCATCGTCGATCCGTCGTTCATGAACCGGATCGAGCAGAGCGGGTTCATTCATTCGCCGTACAAGAAGTAATGGCGGCGAGGAAACCCAAAAATGGCGGACAATTTACAGATTCTCTGTGCGCAGCGGGGATTCGAAGGAAAACGGAAGGGAGACGAGATGAAAAGAGTTTTCTATCACACGGCGCGCCTTATTAAGCTCTTCATTTTCATCCAATTACTATCGGCTCCCCTCCAGGCCGCGACGCCGGAAAAAATCAACGCCAGCTACGGCGCCATCTCCGGTTCGATGGCGCCTATCTGGGTCGCCAAGGAAGCGCGGCTTTTCGACAAGCAAGGCTTGGATCTCAATCTCGTTTACATCCCGGGCGGCCCGCGCAGCATCATGTCGCTTATCGGCGGCAGCGTGCAATTCGTCAATCATTCCGGCATGCCCGCACTGGAGGCGTATCAGCGAGGGGCCGACACGGCGCTGATCGCCTCGTCGATGAATCAACTCGAGCATGCGGTCGTGGCGCAGAAAAGCATCACCAGCGTTGAACAACTCCGAGGCAAAGTCTTGGGTATCAGCGCCATCGGGTCGTTGACCGATATTCTGATGCGCGAGGGCCTGCGCCTAAACGGTATATCCGAAAAGGATGTAACGATCGTACCGGTGGGGGATGAGGGCGGCCGTCTGAATGCGCTTCAGACCGGGCGGGTTCAGGCCGTAATCATATCCGGGGTTCAGCGTTTAACGGCGACCAAAATGGGCTTTAGACAACTGATCGACTTTTCCAAGCTGCCCCTCGAAGTTTCCGGATCGAGTATTCTCGTGCGGCGCTCTTACGTCGCTAAGAATCCGGATATCACGCTGAAGTTTCTCAAAGCCTGGATCGAAGGGACTTATCTGTTTAAAGCCAAATCCGAGCTTAGTCTCGGCGTGTTGAAAAAATACGTTGCCACTCAGGACTCTGAGGTTCTGAATGCGATCTATGAACAACAGAAAGAGCGGCTTTCGACCAAGCCGACTCCTTACGTGCGGGTGGTGAAATCGATGATGTACCTCCTTTCGCGCACGAGGCCGGAAGTTCCAAGCGCCAGTCCGGAAGGCTTTGCCGAGGCGCGCTTCATCAACGAGCTTGAGAACGCAGGTTTCTTCGACGAGATGAACCGGCAGTATGGAAAATGAAGTTTGTAAGATCGGGGCCGGACCCGCGGCTTTGTTTCTTGCCAAGATCCCGTCGTTTATATAATAGCTATGGCACGGCAAATTCCCTGTGGTTCGCCGTAACCGCTTACCAATTCGCCTAACATTTGCGGGAACAGTTATGAGCAGAACACCGAGGGTCATTTTTGCAATCCTTTTCTTGGGCGTAATCGTCTCTTCGAACGCCGCGGCACAGACGCGGGAGAAGCTGGAAGCCAAAACGATTTCTTTGGGGATTGTCGCTGAAGCGCATCAGCAGGAGATCGAAGAGCACTTTCGCGACTTTGTCCACTACGTGGCGCGAAAGACTTCGTCGGCATCGGCGGTCGAAGGAAGAGTCGTTATAGCTCCGACTCTCTCCGAGCTCGCCAAACTTCTTGAACAAGGCAAGGTCGATTTTTACATGGACAGTCCCTATCCCACGTACGTCGTCAATTTCGTACATGGGGCCGGAAAGTTGCTCCTGAGACGTTGGCAGAGAGGCAAGGCCGAATACCGAAGCCTCATCTTTACGAAAAAGGACAGCGGAATAAATCACCTGGAAGACCTTCGAGGAAAGATCATCGTCTTCGAGGATCCCGAATCGAGCTCGGGCCACTTTATGCCGAAGTTCTTTCTGCTGAGGAACGGATTTAAACTTTCGGAGAAGGGCGGGCTTGAAGCGAATGTTTCTCCCAGTGAAATCGGTTATATTTTCGCCCGTTCTCAAGAAAAACTCGTCGCCATGGTTCTTGCGAAACAGGCGGCGGCCGGAGCGTTTAGCGACGACGACTACGCACGGCTCGACGAGAAAAGAAAATCGGATATCAGCATCCTGGCGCAAACCGAGCTGGTCCCGCGCCACCTCGTTTCGATCCGCAAAGATATGGCTCCGGCGTTGGCGGCTCGCCTTGGGGAGGTTTTGATCGCGATGCATGAAGACGATCAGGGCCGGAGAATTTTGCAAAAAACCGGCGATACAACAAAGTTCGATGTGTTGCCGGAGGGGGAGGAGGGGATGCGCCGAAGGCTCTTGGAAACCTTTTACTCTGCCGAGAGAAAATAGAAATCTCCTCGCACGGATTATTCACGCCGTACATCGACCGAGCAGCAAGCCTCTCCGGTCGCGGGCAATGGGTCTGTACCTTGAGGAGGCCTGCATATCCAGGTGGTGAAGCGTAGGTCGAGTGAGGAAGCGAGCTTGTAGCCAAGCACCATACATGTCGGCGCGCCTTTACGCTCCTGTGCCCGCTCGCTCCGAGGCTTACTCCTCGCGCTACAGTGTATGATACTTTCTCCTTGCACCTGAATAATCCGGGCTAGCACGGCGTCATGTCCTTCGTTGTGGCTGCGGCTCTAGCTGATCGCGCCTGATATAGGGGAGAGGCCAAAGCAGAAAAGCGGTGGCTCAAGCGGGCCATGTTCGCGTTGCTTAGAATGAGGAGGTAACGATTCATGGAGAATTGTTTGCTTGAGCGATCGAACACTCTCCTCTTGGGCTTGATCTTATTGACTACGTCGCCGTGGATCTCCGAAGGAGCCGAACAGACAACTTTTGCCAAGCCTGAAAAAAATCGCCTGGAGGTTGCTACCGCCGGATCGGGATCGACGAGCCTGCCGTTATTGGTGGCGCTGGAAGGCGGTTATTTTGCCAAGCGTGGCCTTAATGTATCGGTCAATCAGGTCGGAGCCACTGTCGCGGTGCAAGGCGTTATTTCGGGAACCATCGACATTTATCAAGGTGGGACGGCCGCTATCGCCGCGAACTTAGCGGGCGCGGATATTATCTACGTTGCCGCCGCCGTGGACCGAAACTCGCTTATTTTGTTCGGGCAGAAAGGCATTACCTCTTTTGAGAACCTGCGTGGCAAATCGATTGCCACGACTTTTCCCGGCGCCTTTGGGGAAATTGCCGTTCGAATAACCGCAAGAAAACGCGGCATGGAAGTCGGCAAAGACCTCAAGCTTCTCTACCATCGCAGCCCGCCGGAAGCTTTGTCGACTTTTTTCGCGGGAAATGCCGATGCCCTGATTATCACGCCGCCCCAGACCGAATTGGCCAAACAACAAGGTTATCCGGTGATTATTGACTATTATAAAGAAGGGCTGAAAATTATCGGCCCCGGTACGGCGGTCACCCGGGAATTCTCTCAAAAGTATCCAAATACGATTAAGGCTTATCTCGTGGCTTACCTGGATGGCCTGAAGAGGGCCATTGATGATGAAGACTTCGCAAAGAAGATCGAGTCAAAATATACAAAGATTTCCGATCCGAAGATCTTGGCTGAAAATTACGCGCAAGGATTGAGGGTTTGGAACAAAGACATGACCGTAGATCCCGCTGCAATCCGGCTCGTGCTGGAGGATTCCTCAGATCCAAAGGCCAAGAGCGCCGACCCAAAAAAATTTTATGACAACTCTTTCATTGAGTCTGTTAATCGAGAATACGCGTCTAAGCTGTTTCCGGGAGAAGTCAGATAGGGAAAAATGAAGAAGAGGTAAGACATTGGCCGCCAACGCGTAAAGTTTCATCAGAATACTTAGTTTTTCGTCGGTTCATGTGGATAAGTCATGCTCTCGTGGCATCTAAATTGCGTAAAAGCCGATGAATAGGCCAGAAATGGCTTTTTTTCTTGCGCGCGTCGGCGCAAAAATGGTATTAGAAAACTAAAGGGTCGAAAAAGTCTGAAAATTAGCCTGTCTTACCCTAAGGAGGTTCATATGGATTTACTGAATCTAAAATTGGCGTATCCCAAAAGAACGATCCAGATCGTTCTGTTTGGCATCGCGGTTTTTTCCTTTGTCGGTTGCTCATCGACAAAACCCGCTCCGAAGCCAGAGGAAACCGCCCAAGCACAAAAGCCGGAAGCGTCGACCAAGGGTCAGACGAACGCCCCTGTTGGTCAGTCTTCCTTGGAACAGCTTCAGCAGGGAGGGAAGGTCGGGACTGGTCCTGAAGGTCCTCTCAAGGATATCTATTTTGATTTTGACCGTTACGATCTGAGGGAAGATGCGCGCGCCACGCTCAAAGCCAACGCGGAGTGGTTAAAAAAGAATCCTTCAGCGACGGCACAGATCGAGGGACATTGCGATGAGCGCGGGACCGCTGAATACAACCTCGCGTTGGGAGCAAAGCGAGCGCAAGCAGCGAAAGACTATCTTACGACTCTGGGAGTCGCCGAGCCGCGTCTCTCAACAATTAGCTATGGGCAAGAGCTCCCGGTCTGTAGGGAGCACAACGAAGATTGCTGGCAAAAAAATCGTCACGATCGATTTGTGGTAAAGGGTGGGCCGACGGCATAAGTCGTTGCTTTTCTAGCCAAGAGTACTTCTTGAGGGCGGTGGTCTAATAACAAGAGGCTCGCCGGCGATTGCCGGCGAGCGGCGCCAACTCGATCTTCATGCCGATCCATCGCTTTTTCCGCACGAAGACTTCGCTCCGGTTGATCAAGTAAAGAAACAGCATTAACAGCCTGCACGCGAGGGTTGGGGCTTAACGGCTTCTCACGGCATTCTCGTTGACTGACCTTCGTAGAGAAAAAGAGGATTTGTCTGCTTTCTTACGCCCACGCGCGTGGGTGTAAGGCCTTGTAATCGCTAACGGCGTCGATCACTGCCAGTCTGCCAAAAGAAAAAGCTCGCTGCAATGCGCTTCGCAGTTCGTCCGGTTTTTCGACTCGAATGCCGAAGCAGGCCATGCCTTCAGCCACTTTCGCAAAGTTGGTTTCTTTAAACATCCACATTTCGTGCGCCCGCCCGCGCTGCGTGCCGCCGTAAGCCGCATTGAACAGCCGTTGCAGCGCACACTTAGCGCGCAAGGATGCCGGGAAAGGCCATCCCAGCCATAGGCCTTTATCGTTTCAGCAAAGAATTTTGAGCCTTTTATCACGGCATACTCCCATCTGATATGACTGCCGCAACCTAACGCACCAAAACTTCGATTGTCAAATTTCCAGAGAGTAGGGACGCCAATCCGTTCATTTGACATCCCTAGGTGGAGAAAATAGAAAGGAAGCGATTCGGATTTTTGGAGGCATCCATGAGCGGGTGGAGAATGTTTGACGCCGACGGTCATATCCGCGAACTCGAAGAAGAAGTGTTCGAGTACCTTCCTGAGAGCTACAAGAATCGGCGTGAAGCCGTGCTCTATTTTCCGTTGCTCCCACATCACGGTTGGCATCGCCAGGCGCTTGGGAGTCCGCGCTCGGGCTTCTTAATTCCCACGTTGAAGGATTGGCACGGATGAAGGGGCTTCAGCGACCGTCCGAGCTGATCGCGCAAGGAAGAGTTTACTTTCAATGTGGCGAGGAGCTTACCACGCGGAGAGACTTGGAGTTGACGACAAGCTTTGTTGCAAATTGCAGCGATGCCACACCATCTCCGCGTTTGAAAATAATCCTCACGATTGTTCACACTCCGCGACAATGAGATCCAAGAGAGGTAAAAACAATGAGTAACGACAGACCCGTAGGGCTTGTCACAGGCGCCGCTACGGGCATCGGCAGCAGCGTAGCGCTGGCCTTGGCCAAGAATGGCTACGACGTGGTGATCAACTACAGCCGCAGCGAGGAAGCAGCCAAGAAAACGGCCCGAGATGCGGAATCCGCCGGCGCGCGGACCGTGGTCTACCGCTGCGACGTCAGCGACGACGCCGGCGTGCGCGCGATGCTTGAGGCGACGAAACAGCAATTCGGCCGGCTGGACGTGTTGATCAACAATGCTGGCACGACGATCGACGTTGAGCCGAAGAATTTGGAGGGAATGAAGATCGAAGATTGGAACCGCGTATTCGCGGTCAACGTCCTCGGTCTATTTCTCGTCACCCGCGCCGCGGTCCCCCTGTTGCGGCGGTCGCCCAACGGTTGCATCGTCAACACCTGCAGCATTGCCGGTTTGCGCCCCAGCGCGCAGCCATTACCCTATGCCGCCAGTAAAGCCGCCGTCGCCAACTTGACCAAGACCCTCGCCAATGCTCTCGGGCCTGAGATTCGCGTCAACGCGGTCGCCCCGGGCTGGATGGAAGGGGATTGGATGAAACGCACCTTGGCTGAGAATTACGAGGGCCTGATGGCGCGCCGCGCGCGCTACACGCCGCTCAAACGCTGCTGCACCGCCGCCGACGTTGCCGACACGATGTTGAGTCTCATCAACGGCAATCGCTTCGTCACCGGCGAGATCATTATTATCGACGGCGGATTTTCCAGCACGACGTAAGCCCTCTCGCGAAGCGACAATGATAGAGGTTCAATCCGTTCAAATGGTTCAAACGGTTTTATCGGCTTCAACGTTTTGAACGACTTGAACGATTGTTAAAGAGGCCAAGAGGATGCTTGAAGGAGTTGTCCGGTTTCCCCAAGAATTCGCGGCTCGCTATCGCGCGAAGGGTTATTGGGAGGATCGCTCCCTGCGCGATACCTTCGCGGAGATATCTGCCCGATACTCCGATCGCGTGGCGATCATCGACCGCGACCGGGAGGTGACCTATGCCGAGCTCGACGAGCGCGCCACGCGTTTGGCTCTGAACCTGTTGGACGAAGGACTCAGACCGCTCGACCGGGTCGTCGTTCAACTTCCCAACGTCGTCGAGTTTGCTTACTTCTATTTCGCACTCCAGAAAATCGGCTGTATTCCGATCATGGCGCTGCCCACGCACCGCTATCGAGAGATCAGCCAGTTCATCGAGCTTTCCGGCGCGGCGGCGTGTGTCGCTCCCGACCGGGCGCGCGATTTCGACTACACAAAGCTCATTAGAAGGATCCGCGATGCGCATACTAATCTGCGCCTTGGCATCATTTTAGGCGCCGCGCCGAAAGGTTTTCTATCGTTGACCGAGTTGATCGAGCGAAAAAGCGTACGCTCCGCAGACGAGCTCAAGAGTATCACTATCGATCCCGAGGACCCGGCGCTGTTCCAGCTTTCAGGCGGCACCACCGGCGTGCCCAAGCTGATCCCGCGGACTCACAATGATTACGTCTACAATTCCAAAATGGCGGCTTCGGTTACGTCAGTAGGGCCTGATAAGATTCTGCTGGACGTGCTTCCTCTGGCGCACAACCTGCCGCTCGCTTGTCCCGGTTTGCAAGGATTTTTCATGCATGGAGGCAAAGTGGTGCTTGCGAATACCACGCGCGGCGAAGATATCTTCCCGCTCATCGAGCGGCATCGAATAACGCACGTTGCCGTGGTGCCGGCGCTTTTGATCCGCTGGATCAACGACCCGCTGATCAAAAAGTTCGATCTGTCCTCTCTACAAGTGATTCAAAGCGGCGGACAGCGGCTCCAGCCGGAAATCCGCCGCCGCACCAAGGAACTGATCCCGAGCGTCACCGTTCAGGAAAATTTCGGCATGGCCGAAGGCATGTTGATGTTCGTCCGCTTGGACGATGCCGAGGACGTGAAAATGGAAACGGTGGGGCGGCCGATCAGCCCCGACGACGAGGTTCGTCTTGTGGACGACGACGATAATGAAGTCGCCCCTGGAGAAATCGGAGAATTTTTGGCGCGCGGCCCTTACACCTTACGCGGCTATTACGGCGCGCCCGAGTACAACGCCCGCGCCTTCACGACCGACGGTTTCTATCGCTCCGGGGATTTGATGCGACAGCATCCTTCCGGCAACTATATAGTCGAGGGACGCAAAAAGGATCTGATCAATCGAGGCGGTGAAAAAATCAGCGCCGAAGAGGTCGAGAACCTGATCTTGACTCATCCCGCGGTTCAGAACGTGGCCTGCGTGCCGATCCCCGATGCAATCCTGGGCGAACGCATGTGCGCGTGCGTGATTCTGCGTAAAGGCCGTTCGCTGGCATTACCTGATCTCGTCGCCTTTCTCGCCGAGCAGGAGATCGCCAAACACAAGCTGCCCGAGCGTCTGGAGATCATGGACGACTTTCTGCTCTCGCCATTCGGCAAAGTTTCCAAAAAAGATTTGACGGATCGAATCGCCAACAAGCTTAAAGAAGAGGGCAAACTTTGACCGCGGATTGACCAACATAATCTGGGCTGTTGGTTGCTAAGGTGTCTCAGAAGTTCGATTAAAAAAGTGTGCGTTGTCCTTACCGTCATGCCGATGAAAACCGGCATCCAGAACCCCCACTAAATCTCCCCCTTTGCTAAGGGGGAGACAGAGAGGGGGGTCAAGTATTCCGGGTCGCGCTACCCCGGACTGTGATCCGGGGTTGCCCGGAATGACGACTGTATTTTGTCGTGAATATTGGGGGACGGGGTACTAAGTTTCCACTTATCCCGAGGAGAGACACCGATGCGAAATCTTAGAGTGATCTGGAATCTAATCGCTTTAATCGGATCTTTTGTCGTCGTTTGCTCCTTGCCCGCTCAAGAGCCATTGAAGAAAGTCAGAATCGCCTACCCTGATAATACCATTTGCTGTCTGCCGCTTTTTGCTGCTCTTCAATGGAAGGTCTTTGAGGCCAACGGCTTACAGGCGGAAATTATTCAAGTGAGATCGCAGATAGCTTATCCGGCACTGGCCGCCGGTGAGGTTCAATATGTCGCTGGGGTGGGACCTGCCTCGGTGAGCGCAACTTTGAGAGGCATGCCTTCGAAGGCCGTTTGGTTCGCCACGGATGAGCTTATCTATTCGTTAATGAGCCGCCCGGACTATCAAAATGTAAAAGATCTGAGAAACAAGAAGATCGCTCTGACGGGCCTTGGCGGAACGTCTCATGTGGCTCTTCAGATCGCCTTTGAGTCCGCCGGCGAAAACCCAAAAAACTTCGTCTATCTTGGAATGGGCGGCTCACAATTATTGCCAGCGCTAGAGAGCGGAACGGTGGATGCGGCATTATTAAGTCCTCCAATGCTATACTTTGCGAGGAAAAAAGGCTTTAGGGAATTGTTGGACGTGGGCTCTCGCGTCAGAATGCCCCTGGGCGGTCTCACGGTAATGGTGTCGACATTGCGAAACCGGCCAGACGAGCTGAAACGGGTGATCAGATCCTTGCAAGCGGCAAAACAGGATATT
>Ga0137381_10002164_pt1 | contig 13593 bp, 13 predicted proteins | sample SagtaG_16_FD_104808 | JGI IMG/M metagenome (GOLD analysis project Ga0137381, IMG submission 104808) | Vadose zone soil microbial communities from Sagehorn Ranch, Mendocino, California, USA - Sage2_L_115_16 metaG | ecosystem: Environmental > Terrestrial > Soil > Vadose zone | place: USA... | reverse complement strand
GGGCATCGCCTATCTGGTGCGCGCATACCACATCGGCGCAACCCCTCCGGGACAGCCGGGCTATGAAAGCGTGCTTTCCCAGCTTACGGCAGCGGTGACGGGAAAGGGCGCGTTCTACTACGTCACGATCGGCTCCATTCTGCTGGTATTGGCGTTTTCGGCGAACACTACCTTCGCTGATTTTCCGCGTCTCTGCCGGGCCGTCGCCCAGGACGGTTATCTTCCCTACTCGTTCGCGTCCCGTGGGCGACGGCTCGTGTACTCCCAAGGGATCTATGTGCTGACCTTCTTGACCACTCTTTTACTCATTATATTTGGCGGTATAACGGACCGCCTGATCCCGCTCTATGCGGTGGGCGCATTCCTGGCGTTTACGCTCTCGCAAGCCGGTATGGTGGCGCACTGGAGGCGAAAAGGGGAACGGCGATCGACGACCAGCATGTTCGTGAACGGGCTGGGCGCCGTGGCAACTGCAACCACCGTAGGTGTGGTGACTGTCTCGAAGTTCGCTGAGGGAGCCTGGGTAACGACGTTGTTGATTCCCGGGCTAATGATTCTAATGATTTCGGTCCGCCGGCACTACGACCGGGAGCAGGCAGAAACCGCCAAACCGGAGCCGCTGGACTTGCGTGACTTGCGCGAGCCGCTGGTGGTGGTTCCGATCTTACGCTGGGACAAGATCGCTCAAAAGGGTTTGCGTTTTGCTTTGAATCTATCAGCCGATGTCGAGAGTTTACACATCGACACCGGAGAAGGCAGCAAACAGCTTCGGAAGGACTGGAGCCGTTTTGTCGAGGAACCGGCAAAGAAGGCCGGTCTGCCGACTCCGAAGCTGGTCGTGCTGGAGTCACCTTACCGCTTCATCATCAATCCGATTGTAGAGTATGTACTGGAGCTTGAGCAAAAGAATCCCGACCGGCAGATCGCCGTGCTGGTACCGGAGCTGGTGGAGCAGCGTTGGTATCATTATTTCCTGCATAATCAGCGCGCGTCATGGTTAAAAGCTCTGCTTCTGCTAAAGGGAAACCAGAGAATCATCGTCATCGACGTTCCCTGGTACTTGAGCTCATGACCCGGGTCGGGTTTCACCAAAACGTGCTCCCAAACCCACCGCGGATCACATTGCCCTTGTTGTACGCGGGCATGTGCAATGACGCTTTGGGATCGAGTTCAAAGCGAAAATGCTGGAGGGAGAAATTGTCGTCTTTCATCGGAGCCTACAATTTTAGAATGTAATCAAGTTCTGCTGTGACGCCCAATCGACCGGCCCATTGTCGAAGATACTTGCGGTTCAACTTGTCTCCGACCCTCGTCACCACCGAAATAGCATCCTCAAAATCTCGGGGACGCCCAACCTTTAGCTTCTGTAAAATAAAATCTTCAGACGACACGACCCAGCAATACTGTCTGCCGAGACGCTTCTTTTGCCGCCGTCGGAAGATCGCTTGGTCATGTCGATCACGCGGCAGCAGTAAGTCAATGGTGACTCCCCGGTATTGGAATCTCAGTTGCAAGCCTCTGAGTAGCGGGTTCCACTGTTGCCATGTCTCATCAACCTCCATTTCGGCCTTGGTCATGAAAGTACCGAGGCGGTCCAACTCCTGTTCCTTCGCCAATACGAGAAGGTCCAGATCCGCCGTCGCCCGGGGCTGTCCCCATATGGCAAGCGCCCAAGCCCCTATGACTACGTACGGTGTTCCTGCCCGTCGTAAGCATTCAACCACGTGCCTTAAGACAGTCGCCTGATTATCGTCCGAAATAGCGAACTCGCTCCTTCCTCCATTTCGTCAACCATCGTGCTTGAGCCGCAGACAAGCGCGCAAGTAAAAGGCGCCTTTCAGCCTCAAGTCTCTGCTCACTGGCTCCCGGGTGAGCGGCTCTAATGGAATCCTGGAACCAGCGGAGAGCCGTCGTTGAGAGTATCACACACTGGCGAAAGCCTTCCTCTGCCGTGCGCGGAAACCGCGTCGCCTTCAGCTCCGCCTTCACCCGGTCCAGCCGCCGCAGCCACAGCGGAACCTTAGTCGGATTTCGTGCAGTTCTTTTTCTAGAGGGAACTTTCATAGTTTTTTCGTTCAAAACCCGATGACGGTTCTCTTCAGCCAACCCAAACAACATCGAGATCTAGATGGGTCGCGGCCTCTCGCTGCCGACCATCTGCGGTAATAAATCTGGTGACAGATCCCGAAGCGGATCGAAACACCGCCAAGGAAGCTAGATGGATCGCATCTAATGTTCTCATCCGCGTTTTATGAACAAGTTCTTCCCCCTGGCTGAGCACGGAGGCGCCGACATCCAGCAGCTTCCAATAGGGACGATCTTCCCGGATGCGGGCCAAAATTCTCGACAGATCTTGAAGGTTAAGTTCGCCCGTGGAATGTTTTCTCATCAGGGCCGACATCAGCTCAACGGGCGTAATAGCGGACGAAAGAAATGAATAAGTGCGCAATAGCGCACGCGCACGCGCCGACCCTGCTTCCCGTACGTAGTTCTTAACCAGAACGCTCGTGTCAAAGTAAGCCAAACTCACCGCTCGTCGCGCTCTTCACTAATCGTTTGCGACATCGGCTTTCCTTTGATCCGAACCGGCGACCGCCAGACCGGCATCGGCTTTCCGCTTTTCGGGCCAGATCGCAAAATCCCCTCCGCCTCCAAGCGGTCCATGATGGCTTGTTCATCTTCTATGGGCTTCAGCGGCTTTATAACGGCGATGGGTTTTCCGCGCTCGGTCAAAACCACTTCTTTCCCAGCCTTCACCGCCTTGATCGCCTTGGAGAACCGCTGATTAGCTTCTCTTAGTCCCATCCGCATATTAAAACCTCCAACACGAGTAGTGACATCACTACATAGATTACCGGCTTTCTCTAGGAGCGTCAAACAATACCCATTCTCCTGAATAACGAGCTTCAAGTTCCCTCATCGTGAAAACCTTCTTCATGACTCAGTCGCTGCTTTCCTGTGATCGCGATGGTACAAATTCGCTTCAAGGATCTGCGGTGAAGTTATGAAAGCCAGACTGTCCGCTTTTGGTCTCCGGTCTTTCGCTCACGAGCACGACCACGAACACAATCCCGGCAATTCGCATGACAGACAACCCGCCGAAACGTCCTCCCAAACCCATGTGCTCAACGCCTGTCGACATCTCAGATCCATTCATCGACTTACGTTCATAAACGATGTCACAGGGGTGAATCGTGCTCAACGCCTACAACTCGATGGTTGCATGTTTCAATCCTCGCCCGCCCCGAAGAGCGGGCGCTAGTGCACCAGATCGGAGTGCGTCGAATCGTGTCAAATATCTTTTTATCGGCCGACGACCAGGCCTCGATAGCGTCCCAACGACTTCGCCATCATCTTTGATCTCCTTCACCAAAGAAGCCGGTTCGAGGACCTTGGCGAGGGAGCCGAAGCGCAGATCCAAAAGTTCGAATCGTTCAAGCCGTTCAAGTCCTTTAATCGCTCAATTAAGCGGCGGCCAAACAACTCACCTGATATGCCTCAGCGCAATATCAAATTCATCCAAGTCGAACTCTTCCGGGTCGAATTCGCCGCCGATCCACTCGAGCATTTCTTCGTGCTCTTCATGGCCGGGATCGCGGATCGCCGCCAGAAAATTTTCGTATCCGCCCGTGCCGCCGCAGTCCTCGGGCGGGCAGGCGCGGGCGCCGCCGATACAGCGCGGATACCGAACGCCGGGCTCGGGCGGCAAAATTTTCTCCAGCAATATCTCATGCTCCCAACCGTCGCCAAAGTCGTATTCGTAAGTGATCCTCCGTTGCGGCTTCGAAAGTAACTGGCCGAGCCGTTTCTTTCTTTCGTCCTCGACCTCCGACAAATCGTCGATGCTCGGGACTCCGTAATATGTGTCACCGACAATGAACTGATGCAGGTGCGAATCGTACCAGCCCATCGCCGTTTGAACGATCCGGTGCAGCTTGGCGAGCGTAACGTCGCTTCGGACTTGTACCCGCCGCCAGATCGAAGGGCGCATGTCTCTCAAAGCAATTTTGAGTTGATAGATCTTCGCTTGGCTTGCTTCTTTCAAGATGTTCTCGTCCCCCTTTCGTTTAAACTCCCTTGGGATGCTTTTCCGACGTACCTTCAATTTTTCATCTAGGCTATTCCGGCGACCTCGAGACGCCCAACGACATCCTTTAGAACCTCGAGCGCTTCACTCACCGCCATGCTCTGTGACTGCGAGGTGAGAACCGGAACCCTTCCCTCAATCGCCAGCGGGTTTAACCATTATGACCGGTCGGTCACGAACGGAAAGCCGACTCTTCCAAAACTTCTAAATCACGTCGAACCCTGCGCGCGTTTTTTCGGGTAATCGTCAGGAACCGATTCGACCAGTTTCTGCAGAGTCCTCAGCCGTTTGAATCTACAGTTTGTAACCGATCTTCCGCAGGAAGTCTTTGCGCCACGCGATGTCTTCTGGCCCTTCGACACCTTTGCTCTTGCCGCCGTCGATCACACCGAGAATGCCGCGCCCTTGGTCCGTTTCGGCGATGACGACTTCGACCGGGTTCGCCGTGGCGCAAAAGATGCGGCAAACTTCCGGCACCATCTTGAGAGTGTTGAGTACGTTGACGGGAAAGAATCCTGGTCCGAGGAAAAGGATAAAGCTATGCCCGGCTGAAAGGGCAAGCGCGTTTCGTTTTGCCAATTCGGTCATGGAGTCATCCGTGCCCGTCCAGCGGACGAGCATCTCGCCCGACGACTCGCAGAAGGCGAGACCGAACTTGATTCCAGGGACCGACTGAACCATCGTTTCGTGGATGTCTTCGACGGTCTTGATGAAGTGACTCTGCCCCAGGATGAAGTTAATCTCGTCGGGCTTTTCGATCTTTACCGTTGTGAGCTGCATGATCGAAACGATGACATTCTGGATTTAGCCGGGAACTTGTAAAGAGAGATGTTGAGTGCTCGTTGACTCCTTCGCTTCCTCTTTATCCTGAAGCTGCTTCCCGTTCAAGGCGCCTCGTCTCTTATCTCCGCAATCAATTCGTCGAAATTGATCTGAGAGTAGCCATCTACACCCCTATAAACGCTATACGGGAGGTTATACGCACGGAACAAAACAACCGCGAGGTTTAGTTTCTTTGCCAACCCAGCAACCATCGGCAGCACGCTCTGCGCCAGCTCCGATCCATCCAGCGGCACAACGATGGATTTCAGGACCGTCTCGCCGTCAGCGGTGCCCTCCTCTGGAGGCACCGCGGCCTGAAGCGTTGCAGAAGAGACCCCAGAAGCCTATAAGAACGTGAGGCCGGAAGCGGCGGATCACGCCCGGGCTTAGCTCGAAAAGAATTCCGCTCTCTTTCACAGGAGGCCATCATGTTCGATCTCGCACCGGCGGCAACGGCCGCGATTGTCGTAGTGCTTCTGATCATCAGCGGCATCAAAATCATCAAGGAGTACGAGCGTGCGGTAATCTTTCGCCTGGGGCGTATGGTCCCGGCTCGCGGGCCGGGTATCATTTATGTGATCCCGCTCGTGGAGAAGATGCTCCGGATCGATCTCCGAACGGTTACCATGGATGTCCCGCCTCAGGACGTCATCACAAGAGATAACGTTTCGGTGAAGGTCAACGCAGTTCTCTACTTCAGAGTGTTGGACCCAAACCGCGCCATCAGAGAAGTAGCGAACTACTTGTTTGCGACTTCTCAACTTGCACAGGTAACGCTGCGCAGCATCTGCGGCCAGGCGGATCTCGACGAGCTTCTCGCAGAACGGGACAAGATCAACAATCGGCTCCAAGAGATTCTCGATACCCAGACGGACCCGTGGGGCATCAAAGTCGTCTTGGTGGAGTTAAAGGATATTGATCTTCCCCAGCAGATGCAGCGAGCCATTGCCAAGCAGGCGGAAGCGGAGAGAGAAAGACGAGCGAAAGTGATTCACGCTGATGGCGAATTCCAAGCCTCCCAAAAGCTCGCTGACGCGGCGCAGGTCATCGCCAAACAGCCTACGGCCATGCACTTAAGGTTTTTACAGAGTCTGGTTCAGGTAGCGGCGGAAAATAATCACACGGTGGTCGTGCCGATTCCAATCGATTTGATGATAACCCTGCTCAACAAGTTCAAACTGGTGTCCCCATAGACCTCGAGAACAATGCTTGCCGCTCTCATTCGGACAGGGCAACACCGTCAAATCGTACCAGCGCAACGGATGATTCCGCGTAAAAACAGACGTGCAAGCAGCGTCAAGACACGCGCGGCTGGCGGGCAGCTGAAACCTTCGAATCGTTTTCCCGCAAGATCGCGATCACATCCTCGTCCGAGACCTGCGAGAAATCCTTGAAAAACTGCCCGACCGCGTAGAACTTAGCCGGTACTTTCAAACACACCTGCGCGTCCGCTTCGCGCAACAGCGTACGTGCAGCCTGCTGAGACGCGACGGCCACGGCGCCGACCAGCTCCTGCGGTTTCCTGCTGCGTACAGAACGCAAAGCGGCGGTCATAGTCGAGCCGGTGGCAATCCCATCATCGACGACAATGACAATGCGGTCACGAGGATCGATGGATGCGCGCGACGGCGTGTATTGAGCGCGGCGCCGGCGCAGGACCTCAAGCTGCCGTTTCTTCTCTTCTTCGAGGTATTCAGCTTCGATTTCAAACGCGTAGCCTGAAAGAAAAACATTTCCATTTTCATCGATGGCGCCAATGGCCAGTTCAGGTTGGGTGGGAAAGCCGAGCTTGCGCACGAGCACGACATCCAATTCCCCGCCCAACACATCGGCGATGATCTTGGCCATCGGGACGGCTCCGCGCGGAACCGCGAGAACCAACGGGTTCTTAGCCTCGTAGCAAGTGCTCAATTTTCGCGCCAACAAATGTGCAGCGTGTTCTCGGTTTTCGAATCGCATGGCTTCAGAACCTCACTAGACAGCCGGCGGCTCGCTCATGCATACGTTAGGGGCCTCGCCGATGGAATCGGCGGGCGAGATCTGGATCACATCTCCAATCATGATCTCCTGAAGTTTCATCCGACCGCTGCCTCATTTTGTCCAACAAACCTTCTCACCAGACCCCTAACAGAGATTATACCAACGAGATTCTCTCCATCAACGACGGGGAGAGAGCTTGTGCGACTCAAGTAGTTTGGCCTCCTTGGCCAGCGATACGGTGAGATACCCAAAGGATCCGCCGTCAATTCCAAGATTCTCCGTCGCGGGTAGATGAAGGTGACCTGACGGAGATCCCGATCGGCGACAATGCGACGAGGCGGCCCCCTTGATAATAAGCAAGAACCGAACCAGTATCGCGTGCCGAAATAGCGCTGTTGGTTTTGAGCGGCAAAGGCAACAAATTCGCAAATCTGGAAATCCGCGCATCGAGATTATCAAAACCGCTAATGCTTCGTGGGGGTAGCGTCGTCCCCTTACTTAGGAATCTCGCTTGTCGACGAGGGGGCACAACCGGTTGTCGCGAGGGTGCAGTCTAGTCGGCAGAATGATAAATTACGATTAGGGCATTTGATCGCTTTCCGTAGGCGTTGAATTGATTAACCCTGCTTCCTTGACGGCGGAAGCTTGGTGGACATTATGGTCCCGCACTATTTTTTGGCCCTTGTTGTCGGAGTCGGAAGAGGCTGGCAAGAACGCGCGGCCACCGGAGGGAGCCTCTCGCAGCCAGCAGGGCTTTCCGACTGTTCCTAGCCATTAGTTTGGTAATCGTGCTATAAGTTCGTGGAATTTTCTGTGATTGTCGCAATACGCATACGTACCGTCTTGGCATTTGGCGCCAAGCGGAGCAAGGCAGGTTGCTCGCAATCGAAAGATCAGAGATAGTTTCAGTCTAGAATGACCGGCGTATGAAGCAAGAGACGAAATTCTTTAATCTTTACAGCCACGGCTTTATCCGCGCCGCCGTAGGAATCCCCGAGGTCCGCGTGGCGGATCCGGCGTTCAATGGAGCTCGCACTATCGAGCTCATGGAAAAGGCCGAACGCGAGAAGGCGATTATGGCGCTCTTTCCGGAGCTGGGGCTCTCCGCCTACTCTTGCGAGGATCTGTTTCACCAGCAGGCTTTACTGGATGGCTCGCTTGACGCCCTGCGCAACGTTCTGAAGGCATCGGAGGCGTTAAACCTTATCACGGTCGTGGGGATGCCGCTCCGAGTTGATCAGCTATTGTTCAATTGCGCGGTCGTTCTGTTTCGCGGAAAAGTTCTCGGAATCGTTCCTAAAACGTTCTTGCCCAATTACCGCGAGTTCTATGAATACCGGCACTTCGCTCCGGCATCGGCAGCGCGCAGCAGTGCCGTTGATTTGTTGGGCCAGGAGCAAATTCCTTTCGGACAGCATCTTTTGTTTCAAAGCGTTGCGCAACCGGAGTTTACCTTTTTTGTGGAGATCTGTGAGGATCTCTGGGTGCCCATTTCCCCGTCTTCTAGCGCTGCTCTGGCCGGGGCAACCGTGATCTTGAATCTCTCCGCATCGAACATCACGATTGCAAAAGACGAGTACCGTCATAGTTTGGTCGCGAACCAGTCGGCGCGTTGCCTTGCCGCCTATCTCTACACCGCCGCCGGGACCGGCGAATCGACTACGGACCTCGCCTGGGACGGGCATGCGATGGTGTACGAGAACGGGGAACTGGTCGCCGAATCGGAACGGTTCCACTACGAGTCCCAGCTGATCGTGGCCGATCTGGATCTGGAGCGGCTCACGCAGGAGCGCATGCGCCAGAACAGCTTCGGCCAGAGCATGCAGCACCATCGTGAAGAACTGCGGCGGTTCCGTAAGGTTTCGTTTGATCTCGAGCCGCCCAGAGCCGGGCGCTTACTATGCAAGCGAGAGATCGATCGTTTTCCCTACGTGCCGGCGGACCCGGCGGTGCGCGATCGTCGCTGCTACGAGGCGTACAACATTCAAGTGCAGGGATTGGTAAAGCGGCTGAAGAGCTCCGGAGTATCGAAAGTCGTGATTGGCATCTCCGGCGGCCTTGATTCGACCCATGCGCTCATCGTGGCCGCCCGCGCCATGGATATGCTGAAACTCCCGCGCTCCAACATTTTAGCCTACACGATGCCCGGCTTCGGCACGACTCAACACACTCTAGTTAATGCCACTGCCCTTATGGCCGCCGTAGGTTGCGAATCCCATGAGCTAGACATTCGCCCGAGCTGCGAGCAGATGCTGCGCGATATCGATCATCCCTACGCGAAAGGAGAGCCGGTCTACGACGTAACCTTCGAGAATGTTCAGGCGGGAGAGCGCACCAGCCATCTTTTCCGGCTCGCCAACCTTCACCAGGCGCTGGTGCTGGGAACGAGCGATCTCAGCGAGCTCGCGCTGGGCTGGTGCACCTACGGGGTGGGCGACCACATGTCCCACTACGGTATCAACGCCAGCGTTCCCAAGACGCTGATGCAATTTCTCATCCGCTGGGTAGCTGAGACGAACCAGCTCGGCAAAAAGGCAAGCCAGCTCCTACGCTCCATTCTCGAGACCGAGATCAGCCCGGAACTGATCCCCGCTGATCCCGACGGCGAACAATGTGCTCAGAGAACGGAGGATGTAATTGGCCCTTACGAGCTGCAAGACTTCACGCTCTACTACACCATCCGGTTTGGCTATTTACCTTCCAAGATAGCTTTTCTCGCCTATTGTTCCTGGCGGGACCGGGCCTCGGGACATTGGCCCGATATTTCGGAAGCACTCCGCCACCAGTACAATATCGGCGAGATTAAACGCTGGCTGTCGGTTTTCGCCTGGCGTTTCTTCCAGCTAAGCCAATTCAAGCGGAGCTGCATACCTAATGCTCCTAAAGTCGGATCCGGTGGTTCTCTATCTCCGCGCGGCGATTATCGGGCGCCGAGCGACAGCGAAGCCACGGTTTGGCTCGAAGAGATCAAGAAAATTCCAGATCAAGATCCGACATGAATTTTGGCGGATGACCGAGGATCTGAAGGTATCGCTCATGCGTGCGGGGAATGCCATAAACGCCCAGGCGCGCGACAGGGTCTGATCGAAAAGAATCAATCCGTCTATTGTTTGCGTGACTCGACGTCACGACAGAATTCTTGAAGAGTGCGTACCTTGCCCTCCGTGGGCAACCCTTCAACGCGCGATCTAATCACTTCCGAGATTTTCTCTGCGGAAAGAGCCCGGCGGGGTCGCAGATTCCGCGCCGAGCTCGGCGAGACGCTCGTGTTGATGGGTGCCGGTTCCGTGGGGGACTAGCTGCGATGAAGGTTGAGGGGATTTACTTTCCGCCGGCGGCTTGGGCCTTTGAATCGCTCTCGCCGTTCTCGGAAAGATTCATCGACTTGCTGGACACCAATTCCAGCACGTCGGTTCGGCTGAATCTCCAACTGCGGCCGATGCGGTTTCCGGGAATGACCCCCTTCTCCGCCAGCTTGTAAACGGTCTTAAGATGTATCTTGAGAAGGGCCGCCACTTCAGAAGGCGTCATTATCTCTTCCATCCGTTTTTCTCCTTTCAAATAGTCGTAACTGCTTAAAGACTTCTTTCCTGGGCCTTACATGACATGAGCACGTCTTGTGCCAAGTGGCGCCAATAGGGGCTCTCGGATACATAAGAGTCTATATTTCCAAAGAATTTCCTCGCGGGACGGAGAAGTGTGGGCAAGCACGATCAATCGCCCGTTGCGGACAAAATTGGCCATCCATTACGGTTTTCGGCCAATGGGCATAGGAGCACAGCGGAGAGAGGGCGGGTGCGAAATTAAGGTATTCGGGATCGGGAAACACGAAATCAATCTCCGCGCGGTCGCGCTTGACCGTGCCGCGCTTGAACAGCGGCGAGCTGCTTCTCCCATTTCCCGGAGAACTCTTTGCGGGTCTCGTTACTGATCTGACTGACGGCCGGAAAACGGTCGCGCCACTCATAGGGTCGCACGGCTTCGATGATCATGCGCGAGTTGTGACCTTTTTGACCCTGCTGAATGATCGGATCGAGGGGGCCGCTCCAGGTACGACGCAGAATATCAACCGAGGTCGCCGGATCGGAGCGAGTGGATATGGCCCAGATAACTTCGTTCAGATCCGTAATGTCGATATCTTCGTCTACAACGATCACATATCGTCTCAGATATGCGCCGGCATGACACTGGCAAGCGACCAGAGCCGCCTGCTTCGCATGGCCGGGGTATCGCTGCTTGATCGCCACGACAATCATGAATCGCTGGGCGGGCGGCGGCAGATAAACGCCGCGAATATCCGGCACGCCGGCTTGTTCCATGCCGTTCCAGACCGTGGCCGCGCGCAGACACGACCGATACATGCCATGAATCGTTGGTTTGAACGGCGCGGCGCCGCAAATGATCGGGTCGTTGCGGTAATAAAGAGCCTTGACCCGAACAAACGGCTCCGCCCGCTGAGCGCTGGCATAGTAGCCTGGCCACTCTCCGAATGGACCTTCGGGGAGCGCTTCTCCCGGGATGATTTCGCCTTCGATGGCTATTTCAGCCGTGGCGGGAAAATGGAGCCGGGTTAACGGCCCCTCCATGACTTCAACAGGCTGACCGAGAATTCCTCCGGTCCAGTCATATTCATTGACGCCGAAGGGAACCGCCTGGGACGCGGCGATGAACAGCAGCGGATGTTGACCAAAAACCATCGCGACCGGAAAAGGTTTTCCCGCTCGCATCGCCTTTTCGTAATGGATCTTGCCGTGCTTCCCCGGCGAGATATAAAGACCCACTTTGTCCTTGTCTTGGAGCATCACGCGGTAGCAGCCGACGTTTTCCACGCCCGTCTCCGGGTCGCGAGTAATAACCAGATGGGCCGTTCCCAGGTACCGGCCGCCGTCTCCCGCGTGCCAGCGAGGCACGGGGAATTTCAGTAGATCAATCGCATCGCCCCGCTCGACGTTTTCCATTACTGGACCGGTTGAAACGATCGCCGGCTTGATCGGCTGAAGATCTCTCAATTTTGCCCGCAAAGTATCGATCAGCGGGATCGTCTTTAAATCCGTCGGCAGGTTCAAAGCCAGGGCCGTACGTTCCAAGGTCTCGAGCATGTTGGCCAAAACGCGGCGATCAGGGTCATAGCCGGGCACAGCATCAAACATAACTGCCGGCGGAGACGACAGCCGCTCGAGGATAATCTCCGTCAACGCCCCGATCTCGAGGTCCCAGTGAGCGCCGGAGATTCGTTCCAATTGTCCTAAGGCTTCCACGCCATCGAGCCAATCGCGGAGGTCGCAGGCATTTGCAGTCTCATTTGTCTTCGCTTCCGGTTTCGCCATAAGAGACTCCTTTCACAACGTTGCGCCGCCTCATTCGGTGAGCTGCAGCGTACTCGAATGAAACAATTCTTCCGCAGCCATGGCTCGCGCACTGATGCCTTGCGCATAACAATAGGCAAGAAACTTCTCGAGCACATGCCGATTCGCTTCCAGGCCGTAAGCCCAAGGATCGGTCTCAAAAATCTTCCGCTCTTCATCGAGGTGATGGTTCGGCCAGGCTTCGACGAGGCTCGGAATCGCCCGGCGCCAGCGTTGCGCCCAGCGCTTTGACTCGGAGAAAAGCCGAAAGAGTTTTCCCGGCAACTCGGGATGCTTGTCCGCCAAATTCCTCTGCAGCGCCAAGACGTGCATGATCGGTAGGGTCTGCGTCTTGCGAAAATAGTTGGCTTCGACTTCACGGGAGTTTTCGAACAATCTTTCGACCTCAGGGTTCGCCAGCATCATGGCAAGCGCGGACTCGGTCACACCGAGAACATCGACTTCGCCATCAAACAAGGCACGGCAGGCTCGCTCAGCCGTATTTTGTCCGTCGCTGCGCATCCAGTGAATCACCGAACCGTCGCGCGGCTCAACCGTCGCCCCGGGGTCGGCGTCGTCCCAGTGATGCATAGAGGCGACGTACCACTGGCTATCCTTTGCCGAAACGCCGTACTCATCGACCAGCATGCCGCGCATCCAGATCGCCGCCGTCTGCACCCAGCGGAGGAAGCCAATTCGCCTGCCGCTCAAGTCCGCGGCGCTTCTGATACCGGAAGCTTTTCGGCAAAAGATAAAACTATGCCGGAACATCCGCGACGGAAAAATCGGAATGGCAACAAAGTCCGCCTTTCCTCGTGAGAGGTAATAGATCAGCTCGCCCAGAGACATCTCGGAGACATCGTATTGCCTCTTGAACATGCCGGCGAACATGCCGGGGACGTCTTCCGTCTCGGTGATTTCGAAATCAAATCCCGGCAACTGCATCTGGCCCCGCAGGATCGCCAGGGTGCCGTCATAGGCGCGGCTCGCAAGTCTAATCTTCATTGGAGAAGCCATGACCATTAGAAAATGGAGTACTCGAGTGGTGGAGTACGGGAGTAATGACTTGTGAACTCATCCTGTTGGCCAATGCTCCATCGGTCCGATATTCCGGTTTGGTCTGTCGCGGCAATCGCGGTTAGTTGCCCGCTTCTTCCCGGTAGAGCTGGAGGGCTTCCATCACCGGCCGGTCGTTGATGGAGAATAGAATCGCCTCTTCGTCGGAGAGATTTTCGTGCGAGTGCGGCTGCCACAGGGGCACCACGAAGGAGTCCCCTTTTTTCCATTCGAGATGACCCTCACCCACGTCAGTTCGACCCCGTCCCTTGAAAACATGGTAGAGCGCGGTGCTGGTGTGTC
>Ga0137381_10002153_pt1 | contig 13621 bp, 18 predicted proteins | sample SagtaG_16_FD_104808 | JGI IMG/M metagenome (GOLD analysis project Ga0137381, IMG submission 104808) | Vadose zone soil microbial communities from Sagehorn Ranch, Mendocino, California, USA - Sage2_L_115_16 metaG | ecosystem: Environmental > Terrestrial > Soil > Vadose zone | place: USA... | reverse complement strand
TCCGCCGATAAGGTTGCATGTTGCAAATAAAACCCGGGGGTGCGGCATGAAACAACGGGAAATGGGAAAGATTGCGGAGGCGGAGACCACGACAGCCCCTGCCGGCTGCGGCGGTGCAGCCGATGGCCTGGACAAGCCCCCCAGCTGAGGGCCGCGTTCCTCCGCTGGCGGCGGGGATATGGACGAGACGGTTCCCGGCTTTCTCCGGTGGCGTGAAACCGGGGCGGGACGAGTGGCGGAGATAACGACGGCGCTGACATTCGCCGACCTTCTGGGGCGATGGAAGGCCCGCTGGGGGATCGGCCGGATGATCTACCTGGTCCCCGCCGGTCTCTATGCGGTCGGCGCCCCCGGAACCGATGACCCGGTGGTGGTGACCGCCAACTACAAGATGAGCTACGACATCGTGCGGAGCGAGCTGGCCGGGCGCAACGTCTGGCTGCTGGTCCTGGAGACCTTCGGGATCAATGTCTGGTGCGCGGCGGGGAAGGGGACCTTCGGCACGGACGAGCTGGTGCGGCGCATCGAGGCGACAAGGCTCGCCGGGGTGGTGAGCCATCGGCGCCTGCTCCTGCCGATCCTCGGGGCGCCGGGGGTTGCGGCCCACGAGGTGAAAAAACGGACCGGCTTTACCGTCCAGTGCGACAATCCGGGCCGCCGACCTGCCTGCCTTTCTGGATAACGGCATGAATACTTCCCCCGCCATGCGGGAGCTTACCTTTACCTTCCGGGAACGGCTGGTGCTCGTGCCGGTGGAGCTGGTGGGAGCGCTGAAGCCGCTCTTCATCTCGGGCAGCTTGCTGTTTCTGCTGGTGACCCTGCTGGGCCGGTTTTCGGCCAATGCTGGCCTCATGGCCCTTATTGCCTATCTCGGCGCCGCCTTGGCCGGGATCGTGGCCGGTCCGCTCTTCCTCCCCTGGCTCCCGGGCCGGAGCTTCGCCGTCAAGGGGGCCGTGGCGGGGCTCGCCTGGAGCACGGCCTGGTATCTGCTGGCCGGAGGGGACGACTGGCGCATGGCAACAACCATCGCCGCCTTCCTGGCACTGCCTGCGGTGAGCGCCTTTTTTACCCTCAACTTCACCGGCAGCACCCCATTCACCTCCCGTACCGGCGTGAAGAAGGAGATGCGACTATCCCTCCCGGTCATGGGCCTGCTCATAGCGGGCAGCGGGCTCGTCTGGCTGGGGGAAAAACTATATTAGGAGGTCCCATGAAAGGGTTCGATTATCTGCGCGGTGTGACAACGCTTGAGCTGCGGGAACAAAAATGCATCGGTTGCGGCAGGTGCGAAGAGGTCTGCCCACACGGGGTGTTCCGGCTGGTGAGCCAAAAGGCCCGGATCATTGAGCGTGACGCCTGCATGGAGTGCGGCGCCTGCTCCAAAAACTGCCCGGTTGCAGCCATCGATGTGGACGCCGGTGTTGGTTGCGCCTCGGGCCTTATCAATGAATGGCTCCAGGAGCGGAAGATTCGCAAGGTCGGGAGCGGATGCTGTTCCTGATGCAGAAACTTCATCAACTTGACCGAGGAGGAGAAACTATGTTGCCGGATAAACAGCAGAAGGCATACGCGAACTTTTACGATACAGCCCGCCACAACGGCATGCTCGATCCAAAGACCACCCTCTTGCTCCATCTGGCGGCCGCCATGGCGCTCGGGTGCTTCCCATGCATGGAGTATTACCTGGGGCAGACGGAAAAAGAAGGGGTAACGGCCGAGGAAATAGGGGCGGTGCAGGCGGTGGTGATGGCGGTAGCGGCGGGAAGGGTGAATGCCCAGCTCCGGGAGGTGGAACGGCGCCCCAAAGGCGAACGAAAGAGTTGCGACTAACTTTTCCTTGGAGAGCCCGTCACTTTTTTGGAGTGGAGGCGAGGGGGCGGATTCACGGGGTCGAGAGCTTAACATTAAAAATTTCTTGGAAAATCCAGGGAATGGCGATATATCATTGGAACATTCTCCTGTTCGATGCCAAGGCGCGGGAACTGGCGGCAAAGTCTCAGGATGGGGAGGCTATCGCCGCGGAGCTGAAGCAGATCCTGCCGAAGCGGTCATTGGCCGAGTGGATGATCGCGTTCAATGTGAAGAGCCGCTACCTGCAAAAGTAGCGAGGAGGAGTCAATGACCATCGAGACTGCCACCGTGGTGGACGCTGCGGATATTTTAGCTCTGCAAAAACTGGCCTACCTGAGCGAGGCGGAGCTCTACAACGACTACACCATCCCGCCCCTCACCCAGACCCTGGGCGAGATTACCGCCGAGTTTGGCAGGCGCGTATTTCTCAAGGCAGCCGAGGGGAGAATGATCATCGGCTCGGTGCAGGGGCTTCAGGTCGGCGGCACCGGCCATGTCGGCCGGCTCGTGGTCCATCCCGAGCGGCAGGGGGAGGGGACCGGCACCCACCTCATGACGGCTATCGAGGCGGCCTTCGCCGATGTCGAACGGTTCGAGCTCTTCACCGGCCACAAAAGCGCTGCCAACATCCGCCTGTACGAGCGGCTCGGCTACCGGGTGTTCCGGACCGAGGCGGTGACACCGGCGCTTTCGCTCGTATTCATGGAGAAGCTGCTCCATCGCGACAAGCCAGCAGAATGAAAATATTCAACCGAAAGGAACGTTATGTTGACGACGAAAGAGGCAATCGAAAAACGGCGCAGCATCCGGAAGTTCAAAAATGATCCGGTTTCGGACGAGGTGCTGGCATCTCTTCTGGATGCCGCCAGACTGGCACCTTCCGGGTGCAACGCCCAGCCGTGGCGCTTCAAAATCGTCAAGGATGATGAAACGAAGCGAAAACTGGCCCAGGCGGCCTTTGACCAGCCATTCATTGCGGATGCCCCGGTGGTGCTCGTCTGCTGCGCGGACATCAAGGGGTACCTGGAAGGGATGGTCGCCGGTACCGAAGACCTGGGCAAAATAGGGGCGGTCGAGGATAGGGTGGTAAAGACCATCCTTCACGCGTCGGACAAGATGAAAGAGATGCCCCTGGAGCAGGTCGGTCCGCGCATAGCGATGAACGTCGCCATCGCGGTGGAGCATATCGCGTTGCGGGCACTTGATTTCGGGCTCGGCAGCTGCTGGATAAGGCTCATCGACGAACAGGCGATAAAGGGGATCTTCGGCTGGGATGAGAACAACTATGTCGTCGCACTCCTGCCGCTCGGCTATCCGGATGAGGCGCCTGCGCCGAGGAAGAGGCGGGCGCTGGAGGAGATTCTGCTGTAGGGGGGAGACGTCCGGCGCTACGCCGTGCTCGAAATGGCGATCATCTGCATCTTTAACGATGCTTCGCCGAACCTGCTGCGGTTTTAGCCGCTAAGTCTTGGAAATTCAAGTGAGGAAGTTATGAAACCGGAATCTAAAAATTTGGATGACTATCTGGTTGTCGACACAATCGTTGACTGGAAAACACCTGATGTTCAGCAGGCGGCTCTAAATCTTACGCGGTCAATACCTGATGAAGTTGACAAGGCCCAATGCTTGTATGAATGGGTCAGGGATGCTATTCCGCATACCAATGACGCCGGCCTGGAGATAGTGACATGCACGGCAAGTGAAGTGCTGCATCATGGCACGGGGACTTGTTTCTCAAAAAGCCATCTCCTGGCGGCTTTCCTGCGGGCCGTCGGTATTCCGGCCGGTTTCTGCTACCAGGTGTTGCGGCTGGACCCGCCGGTCGATAATGAGCTCGTACTGCACGGCCTTAACGGCATCTACCTCGTCAGCCTCGGGAAATGGATTCGAGTAGATGCGCGGGGCAACACAAGAGAGGTCAACGCCCAATTCAGTGTCGATAAGGAGCAGCTTGCCTTCCCCATGGAAGCTGCGGCCGGTGAATTCATCTATGATACGATCTTCGCCGCACCGGTAAGCAATGTAGTCAACAAGCTGAAAAAGTATGAAAGCAGAAGAGAGCTGTGGCTGGATCTGCCGAAGGCCTTTGAAAATACAACCTAAAGGAGAGCACGCATGATTGCTTGCCGCAGTGATGAAGCAAAATATAAGGCTGTCCTCACGGATGGTAACCACGAGATCTGCGCTGATACCACTGCAGACAAGGGAGGTGGCAATGCAGGTTTTCGTCCTCATGATTTATTGGAAGCAGCCCTGCCCCTTCGCGAACAAGGAAGAATCCCCCATCCAAGGAGCCTTCAAGTCTGAGACGGAAGGGAACTGTCGAAGGTATTCACTGAGCATGAACTGGTTACAGCGGACCATGGAATAACTGCGATCCGCGAAAATGGTCACTCCAATTTTACTCCTATTCAAAACGCCGAGGAGGGGTAGCAAGGTATAGGTCGAAGTTGCGCGAAAGGAGAATCAAATAACTATGGCTGAACCGGTATATGCACTGCTACAGGTTAAGGTGAAGGATCAGAAAAAACTTGTCGCCTACGTACAGGGGCACCTTCCCTCTTTCATGCAGTACGGCGGGGAGCTGGTGCTGCGGGGAGAAGGACTTGCGCCAGTGGAAGGGGATTGGCTGCCGGAACTGTTTGTGGTCCACCGCTGGCCGAGCGAGGCGGCCTTCCGAAAGTGGCACGACTCCCCGGAGTACCGGCCGTGGCGGGAGCTGCGCGACGAGGCGTGCGACATCTCGATCACCCTGGCCAGGGTATTGGGATAAGAAACGCAAAAATGTCAAGAAGCGGCCGACCCCCTGGCGTATGGTCGCTTGCCAGGAGAACCCATGGACAGCCGGACGCGGCGGGGTTACAAGGATGGGATTCACGAGCTACTCGGCGACTATTTTCTCGCCTTGCCCGCAATGATGGACGTCTCAATCAGAAAGGAGCTTTGCACATGACGGACATACAGGTGAATGCTGAACTTGTCGCTTATTGCGGGCTTTATTGTGGTGCTTGCAGGTCCTACGTGGATGGGAAATGCAAAGGATGCCAAGAGAACTCAAAGGCTACCTGGTGCAAGGTGCGCTCGTGCTGTACGGAGAAACAGATAAAGAGTTGTGCTGAGTGTGCCGAATTTTCCGATCCACGTACATGCAAGAAATTCAACAACTTCATGTCCAAGCTGTTTGGGCTTGTATTCAAATCCGATCGTGCTGCGTGCATAGCGCAAATCAAGCAACTCGGCCTTGATGGTCACGCAAAGGCCATGGCTGAAATGAGAACCCAGACAATCAAACGGTAGTCATGCTCTTCATTCAAAGGCAGACTCTTTTACGTCTCGTCCGTGTTCATTCTCTGGGTGGGCGTAAGGCATTTCATTGGACAGCAGATCGCGAGCCACAATGTGTCAGTTGCGGTAACCTGTGCTGACGGATGGGGCACTGTGCCCGGAAAGGGGAGGAGCCCAATGAACCTTGACAGCAGGTCTTTCGCCGGCTTTACGCCGGATGCGCCGGAATACCTTCGCGCCCTTGCCGCCAACAACCGCAAGGAGTGGTTCGAGGGGCACCGGGATGATTTCGCCGATCTCCTCCAGAAGCCGCTCCTGCAGCTGGCCGCGGCCCTGGCCGGTCCGCTTCTCGCCGTTGACCCGGACCTGGTGACCATCCCCGGTCGGGTCGTTTCCCGCATCCACAGGGACACCCGCTTCTCGCGGGACAAGTCCCCCTACAAGACCACCATGTGGCTCACCTTCAAGCGTCCGCTCAAGGAATGGCGGGACTCACCGGCCTTTTTCTTCGAGATCGCCCCCGCCTTCTACCGCTACGGAATGGGTTTCTACGGCGCGTCTAAGGATACCATGGACAGATTGCGCGAGATGATCGACCGGAGGCCGGACGAGTTCCGGCAGGCGGTCGCCTTCCTGGCCGAGGAGGGGCGCTTCGTCCCGGAGGGAGAGCAGTACCGGCGGATGCTCAGGAATGACCTGCCGGCGGACCTCCGGGACTGGTACCAGCGGAAGAACCTTTACCTGGTCTGCTGTCGGAGTATCGACGATCGTCTCTTCGGCCGGGGGCTGGCCGGCGACCTTAGAGACGGTTTCAACCTCCTTGCCCCGTTTTATGAGTATCTTCGGAAGGTGAAATTGGGACGGACGTCTAACTTTTGGTAACTTAGGGACCGTCGGAAGGGTACCGGCCGCTTTATTACGGGAGGGACTCACACAATGAAGAAAATCGGCATCATAGGCGGCATCGGGCCGGAATCGACGCTGGATTATTACCGGGGGATCATTGACGCCTTTCGGGAGCGCGTTGGCGGGATGAACTACCCTGATATCATCATCTACAGCGCCGACTTGACCGAGCTGCTCCAGATCCTTGAGGCAAAGGCCTTGGATAAGCTGACGGAATGGCTTCTGGTAAGGATTGAGGCGCTTTGCCGTGCCGGTGCGGATTTTGCCGTCATCGCCTCCAACACACCGCACGTGGTCTTCGATGAGGTGGCCAGGCGCTCTCCCTTGCCATTGCTCAGCATCGTGGTGGAAACCTGCCGGAAAGCAGAAACCCTGGGGGTGAGGAGAGCCGGCCTCATGGGGACAAAGTTCACCATGGAGGCTGACTTTTTCCAGAAGCCGTTTCATGAACGGGGGATGTCAATCGTTGTTCCTTCAGCAGAGGAGCAGCATTTTATCCACGAGAAGCTCTTCTCAGAAATCGAGCTGGGGATCATCAAAGAGTCGACGAGAGAGGGGCTCCTGGCCATCGTGCAGAAGATGATCGAAAGGGATGCCATCGATTCCCTTATCCTTGGTTGCACGGAGTTGCCGCTGATCCTCGATCGCGATGAGTTCGGCATCCCCTTCCTGAATACGACTGCCATCCACGTGGAGAGTATCGTCAGGAATTGTTTGGGAGAGTAAGGGAAGGGATATGCGCGGGCTTGACACAATATCGCCGAGCGGTATTCCCATGCATCTTTAACTTGTAAAACACCATTTTATTTGTTATTGTAAGCCGCTGATGTTTCTAGAAAAGCTCGTAAAGCGGGAGAAGATATGGCGAAAGTCTTTGATTTCAAGAAGATGCGCAGGGTCATCATGATCTACGGGGTGGTCCAGCTGTTCCTGGTGGGGCTGCTCGTTTACATGGCCGTCCATTTCCAGGCCGGACTGCTGTCCGAGGGGAGGCCGCAACGGTTTCTCCACAGCGTCATTGCCACCCTGGTGATTCAGCTGGCCCTCTTCTACCCCATCAACCGCTTTGCCGCCAAGGAAGCGGAGCGGGAGGTCGAGGCCTGTGCGGTGGGGTTGGGCGTTGAAGAGCTGAAGGCCCTCCGCAGCAAGAGGATGGTGGGTGACGTGATCAAAGCGGCCATTTTCCTCTTCTTCATTACCTTCATCTACAAGGCGCCAAAGGACCTGTTCATTCTCAGCGTCATCTTTTTCTCCTTCGTCCTGACCTTCCTCAGCTATTTTCAGTGCTACAATTTTTCGGCTAAACGGCTGATGAAGGGGAAGCTCTAAAGAAGTCCTCCATGCCGGCCAGCACCAACGTTCCGCTCCCTTTGACCACCGGTGCGCCGGGAAGGGACCTGAGGAAAGCCTTCCCGTAGTTCTTCGACAGCACCCGGCTGTCGAGGATCAGCACCGCGCCCCGGTCGTCCCTGCTCCTGATCAGCCTGCCGAACCCCTGCTTGAACTTGATCACTGCCTGCGGGACCGTGTATTCCATGAACGGGTCCCCGCCGGTCGCCGCAATGTGCTCGGCGCGCGCCTCCAGGATCGGCTCGGTCGGCACCCGGAACGGCAGACGGGCGATCACCACCAGCTCCAGCGCCTTTCCCTGGACGTCGACCCCTTCCCAGAACGAGTCAGTGCCGAACAGCACGGCGTTTTTTTCCTTCCTGAAGCGGGAGAGGAGGAGGTGCCGGTTCATCTCCCCCTGCCGCATGGGGGTGAGGCCGAGCCGTTTCAGCGGCTCGGCCAGCCGGTTGTAGACCCGCCCCAAGAGCTCGTAGGAGGTGAACAGGACGAACGCCCTTCCCTGGGAGATGGCGAGCCCCTTCAGTAGCAGCTCCGACAAGGCGGGCTCAAAGCCGGCGGCGGTCGGCTCGGGGATGTCGGCGGGGATGCCGACGAAGGCCTGGTGCGGATAGTCGAACGGCGAGGCAAGGAGCAGTTCGGTTACCCGCACCCTCGGCAGGAGCGATATCCCGGTCCGCCTTTCCAGGTAGTCGAACCTTTCACCCACAGCCAGGGTAGCCGAGGTGACTACCACGGTCTTGAACTTCTCCAGGATGACCGATTTGATCGACTCCGCCACCTCCAGGGGGGAGGAGCAGAGCTTCACCGTCATCCCCTTGCCGGTTTTCCGCACCTCGAACCAGTGGCAGAACCCCTCGTCCCGGGCAACGAAGAAGAGGAGGTTTTCCACCGCCCCTTCCAGCCGCCCCTTGATCCCCCGCAGGTCCGTCAGGTTTCCGGACAGCTTTTCCAGCACCTTGTCCGGCAGTTTTCCGCACGCCTTGAGAAAGGCGCCGAGCGCCCCGGCGTAGTCGGCCAGCTCTTGGGTCAGCAGCCGGACCCGCTCTTCCACCTCAAGCCAGAAAGAGGTGGCGTACAGGGCGGGGGTGATGCGGAGCTTCTGTTCCCCGTTGGGTTCCCGCCCTTTTTTCAGATGGGCGAGGAACGCCACTCCGATGGCGTCCATGGTCCGGCCGATGGTGTCGGCGAGCACTCCCCGGCGGGGAATCAGTTTTCCTTCCAGGACGCCGGCCGCCTCCATGTACAGGTCGTCGAGCGCTTCCGGCACCTCCCGGGAAAGCTGGGCGGAGAGCTGCGGGAGGAACCCCCGCTGGGCCTTCTTCGGGTGCTGAAGTCTGCCGATGATGCGCAATAGCCCCTGCCGGGAGGCCTGAGAGGAGAGGGTGCCGGTCGCCACCTCCTCCAGGTGGTGCCCCTCGTCGAATATCAGCCGCTCGAAGGGGGGAAGGATCGCCATGGAGCTGTAGCCGGTTTCCTGGCGCACCGCCACGTCGGCCATCAGGAGCGCATGGTTGACTACCAGGAGATCGGCGCCGGCCGCGGCCCGGCGGGCCGTATAAAAAAAACAGCGGGTGTAGTGTGGGCATTTGACCCGGTTGCACTGGTCCGCCTCGCAGCAGACCTCTTCCCAGAGCTCATCCCGCGGGATGAAGGAGAGGTCGCTCCGGCAGCCGTCGGCGCTTTTTTGGCTCCATTCGATGATCGCCTCCAGCTCGCTGGACGCCTCGTCCTTGAACAGGGCCGGATCGCCCGCGACCGCCGCCAGCTTCCGCTTGCACAGGTAGTTCCCCCGCCCCTTGACCAGCACCGCCCGGAACTCGTGACCGCAGTGTTTCCCGAGAAACGGGAGGTCCTTCTTGATCAGCTGTTCCTGGAGGTTGATGGTGTTGGTGGAGATCACCACCCGTTCCTTGTTCCGGACGGCCCAGAGGAGGGCGGGGAGGAGGTATGCGAGGGACTTGCCGGTGCCGGTGCCGGCTTCGATCACTGCCACCCGGTCTTCGTTGAAGGCCTCGGCCACGGCGAAGGCCATCCGGGTCTGTTCGTCCCGGTGCTCGTACCCCTTCAGGTTGGCGGCGAGGAGGCCATCCGGGGCGTACCAGCGCTCGATCTCCGGGAATGAGAGGCGCTCCAGGGTAGCCCGGGAGAAGGGGGTGACCGCCTGGTAGCAGCGGGAAGCGTCATTATCGATGATGTAAAAGCCGACCCCCTGATTCCCCAGGATACTGGCGATCTCGATGTCCGGCTGGGAGGGGGTGAGGCGACCCGAGGGGTGGTTGTGGATCACCACGTCGCCGAAGGAGGTGGCAACCAGGATCGCGGCCACCGCGTCCCGGTTCCCGCGGGCGAGCGGCTCCACTTCCACGACCAGTTTTGCCTCGTCGGTGCGGCCGAGGAAGAAGACCTCGTTGCCGCCGGTCTCGATAATTGCCTCGCGCATCTGGAGGAGGGCTTGTGCGGAAAAATAGCGGTTCATTATAGGTGAAGATACTATCTTTGCAGGGGGGAGTGCAAACGTTTTTCCGCCGTTGCCTTCCTTGGGAAGGGGGAACGGCGCTCTGCCCCTGCCTCCATGCGCACAAGGATGGTTGGCGGATGCGTTCCCGCCAACCATTTTTTCTCACCCGGACCAGTGCGGTACTTTCGACGTTGCATTTGAGGAACAAAGAAAAAGGGGGGCGGATTTCTCCGTCCCCCTTTTTGCGGAGAATGTAGCGGGCCACTACGACTTCTTGTGGCAATCTTTGCAGCTGGTCGGCCCCTTCTTCGACTCTTCGTGGCACCCCTTGCAGTTCTTGTGTGCGATGTCCTTGCCGAACCCTTCGATCTTGCCGCCGGCATCGGTGGCGTGACACTTCTTACAGTCCTTCAGCATTTCCTGGTGCTTGGCGTGGGGGAAGGTGACGTTCCCCATCTTGGCCGGCAGGGTGATGGTTTCTGGGCCTGCTGCGGCCATTGCCAGGCTGGCGGCGAAGAGGGTGAGGGCTGCTGCTGCGATGATTCTTTTCATTGGTGATGCTCCTTTCGTTTTTGGGTTATTTGTGTAACCGGTTGTGATAAAAATACCAGGTCAATGTCACTCCCGCAACCGACATCTATCCCAATTCGACCCGATGTCGGGTTGTTACGGATAGGTGCGATTCGTAAAAAATCATAGAAAACGAACGGTTAGCTGCTATACTGGGTATATGGAAAATAGTTCTGAAAAAACGGAAAAATCTTCCCTCCCGGTCGTTGCCATCGACGGGTTGAAGATAAAGGCGGTCCGGGAAACCAAGAAACTGACCCAGCTCTACGTGGCGAACGTGGTCGGGGTGACCACCGATACCATCTCCCGCTGGGAGAACAACCGCTACCCGACCATCAGGCGCGACAACGCCGAGAAGCTCGCCTCTGCCCTGGAGGTGGAGCTGGCGGAGATCCTCCGGAGCGAGGAGCCGGCTGAAGAGGTCCAGGAGATACCGATCCCGCGTGCGGAGAGGGGCGGTCGTCGCATCTGGCTCCTCGTCCTTGTCGTGGCGGTGCTTCTCGCGGTGGCGGCATATTTCCTTTCCCGGCAGCTGGCTACCGTCGCCGTGGCCGAACGGCGGCTCCCCCGGTTCGGCGCCCCCGGCGCGGTCATCCCCGTGCAGATCAAGATCAGCCGCAAGGATTCCTCGGGTACCGGACTTATCGTCAAGGAGCGGCTCCCCCCAGGGTGGCGGCTGGTCAATTCCGTGCCGCCGGCAGCGACCGGGCAGGCCGATGCTGGCGAGGTGAAGTGGCTTATTCCGACCGGGAGCGGGCCGCTTACCATATCCTATACGGTTCAGGTCTCACCAGCGGCCACACTCAAGTCAACGGCGACGTTTACCGGGGAAATTGTGTCCCATCCAGGTGAAATTACCCGCAAGGCCGCCTGCGGCGGTGCCCTGACCGTGACGGTGGCCGGGGTGCACTGGGCTGACCGAAACGGCGACGGGCGAATCGACGACGACGAAATCATGCCCGCCTACTACTTGACCGAGGAGATGAAGGGGCTGGGGCTGGACTGGAAGACCATCGAGGCGATATGGAGCGGCAAAGGGTACCGGTGGAACCCCCGGACGAGGGAATTCGAGGCGATCAAGTGACGCCGGTCAATGTTTGCCATTCGGGGCCAAACGTGCTATATTTACGCTCTTGTTCCAAATTCTTTCCACCCTGTTACGGTTTACGTGATGCGCAGAGAAATCCTGAAAAAGGTGAGGCGGGTCGTCGTCAAGATCGGCAGCCGGGTCCTCACCCTTGAAAATAACGGCCTTGACCGCGAGTTCATGAAGCAGCTTGCCGCCCAGATCGCCCGGCTCAAGGGAGAAGGGCGCGAGGTTGTCATCGTTTCCTCCGGGGCGGTGGCGGCAGGGCGGAAGGAACTGGGAATCGCGGGGAAGCCCAGGACCATCCCCCAGAAGCAGGCGGCAGCGGCCATCGGCCAGTCCCGGTTAATGTGGGCCTACGAAGAGGCCTTCTCCGCTCACGGCCATAAAGTGGCCCAGATCCTCCTGACCGGCGACGATCTCTCCGACCGGCTCCGCTTTCTCAACGCCCGCTCAACCATCGAGACGCTCCTTGCCTGCGGGGTCATCCCGATCATCAACGAAAATGACACGGTGGTGGTGGATGAGATCAAGTTCGGCGACAACGACAACCTCTCGGCCCTGGTCACCAACCTGACCGAAGCGGGGCTTCTGGTTATCCTGACCGACATCGACGGCTTCTACGATGCCGATCCCCGTACCAACAGCAATGCGCAGCTTATTCCCCTGGTGGAGAGCATTACGCGGAAGGTGGAGCATGCCGCCGGCGGCTCGGCGTCAACGGTCGGTACCGGGGGAATGGTCACCAAGCTGGCCGCGGCGAAAAAGGCGGGGAGGTTCGGCGTCCCTACCATGATGGTGAACGGCAAGATCCCGGAAATCCTGGAACGGGCCATGGCGGGGGAGGAAGTGGGTACCCTTTTCCTGTCGGCCAGAGAGAGCCTCAGGAGCCGCAAACACTGGATCGCCTACACGCTTCGCCCCAAGGGACGGCTCCTTGTCGACGAAGGTGCCTGTACCGTTCTTTCCCGGCACGGGAGGAGTCTCCTCCCCTCCGGCATCGCCGGGGTGGAGGGGGAGTTCGACCGGGGGGACTGCGTCAAGGTCTGCGGGCCGGATGGGGCTGAATTCGCCCGGGGGATCGTCGCATACTCCCACACCGAGGTGGCAAAGCTTGTCGGCCACAAAAGCAGCGAAATCGAGGCAATCCTCGGCTACAAGTACGGGGATGAGATCATCCATAGAGATAATTTAGTAATAATTTGAATTACGGAGCCACAGAGGCACGGAGAAGGGCCGAAAGGCATAATGGGCCGCGGAAAAGGCGGGAAAATCTGATAACTGCGGATCAGGCAAAACCCTTTTACCGCAAAGACGCAAAGAAAGGATAAAACCCAAACCTTTTTGGGGTTCAAAACCAAATTCTTTTGATTTCCTTTGCGTCCTTCGCGTCTTTGCGGTTCCAAGATTTTTTCTGTGGTTTTACCCCGTGTCTCCGTGCCTCCGTGGTGAAAAGGTTTTAAGGAGGATTAGCTATGACCATCGCCGAAAAAATCCGGAAGATTGCCGAAGACGCCCGCCAGGCGTCCCTTGCCCTGGCCAGGCTCTCCTCGGGGGCAAAGAACGACCTCCTGCTGAACATGGCCCTGGCCCTGGTCAACAACGCGCCCCACCTGATCGAGGAGAACCGGAAGGACCTGGAGGCGGGGGAGAAGAAGGGGCTCTCCGCTGCCATGCTCGACCGGCTGATGCTCGACGAGGCGCGGGTGAAGGGGATGGCCGACGGGCTGCGCGAGGTGGCGGCCCTCCCCGATCCGGTGGGGGAAGTGACCAGGATGTGGCGGCGCCCCAACGAGCTGATGGTGGGTAAGATGCGGATTCCCCTCGGGGTGATCGGCATCATCTACGAGGCGCGCCCCAACGTCACCGCCGACGCCGCGGCCCTCTGCCTGAAGAGCGGCAATGCCGTTATCCTGCGGGGCGGCTCGGAATCGATCTACTCCAACGTGGCGATTGCCCGGATACTCCGGGAGGAGATGACGAAGGCCGGCATCCCGGTCGAGGCCCTGACGGTGGTGCCGTTCGTGGAGCGGGAAGGGGTGCTGGAGCTCCTCAAGCAGGAGGAGTATATCGACCTGATAATCCCCCGCGGCGGCGAGAGCCTGATCCGGTTC